>Ga0307513_10006454_pt1 | contig 15324 bp, 14 predicted proteins | sample 15_EM_MG_FD_202174 | JGI IMG/M metagenome (GOLD analysis project Ga0307513, IMG submission 202174) | Populus trichocarpa ectomycorrhiza microbial communities from riparian zone in the Pacific Northwest, United States - 15_EM | ecosystem: Host-associated > Plants > Roots > Unclassified | place... | reverse complement strand
CCCTTTTCTTATCATTTCATTTCATTTGTTTCTTTGCCTTCAACTAACTGCCTTCAAATATCATTGTTTACCGATTTGTTAGAAGGGGTTCTATCTTATAACCCCCCGGTTTGAAAAAGCGCGTTCCTCGCCTTCAATCATTTTTTGATCGAACCCCCCCCTTCATTGCAACATTGCGTACGAGCGTCATTCGGCGCGCCACTCTTCTCACCTCCCCCTTTCCACCATCCGAAATTTTGTTGGGCAAGTGCGTGGGTAGCTTGCGAGTTTATCCCACAATAGTCGGCGTTTTTATGGTCTCCGGAGTGGGAGAGGAGTAAGTGGTTCATTTGTGGTATAATTGGTGGCATTACCACTCTAGATTTTGCGGGAACCACCACAGCTTGGGTGACAAGCACGTAACCCGCTCGGGAAACGTCACGCATGATACAGCACAGCGCCCGAGTAGACTACGCTACCGTACGATGCTCATCTGCCTCTATCTTGGCGCCAAGGCATCCGTACGACTATCAATTGGCAAGACCACCATAAATTAGAGGAGCTACCGCTGACACCAAGATACGAACTGAAACCCGTACCGGATTGCGCAAAACGGCACAGAAAGGAAAAACAAAAAAGAGCAAAGAAAAGGCAAGAGCACCTGCATCATCACCATCATCATCACAGCTCCCCGGAGATTAAGTTAAGACAAAGAGCCCCGGGGAAAGGATATGTTAAATTAGGTTTCCCGGCGGGTTGACCTGATATGAGGTATCGTCCTAATTTCCAGATACCATGTGCGCTAGTGCCGTTATTGTGCCTTTGAGATTAGCGGGTATTGTGGTGTGTACACGTGTAGAGTATGATACGGCATGCCGTGCTGGTACTGTAGTTTGCAGCCCGGGGTATTGTAGAAAAGGGGCTACGGTAGCTAAAGGGTAGGACATAAGGTGCGTTGCAAGCACTTGATTGTGGAGAAGTTTTTTTCCCTTTCTCCCCAAGCAGTCGAGAGGCTTCAGCTAAAGGAAGTTCACGATGTATCGTGCATGCATTTTTTTCTTCTTCTCTACTGTACTATGTTTTCGAGTGATCGTTCGCGCGGGTGTCTTATTGGATTATTTCTTCTTACGGGGGTGTGGTGTTGTGAGGTATTGTGAGGCTTGGCAGGTGAGTGATCACTGTTATCGGCAGCTCGGGGTAGGTCCGTTTTGGCGGGTTGCCCCGGGGGGGGGGGCATTGGGAAAACTGATGGGATGCAATATGTTCGGAGAAGATGGGCTCCTCGGGTCGTAGTCAGGAAAGTATGATACTACTACTGACTTTTCCCAAGAAGCCTTTTGCCCCTAGATCTGGGGATTGGAGGAGAGGCGGGAGGGAGATAACGGCGGGTCGAAGGGGCTTCCCTCCTTTTTATTTTACTCGGATGGAGTATGGGGTAGAGTAGAGGTTGGAAGGCTGGGTTGTGCGGACGTGACCGAGTTTTGTTTGTGCTGGCGGGCAGTGCTTGCAATTCCTCTGGTATCATACTGCCGCCGGTACGGTACTAGGTGATTGGGGTATACATCCGAATGGCCGTGTTCTGTTGATGGTATGAATACTAGTGCCGATAGTATAATAGCCATGATAAGTAATTCCAGAGGGGGGAGCATCGAAGGGGAAGTCCGGTTTTGGCAATTCCAAGAACAAGAAAGAAGCAATAGATTCACAACGGGGAATGAAACGTCGTCACGAGGGAAGGAAAGAGAAATCTGGCTCTTCCTCTTCTCTCCTCCTCCTCCCCCGCTGCTTGGTTTATCTTAAGTCTTGAGTATGATATGATACTTGGCATTGCACGAGGCTACGAGTGAGAGGGTATGACGATACCCCTGGGAAGGGTCCAGCCTTTAAAAGGGCATAGTGAGAAGATCGATTGCCGACGCTTAGATTATCTAGATGCGTTTCTGGTAGCCCCATTTGGCGGCACTGGCCGCACACCTAGACTGGGCGTGGGGCGCTCAAGAGATCTTTTTGTGTAATGATATGCCTGTATGGCTAACACCCGGAGAGGGGAATGGAGTGGGTTTTTTTGCTGGGAGTTTGGTAATGCAAAGTTTGTGTATAGTTTGGTTGATGGTCATGGGTGGTAGATCCGAAGTTAGTTGGAGGGGCCGGGGGGGGGCTCGTGCGTTGTATACTGATAGTAGGATTATGGTGCTACGGAATTTCGATGGCAGGTCTGGTGTGGTGGAAGTATGATAGGATCTCCTCGGGTTGTCTGGGGATTTCTAGACTGCTGCCTGACCGGATAAGCAGGAGGAAATGTGATGCTTTCCTTTTATTTATTTTTTCTCTTGAAGAGCTATCGTTTCCTTTTTGGGGACTCATGCTCCTATGTTGGTGGTAGTAGCTTGTATTTTTGGTGGAGTGGATCACTGGGAAAGGTGAATGGGGATTGTACCGGGGGCTTAGCTGGAGAAGATGGTATATGGGGGTAACCAGGGCCAGGTGGGGGTAAAGTCTTATTAGACTTTTGTTACAGTATAGACCAAGAGTCGCTCTCGCTGATCGTTCCGTTGACCTCTGTGTTTGCTCGCTATTATACTATGCTATATTGCTTTCTCTTGGTGTAGGAATGCATATGTACATGCTGCTTATTCATTCCCGCGCCTAGTCATTGCAGTGCCTCCTTTTCTTTCTTTCTCTTCTTTCCTACTTCAAGACCATTCTCTTTAACTTCGGAATCAGTGAAGTTTATTTCTCTAAAACTCCGCCGCTCTCGTTCTCTAACATGTCACAATTCTAACAACTTTAGTGCTCTATCTGAGGGGTGAGTGTAATGTCGTAGCTACATGTGGCACTTTTTCTACATAGCGCCCTAGCAAGGATATCTTAGTGGCACTCTATAATCAGAGGAACTTAGCTGGTGCACGCATCTTAAATCCCTCCGGCCATAGTTATTGGGGGGCAGGGGCGCGGCCCGAGAAAGGGAGAGGAAGAAGAAGAAGAGTAAGGTAGAACAGCATACTTATAGATAGAGAGTAGAAGCATTATCGCTTGCTACCTTATCCCGAAAAACGTGTCAGAAGCCTCCCTACCCATACCCGGAAAGACCAGCTTACATATCACGCATCGACATCACTCTTGACAGTTCTTGATGTATGGTGCTGGGTATAATAGTATGGCAGATGGCCCGAGATACTGGTACCAAACTTTCCATTACGTTAGCTTGAAGCGTGTTTTTTTTCCCCCAGATCTCACAAATAAATAATCTCATCAGGCCCTGGCACTTATGCGAGATTGTTAGGGGAAAGAAAAAGAAAAAGAAAACCCCCCCTTGATGGGACGTCTCTGGGACTCTTGAACCCCAAAATTTCTGGGCTTTGCATGGTTCCCGCACCACCGCCACACCAAGCACCTCCACACAGCATTCCTGCAACTTCACTTCGCTACTACGAACTTCTGGTCAGTTTTGCGCCCAACATTGCCATTCATGTTTGAACGGTGCATAGGAAGGATCTTTCTTGGAGAGAAAATTGCAACACTAGTTCGAGTAAGTTTGAAGAACTAACGTTCTGGAAAGCCTCCTGGTTCGCCTTCTTTTTCATGTTGAGCGTTGGGTATTTGCTCCGTTGGCACCGGGCGGCAGCAGCGTTCCGGTACCCCATCGCTAGCACTTAGAGAGCTACCAGTATCGATTTTGACTGATAAGGGGGGGGTTTTTTTTTGCCCAGTTTATTGCCTTGGGAACGTGATTGTGTGGCGAGATTTTGGACAGTCGAACATGGCATGATACTCTACTCGCGCGCCCTAGCTTGCGCGCAATTGTCGCTATGTGGATAAATGCTGGACCGAGGGATTCTAACACTTACGACGGACGTATAATGCCTGACCTTCCAGCCCGCCCACGCATTGCCAGTCATGCGAGTGATCACCTGTGATGGTTATTGCTAGCTGCTAGGGTTCACTCGTATATTTTCTATTATCATCACATATCCATTTCTTGTGTAATGTCTAATGCTGTGTGAAGAGGAGGTAGAAGGTTGTGATTAGAAAGGAACTACTCATGGACACCTCTCCAAGTATTTCAACGGAGGGAAAAACCTCTGGGGCAGTTTGGAATAATAAGGATTGATAATTCTTGATATAGCTATCACCGCATTGGGCTGATTTTCAGCTCTTTTAGCAGTTATCACACTATCCATACCTAACTCTTAGGGAGGGGGTAAATGGATGGTACTACAAGGTACTACATGGCTGGAGCTCAGCTTGCCGGTACTAACAGTGACCGGAGAGTCCGCACAGCATTAATTCCCCAGGAACCCACAGCTACCATCGCTCTTCCGGACTAAGTGGGGGAAGCAATTTTTTTCTCCTTACCCCCCCCCCCTCCCCCTTCAACCATCATACCCCGTCCTCCTCCTCCTCCTCGCCCCCAAAAGAATTTCTTTCCTCTCTTTCTAAAGACAGTATTATATAAGTACCCTACTCTCGTAGCGATACGATATGTGAAAATACCTGGCCGGCACAGCGGTTTAACATGCCGGGAAACAACAAACCACCTGTACAATTTAGCAGAAGCCCAGGCGTGTTCGATCCTCCCTCAAAAACTGAGTTATGATTGAACAATCTGTCACGTAGGGATAAGAAAAAAAATATCAAGCAAGAATTTCTTTTTATAATAATGTATTATGTGTTGTTCTTGGAAAGCTGATTTGCTTTCCCCCGACCTTGGGGGAGAGAGAAAACTCTTGCAAAAAAATTCTTCATGCTGCTAGATAGCAGAAAGATACCCCTCCTGGTGTGCAGGTTTTGTAGTAGTGCCACTAATTTGGCACTTGTTCGTGAGCACTGTATTATACATCCCCTTACTAAAGAACACACTTCACGATATTTGGGGCGGAATATCCACTTATACCGGCAGTTTCTCCCTGGGGGTATAGAAAAGGCTGTTTGGTTTGATGTCCGATCTGAGCTTAGAACTATAGAATAAATTGGGAATTGGAAGGGGAAGGAACCGCGGGTTGGCCGTGGGCTGGGCTTCTCCGCAGAGTCTCACGGATCATTCGCCAGTGTTAACCCCATAGTGCCGTGTAGCCTGCGAGATGCTCAAGTGCTTCAAGGAGCATGCGGGAGAATTCGATAGTACACAGTAGTTTATCGTATCATGCTCGCTATAGGCTGTAATGGCTAATGAACTTGAATGATGTGGTATGAACCGGTTTTGGGGCAAAGCACCGTAGGTGTACGCGTATTGACAATAATTCAGTGTGGATATCATAGTATTCGACACCCCCACACCTCTATTCAACATGATGGCCTTTTGATTTCCTTCCTTCTCCCGATAAATAATACAACTTCCGGGGGTGAGGTTTGGGGAATGAGAACAATAGCAGCGGCGGTAGCCCATGCGGAACCTTCAATCATCGAGACTTGCGGTTTCCCTTATGCAGAAAAAAAAAGCAAAAACAAATAAAAATGAAGACCCGCACTCTTCGGCCCGAGAGAGGTGAAATAAGTAAAAGAGCTTGTGGGATATAAGCTATTACACGATCCTCGGCCGAATAGAGCTCCAACTTCGAACGCCCCTACTGTCCTCCAGCGTGACACATTTCCACAGAGCAGATTTAGCCCTCTCCAATTCGCCGGCGAGCTCGTATGATTTAGCTAGAGCAAACCAGGCTTCTGGGACGTCCCAGCCTCGAGGGGAGCTCGTTAGTTGTTGGAGAAGTCCCATTGCACGGTTTCTCGTGATGAGGGTGTCGCCTTCGCTTTTCTGTGTAGTCACAAGAGCCCCCTGCTTTGCGGTGGGAGTGGAAGGGTTTGAGTAGATGGAAATGTCCAAAAGGATATTAGTCAATCCAACTGTGGCTAATGGGTGATTGACGTCCACGAATAAGGCCTCGTCAAAAAACTTCGCAGAAACTTCTTTTCTGCCTTCCTCTAATGCCAATAGTGCTTTCTAAACACGTCACTACTTGTCAGCAATTGGGTAGGCCAAAGGAAACGAAAAACTTGCCTGCGTCAACATGTCGGCTTCGCCATCGCCCTTACTGCCCACCAAACTAGCTGCCTCCTCAACAGCCATTGCAGCGTCTTGCAAATGGCCTGCTCTCCTATAGAGACCTCCGACAAATATCCAAACCACCCTGAGCGCACCCGCTGCCCTCTTTCTCTCGTCCTCTTCTTTTAATTTGGGCTCCGGGAATGAGGCTGGCCGTTTGATATTTCTAGGCTCTGCGCCTTTGCCCCTGATCTCATCTGTGATTCTACTTCCAACAGCACTAATCGGATGCGGTAGTTTACTCTGTTCAAGGTTATGTGGAATATCGTCGGCCCTAGGAAGGTCAGATCTATCCAAGACAGCATCAACTGTCCCATCAACGGGTGTCCTAATTCCGTCGGGTACGAAGGATGTGCTTGAGCCTGCGAATCGCCCAGCAACGACTACACTGCTGTTGCTACTTCCCATCTCCTGCAGTTGGTGCTTTTGTAGCTTCATTTTAAGCATGTGGAATAAGTGTGGATGGTGATGTTCGTGTCCTTTGACACTTCCGACAGGACTCCTCTCAGCACTTACAGAGGAAGCCTCGGTGCTGCTAGGCAGTGGTGGGGTTGGGACTTCGGGAATTTGCTTTGCTGAATGCCCCGAGGAGTGTAAGCTCCCAAAAGACTTCATTCGTCTGATAGTACCGCCTGACACACTCTTGGGCCGATTTTGCTTTTTTGAAGCGCTCGCGGATTGTGTTGAGCTATGCTGTGTGATTTGGATTTTCGGGGCATTTGGATTGGGTGTTCCGGTTGGCTGATGGAGAGATTGATGGCCCGACTTGGGTCGCTTCGTTAGTGAACTACTTCCATCACTCCCGGACTGCTGAAAACTAGATTTGTCTTGTGATAAATTAGTCGCAGAAGCCGCAAACTCCTTCTTATGACTTCTTCCACCCAGGAGACGTGATTTCCTACTTGCAGTGCTCGGTCGGGTAGAAGGGGCGCTCCCCGCTGGGACACTTCGAAATGTGCTTGTAGGTAGATCTGCCCCGACTACATTTGTTACTTCAAATAACCGGCCGTAAAGATCAAGTAGGTTAGCAGTCATTGCAACAGCAGCTTCTGGTCCGCCAAGTGCTTCCTCAATAGCAATCTGCGTCATCTTGACCTCCAGCACCCCTTCCTTTTCTCCAACACCCATGTCCCTAAAAACCGCCATGTTGTCTCCAAGAATCTCGAAAGCGTTTTCGCAAGCTCGCTCAGCACCCTTGAAGTCCTCTTCTACGGTCATAAGTATAGCTAGAAGATGCAATAAAGGGATGGCGCGGCGCCGATATGGCCCCCGCCCATCCCAAAACTCGTCCGCTTCGTCATCTGCAGCAAGGCGCTTTAAGCATGTGAGGCCTCGTTTTGAACTCTCTATCGCGGGCTCGGTATCACCGTGTTCGACCTGAACTAGAGCCAGGCCATACCATCCATCGACATCCAAAGTATCATAACTTAGCCCTTTTTTGAATGCTTTGATTGCAGCCAGTTGTGCATCGGGCCTCCTTTCTGCATCGATCGTTTGTCGTGCCCATGTCGCGTTCGCCATACCAATGCCTCTGTAGACATCGGATAATACTTCCGGATCTTTTGTGTCCCATTCGTCGATCCATTTTTCCAGAGTTTCAGCCATTGCCATCGCTTTCTCCCCATCTCCTGTGACGACACATACTAGACGGATCCCTTCAACTGTAGTTTGGAGTATAGTTTTGTCATCATCGAAGTCCTTCTCTACATGTCCCTTGGAAATTCTCTCTTTAGCCTTGTGGATAAGTTCAAGATAGGTGCTCAACGCGAGTAGTGCGTCGGGAAAATTCCCAGTAGCTGTGAGAGCGGTGAGTAGGTGTCTAAGTATCCGTGGGGAATGGAAGCTTTTGGTAGAAGCTTTGTAGAGGCTCTCAATCACGGCTGATGCATCCTCTCCGGAACCTCCAGAAATTCGCCAATTCTCCATAACACGGTCAACCCATTCCCCGATAACATCGTGGCACTCTGCAGCCCCTGGAAAAGGCAGTCCTCTAAGGAGGTGCTCTTCATATACCCCTCCAATGGTTTCGAGCTCCTTTTTCAATTGTTCTCGGGTGCCTGCTTTCGCTCCTACTTCGCTGACAGGCCCATTATGGGGAACAACAGAAATTGTGCCACCTTCCCCAGGGGTTGACTGCCTCAAGTCTCGTGATGTTGGCTTGTTAGGGTGGCCATCAGGCAAAAGAAGCAGTGAAAGAAATTTATGGTAGTTCCTATAAACTTCACGCCTCTCCATCTCTTTTTCTGGGGTCAGGCCCTTTTCCACAACAGGCGAAGGGCCCAAAGTTGTTTGTTGGGATTGTGATTGTGCAATGCCAACAACAAAGTTATGAAATCCCCTGAACGTCGTCGCAACTGTAGCCTCGTCTACAATTGTCTTTCCAGCGGCTGTCCCAAGTTGGCCCCCATTTCCTAGTTCGGCCTCAGGCCATTCGGTGTCATCGTTAGGAGTAGGTGGGTAATGATTCCTTGAAGGGTCCTGGGAGGTGTGGGCCTCGAGCCAACAATGGTAGGCAGCGAGGGCGTGGTGCGAGAGAGCCTTTTCTGTCCACAGGAGAAAAGAAGGAGAATCCCGCCCAGAGCTAGGATAGGTAGACGGAAGGCGAGTGGCAGCACGGTAAAGCTGTAAGGCTAATGAAGGATTATCCGGATTCAAATGGGCGAGGGCAATTCCTAGAACCCCCAAAGGTTTCATGAGTGCTCGGTCTCTGCGGGAAAGCCCTATTCGGTACATTCAAAATGATGGCTAACAAACCTCTGAGAACAAGCGCCTTTATTCTGGCAACCCCAAAATATTCTGCCTTTCCGACTCCCCCATTCCACTCCCCAAGGAGTTCCTCCTCAGTAGGTACAACCCTCAGCGCGGATCCCCATTCTCCGTCTAGTGAAAATATCCATGCAAGGACAGTTCTAGCCTGTAACACATCCTCAAGCGTTACAACACCAACTTGTCCACCCCCGGCAGGGCTTGGTATATTGGGTAACGAGGGTGGGCACGACTCGAGCTCCTTCAGAAGAGACTCCTGGAGGTTAGGGAGAGTATTCTTGTCCGCAACGCTGGCGGGTGTAGATGCAGAAGAAGATCGTTGAAGGAGATATAAGCGAGCTTCGGTGGCGGCAGCTAGGGCAAGACCTGTGTCAAGGGGGAGGAGAGGTTAATATCACATATGTAAGCTATTCCAAATGAGCTGGTGGAGGGAGGAGAAATAGAGGGGGTACATCTTCTCCCAGGGGCATGCTTCTGCACCTTCCTACAGAGCTCAGGGACTGATTCCCACGCGCCACTGCATCGGGCAGTGTCTAAAAACTGCAGATAATTATTTGCTTTTACCTATACCATGGACGAGCTCCAGTTAGTGACGACGACGCTCCCCGATAGAAGCAAGGGGACTGAAGTCTAAGCAGAGAGGGAGAAACGCTCAGGGGGAAATACCGTGCTCATAGAATTAACTGTTAAAATGTATTTAATATGTGGAGGGAAGCGGTGGGAAGCTTTGGTCAAGCTAGTAACGATCGGTAAGCTGCGTAGGAGAACGATCTGAGGCGGGTTCGATGGCTTCGGAATACAAAAATGATGGTGCAGTATGCGGCTCGAACGCACGTCAGACCCTAACCCTTCTGGAAAGTTCACTTTATCTACAGGAACCCAATCACGTGAAAAATGTCTGGTGATATTCAACGAGAAATGGACTACCGGTAGTTCAACTTTGTCGTCTCGTACCGGCAAACTACGGCATCCCAACACGCTATACCTAGCATATCATATCAGATGCGATACAGTTGATATTGTGCTTTGGCATTCTCCCTCCGAGATTCGCTACAGCTTCTGGCTCTCCCTAGCAATTCGAAGGCCATAACATCGCGTGCAATCTGGCACACTGCTTGTGCCCGGGATTGCCTGTTGATTCCATACGCACCTGGGAACCCTGGCACCGTTCAGGTCGAGGAAGTGCCAAGATTTCCGAGCATTTTGGAATCGCCGGATATACTTATTGCTGCCCAACCTTTTACTTGTAGCTTAGCTATTATATGTCCCGATAGATTCTGCATCTTGTTGAGCATTTTACATGTATACTTTTAAGCTATTGACATTTAAATTGTGGGAAGAGAGCATTTGGATTTCATGAAAACAAGTCTCTGGTTGGTGAGCACACAGGTCTTGTTCCTAGTCTGCCACTGCTAGTTGAGATGATTTTGTTGTAGCACCGATATCTAGAGAGAAGAAGCTCCCCAACCTTGACCAATTTCTTACAGTCGGGATAAGCGACAGTCGCGACGCTACATATGTATTTTCTCTCTCACTACTAGACTCTAGCAGGCAAAATCTACGCGCCAGGGAGTGCACCGATAGTGATGGTGATCTCGCATGGTGTGCCGTACGGTGCTATATTCTCCAAACTCCCGCTGTCCGGCTTCCGACAGGGTTTCACATGCAGGTAGGATGTCGTGGGGTCAATTGATCGAAGAATTTGAACTGCCTACCGGGCAGTCTAAACGTTGAAAGCCCATAATAATCTATTCAGTCCAAACATGCAAAGGTATTATTTTCAAGTAACCCGACATCTAATCCACAACCCAATATTAACAATGGCTTTAATAAACAGGGAAAAGCAAAATTAGCAAAACACCAGTTCTCCTAAAGACCCTACTCGCGAGCGGAAAGGCTTCTCCATCCATCTACTCCTCGGGTGAAGCCAATCTCGAATCGTCGTAACCATGAAAACAAACAGAATTAGTGATGTAATATCTTGTGGCCCTCGGCCACACCACCGCGACAACAGACAGCGCTTGTAACCGGGCTACTGAGCCTTTCTAACTTTAGCAGCGTCTTTGGCCAACTTCTTCTCACGTCTCTTCTTAGCAGCCTCCGGACCAGCCTCGGTATCGAGAAGGTAATCCCACCACCTGAAAGAACTCGCGTAATTGCCAATGAACCTTTCGTGATGAACATCGTGGTGTTCGGCGCCGGCCCAGAAGGGAAGGAAGTGGTGCAAACTCCACGGGAACTCGTAGCCAGAATGGGCATCAATGGCTTGGAACAGCCGAAGAACAATCCAAATATAGACAGTGAGAATATGAAGATCTTGGGTGAACATACACCACAACATTGGCACACCAACGGTGCCAAAACCAAGAGCCATAACCTCGATAGGAGAAGCGTACTCGGCAGCGAGACCGAAGGGCGCCGCATATGTGTGATGAATCTTGTGGACGTATTTATAGAGTGGGCCCCAGTGGAAGGCACGGTGGAACCAGTAGTGCCAGGTATCCTCCAGGACAAAGAAAATGGCAACTTGATAAGCAATCTTTGTCCATGGTGGAAAAGGGACATCCGTATCCATGCCGAAGTACTTGCACATGGGATGGAAAAGCCTACGAAAATCAGTCAGAGATCGGGGAAAGGAAATTGGGCAATTGGTCACAAACCAGATCTGGGGAAGCTCGACAGTGAAGTGGGACAGGAGGACCATCTTTGCGCACCTCCATTGCTCTTCTGCGGTTGGAAGCTTGGTCTATTGTGGATTAGTCTCGAACTAGTGCTATGATCAGGAAATAAGAAGGGCCGCACGTTTTGAATTTTGTATCTTCGAAACCAAGGAATCATGTCAATAATAACCCATGGTAGTGAGCGCCCAAAGTAAACAGCTTCATGCATTACGAACGACATGATCCCAGTAGCGAGGGTGTCATTTTCCATGTATTGATACCCTAAAAACAGTATAAACAAGTGCGTCTAACAAAGGAACAGGAGAACCAACACGCTGCCCAAAGACGTTCGAAGATATTTAAATGAACGTTCGCTTCCGAAATCTTTTCATAAGCGGCCCAGTAGGCACCCGAATCCGGGAGTATTGTAGTGAAGTTCGACCTGTAGCAAGCAGGGTTAGAAATGGGAATGATGGGAAGGAGGAATTGCCTACTCACATGGCTGTAACCAGCAAAAGAAAGAGTCTTTGGCCAGCAGATTGTGGAGAATTGGGGGATGGATAAGAGGTAGGGAGAAAGAAAAAGATGGAGGCGAACGATAGGAAGGGAAAGCCTTTTAGATGAAGGCACCTCCTTTTCCGTGGCGGGATTGTTTTTCTTTTTTTCTCCCGTGACCCCTGCGTTGCTCAGGGCATCCAGGTTGGGGAATTTTGGGATCGTTGTGCAAGGGTTACGTACGGGCACCGTGCCAGTACCAGTACGGTGCGAGTATTATTATGATACTAGCACGAGTACGAGCATCGACAGTACCGTATAGTACCGGACAGTGCAATTGCGGAAGAATTGCAAATAAAGTCTCCGCTAATTGGCCTATTTCCATGGATTACTAAGCTTCGGCCAATCAACAGCGAACTATGTATCCCACCTTATTCGGGCGTTCCTACTGCATCGTACAAGTACCAGTACGCATGGAACGACGCGCAGGGATAAGAATGGGTCGACAACCGGCAATGCAATTTCCCGGGCGAGCATATTTTTTCCCTTTCTATTCTGGCCCACGATCAACACACAATCCTGTGGACCATCACGCCTTCTTGCATACCATGCTCTCACCCGACACGGTAACATGATCTCACAAACCGCCTTATGATACCGCTACTGCGCCTGGTTTGTCCCGTGCTCATTCTCGAAGGGCTCGTCAATGAAAGTGCTTTGGGTGCTTTGGGCTCGACTAACCGTACCGGTACTAATATTGCATCGTACCATTACCGGCAAGCAGGATTCCGGTAGGTTGCGTGTTTACATCTTGGGAGTAGAGTGCTGAGTACCGTACAGTGAACAAACGGTAGGCGCCGGCTCAGTAACCATGATACATGCCCGACCCCACATTGTGAGCGACGACTCTATGATAGCAAAGCTTGACTTAATTTAGATCCCAAAAAAAGAGACCTTCACCATGCTGTGCCAAGACAAATGCAATACAGGAACCGACTTACACGCATGAAGCTAATTGTGACCTATAATAATACTGGTAAGAGTACGAACACGGTCGGATGCTAAGTAGTACTCGTAGGTGATGGTTGATGTCACTTGATGATCCATTAACAAAGTGGAAAGGGAGGGTAACCCTGATCAGCATCTGATAAGATATGGTGTGCTCGCACTGCGGGGCAGAACCCTAGCAGTCCAACGCCGCACCGTTGCCCACAAATTGCTCATTGTGGAATTTGTCAAACTAACCTGGAGAAAAATCAACCGCTACTGGCACCACCACCAAACGACCAACGACCAACGACCGACCAACAACATATCACGATAAAATGGTACGTTGAAAAGTCGACTTCTTATTTAGTTTGTTACAAGTTTTCGAGTCGCTATTCCGAAAGCGTTTGGGCTCCGGGAAGGATTTGGAAGAATTTTCGAGATTTGGAGACCACGGGAAGTGGGTTGCTAACAGATCAATTGAATAGGCCACCCGACCTACCGTCACTATCCACGGAGCTGATGGCGCTCCCTGCGGAAATACTGCTACCCTTCCGAGCGTTTTCAAGGCTCCTATTCGTCCTGATATCGTCCAGCAAGTTCACACCGGCATGGCCAAGAACAAGAGGCAGCCATATGCCGTGAGCGAGAAGGCCGGTCACCAAACCTCTGCTGAATCTTGGGGAACTGGTTAGTTATCTTCATAGGATTTTGGGAAACCTGTGGGGTCGGATTGGTAGCGAGACAGGCTTTCCTCATGCCGAGGAAGCTCGCTTCCTTGGATCTGTCCTGTCCTCTGCACAAACCCAATGAATCTGGGCTAATGATGTGGGGTTTTTAGGTCGCGCTGTTGCCCGTATTCCCCGTGTCTCTGGTGGTGGTACCCACCGTGCTGGTCAGGCAGCTTTCGGCAATCAGTGCCGTTCCGGTCGTATGTTCGCCCCCACAAAGGTCTGGCGTAGATGGCACGTCAAAATCAACCTTGGACAGAAGCGTTTCGCTACCGCCTCTGCCTTGGCTGCTTCTGCCGCTGCTCCTCTTGTCCAGGCTCGTGGTCACCGTATTTCTACCGTGCCCGAGATTCCTCTGGTTATCGCCGACTCCGCTTTCACCACCATGAATAAGACCCGTGCTGCCGTCGAGCTCCTCAAGTCTGTCGGTGCCTACCAGGATGTCACCAAGGCCTCCAAGTCACGCAAGATTCGTGCTGGTAAGGGTAAGTTGAGAGGGCGCCGTCACACCCAGCGCCGTGGACCCCTGGTCATTATCAACCCTGCCGACGAGAATGCCCAATCCGTTGTTAAGTCGTTCCGCAATGTTCCTGGTGTTGAGACCGCCTCAGTTACCTCTCTCAACCTCCTCCAGCTTGCTCCTGGTGGGCATCTTGGACGTTTCGTCGTCTGGACTGAGTCTGCCTTCAACGCTCTCAACACCGTCTATGGCACCACCGCAACACCCTCAGAGTTGAAAAAGGACTACCTCCTCCCCTCGAACGTTGTCTTCAATGCCGACATCGGCCGTCTCATCAACTCTGCCGAAGTCCAGGCCGTCGTTAGGCCCGCCAAAGGAGGAAAAAGGCAGAAGAGGGGGGGTAAGGCCGGCGTCCTCAAGAAGAACCCTCTCAAAAACAGACAGATACTTCTCCGGCTCAACCCATATGCCAAGGCCTTTTCGGAGCAGAAGTTGGGTTGTGCCAAGCAGGAGAAGGTCAAGGAGCGACCAGGAAAGACCGAGACTTTCAAGACCATCATTAACACTGACTAAATCGTTGGATTTGCGTTATGATTGTTTCCTTCTGTCTCTTTCTCTTTTCCACTACTCTCTTCCCTTTTTTCTAAAATAAATAAATGCTGTTCAGGGCTCGGTGTTTTTCTATTTTTGTTCTCGCCGAGTGAAGCTTGGTGTGGAATGTTGGGAAAAGCGTTTGGATGTATACAATATTCAATGTCCCACCCGACTATAGTTGGATTGTGACCCTTACTTTCCCCGTTATAGACTGGTTGAACACCCTACGGCTCATCTTGATAAGTAGAACGGATGCGCACATTGCGAACATATCCCCTGGAGCATACTGTAGATGGCCCATATCCGACCAAGCGCGCACAAGAATCGCCAACAATATATCCATATTGGTGTAGGATGCCCTTGTGTAACATTTATCCCATCAAACCCTCCCTCCGGTCCCCTTCGTTTCTGGGGAAACCTCCCCTCGGCGGGGAGGTACAGTACGCAACGGTGGCCGGGAAATTACAGAGTTAGGGGTATTAGTCCCTGGGAACTGGATATCAACACGATATAATTGGTTGTTTGGTATCACACTTTGACAAGCCCGATTATCGATTCCTCGGAATTGAGGAGGAAGGGGCCGGGGGGGGGGGGGGGGAAGAAGAAGGAGGG
>Ga0307513_10006453_pt1 | contig 15324 bp, 1 predicted proteins | sample 15_EM_MG_FD_202174 | JGI IMG/M metagenome (GOLD analysis project Ga0307513, IMG submission 202174) | Populus trichocarpa ectomycorrhiza microbial communities from riparian zone in the Pacific Northwest, United States - 15_EM | ecosystem: Host-associated > Plants > Roots > Unclassified | place... | reverse complement strand
GATGGTCAGCAGCGCATCGCCGCTGTCCCGAATCGTCGACGCGAAGTCGCGCTGCTCGTCGTTCAGCGGCGTGTCCAGCAGCAACCCGCTCATGCCGATCACCGCGTTCATCGGCGTGCGAATCTCGTGACTCATGGTCGCGAGGAAGGCGCTCTTCGCCTCGTTGGCGCCCTCGGCCTGGGCGCGTGCCTCCTGCGCCTCGGCGAACAACTGGGCGTTGCGGATTGCGACACCGACACCCGAGGCGATCGTCGCGAGCAGGTTCTGGTCGGCCGCGGTGAAGCGGCCTTCCTGGCGCGTGCTCTGCACGCTGATGACGCCGGTTGCGCGGCCGCCGACGCTGATCGGCACGCCCAGGTACGACGCCGCCTTGGCGCCGACCTGGGTCGCGCCGATCGCATCGGCCGCCGCGTCGACCGACTCGTTCGGCAGCAGCGCCTGGCCGGTCTCGATGATCTTGCCGGTCAGGCCCTCGCCGAGCGCGAGCGGCGTCAACTCGTCGCCGTGCGCATACGGGAAGCGGATGCAGCGCGCCGCCTCGTCGACCAGCGCGACGTAGACGATGTCGGCGCGGAAGGTCTCGCGCATCTTCTCGCCCACCAGCCGGATCAGCGTGTCCAGGTCGATCTGTGCCGACAGCGCCTGGCCCATCGCGTTGACGATCGCAAGCTCGCCCGCGCGCTGTTCGGTCTGCGCCAGCAAGGTCTGCGTCTGGGCGAACAGCCGCGCACTCTCGAGCGCGACGCTCATGCTGCCGGCCAGCGTCGTGAGCAGCCGCACGTCGCCGTCGCTGAACGCCTGCTCGCGGTCGACGTTGTCCAGCCCGATCGCCGCGATCACGCGGCCGTCGCCGAACACCGGCACTCGCAGCAGGCTTTGGCTCGCCTCGGTGCCGGCGATCGTCTGGCTCTGCACGCCGAGTTCGGCGAGGTGTTCGGCCACGCGCTCGTTGGCGAGCAGCGGCCGGGCGCTGCGGATCAGGTGCCAGCCGAGCGCCGAGATCGGCGCGTCGGCCACCTCGTGCCGCTGGCCGCGTTCGAGCAGGTAGTGGTAGTGGCGCATGCCGGTGTCGAGCTCGAAGCCGGCGATGCTGATGGCCTGCGAATCGAACAGCTCGCGCAGCTTCTCGCCGACCAGTTCGTAGATCGCGCGCGCGTCGAGCTTGTTGGCCAGGCCCGCCTGCACGCTGTTGATGATCGCGAGCTCGGCGGCGCGCGCGTCGGTCTCCTTCAGCAGGCGCTGGGTCTCGTCGAACAGCTTGGCGCTCTGCAGCGCCACGCCCATCGAGGCGGCGATCGTCTGCAGCAGTCGAACCTCGGGTTCGCCGTAGGCGTTATCGCGTTCGTGGTCTTCCAGCACGATGGCGCCGATCACGCGGTCCTGCGCGACGATCTGCACATCGATCGACGATCTCGCAAAGTCAGTGCCTGGCAGCGTCTTGATGCCGGAGGCCAGATGCTCGGCCACGCTGCCGAAGACGCGCGGCGGCCGACGCACGGCATACGCGTCGCGCAGCGGCGTCGGCGCAATCTGCAGCCGCGTCCCGTGCTCGAACTCGTAGAGGTAGTGGCCCTGCCGGCGCTCGTGGTCGTACCAGCGGATGCCGATGTCCTGCGTGCCCAGCACCTCGCGCAGCTTGTCGCCGACCAGATCGACGATGCCCTGAAAGTCGAGCGAGCCGGCCATGCCTTGCTGGATGCTGTTGATCACCGCGAGCTCGGCGTTGCGCTGCTCGGTCTCCTTCAGCAGGCGCTGGGTCTGGTCGAACAGGCGAGCGCTCTGCAGCGCCACGCCCATCGAGGTGGCGATGGTCTGCAGCATGCGCACCTCGGAAGGCCCGAACGCGTACTCGCGTTCGTGGTTCTCGACCGTCAGGCGGCCGAGCACGCAGCTGCCCACGATCGCCACCGACACACTGGATTTGGATTGATCCGAGCCGGGCGCCGGACCGCCCAATGCGAGGCCCTCTTCGACCGTGTTGACGATCTCGGGCAGGCGCGTCGCGATCAGCGTCTCGGTCGCCCCGCCCGGCTTGATCTTGCGCAACCCCTGATAGAACCGTCGGCCGTGCTCGACGACGTACAGGGGTTCGATGCTGCGGGCCTCATGGTCGAACCATTCGATGCTCAGATCGGCGATGGCCAGCACCTTGCACAACGTGTCGCCCACCAGCTCGACGATGCCCTGGAAATGGAGCGAGCCGGCGATGCCCTGCTGGATGCTGTTGATGATCGTCAGCTCGGCGGCGCGCTGCTCGGCCTGCATCTGCGCGGCGCGCGCCTCGGCGGTGCGCTCGACCACCTTGCGCTCGAGCTGCTCGGCCGCGCGCACGTTGGCGAGCGTGAGCGCGGCCTGTGCGGCGAGCATCGCCAGCAGTTGCACGTCGCCGTCATGGAAGCGCCCGAACACGCCTTCGATGTCGGCATAGACGAAGCCGAGCAGCTCGCGCTGCGCAACGAGCGGCACGACGAGGCAGCTGCGCTGGTCGATCGGGTCGGCGCCGTCCGGGCCGTGGCGCAAGGCGGCGGCGCGCGTGCGGCGCGCCTCGTGCAGCCACGGCGTCACGGCCGCGAGCAGCGCTTGCTCGCTCTCGCCGTGCGGCAGCAGCGAGCCGGCGAGCTGCGGGCCGTCCGCGGTGTCGAGCACCAGCAGCACGCGCTCGGCACCCGACAGCTCCGTCACCTCCTCGACCAGGAACTCGCGCAGCTCGGCCTCGCTTTTCAGCTCGTTCAGGCGCAGGCCGGTGTCCACCAGGCGCTCGAAGGGCTCGCGCAGGTTGGCCTCGCCCGCGAGATGCGCGTCCCGCTGCGCCGATGGCAGCCGCTGCTCGCGGGCATGCGCGAGCCACGCACGCAGCAGCTCGCGAGTCTCTTCGGCTTTGCTCAGCAGGTTGCGGCGCAGGCCCTCGTCGCGGATCGAACGCGCACTGTCGAGCAGGAAACCGTAGGCGCGCGCCAGCGCCTGGCCCGCCTCACCCGCAAGGCCGTTGGCGGCGAGCGCCTGGCTGTGGCGCCACCACAGCGGCACCGGGTCGCCGCCGTTGATCTTGGCGTAGCCGCTCGCGACGTGCAGCGCGGTGGCGCGGCGCGTGGCGGCCAGCGCCGGCCCTGCGCGACCCGCCGTCAAATGGGCATGGCCCATCTCGGTGAGTGCGCTCATCCGGTAGCCGGCATCGATGTCCCCGAATGCGGCCACGGCCAGCTCGAAGTTGCGGGCGGCTTCCCCCGGGCGACCCGCCAGGACCGCCAGCAAGCCCCGGCCGTAGTCCGGATAGCCGGCCATGCGGCGCGAGTCGCTATCTCGCTGCAGCGCGGTGATCTCGTCGAGCGTTGCCTGCGCGACATCGAGGTGGCCCAGTCGCCTCTGGCCTTCGAACAGGTTGGTGAGCGCGACCAACAAGGCGGGTTTCAGGCCGACGCGGCGATAGAGATCGCAGACATCGAGGTTCATGCGGCACCCGCGCCGGAACAGGCCCAGTTCGGAGTACGTCCCCGCCGCGTTAGCTTGCACCACCGCATGCCCGGTCAGATTGCCTGCTTGGTCGAAGGCATCGGCGGCTTCCCGGTAAAGCCGCAAGACCTCGGAGTGATCGGACAGGTGGAAGGTGAGCATGTTCAGCGCGTTGCCGACCGAGAGGCTGTCGCCGTTGTGGCGTGCCAGCTCGAGCGCGCGGGCCGCCGCGGTGTCCGACTCGGCGGCGCGGCCGCTCGCATCCAGGGCCGAAGCCTGATCGATCAGGGCGCGTGCGAGCTCCCACCCGTTGCCCTGCTGCTCCAGCAGGTCCACGGCCTGGTTCGCATCGGCCAGCGCCCGGTCGAGCCGCGTGCCCGCGGCGACCCAGGCCCGGCTCCGGCCCGCGAGGTTGCGCGCCAGCAGGTCGGGACGGCCGCTGCGCTGCGCTGCCTTCACGCCGGCCTGCGCCGCAGCGAGCGCGTCCCGCGCCTTGCCACGCCGGCGGTGGACGGTGAATTCGAGCAAGTGCGCCAGTGCCAGCCATGCCGGCTGGCGGGCACGCCGCGCCAGCGACAGGAGCGCCCGGGCATCGTCTTCGGCGGCGGCGAAATCGATCGTCTGCAGGTGACTCTCGGCACGCAGTTCCAGCAACGCCGCACGGTCCTCGTCGTGCAGGGCCGGGTTGGCCAGCGCCGCGCTCGCGGCTTCGATGGCGTGCGCCTGCCGGCCTGCCGCTGCGAGGTCGATGACCGCCTGGATCGTTTCCGGAAGAGGCTTGCGCATGCTCAGTCGTTCCTGGTTTTCGGCTGCACGGAGGTCAAGGCCTGGACCAGCGCATCGACGCGGATCGGCTTGGTCACATAGTCGTCCATGCCGGCGGCCAGGCATTCCTCGCGGTCGCCCTGCATCGCGTTGGCGGTCATCGCGACGATGCGCGGGCGCGCATGCGCGGGCCACTTCGCGGTGATGCGGCGCGACGCTTCCAGCCCGTCCATCTCGGGCATCTGCACGTCCATCAGCACCACGTCGTAGGGCTGGCGCTCGACGCACTCGATCGCCTCGATGCCGTTGCTCGCCAGGTCGGCACGGTAGCCCATCTGCTGCAGCAGCCGCAGCGCGAGTTTCTGGTTCACCACGTTGTCTTCGGCCAGCAGGATGCGCAGCGGGTGGCGCGCGGCCAGGCCGGCGTCCATCCGCGGCTTGACCGGTGCGCGCACCGCCGGTTTGGGCGCCGCATCGCTCGCGAGCAGGCCGACCAGCGTGTCGAACAGATGCGACTGGCGGATCGGCTTGGTGAGATACGCGTTGAACAGTGCATCGGCTTCGACACTTTCGCGCCGGCCGAGCGAGCTGAACAGCACCAGCGGCAGGATCGGATGGCTCGTGCGGATGCGGCGCGCGAGTTCCAGGCCATCCATCTCGGGCATGTGCATGTCGAGGATCGCGATATCGAAGGGCGCGCCGGCGCCGGGCGCGTCGCCCAGCCAGCGCAGCGCCTCGGCCGGCGACTCGGTCGCACGCGGCGCCATGCCCCAGCGCTCGGTCTGCAGCGAGAGCACGCGCCGGTTCGTCGCGTTGTCGTCGACGATCAGCACGCGCTTGCCGGCGAGCTCCACCTGCACGCCGATGAAGTCGCGCCGGCGGCTGGCCGGCAGCTGCGCGGCCGGCGCCTCGATCGTGAAAGAGAAGGTCGACCCCTTGCCGGCGCCCTCGCTCTCGACCCACATGCTGCCGCCCATCAGCTCGGCGAGCCGCTTGCTGATTGCCAGGCCCAGGCCGGTGCCGCCGTACTTGCGCGTCGTGCTCGAATCGGCCTGCGAGAACGACTTGAACAGGCGCCCCATGCCCTCGGCCGTGAGGCCGATGCCGGTGTCGCGCACCGCGAAGGTCAGCCCGAACGTCGCATCGGCCCGCGGCTGCGCGCTGACGCTCAGCACCACCTCGCCGGCCTCGGTGAACTTGACCGCGTTGGCCAGCAGGTTGAGGATGATCTGGCGCAGGCGCGTCAGGTCGCCGCTGATCGCCACAGGCACCTCGCCCTCGAACACATAGGCGATGTCCAGGTGCTTCTCGGTCGCGCGCGTGCTGACCAGGTCGAGCGCCGATTCGACGCACTCGCGCAGGTCGAACGGGTGCGCCTCGATGTCCATGCGCCCGGCCTCGATCTTCGAGAAGTCGAGGATGTCGTTGATGATCGTCAGCAGCGCGTCACCCGAGTCGCGGATCGTGCCGGCGAAGTCGCGCTGCTCGTCGTTCAGCGGCGTGTCGAGCAGCAGGCCGCTCATGCCGATCACCGCATTCATCGGCGTGCGGATCTCGTGGCTCATCGTCGCGAGGAAGGAACTCTTCGCGTCGTTCGCGGCCTCCGCGGCGGCGCGCGCGTCCTGCGCGGCCTTGAAGAGACGCGCGTTCTGGATCGCGATCACGGCCTGGTCGGCGAAGCTCTGCGCCAGGGCGACCTCCTTGTCGGAGAAGCGGCCGGCGCTGGCGCGCAGGATGCCGATGCAGCCGATCGCGCCACCCGCGTGCCGCAATGGCACGAACAGACCCGAGACCCAGTTGCTCGCCTGCGCGAGCTGGGGTGTGCGCGGGTAGTTCGCGGCGATCGAGGCGATGTCGCTCACGGCGATCACCTTCGATGACGCGACACAGTCGCCCGACACGCTCTCGCGGTCGAGCGGCCACTCCCACACGCCCTCGGTCACCAGCGTTCCGTCGGTGGCGAACGCGACGCGCTTGAGCGTCTCGCCGACGGCGAGCAGCAGGATCACATTGCGCCCGCCGAACAACTGCTGGCAGCTGTCGACGATGGCATCGAAGACCGGTTGCGTATCGGCCACCGAGCCGCTGATGATCTGCAGCACGCCGGCGGTGGCGGTCTGCTGCTCGAGTGCCTCCTGCGTCTCGTTGAACAGGCGCGCGTTCTGGACCGCGATCACGGCCTGGTTCGCGAAGGTCTCGAGCAGACCGCGCTCCCTCTCGGTGAACGGACGCAGATCGAAGCGCGCCGCGTTCAACGCGCCGATGCCGCGCCCTTCCCAGATCATCGGCGCCTGCACGAGCGCGTAGTTGACGCCGAGCCGACGAGCGAGCGACCGCAAGCCCTCGGGCACGTCGGCGCCGTTCAGCACGTCGGGGAACGCCACCGCGTGTCCGCGCTCGATGCAGGCGGCGGTGGCCGAACCGGCATACGGGATGGGGAACTGCTTGCCGACTTCGTCGGCGTATTCGCCGAGGCCGGCGGCGCGATCGACGCGGCCCTCGTCGTCGATCACGTAGACGCCGAGCAGGTCCGCGTCGAACAGGTCGCGCGCGCTCTGCAGGATCTTGTCGAACACGGGCTTCGGGTCGGCGATCGAATTGCTGATGACCTGCAGGACTTCGGCCGACGCCGTCTGCTGCTCCAGCGCCTCCTGGGTTTCGTTGAACAGCCGCGCGTTCTGGATCGCGATCACGGCCTGGTCGGCGAAGGTCTTCAGCAGTGCGCGCTCCTCGGGCCGGAACGGGCCGACCTCGCCGCGCGTCACGGCGATGGCGCCGATGCCGCGGCCCTCCCAGATCAGCGGCGCGGTCAGCGATGCGAACGTGCGCCCGAGGCGCTGCGCGGCCAGCCGCATCGAGGCGGGGACGCCCGGATCGCTCAGCACGTCACGGATCTCGACCAGATCGCGTGTGCTGAACGCCAGGGCCGGCGCGGTGTCCGCCAGCGGCATCGGGTAGACGCTGCGCACCCGGGCCTCGTAGTCGGCCAGCATCGCCGCGTCCAGGCCGGCGCGCGCCGCAGCGGTCCAGCGCAGGCGCTCGAGGGTCAACGCGCCCGCGTCATCGACAAGGTGCAGCTGGAACGACGCCGCCGGCATCAGCCGCTCGCAGCATTCGAGGATCTTGTCGAACACCGGGCCGTTGTCGGAGACCGAGCCGCTGATGACCTGCAGCACCTCGGCGGTGGCGGTCTGCTGCTCGAGCGCCTGCTTGGTCTCGTTGAACAGGCGCACGTTCTCGATCGCGATCACGGCCTGGTCGGCGAAGGTCTGGAGCAACTGCACGTGGTGTTCAGCGAAGCCGCCGGGCTCGCGCCGCGTCACGCTGATCATGCCGATGGCCGCGCCCGCGCGCAGCAACGGCACCCAGACCGCGCTGCGGAAGCCGCGCAGGCGGCCGGCATCGCGCACCCTGGGCGCAACGTCAGCGCCTTCCGTGTCCGGCACGAGCACGATCTCGCCGGCGCAGACGCGCAGGATGAAGGAAGACAGCGGCGAGGGGAAGGCGGACCGGAATTGCGCGTCCACCTGGTCGTTGATGGGCGTGAAGGCCACCAGATGCATCGCCCCGTCGCTGAAACGGAACACCGCGGTCGAGAACCCGTCCATCAGCCGGTTGGAGCTGCGCGCGATCGCGTCGAACACCGGCTGCAAGTTCGACGGCGAGCTGGCGATGACCTTCAGGATCCCGGCCGTGGCGGTCTGCCGTTCCAGCGCCTGCCTGGTCTCGTTGAGCAGCCGCACGTTCTCGAACCGCATGTGGATCGAGCGCAGCAGCGCGGCATGGAACTGATGCGAGCACGCCAGGATCCCCGCCAGGACCAACAGCATGCCGATGGCCACCATCAGCGCCAGCGTGGAGCCCGCCGTGGCGGCGCGAATCGCAAACGGCAGCACCAGCGGCAGGCAGAAGGCGTAGCCGCTGGGCAGGTGGCTGGCGGTGCCGACGGCCGCGCTCATCGTCAGCGCCATCAGCGTGATCGTCAGCACCGCGAGCCGCGCGGGCTCCGCCCCGAAGTACAGCAACGCCGCCACGCCCCACAGGCTGCCGAGGGCCAGGTGGAAGGCCACCTGCATGGCCCCGACGTCACCGACGCGCCCGGCGCTCAACAGGCGCGACTGACGCGGCGCGACGACAAGGAAGTAGACGGCCAGGACCAGCACGTGCAGGGCAGCCCAGATCATGAAACCCGGCACGGCGCCCTGCTGTGCCAGGGCCACGCCGAACACCGGGACGGCGGCGACCGTCGCCGGCACGCCGGAACGCATGTTGCGCGCCAGGATCGAGAACTTGGCGCGTGCCACTTCCAGTTCGGCCTCGGCGGCCACGGCCGGCGCCGGTGCTGCGGTGCCCGGCGTGAGCGTGCCGTGCAGCGCCGGATCAGCGGGCTGGTTCATCACGCACCCGGGTGTTCGCCAAGGCCTCGACCAGCGCATCGACGCGGATCGGCTTGGTCACGTAGTCGTCCATGCCCGCGGCCAGGCACTCTTCGCGGTCGCCCTGCATCGCGTTCGCGGTCATCGCGACGATGCGCGGGCGCGCGTGGGCCGGCCAGCGCGACGTGATGCGGCGCGACGCCTCGAGCCCGTCCATCTCGGGCATCTGCACGTCCATCAGCACCACGTCGTAGGGTTGCCGCTCGATGCTCTCGATCGCCTCGATGCCGTTCGAGGCGAGGTCGGCGCGGTAGCCCATCTGCTGCAGCAGCCGCAGCGCGAGCTTCTGATTCACGACGTTGTCTTCGGCGAGCAGGATGCGCAGCGGGTGGCGCGTGGCGAGCGTCGCATCGATCTTCGGCTTGGCGGGCTGCGGCGCGGCCTTCGGCGCGGCGTCGTGCGCGAGCAGCGTGACCAGCGTGTCGAACAGCTGGCTCTGGCGCAGCGGCTTGGTCAGCACCGCGGCGAACAGGCTGTCGGCGCCGACGCGGTGGCCGAGCGAGGTGAACAGCACCAGCGGCAGGGTGTGCCCGGCCGCGCGCATGCGCTCGCCGAGCGTGCTGCCGTCCATGCCCGGCATGTGCATGTCGACGATCGCCAGGTCGTAGGCGTTGGCCTGCAGCATCCGCAGCGCTTCGTCGGGTGCTTCGGTGTCCTGCGCCACCATGCCCCACTTGGCGGCCTGCAGCGCGAGGATGCGGCGATTCGTCGCGTTGTCGTCGACCACCAGCATGCGCCGGCCCTTCAGCGCCGGCTGCTCGCCGATGAAGTCGCGTCGGCTGCCCGCAGGCAGCGCGGCCGCCGGCGCCTCGATCGTGAAGCGGAAGGTGCTGCCCCGGCCCGGGCCGGCGCTGGCCGCCCACATCGTGCCGCCCATCAGCTCGGCCAGCTTCTTGCTGATCGCCAAGCCCAGGCCGGTGCCGCCGTACTTGCGGGTGGTGGAGCTGTCGGCCTGGCTGAAGCTCTGGAACAGCTTGGCCAGGCTGGCCTCGGACAGGCCGATGCCGGTGTCGCGCACGCTGAACTGCAGCCGATCGCCCTCGGCCGAGACCGCCAGCACCACCTCGCCGCGCTCGGTGAACTTGACGGCATTCGACAGCAGGTTCAGCAGCACCTGGCGCAGCCGCGTCACGTCGCCGTGCACCGCGGCCGGCACCTCGCCCTCGAACACATAGGCCAGGTCGAGCTGCTTCTCGGCGGCGCGTGTGCCGATCAGGTCGAGCGCGGCTTCGACACAGTCGCGCAGGTCGAACGGGTGGCGCTCGATGTCCATGCGCCCGGCCTCGATCTTGGAGAAGTCGAGGATGTCGTTGATGATCGTCAGCAGCGCGTCGCCGGAGTCGCGGATCGTGCCGGCGAAGTCGCGCTGCTCGTCGTTCAGCGCCGTGTCCAGCAGCAGCCCGCTCATGCCGATCACCGCGTTCATCGGCGTGCGGATCTCGTGGCTCATCGTCGCGAGGAAGGCACTCTTCGCTTCGTTGGCGGATTCGGCTTGAGCCCGCGCCTCCTGGGCCTGCTTGAACAGGCGTGCATTCTGGATTGCGATCACGGCCTGGTCGGCGAAGGTCTTGAGGAGACTGATGTCCTTGTCGGTGTACGGAACGGGTGGCATGCGCAGCACGTGGATCGTTCCGATGCCCTCGCCCTCCCACAGCATGGGAGCAATCAGCATCGAGAAGTTGCCCAGTCGACGTGCCATCTCGCGCATCTTCTCCGGCACCTGGTCGCCATGGGCCATGTCGGGGTAGTGGATGACGCGGCGCTTGCGCAGTGGATAAGCTTGGTACGAGTCAATCAGAGCCCGTGGATAGCCGCGGGTGAAGGTCGCGCGCGTTTCTTCGTTCGGCCCGCTGATGGCAGCGTGGTAGACCTGACCATCGTCGCGCACGAGCGAGACGACGGCGTGATCGCCCGCGAACAGCCGCCGGCAACTCTCGAGAATCTTGTTGAACACCGGTTGCGTGTCGGCGACCGAGTTGCTGATGACCTGCAGCACCTCGGCGGTGGCGGTCTGCTGCTCCAGCGCCTCCTTGGTCTCGTTGAACAGCCGCACGTTCTCGATCGCGATCACCGCCTGGTCGGCGAAGGTCTCCAACAGCTTGACCTGCTTGTCGGGGAACGAGCCGGCCTCGGCGCGACAGACCGCGATCGAGCCCAATACCTGCCCGTCCCGGAGCATTGGCACCGCCATCGCGCTGCGAAAGGCGGCGCGCTGGGCTGCCTCCTTGAGGTCATAGGCCGGGTCGAGCAACACGTCTTCAATCTGCACTGGCGCTCGGTCTCGGATCGCGCGTGCCATGATGGCCGCATCGCCCGGTCGCAGCGGGAAGGCGCTGCGCAGCGCCGCCACCGATTGCGGCGACGCGCCGCGAACCGCTGCGAACTGCACCCACTCGCCGTCGAAGCGAGTGACGGCCCCGATGACGCCGTCGCACAGGGTCTTGGCGCGCTCGGCGATCGCATCGAACACCGGCTGCACGTCGGTGGGCGACTCGCTGATCACCTTCAGGATGTCGGCCGTCGCGGTTTGGGTCTCGAGCGCCTCGCGAGTCTCGTTGAACAGGCGCGCGTTCTGGATCGCGATCACCGCCTGCTCCGCGAAGGTCTGGAGCAGCGCGATCTCGCGGGCATCGAAGCCGGTCGCCGGCTGGCGGATCGCGTACAGGTAGCCGACCGCGCGGTCCTCGCGCGCGATCGGTGCCAGCACCTGCGAGTACGGGCCGACGCCGAGTGTGTCGGCGACGCGCCGCAGCCACGCCGGTGTGCCCGCGGCGAACACGTCGGGCACGTGCAGCGGCTGGCGCCGCAGCAGCGATGCGTCGTTGAACTGCTCGGTTGGCACGCCGCCCGCGAAGATCTGCTGCAGCTTGGGCAGCGCCGAGCCGTGGTGCGCCCCGAGGTACAGCCGGCCATCGTCGCCGACCAGCAGGACGCCCTGCTCGGCGCTGTCGAACAGGCGCTGGCAACTGCTCAGGATCTCGTCGAACACCGGTCGCGCGTCGGCGACCGACGAGCTGATCACCTGCAGCACCTGCGCCGTGGCGGTCTGCTGCTCGAGCGCCTCGCGCGTCTCGTTGAACAGCCGCGTGTTCTCGATCGCGATCACCGCCTGGTCGGCGAAGGTCTGCAGCAGCAGCACCTGCTGGTCGTCGTAGGCGCCGGCCTCGGCCCAGCCGAGCGTGATGGCGCCGATCGGCTCGCCGGCGCGCAGCATCGGCACCGTGACCTGGCTGCGCGTGCCGATCGCCTCGATCATCTGGCGCGACAGCGGCGGGACGGCCGGGTGCTGCGCGATGTCGGGCACAAAGAAAGGCTGCCGCGACAGGATGACCTGGCCGGCGATGGTGTCGTCGGTGGCGGGCCGCGGGAAGATCTGCTGCAGCTGCCCGACGCTGCCGGCGTCCAGCCCGTGGGCGGCCACCATCCGGATGACGCTGCCGTCGTACTGGTAGAGGCGGCCGATGCGCGCGCCGCACAGCCGCACCGCGCGGTCGACGATGACGTCGAACACCGGCTGGACGTCGGTCGGCGAGCTCGCGATGACCTTGAGGACTTCCGCGGTCGCGGTCTGGCGCTGCAGCGCCTCCTGGGTCTCGTTGAAGAGCCGCGCGTTCTGGATCGCGATCACGGCCTGGTCGGCGAAGGTCTTGAGCAGGCCGATTTCCTTGTCGGTGTAGGCCACCGGCGGGCTGCGGTTGACGTAGATCGTGCCGATGCCGCGGCCCTCCCAGAGCATCGGTGCGACCAGCATCGAGTAGTTGCCCATCTCGCGGCCCGACTGGCGCAGGCCCTCGGGCACGCCGGGCCCGTTGACCACGTCCGGGTAGTGCAGCACGCGCTGCTTGCGCATCGCATAGCCCTCGAGCGATTCGGCGAGCGGGCGCGGGTAGAGCCTTTCGGCGTAGCCCACGAGCTCGGGCGTGCCGCCCAGGTGCTGGGTCAGGTGGACACGGCCATCGTCGCCGACCAAGGTGACGCCCATCTGGCTGCCGGCGAACAGGCGCTGGCAGCTCTGCAGGATCTTCTCGAATACCGGCCGCGTCTCGGCGACCGAGCCGCTGATGACCTGCAGCACCTCCGAGGTCGCGGTCTGGCGGTCCAGCGCATCCTTGGTCTCGTTGAACAAGCGCGCGTTCTGCAACGCGACGCTGGCCTGACGCGACAGGCCGACCAGGAACTCCAGCTCGTGCGTCTCGAACGCGTCGCCACCGCTGCGCCACACCGCCATCGCGCCCTGCACCTGCGCGCCGGCGAGCAGCGGCACCACCATCAGCCGCTCGTCCTGCTGCGGCGTGGTGCCGGCGACCTGCAGCGCGCGCGGGTCGGCCTGGGTGTCGTTGATGCGCTCGGCGTGGCCGCTTTGCAGCAGGCTGCCGATGATGCCGACGCCGGTGCGCACGACCGTGGCCTGGATGGCCTGCGCGCTGTCGCCGAGCGCGACGATCGCGCGATGCGTCGCGCCGCCGGCCTCGGGCAGGAAGATCGCGCTGCTGTTGGCGTGCAGCAGTTCCTTCGCGTGGCCGGCGATGCGGTCCATCACCGTGGCCAGGTCGAGCGACGACGACAGGTCGCGCCCGACGTCGCTCAGCGCCGACGACTCGCGCGCGCGGCGTTGCGTCTCCTCGAGCAGGCGCGCATTCTCGAGCGCGACGCCCATGCTCGCGGCGATCGTCGACAGCAGGTGCACCTGCGCGTCGTCGAACGCGTCCTCGCGCTCGAAGCTCTCGATCCAGACGCCGGCGATCAACCGGTCCGCGATCATCGCCGGGACGAACACGCAGGACAGGGAACTGTCGGTGCCTTCCAGCGTCGTCACGCCGAGCGCCTCCATCTCGGCCCGGTTGCGCAGCACCACCAGCTCGCCGGCCAGCAGCGCCCGGTTCAGCGGCTTGGAGGGGTCGAACGGCCGCGTCGGCAGGCGCAGGCGTTCGCCGTGCTCGCAGGCGTAGAGCGGGTGCACGGTCTCCGTCTTCTCGTCGTACCAGGCGATCGTCATGTCGCCGGTTGCGAACAGCTCGCGCAGCTTGTCGCCGACCAGGTCGACGATGGCCTGGAAGTTCAGCTCCTTCGCCATGCCCTGCTGGATGCTGTTGATCAGCGCGAGCTCCGACGAGCGGCGCTCGGTCTCCTTCAGCAGCCGCTGCGTCTCGTCGAACAGGCGTGCGTTCTCGAGCGCCACGCCCGTGCTCGCCGCCACGGTCGACAGCAGCCGCACCTCGGGCTCGCCGAACGCGTTTTCGCGCTCGTAGCTCTCCAGGATGATGCTGCCGAGGAAGCGCTCGCCCGAGAACATCGGCACGAACACCGACGACAGGCTCATGTCGGTGCCTTCGAAGTGGTGCAGTTCGAGGGCGTCCGCTTCGGCCTGGTTGTGGACGACGACCGGCCGGCGCTGCAGCAGCGCCTTGTCGATCGGGCGCTGCAGCTTGTCGGGTACCGGCGCGTGCTGATGGCGCACGCCATGCTCGTACACGTAGAGCAGGTGGCGAATCGCGGCGGCCTCGTCGCGCCACGTGATCAGGATGTCGCCGGTCGCGAACACCTCGCGCAGCTTGTCACCCACCAGGTCGACAATGGCCTGGAAATTCAGCTCGGCGCCGACGCCTTGCTGGATGCTGTTGATCACCGCGAGCTCGGCGTTGCGCTGCTCGGTCTCCTTCAGCAGGCGCTGGGTCTCGTCGAACAGCTGGGCGCCCTCGAGCGCGAGGCCCATCGAACCAATCACTGTCTGGAGCAGGCGCACATCGGACTCGCCGAAGGCGTGCTCGCGGTCGTAGTCCTCGAGCCCGACCGCTCCGATCACGCGGCTGCGGCCGATGATCGGCACGTGAGCGAGTGATTTCGACAGGCGGGTACCTGGCAGCGCGCGTATCCCGCCGGCGAGCATCTCGGCGGTCGTATTGAAGATGCGCGGGCGCCGCGTTTCGATCAGCCCGCGTGTCGCCGCGCTCGCTGCGGCCAGCGGCATCACTACCGGCGGCAGGCGCTGGCCGCGCTCGACGTCGTACAGGATGCGCTGCTGCGAGCCGTCGGCGTCGAACCAGCGGATGCTGATGTCGCTGACGTGCATCACCTCGCGCAGCCTGTCGCCGACCAGATCGACGATGCCCTGGAAGTCGAGCGAGCCGGCGATGCCTTCCTGCACGCTGTTGATCACCGCGAGCTCGGCGTTGCGCTGTTCGGTCTCCTTCAGCAGGCGCTGGGTCTCGTCGAACAGGCGGGCGTTCTCGAGCGCGACCGACATGCTGCCGGCCAGCGTCTGCAACAGGCGCACGTCGGCGTCGTCGAACGCCTGCTCGTTCTCGATGTCGGACAGCACGATCATCCCGCGCACCGTGGCGCCGACGAACATCGGCACGATCAGGATCGACTTCTCGATCGCCTGCGAGCCTTCCATCGTGAAGCTGCCGTAGCGCTGGACTTCCCGCGCGAGGTCCTCGTTGATCAACAGCGTCTGGCCGGTACGCAGCACGTGCGGGCCGAAGCCGCCGCCGGCGTCGGGCACGGGGTAGGGCGGCGGCGCGATCCGCGCGCCCTGCTCGAGCGCGTAGGGGAAGTGCACCGTTCGCGTGGCCGGGTCGAAGATGCGGATGCCGACGTCCTTGCCGCCGAAGATCTCGCGGATCTTGTCGCCGACCGCGTCGTAGATGCCCTGCATGCTCAGCTCGGCCGC
>Ga0307513_10006452_pt1 | contig 15326 bp, 6 predicted proteins | sample 15_EM_MG_FD_202174 | JGI IMG/M metagenome (GOLD analysis project Ga0307513, IMG submission 202174) | Populus trichocarpa ectomycorrhiza microbial communities from riparian zone in the Pacific Northwest, United States - 15_EM | ecosystem: Host-associated > Plants > Roots > Unclassified | place... | reverse complement strand
TCTAATTCATTTGTTCTTCCCCCCCCCCCCCCCCCCGACAAAAACATGTCTTTTTTTATAAGCAACATGGTTTTTTTTTTTAACAAAAACTTAAGACAATTAAAATAAATATTTTAAAAAATATTAATAATTTAAATTAAAGGAGAAAAGGCATTTTTTAAATCAAAACTCCCTTTCCTTATTAATATTTTTCTTTCTTATTTTGAAAAAAAATATGTCTTTTTTATTATAAGAATGATTTCCACCATAATATGAAAAGCTAACTTCAATAATAAAAAAACCATGCCTTTATAATTTTTCTGCGACAATATAAAAAATAAAAAATAATTAATTTAAAAAAGTGATATAGAAAGACTACAATAAAAAATAACAAAATAGATATTTTATTTTTATTGAATATTAATGAGAATTAGTTTTTAAAAAATATAAATAATTGGTTCATATATAACTACTCATAAAATAATTGTTAATATTACAATAAAAGATGCTCATTTTTATTTGAAAAGCATTGTAATGTTAGATGATTTTTCAAATATCATTGTAATGGTTTTATTAAAATAAAAATATTAAATTAATAAATAAAAAAGATAAAATGCATGGTCTAAAGAATAAAGCCCAAGTACGCTAGGATTTTTTTTTTTTTAAGGCTAGGAGTTGCTTAGGCTTGGAAATTCAAGCATGCACACCTAGTGCAATAAAAAACCTAGGCCTGCATGCTTGGGTTTTCTTAAACTCGGGCAAACGATGTGTTATTTATATTTTTTTTAATTAATGAGATGACACGCAGAATGCTTGGATAGATAACGTGTTGTTCACTGGTTAAAATACTGGCCACTTCTGATGGTTGGAGAATCAAAGTCCTAGCATTTTGAACTTCAAAAGTCAAATTTCATCTTGTTTTCACCCAAAAACTCTAAAAATATCTTAGAAAACTCAATAAAATCATTTTCAACCCAAAAACATCCTATAATCACTTGAAAAACAAAAAAAAATCAAATTGACTTAAAACAAAATTTATAGATCCTGGTCTGCTTTTGTTTTTGCTTGGTTGAAGGGAAAAACCATCTACATTGAACTCCCTTTTAAAAAATAAATGCATTAACATAAAGATTGATATTTTTTAGTGGTCGACCAAATACTTTATTTCTTTTCTCCTCTTTTTAGCTAAATAAAACTTCCGAACAGAATGTAAGAGGATGGAATTACAATAATAAAACTAAATAAAATCCAATAACTTGGGCTTAGATGTGCCCAATCTCCCAACCAATAAACAATAGATGAGCTACCCTCCATCATTGAAGATCATATACCTGCATGAACCGTATTGTTATAACCCATTTTTGGGTCCCCGCACAAAAAAAAATACAAAAAATATAGTCGGAAATAATAATATATATATAAATAATAGCAGTGAGAATAGGATGCCGGAGTGTCCAGAAATTGGTTGAGGAGGTTAAAAAATACAAAGATTGAAAATTTGACAGCATATATTTAACTGATGAGAGCCCTGTTGAAAAAGAAAATTCAATTTGAGGAGAAAAGTCAAAAATCAGATGTTTATGGACTCAATTGAATTTTATTGAAGGTTTAATTGAATTTATGAAGGGTTTGATTGCAAGAAAAATTAATTTTTAAGTCAATTTGGGCTTTAATTGGATGAAATTAAAGTTTTGGGGTAAAATTATAATTTTTTAGAGTTGATTTGGTCAAATCAGGGGCTTAATTGCATAAATATTGAAGTTTGATGGCCAATTAGGGACTTAATTGAAGAAATTCAAAACCAAGAACCAAACTGGAAGAGGTGTGTAAATAGAGGAGCTAAAATTTGTCCGAATCAGGGGTCAAATTGAAGAAATTAGAAGTTTATGGATCAATTGAGGGTCAAATTGCACAAATTCAAAACCAAAGACTAAAGTGAAAAAGGTGGCCAACTTCAGGGCTTGCGATTGAATTTGGTATGGATGCAATTGAATTGATTTTTAAAAAATCAAAATTGCAATTGAGGACTTGATTGAACAAATCACAAATTGAGGACTGATTTGGAAATTGACAAAGTCTTGATGCCATTTCCTTTTAAATGAAACAACGTATTTTGAGCAAAACGGCGTCGTTTCATCCACTTTTTTTTTAAAAAAAACCAAAACATTGCCGTTTTGAACAACACTATAAATCTTCTTTTTCCCTAACGTGCAAAAACAGGGGAATAAGTTTTTTTTTCCCCTGCTTTTGTCTCTCCCTCTCTCTCCCGAAACCCAAAAAAACCAGATAAAAACCCCACTTGCCTAAACCCTGACTCATGGCCTGCCATTAAGGTGAAAAAACAGAGGGGCTAGCCCTGCGGGCGGCTTCCTAGTTGTCGCCCTAGCCACCCTACCTGTTCGGCGTGATTGGACAGGGTAGGGTGGCTCTTTCCCCTCTCCCCCTTATATAAATATCAGGGGGGAGAGAGTGATAAAAGAGGAGGAAAAGAAAAAAGAAAAGGAGGGAATTGATTGAGAATACAGAGGACGGAAAAAATATAGAGAGGGAAGACGAAGAAGAAAGAACATAAGCAGAGAGAGAAATAGAGATTGAGAGGCAAAAGAATAGAAAAAACAGAGGCAAAAAAGAAGAAGAAGAAAGAAGATAGAGGAAAGGAGAGGAGATAACAGAGAAGAACAGTAACCTCACCCTCTTTATAGTCTCTCTCTCCGTCATTTGAAACACCGCCACCGTCAACCTCTCATCATCTTCTTCCCCCATGCTGGTTTCGCGGCAACACCCAAGAAGAAAAAGAAGAAACTTGTGCCTCTGCACAACCGGAAAAAATAGCAACAATAATTTTTTTACCGGCACTCTACCACTGATATTCTTCTCGGTCACCACCACAAACCATTACCAACTCATCTACCAGAACCCTTTATTCCAGGTAACTCTCTCCCCCTCATCTCTGTTTTCTGGTTTATTTTCTTACATGCAGAACGTGCACTGTGTACGTTTCTGCAAGCAAGAAAATAATTACCTAGTTATTGTGCATGAGCACAGTAACTAACTAATTATAATTGACTGGTTACTGTGCATGAGCACAATAACCAGTCCATGATTGCTAGGGGCTGGATCATTAGCCCAACCCAATATACAGTAGGTTGTATTTATTTGGGTCGGTCCCGACCCAATTCCGTTTCGGGTCCGGTCCAGTCCCTTTTTTTTTCTTTTAAAAAAATCATTTCAAAATAATCTGTCACTTTCCCGCGTATTAATTTTGCTTAATACTGGGTGGTATTTTTATACCGTAAAAATATAAATCTGGTGTTAAAATACTTGATTTTTGTCGAAGAATTGTAAAAAAACAAAAAAAGATGTCTTGTTTTATTGCATACGGTCAAGTTTCTCAAAGATAAAAAAACAAATCATGTTGTATTTTCATACAAAAAAGAAAATTTCAAAAATATGTATTAGCATGCATTTTGACTTTAATAACTAGTTTATTAAAGTCACGAGAACTAGATCAATATTTTAAAAATAACAAAAAAATTATTTTATTTTCTTTTATTATCTAGGGTTACGATTTTATATGTAAGACGTATTCCAGATATTAAATTCTCTTGTTGAAGTTAGAACGGTTAGGTTTTACCTAATAAGATAAGGACCTCCTTACTGAAGATGACTTTTCTTAAACCATAGACGGACCAACAGTTAGAAAACACGATAAGACCTTAGTTTTTTTTTTATCAGACAATCAAACAATGCAGCTTACCTTAGGTAGAGCGTATTTGGGGTGCTAATACCTTTCTTTTACACAACCAGTTCCCGTGCCTGATTTCCGAGACCAGTTAGGGTTCCTAATGACCAAAATACTAGGTGGCGACTCCCATTCCCGCTTTCCACCGATAAAAGACAAGAATTCCTTGTCTCCCCATATTTGCCAGATAGACACATACCTGAGGGTGGACGATTGCCTCGACGCCACACACGTGCGACATGTATCTCGGGTCCGGAATCCCCACTAACTCTCTTAAAGTTAAAAAAACTCGACTTCATCAAGTATAGCTCTAGGAGGCTTCGATAAAACTCTAAAAGATCAAAATCAAGTTGTTGCAATGTCTCTCTTATAATCCAAGTATAGCATGAATTTGGTCATCTAGCTCATGAATTGAGATTTGCTAAACTTCACAATACCTCGTAAAAACAACTTATGCATTCAAAGTAGTATTAATATGATCCTTTGTGCCAATGATAAGGATAATGAGACTAGAGTTTCAAAAGGATCGTCAGGTATATTCTTTTTTATACATAATGAGGTCTTTTATGTTAAAAAAAAATTAACATCGAAGTTTAGTGACAATTTAATGACATAACTATTTGATTCAATCATTTACAACACTTTGAATAATATAACATTACTTACTAGCAATTTGTGATTGGTTTCTAATCTAAATCATGAAATAATCTTCAACATTAAGTGCATCATGATACATATGTAAGTCAGCTTGAAATTTGTATTATTTATTACTTATTTGAATTTGTTTTATGTTCTCAACATGCAAATTATAAGCTTTACTTGTAAAAGACTCAACTGAATCAGACATACTAACATGAAGAGACATGAGAAGAAGATCTACAGGCTTTCTAAGTGTGTAACTATAAACATTATATGATTGGGGGTGTGAAATAGAATAAACATTATTTGAAACCTGAGTAGATATAATTCTGAGAGAACCTAGTACATGAGTATTATCTTTATCTTTCTTATCACGTGTAAAGGATAAAGGGTCAAAGAGCTCAACATGTTGCTTAAGACTTATAATGTGCTAGAAATCAAGCATGAGAGGTGATGAAGCAAGTAGTTTAGGAGGACAAATATCATTAGACTATTATAAGACCATACTTACATCTTTAAACAATTCCACTAAAGACTTTCGTAAAACTTCATCTATAACTAAAACACACATAATAAGCTCTTTCTTAACCTTATTCTCAGACCTATTTAGACTCATTGTGTTAAGTCTCTCTTCTTGCATATCGTCTTTATATAGGTCATTAAAATCTTCATGATTAGGCTCATACACTTGATTACTACAATATTTATTTTTATCAATATCCTTATATTCTTAGATGACTAAAGGTTTAAAGGTACAATTGACAAAGACATGATCGAAACATTGACATTTAGCACACTAAACCTTTGAACTTATCATAGACATTTTATTGATAACTCGTTGGCCGTTATCTTTCTTGTAAAGTTAGGCACTACTAGGATTGGATCTATAGGGTGGAACACCTAACAACAAACTATTATTTCCAAATTAAGACCTGATATGGGTACTATAGGGGACCTGAAGTACTATAGAGTTTCTGATGTTTCATCCAATAACTCCTAGTAACCAACTCGTATTCTTACACTAAGGTATAAGTTTGGTCAAGAGTGGAAACACCTTAAACACAACTTCTTTTCTAAGATCATCATTCAAACCCCTACAAAACCTATTCTAAGTCATGGCTTCATCCTTTTTAATGGCATATCTTATTTTATAATTATTTAATTATACTATATACTCATTAATAGATTTGTGCTTTTGCCTGAGATTATTCTTAAATTTTTAGGCATAAAAGAAATATTAATGATAGCCTTGAATGATAAGTGTAAAACCAAAAAAGTAAAATTCAACAAATCAAAAGATTGAGTGATTTACCGACTAGATTATTTAACGATGGTGATAAAACACTTGGATCACACAAGCTATTGTTAATGTAGGTAGTATAATGTTGTATCGGTCGATCTCTTTTTGCTAGTATCACTTTATTTTTTCTTTCTTTTTTCTACTGTCACGTTACTTTTTTCTTTATTTCTTTTACTATTTTTTCTCATTTTTTACTCTTTTTTTAAAATCAATATAGCAGAGAAATTAGAATTAGAAATAAAAGTAAAAACAAAGGAATTTGGTAGAATAGTAATAAAGAAAGGCCAAAACAATAGTTACATTAATAAATAAAGAAAGGATAAAGTAGAACCTGACACTTGTCAGATAAAGTTTTAACAAACTACTATGCTCTAAACTTTCAATCTATGTTAATTCCAAGGATACCGTGGACCACAATGATAAGATTATCAGAAAAATAAGAATTAAAATTTTTACAACTCTAAACATCATAGCTTCCATGAAGACAGAGTATATCCTAATTGAATCAAAATAGTTTACACAAGGTTCATATTTTAAGGTGAATATAAGGCATAAAATCAAGAACCAATTCAAATCGTATATCCTAATTATGAGTGACTCTTGATTTATAGGAATTGACTAATATTACCAAATTTATATATGATCTAATATAGAGTTTTTTATTTTATTTTACAACACTTCCCCTTAACCTGGGTTGATGATATCTTTCATTGCCAGCTTACTGATCAAGAAGTCAAATTGTTTCTTATGAAGTTCTTTTGTAAGTATATCAACAACTTGCTCAATGGTTGGAACATATAACATGTAAATCATTCACTATCAATCTTTTATTTGATAAAATACTTATTAATTTCCACATGTTATGTTCTATCTTGAAGAACTGGATTATAAGAAATTAAGATGGTTGTTTTATTGTCACAGTACACTTTAATGAGCGATGAGTTAATAAACTTCAAGTCTTCTAAAAACCTTTTAATCCACATAACTTCACAAATCTCAAGTGCAATTTCTCTAAATTCAGCTTTCACATAACATTTTGTTTTTTGCTTCACCAAGTAACTAAACCCCCTTCAACATACGTACAATAACAAGAAGTTGATCTTTTATTAGTTATACTTCCAGCCAAATCTATATTGGTGTAGGCTTCAATTTATAAATATCCATGTTTCTTAAACAACAGACCTCTTCCAGAAGTCCCTTTCAAGCAGTATCTAAAGATTTTATTAACAACATCAAAGTGTTCCGTGCCTGGTGAATGTATGATATCATACTTACTACAAAGGCTATATTTGAGCATGTATGGGTCAAATAAATTAATTTACCCACGAGTCTTTGGTATTGCTCTTGATTCACCATTTTTTTAGTTTTGGTAGGTCAGAGCTTCAAGTTGGCTTAAATTGATGTTTTAGCTACTTTGCATCCCAACAACCTTGTTTCACCAAATAAATCAAGTACATATTTACATTAAGTGACAAATATTCCTTTCTTAGATCTGGAAAATTACATTCCAATAAAATATTTTAAAGCACCTAAATCATTGATCTCAAAATCATTATCAAGTTTCTTCTTAAGTCTTTCTAGCTCGACATTGTCATTGCCTGTCAGGATTATGTCATCCACATAAACAATTAAGATATCAATTTTACCTTCTTCTAAATATTTATAAAACATAGTATGATTTACTTAACTTTGACATTAACGATGACGTCTTATGGCCTTTTCCAAAACGTTGAAACTATGCTATAAAAGATTGTTTAAAGCCATAAAAGATTTTTTTTTAATCTATGGGCTTTATATTTATCAATCCCCTCTTCAAACCCAGGTGACATGCTTATAAAGACTTCCTCTTCCAAGTCTCAATTTAGAAAAACATTTTTAATGTCCACTAATATAAAAGCCAGTTAAAATTCACTATTAAAAATAATAACACCCAAATTGAGTTTATTTTGGCTACTAAAGCAAATGTATCATGTTAGTCAATGTCGTATGTTTGTATGAAGCCTTTTACCACAAACCTTGCTTTGTACTTTTTCATGCTCCCATCATCTTTGTATTTAATCGTAAATACCCATTTGCACCCTACTTTATTTTTTCCTCTTAGTAAGTCAACTACTTTTCAAGTGCCATTTTTCTTTAGAGCATTCTTTTCTTCCATAATCTGCTAACTTCCAATTGGAATCACCTAGAGCTTCCTGAATATTTATTGGAATAAACAATTGAGATATTTTAGAGGTAAAAGCTATATGATTATTAAAAAGTTTTTGGTAAGATAAATATTTAGTAATGGGATGGCTGGTACATGATTGGACTCCCTTTTAATAGCTTTAGGAATGTAAATGTCTATGCGCTCATTATTAGAAAGAACAGAAGTAGGAATGTCTTTACCTATTGCATGAGTTCTTCTTCTAGTATAAATAATTTGGTTGATCTTATGTTGGGGTGATAAACATGTCTTTACCTATTGCATGAGTTCTTCTTCTAGTATAAACCTAAAGGTCAGTATTTGGATCAACTTGATCCTTTTATAGTACTTCTTCCTATATTTGCAATACACTTACACAAGTTATAATCTTTGATTAGTTTACTTATGGACATAAGATTGTAAGCAAGTTTAGGAACATTGAGGACAAACTTAAGATTTATACTCTCACAAATTGTTATTAACCATTTCCATGTAATAGGTGAGAAACTACTATATGAAGTTTTATTTTTTTCATTACCAGAACATGATAAATAATTTGTAAATAGATAGGAATGATTAGTCATATGATTGGATACACCTGAATTAATGATCCAAGATACAGAATCTGAACAACAAAATAGACAATGAGGATGACTACCTATTTGAACCAAGGAAACATAAGGAATACTAGATGATGAATTGGAATTTAGAAGTCTTAAAATCTAGTCCATTTGCTTTTTACTAAATGATTCTTCTCAACTTCATTTGTTGTAGGAACCATATGGTTAGGTTTGTCACCAAGTGTGTTATTTTTTCAAGTAAGTGGTTTTCCATGAAGTTTTTAGTAAGTCACACCACAAGCGATGATTTGTTATCCATCTATGCTGATTTGCAATAATCCTACTCGTATTTGCATCAACAACAGCCAATACAGAGTTCTCTATATGATCTATAGTTTCTTGTTTTCCAAGCATGACCCCCCCTCCGTGACTCTCCTCTCTTCTAACTTTTAAAAATACCTTGTCAATTAATTATAGGTAGGGTTTTATGCCTATTATGATCCTTTTTACCTCATCAAACTCAACATTGAGTCCAACAAGAAATTTGTAAATCCAAAAGATCTTTATTTTCTTGTAATGGTTGCAATCCTTTGTAGATTTTCATTTATAATCATTGAACATATCAAGGTCTCTTTATAACAGTTTCAGTGTGTTGAAGTATTTGGTGATATTGTTTTTTCCTTAATGGATTTAACAAAGTTTCAAAGTCAAGTTGTAAACTTGGGATTGAATACCCAAATCATAATACATCTAGTTTACATTATCCAAAAGTTCTTTTATCGTTGAATAAAACATAATTGGAGTCAATGTCTTCATCCATGGAGTTCACAAGCCATGTCATAACCATGGAGTTTCCAGCATCCTAGGTAGCATATGTTAGGTTCTCCTTTTTTGGTGCCTTCATGTTGTCAATCAGATAAACTATTTTTCCTCACCCTCGAATATACATGTGCATAGACTGAGACCAACACAAGAAGTTTTTGCCATTAAAATGGATGGTGGTGGTCTAGATTGACTCTGGCTCGTTATTGAAGGATTGAGCATCAACATGTTTTGTTTCAGATATGACGAACAAGAGCGACAAAGGGATGAAAAAAATTCTAGAGTTTTTTTTTAAAAGAGTTAGTGATCAAATCTTTATTCTGATACCATAAAGACAAAGAAATCAATATATTGACTTGAATAAAAAATAATTTATACAAGGTTCATAGTTAAAGGAGAATACAAGGCATGAAATCAAGAACCAAATCAAATCATATATCCTAACTCCTAATTTATAGGAGCTAACTAATCCTACCAAATTTATATACAACCTAATATATAATTTTCTATTTTATAACCTTCCATTCACTAATTCTATTGAACAAACTTTGTTCATTATAGTTTTGTTCTCCATGATCTATTGGTTCAACTCTTACTTTAATCTATCCCTTTTTCTTTAGTTTTTGTTTGAGCAGTTATGACATGTTTAGATTAATGATCAATTTTACTATGATGGTTGTTGATAGAGAGGATGAATAATGATCAGGGTTTAGGGTAAAATACATTTAAAGACTGTTTGATCAAGTAAAAAAAAATTTGATTGTAAACAAAAAGGCTAAAATAAACTTTTTTAAAACTCATCATTTAATTACGAGAACTAAAAAAATATTTGCTATAATACCAAAACCAGAACAAATAAAGATTTAAGATAAGCTAAATAAATAAATAAATAAAAGCTTAGATTTAACAAAAAAAAAAAAGTTGAATATAAAAAAGAATTAAGCTAAGAAGAGATAAAATAAAGGTTGTAAAACCAAAAGTATGTAACATTTTTATCAATTCATATAATTTCTCTACAATATAAAAAAATACAAATAAATAGTAAAATCACAATTAAAATCAAATTTGACCTTAAAGCTCACTAGATAATAAAAAAATAAAACATAAATTCACATCCAATAATATAATTAAATAAAATTCAATAAGTTGAACTTGAATATCCTCAATCTCCTAATCAATGAAGATCATACATTTGTGTAAACAATGACTCGTATTTCAGAGTCCCCACCAAGTGCACAGCAATTCAATCATACTATCAGATGGATTAAAGCTGGAATATGATGAGCACCTGGCATGCAACAAAACTCAGAAAGGAAATCCTTTAAACACTGCCTTCTTCGATGACACGGCCAGCCGCTTGACACATTTTGCCGTTGTATAGAACTCCATCAATTCTTTAGCAACAACATCAGGGTGACATGAAACAAATGCCTTCAAGAATCGCTGTTCTGCCATCCTAAGTGCCCTCAACATCAATGATCCTTTAATTTTCGGGCAAAGACCCATCTCCTCTATCTTCCCAGCAAGAAGCCACCGCGGCTTCAACACAGCCTCCAGATTATTGTAAAGCAAAAATGGGTGCTCAAGGATCACATTTGCAGGAAGCTTCATTGTGCCCACTACAAACGTCATATTCCTTTGAACCTTATCAACAGATAGTGTCAAGAGATAGGGGCTACGACCGATAAGATGCCAAACTTCTTCATTCGACATCCCAAACTTCTCTATATTTGCTGCCTTCTCACAGATGGTCTGACTCCTTGAGACACCAATGATGCTAACCACATGCTTAAACATATTGGAATCCTTGGAAACCCCACTTTTGCGTATGTATTCCATCTTCTCATCATTAAATGAAGTTCGCGGAATCATAGTAGGCCGTGACAATAGCAAGGGAACCAAATCCTCTCTACTAATACCCAGTCCTTCATATAGTGTGATGACAGGTTTAATCCTATTATGAAAGTCATATGTCAAGAGAGAAGGATTTCTAATAATGGCCTTGAGTAGCGTTTCCCTTGATCCAAACAAGGTCATAAAATACTCCAGACGCTCATCAAAAAAATGATTTATGCGAACACTAAGCAATCGTGGGCGACAATTAATGATCTTAACAAGGTCATTCGATGTGATACCCAACCCCCAAAGTAAATTTAGCTTGAATTGAAGCTGGGAAAGATCAGCATTGCGCAAAGAAGGGCGTCGCAGGAACATCTTCTCTATGTCATCATCGCTACAACCATATCTCCTCAGAACTTCAACCGAGTTAGCTGGTTGCTCTGCACCACCCCCTGATACAGTTTCAGATTGGGTTTGGCTTATTGTCGAACATGTCACAGACTTGAAGGTACCAGACAATATACAAGAACTACATAGTGGGTTTTTGCTTGAAAAAATCAATCTTTGAGAATTTACCAAAAGGGAGCCAACTTTGATAACTAAAGAACTGGGTTTTGCTTCCATGTCAACTCACAATATCTCAATAAAACCGAAACAGGGTCTTATAAATTAGGGAAAAACCTTCAAGAAACACATTAACACGCTAAAAAATTGGACAGTGATTACTGAAGCTAAGAGAATTAAGGGTAAAAGATAAAATGTTATATGATGTGTTTGATTTGAGCTCATCAAAGCTTCAAAACTGAATTTTCAACAAGAATTTCTAATATCAAGAGAACAACAAGGAAATAGAGAGTCTTTAAGAGGGCATTTATTTCTTTATAAAGAATCAAAGTGAAAGGAAGAGACAGAGAGAGAGAGAGTACGTGGGTTTATCACCAATTATTTTTGCCACCCAAAGTCTTTGTGGGGTTTGCAAACCTGAACAAGACACCAAAATGAAGCTAGTCAAAAACCAATACAAAGCCAAGAAATACACACACACACACACACACACACACACACCGAGAGAGAGAAGAGGAGGGATCTGAAGTGCACGAGATGGTAAAGTCGAGAAGGGAAGGAGGAGGGAGGTTTTGGGGGCCCTTAGAAGTTAGAACCCTTAAAGAACTCACGACATGTCGTCCTATAAGAACCACTTGTTACCTATGTGATGCTCAAACGACAGTGGTAGATGAATGACGCTATGGTGCATGTGGGTTAGCAAAGAAGGTAGGACGTAGGATGCAGCATTTTATTTATTTGTGTTTGGTTGGTAGCAGACTAAAATAATATATTTAAAAATATATTAGTTGTTTTTTAAAGTATTTTTTATTTAAAATATATTAAAATAATATATTTTTTTTTATTTTTAAAAATTATTTTTGACATTAACACATCAAAACAATTCAAAAACATAAAAAAAATAATTTTAAGTAAAAGAACTTTATTTTAACAAACACGATTTCAATCACATTTTCAAACACAACCTAAATATCCGTGAATCTCTAACTTAGTTATGGCAATGGTTTTTAAATGTGATTTTTAAGTGTTTGATGATACTTTAAAAGTTAATATTATAGCTCTTTCTATATGTTATTTTCTAAATTTATAATTTATAACTATAGTTAAAAACTATATTTTTTTCTAAACGTTTAAGAATGGAAACAGGATGGATGGTTTCTGCACTGTTTATATCTCTTTTTTATTTATCGTTCTGGAGTGTAGGGAAATAATTGTTTTTCCCCAACATGTTTGAGAGGTTTGAGGATTTCCTTTTTAATAAAAAAAATATAGTTTATATATATAACAAAATAGATAATAGTTAATACAAACACAAAAAAAAAAATATTGAATTTTACCCTCATTCTAAAAAATTAAAATAAAAAAGGTAAATTACATTTTACATTCAATAGTTTAGTTATATTTTTATTTTGCCTTTATTCTTTCAAAAAAATATAATTTACATCCTATAGTTTATAAGTTGTGTAACACTTTACATCCTCACTGAAATGCATAATTTTTTTTAAAATTATTTACAAGATTATTATTATATTTTAATTAATGACTAAAGAGTTTATGCTGCGTTAAAATAAAGAAATTTCCATTAAGTTACGTGCCAAAAAAAACCCAAAAAAAACTAATGAAAAAACAAAACTATTCCTCTCTCTTCCAAACATAAAACCTTAGCCACCAACAATAATTATTCATTTTTTTGCCTTTATTGAAGTAGCCTCACCAACAATTTCCCTCTTATCTAACCCCCCTCTCTCTCTCATCTCCTCCACAATCACCATGTAATCCTCATTACCACAAAAACACCAGCTCTAGCCGACCCTCTTCGTTTTTCAACCAAAACAAATTGCTTCATTTATATGAAATTGATACACTAAGTTGAATTAGAGGATTTAAAATTTGAAACGAGCATGCATTAGCACCCAACCAAATATGGTGTTCTCAGACCAATATAATATCCTCTGATTCTTCAAAACAATGCCCATAAAATTTCTTGATGTTATGTTTCTTAGCATTAGTGATGGAGAGAGAGGAAAATTTGTTTGTTGTTGGACAAGTGTTGGTTGTTGCTGTGAGGATCAAGGTTGAGTTGTGATGGTTGTGCTGATTTAGTAAGAGCAGAGAAAGATGAATAGAGGTTATTTGGTTGGCTCAATTTAGGTTGATTGGTTAGTGGTGTAGTGAAAGTTGGAATCCTCGTTTGACTCGGGTGAATGGTGGCCGGAGTTGCTAGTTTAAGGTAAAGACAAGGAAGAGAAAAGGATCGGTGGTCCTGGTTGTGGTGGCTATTATATGAATCTGCTCTAAATTCTTGGTTGGAGTCCCCTAGGTTGTGGGGTTGTTTGACAATGTGGTGGCTGGATATGAAGAAGCTATCGTGACTAGTCTTTGACGTGGGCTATTTGGGATGGTCAACAATGTGTTGTTGTTTTTGTGGATGGTGGAGTGGCTATGACTGCGTAATGGCTAGGATTTTGGAAGGATGAATTGATTTTTATTTGAAGAGGGAGAAATCATAGGGCGTCTTATTAGTAGACAAATAATTGTTTGGTAAGTGGTGAATTTGTATCCAATTTCTATCTTTGGATTAAAACAATCTCTTTTCTTTTGATTAAAATAAAGAAGAGAATAAAAAAAGAGAAGGAAAGAAGGAATGAAAAGCTATTGAAAAAAGAAACCAATATATTATATACGAGAGTAAATTTATCTTTTTATCTTATTTTAAATTTTGAGTTGATCAATGATGTAAATTAAAAGAAATAATAGATTTGGGTCACCTATGATGGGTTAATCCAATTCATATTAATATTATTTATATTACTAGGGTAATATAAGGGAAAATGATGAAGAGTTATATCCTGACAATAACTGCCAAAGGTTGTAACTCTTTAGACTTGTAAATATATCTATTAACAGCAACAAACATTAAGAAGAAAACAACACAAGAAAAAGGTATGAAGAAAAGATAAAGAGAAAAAAGAACTTTACGAAGAAAACTCTATCAATTTTGAGAAAAATTGTTTTTGTAAATAAGATATATTTAGACAATGAATAAAAAGTATGATTTATTGTTATTTATTGTGATTATCTCATACTAATTATATAAGTTTCCTAGAACATGTTTATATTGTTTTCTTCCTACTTCTATTTTTTCCAACATTGGTATCAGAGCATGTTGTTATATCATGTTTTCAATGATAAAATAGTTTTTTCCATTGAAATTTTATTTTTTACTTCAACCAAAATTAGTGTTCATGAAGCCTACTTCCATTATTATCTAATGATACAATATGAATTCTATTATTATCTAATGATATAATAGGAATTAGATTATGAAAGTAATACCACTTGAAAATAGAGTTGTCAGGCTTTCAAATGATATATTATATGAATTTTTTGCATTAAAGTAAGAAGAAGTTATAGATCTTTAATGTTTAAAAATTAGAAAATGTTAAAAAAAAAAGGAAAGGAGAATTTTAGTTTTGGTCATTTTTTACTATGCAAATTTATATGTTTAAATGCATATATACATCTTTGTCTATCATACATTTTTTTGTGCTCTTATAAGTTTAGAGGATTATCCTTCTGTTAAATTTTGTAACATCATTAACTTTATATATATATATATATATATATATATATATATATATATATATATATATATATATATATATATATATTTGTTTATATATATGTATTAGTTTATTA
>Ga0307513_10006451_pt1 | contig 15326 bp, 14 predicted proteins | sample 15_EM_MG_FD_202174 | JGI IMG/M metagenome (GOLD analysis project Ga0307513, IMG submission 202174) | Populus trichocarpa ectomycorrhiza microbial communities from riparian zone in the Pacific Northwest, United States - 15_EM | ecosystem: Host-associated > Plants > Roots > Unclassified | place... | reverse complement strand
CTCGACGCGCACGCCGCTCACACGACGCCCTCCGTCTCCAAACAACAACCCTGCGACCTGCGTCTCTTCCAACACTTCCACGCCCACCGCCCGCGCGCGCAGCATCAACCTTTGATCCATCTCCGCGCGACTCAAACCGAGCGCGCTCCCTCCCCCGTCTCCCGTCGCCTCCGCGCCGAACCACGCGCTCGGCACGCCCACACGCCGCCCGCTCCGCGCGAAAAAAACCGTCTCTCCGACACGCGCACCGCCCGCCGCGTGCATCTCCTCCAACACGCCGAGCCGCGCGAAATGCGCGAGACACTCCGGCGAAATAAATTCCCCGCACAACTTCGCGCGCGGAAACTTCTCGCGCTCCACCAACACGACGCGCGCGCCCCGCGTCGCCAGATGCACGGACGCGCTCGTCCCCGCAGGCCCACCGCCCACGACGATCACGTCGTAATCTTTTGCGGCCTCCGCGCCCATCTTCAATCCACCTCTCTCTTGCCCGCGCTCAACACCAGACGGAAAGGAAAACGCCGCCGCACCTCGACCTGCGTAAGCTGTGCGCGTTCGGCGAGTCGCCGCAGTTCGCCCGCGCGAAAGCTGCGCCGGATGGAGAGCGCGCCGTCTTCGCGTATGAGACGATTGTGCAGGAAGAGTCGCCCGACGGTCGTGTAGAGCAAATAAGCGACGGCGTGACGATGCAGATCTATGACGAACAGGCGACGCCGCGCGACGCGTTTGAACTCGCGCAAAATCTGGACCACGCCCTCGTCACGGAAATGATGTGTGAAGAGCGAACAGATGACGTAATCGAAAGCGTCATCCGCAAACGGCAAATGAAAGGCGTCGCCGCACACCGCGCCGATCTCCGCGAAGTCGCGCGACTCTTCCAGAATCGCCCGCGCCGAACGCTCATTCAACTCAAGCCCCACAAGCCGCGCACGCCACCCACGCCCGCCCGCCGCACGCGCCGCCACGCGCAACAACTCGCCCGACCCCGCGCCCACGTCGAGCAGAGAGAAACTCCGCAATCCCGCCCTCTCGATCTCCGGCACGAGCGAAGCACGCAACGCACGCGCATCCCCCAACCACTCGTTGATGCGTCGCAGTTCGACCAGACACCCCTCATACTCCTCCGGCGTGTAGTCGCCCTTATCCAGATGCTCTAGCTCATAACTGCGTCGGCTAAACATAAAGTTTCAGGAAATGAGTTTCAGGTTTCAGGACTGAGGTTCTTCGTTCTTTAACTTGAAACCTGCAACCTGAAACCTGAAACTTTTTCGATGACGAGTGCGCTGTTCTTCGACCCGAAGCCGATGCAGTTGCAGAGGGCGACGCGCACGACGGCCTCGCGTGCGACGTTGGGAACATAGTCGAGATCGCAGGCGGGGTCGGGTTCGTCGAGGTTGATGGTGGGCGGGATCATGCCTGTGTGCATGGCGCAGAGCGCGGCGGCCAGACCGGCTGCGCCCGACGCGCCCTGCGGGTGGCCGATCTGCGATTTCGTCGCGGACATAGGGATGCCGTGCGCGTCTCCTTCGCCGAAGGCGAGTTTGAGCGCTTGCGTCTCGATGCGGTCGTTGAGCAGAGTCGAAGTGCCGTGCAGGTTGACGTAATCGACTTCCGACGGCGCGTGTCCGGCATCGGCGAGCGCGAGGCGCATGGCGCGCGCGGGTTCTTCGCCCGTGTCTTCGAGCCGGACGCGATGATAGGCGTCGCACGTCGCGCCGTAGCCGGTGATTTCGGCATAGATTTCCGCGCCGCGCGCGCGGGCACGCTCGTAGTCTTCGAGGACGTAAATCCAAGCGCCTTCGCCGAGCACGATGCCGGAACGGTCGCGCGAGAACGGTCGCGAGGCGCGTTCGGGCGTGTCGTTCCAGTCTTTCGTCAGGACGGTCATCAGGTTGAAGCCTGCGAGGATACCGGGCGCGATGGGCGCATCCACGCCGCCCGCGAGCATCGTGTCCTGCCTGCCGAGCGCGATGTGTTGGGCGGCATAGGCGATGGCGTCGGTCGAACTCGTGCAGCCGGTCGAGATGATGTGCGAGAGGCCGCGCAGGCCGAAGGCCATCGAGAGTTCGGAGGAGAGGCCGCCGTGCGTCGAAGCCGGAATCGTGTAGACGCTCGCCTTCGTCGTCTCATTCGTGAAGTAATATTTGTACTGCTGTTCGGTGAACGCAAGGCCGCCGCCGCCCGTGCCGAGCACGACGCCCGCGGCGCGTCTCTCGTCCAAACTCAGATCGGGAAAATGAATCCCCGCGTCTGCTACAGCCTCGCGCGCGGCGGCAAGCGCGAGCGGAACCGTGCGCGGCACGTGCCTGCGATCTTTCAGGCTGACCTGCGCCTCCCAATCGAAGCCGCGCACCTCCGCCGCGATCTTCACCGGCGAGTCGCTCACATCGAAACTTTCTATGCGCCGCACGCCGCTCTCGCCCGCCACGAGCGCACGCCAGAACGCCTCGCGCCCCAGCCCGACCGGCGTCACGCAACCCATCCCCGTGATCACGACGCGCCGCATCTGCCGCAGAGTTCTCAACATGTTGGCTTAAATATTCGCAAGGAGATAATTCGGTAAACTTGTAGGAGACACGCAAAGCATAACACCGCACGCAACGCTCCGGCTAACACGCTCTCCGTCTCATGCACCCACACGCAAAACCCGTTGTTTCATAGTTGCAATAAAGTGTTGCACATGAAACCGCGCTGTGATATAAGCTGCCTCCAACACGCCTCGCAGTCGAAAAATTTTGCTTGAGTTAAGGAGAGAACTTATGACCGCCAGCACGAATCATATTCCGGAGGGCTACCACTCCGTCACGCCGTATTTGCACATCAGAGACGCGGCGCGCGCCATTGAATTTTACAAGCAGGTGTTCGGGGCGACGGAGGTTTTGCGGATGGACGCGCCGGGCGGGAAGATCGGTCATGCCGAAATCAAGATCGGCGATTCCCACGTCATGCTGGCCGACGAGTCTCCGGAGATGGGCGTGCGTAGCCCGGAGTCGTTCGGCGGGACGCCCGTGGCGATATTGCTCTACGTCGAAGACGTGGACGCGGTGGCCGAGCGTGCCGTCGCCTCGGGCGCGAAGATGATGAGTCCGCTGGAAGATAAATTCTACGGCGACCGGATGGGCCAACTCGTAGACCCCTTCGGCCACATCTGGGCAATCGCGACGCACATGGAAGATGTGTCGCCCGAAGAGTTGGAGAAACGCGCGGCGGCCATGCACGGCTGAAGGCGTCGGCGCACGGGCGGCGTTTTTGTCGCCGGGTTCGACGCCGGACATAACGGAAGACTCCTAGCGCCGCCGGACTCCCACGCGCGGCTGCGTCGCCTTCGGCAGACTCAGTAGATTGGCGAACAGGCGATACGCGCCGGGGACTCCGGCGGGGAGTTGGCGAAACCACGCATAGGACGTGTAGACGTAATGGCCGCGCCCGATGCGCGCGTAGACTTCGCCGCCGTTCTGTTCGCTTTCGCCCTCGTCGTGTGATTCGAGAAGCGGCGTGTAGCCGGGGTCGAAGGTGGTGAAGTTGTAGAGATTGCGCTCCTGCACCCAGCCTTGCCAGTCGGCGTCGGTGATGCGGTTCGGGAAGTTGAAGGCGGGATGCGCGGGCTGCAAGACACGCACGGGCGCGCGCTCGTCAACCACGCGCGCAATCGTCGTCGAGCCGCCTGTGCGCTGTGGCGGCACTTCCATCGAGGCGGGCAGGGGCGGCAGTTTTTTGGCTGCGTAGTCGGGGCGTTGATACTGGACGATGAGCGCGCCGCCGCGACGGACGAACTCGATGAGGCGCGCGTGATGCGCGACGAAATCTGGACGCGTCTGCGAGGCGCGCACGCCGACGACGATGGTGTCGAAGCGCGAGAGATCGCCCGTGGCGAGTTGCGTCTCTTCGAGCATCTCCACCGTCAGACCCATGCGCCGCATCGCCTCCGGCACTTCGTCTCCGCTCCCCATGATGTAGCCAACGCGCACGGGCGCGACCTGCAAGTCGAAGACGCTCACCGTCGCCTCCGCGTCCGTGTAGTAGTAGTGCGTCTGGATGTGCGGGTAACTGATCGCGCGCTGGCTGCGACCGAAGGTGAGCGACTGCGACTGCGACTGTTGCAACTGTCTCTCCGCGAGAGTGGCGGCGGCAAAACTTCGCACGGGGTACGAGCCTGACTTCACGCCGGGTGGAATCGTGAGCGTGTACGGCAACGTCACGCGCTCGCCTTTGGAGGTGAACTTGAAAGGCGTCGTCTGCGGCGGTCGCCAGCCTTCGGGCAGGATGATGCTCGTGCTTCCGGTCGCAACGGCGCGGTCCGCCAGTGTCGCCGACGGCTCGACGTTATTCACCAACTGCAAGGTCACTTGCCGCGTGCGGTCGCGCGCGCCGAGCGGCACGACGATGAGCGCGGGGTCGAGTTGCACGGTCAACTCCGGCACGACGTTCAACTCGCGCCGCACTTCTCCGCGCACCGCGTCCAGATAGCGATGCTCCACCGGCACGCCGACGACTTGCGGCGATGCGCCCATGTCAACGACAGCCTCGCCCGCAACGAGCGGCGGTGCGAACGGCTCGGTCTTCGGATCATCTTTGCGCCAGACGTACATGTCGCCGCTGCGGCGCGGCTGTTCGCCGGGGCGACGCGCCAACCAGTAGGGCTGCGTCGGCTCGGCATCCGCCGGGACGTGTACGCGAAAGTATGCTACTGACTGCGCCGTTTCGCGCGCGACGAACGCCGTCTCCGTCCTCTCTGGCTGCGAGATTCGTTCGACGCGCCACTTCTCCGGCGCACGCAGGCGCAACTCTTCGACGCGTGCCTTCGCTTCGGGCACGAAGGCGCGCACGGCGACGACGAACGAGCCGCCGGGCGTGACCGTCTCCGCATCGGCCAGCGCATCGACGCGCACGCCGAGCGCGAGTTGCAGGGCGTCTCGAAACTCACGCTCTTTTTGCGCGAGCAGGAGGTCGGCCTCGGCGCGCGCTTCGGGAGAATCCTTGAGGCTGGCGAGTTTTTGTCGCGCTTGCAGCGTGTCGTTGAGTCCGGCGGTCAGCGCGGTGACGACGGTGCGCGGGTCGAGCGCGTTGAATTTTTGGAGAGCGAGCGCGGCGTTCTTTTCGATTTGTTCGAGGTCGCTTGAGAGCGCGGCGTCGCGCAAGCCCGCCGTGCGCGTGATGCCGCGAAGCGTCGTGTCGAGTCCGTCGTAGATGCTCTTTTCGGTCGCCGCCGTTTGCGACAGACTCGCGGCGCGTTCGACCAGACGCACGCGCGACGTTTGCGCGCCGCGCAACTCCAACGCCGCCTCGCCCTGCGACTTGTGCTGGCTGCGCCCCTCCATCGCAACTTCGTAGAAACTTCTGCCGAGCAGCGGATCGAAACGCCCCGTGTCAATCTCGACAACGCCGCCCGTTCCCTGCCCTGCGGCGGCGGCCTGTCCGAAGTGGCTCACGTAAAACTTCCGCACCTGCCACGGGCGCAAGCCCTCCGCGAGTTGTTCGGGAAACTGCGCGGGGTCGGCGGCGGCGCGCAGCGCAAGCGGCGCCATGTACCCGGCGAACTGATGTTGGCCGTGACCGTCGGCGGGCGTGCCCTGCCAGCGCGAGACGACGACGAGCGGGCGGAAACGACGTATGACGCGCACCATGTCTTCCAGAATTTCGCGCTCGTTCCAACGCCCCGCCGTCTCTTCGCGCGTTTTGGTGAAACCGAAATCGAAAGAGCGCGTGAAGAACTGCTCGCCGCCGTCGAGACGACGCGCTTGCAGTAGTTCCTCGGTGCGGATGACGCCGAGCGCGTCGAAGAGTTCCGCGCCGATGCGGTTCTGCCCGCCCTCGCCGCGATTCAGCGAGAGATAGGCGACGCGCGCCCCGTCGCCGCGTGCGAGACGCGCGATGAGCGCGGAGTCTTCATCGTCCGGGTGCGCGCCCGTGTGCAGCACGCTCGCGGTCGTTTGCAGGCGGCGCAGGAGCAGCCCCAGAGCGACCGCGCCTTCGTTATAAGTCGTGCGCACCTGCGCGCGCGCGACGGCGGAAGATGTGGGCGAGACGAAAGTGCCGTTAGTTAAGACTGTAACGACGCAGACGAGTGCGACGAGGCGAAGACAGAGACGACGCATAAAAGTTTCCGCGCGCACGCTTGGCGCGATCAGTTGAAGGCTAACGCGCCTGCGGGTCGCGCACCGTCAAGCTCAGTAGATAGCCGACGACGACCACGACGAGGCAGCCGATAACGTTGAACCAGAGAAACGCGATGTCTGTAAAACGGCTCGCGATCCAGACGGACGTGATACCGAAGAGCAAGCCCCAGAACGCGCCGCGCGCGCGCGCGCGCGGGACGGCGACGGCGAGAACGAAGACGCCGAGAAGCGAGCCATAGAAGAACGAGCCGAAGCGATTGACGACTTCGATAAGCGAGCCGAGCGTGGTGGCGTAGAGCGCGACGAAGCAGGCGAAGATGCCCCACACGCCCGTCGCGATGCGCCCGACGCGAACGTAGTGGCGGTCGTCGGCCTCCGGCTTGTAGTGGCGGCGATAGAAGTCAATCGTCGTGGCGGTGGCGAGCGAGTTCAGTTCCGCCGAGATGCTCGACATCGCGGCGGCGAAGATCGCGGCGATGATCAACCCGATGACTCCGGCGGGCATGTTCTGTACGACGAACGTGGGGAAGACATAGTTAACGTCTGTGAAGGTATTGTTGCCGCTCGCCTCTTTGACGAGCGCGACGCCGCGCCCACGCGCCTCGTTGAAATTTTTGTTCGCGGCGAGATATGCAGAGCGCGCCGCCTCGCGCGCCGCCGGGTCGCTGCTGTCCTCATTCTTGACGAACTCGACCGCCGCCGCTTGTCGCGCGGCCACGGCCTTCTCGTATTCGGCGTTGAGCGCGCCGTAGTCAGCCGCGCGCGCGCCGGTTTCCACCTTCGTCTGCTCAACGCGGTTGAAGACCAACAGGATCAAGAACTGCATCGGAATCTTGACGAACGCACTCATCAACAGCGACGTGCGCCCTTCGCCGACCGACTTGGCCGTCAGAAATCTCTGCACCTGACTTTGATCGCAGCCGAAATAGGCGAGCATCAAAAACAGCCCGCCGATGAGTCCGGACCAGAGCGTGTAGGTCTGTTTGAGATCGAAGGTCGTGTCAACGGTCGTCAGCCTGCCGGTTGCGCCCGCGAGGTGGAGCGCGTCGCCGAGTGAAACTTCGGGCGGGAATTTCGAGAGGATGATAAACAGGCACACGAAGAGTCCGAAGAAGATGATGATCATCTGCTTCACGTCCGTCCACGTCACGGCTTGCACGCCGCCGATCATGGTGTAGATGGTGGTCGAGAGTCCCATCGCGAAGACGGTCGCCGTCTCGCTCCAACCGAGCACGATGGAGAGGATGACCGAGGGCGCGGCGATGATCACGCCGACGCCTAAGCCGCGCGAGATGAGAAAGAAGAAACTCGTGAGCGTGCGCGTCTTCAAGTCGAAACGTTTTTCGAGATACTCGTAGGCGGTGAAGACTTTCGCGCGATAGAAGAAGGGAACGGCGGTGATGCAGAGTATGATCATCGCCAGCGGGAGGCCGTAGTAAAACTGTATGAAGCGCATCCCGTCGTTGTAGCCCTGCCCCGTCGTGCCGACGAGCGTGATGGCGGAGAGTTGCGTCGCCATCACGGAGAGGCCGACAGCCCACCACGGCAGGCTGCGGTTGGCGAGAAAGTAGCCTTCGGCGCTCGCGCTGTGTTTCGTCATGCGCACGCCATCCCAGATGATGTAGACGAGATAAGCGACGACGACAGCCCAATCAAGTAGGCGCATGTTCTTTTAGTTTATCGGCCCGGACTCAGGATGAAAAATGGCGCGAGAAGAAATATAACGTCGTGATGACCAGCACCGCGAACACGATGACCGCGACGTAAATCTTGTACCAGCGCGCGTCCTGCTCGCTCAACTCCCGCGCTGTTTCGGGTGTGATCTCCCCCATCGAAAACCTCTCTCCGCAATTTAACTTGATGCCGCGATTATACGCCGAAGGCGCAGGCAAACGCTTGCCGAAAATTCTCACGCCTGCGCGCGAGTGGCAAAACGGGCGCGCCATAGACTGTAGACGACGAGTGCGGTTGCGCCGCCAGAAATATCGATCAGGCTGTCCCAGATCGTGCCCGTGCGTGCGACGTTGAATGATTGATTGTATTCGTCGAGCAACGCGACGAGAGCGACGAGCAGGAACGCGGCGACGAACCAGTTGCGGCGCAAGCGTAGGCGCGTCGAGGAAGTGAAAGCGCGCGCGGCGAGTAACGCGAGGAGAGCGTATTCCGTGAAGTGCGCGGTCTTGCGCACGGAGAAATGGACGAGGAGAAGTTGCGCTTCGGTGATGCCGGGAAAGAGCCACTTGAAGAGTGGCCCGATGATGCGCGACGTGTTCGAGGCCGACATCGCGCCGGTCGAAGCGAAGAAGATAAAGCCGATCCAGCCGACGAGCGGCGCGTAACGCCACAGCCGACCGCGCCATGAGGACGACGCGATTCGTTCGTCGCCCGCCCGTTCCCGTGTCTCGCTTCGTGTGACTAATGCCAACGCGTGTCTCCTCAAATCATCCAACCGACCGTAGGATTCTAACATTCAAATCGCAATGCGAGCGTCGGGCAAGCTGTCGAACGCGCGTCGCCGTTCAGATGACCGCCCGCGCTAAACGACGCCACGCCTCCGCCTTCAAACTGTGCCCGAGCACAAATGGCTTGACTCGGGGCGCTTAATACAATAGTTACAGAGAGCATCAAGTTGCTCGTCTTCGCCATAAAGCCGTCATCGTCGCAAAGCTAAGGCGAGCAGCATTCCGCACCTCGCAAGTTAAGTGTGACGCAATCGCGTAGTCTGAATCCATAGTTTCCCTAAGGAGCTTGAATGAAAAAAAAGAATTGCTCGACGCTCGTCGCGGCGGCTTTGTTGGCGACGGGATGGGCGACAGCTTGTAATGTCAGCACCGAACCGAAGAGCGCGACTGTCAACCAGCCCGCGACTCAGGCGGCCACTCACAGTAGTCCGGCGGCCACCCCCGGCGCGGTGAGCGATACTCCCTCCACCGGTTCGCTGGCGACGCCGACGGAAGCATACAAAACCGCTTACGCCGCACGGCAGAAGCAAGACGTGCAGGGCTTGAAACGGGTTTTGTCGAAAGACATACTCGAATTCTTCGAACTCATGGCCGAGGCCGAAAAGAAAACGCTCGACGATGAATTGCAGCAACTGGCGACCAAGCCACAATCGCCGAGCGACGAAAGCCGTAACGAGAAAATCAACGGCGACACGGCGACACTGGAATATCTGGACGAGAAGGGGAAATGGGCGACGATGGATTTTGTCAAAGAAGGCAACGACTGGAAACTGACGATGCCCAAAGCACAGCCCGGCGAAGTGGAAGGCGCAACCAAGAAACGCAATTAAGTTTAGAGTCGGTGGAAAGGCAAACGCGCCGTGTCGCTTCTATTAAAGAGGCGGCACGGCGCGAGTTGTTTTACCGCCGAAGATTCGGTTAGGACTGTGCCGCCGCCGCGCCGGAGACGACTTCGATGATCTCTTTCGTGATCGCCGCCTGACGGATGCGGTTCATGTTGAGCGTGAGCGAGCCGATGAGGTCGCCCGCGTTTTTCGAGGCGGCGTCCATCGCCGTCATGCGCGCGCCCTGTTCCGACGCGATTGATTCGAGAAGCGCGCGGAAGACCTGCGTCTCGATGAGTCGTGGCAGCAGGCGGCTGAAGATTTCGGCGGGCGGCTGCTCGTAAATATACTCGACGAAGTTTTGCGCCTGCGCGGGATTGCCATCCGCCGCCGCAGCGTCGCCCTCGCCTTCTTCGACGCGCGACACGGGCAGGAGTTGTTCGACTACGACGCGCTGTTGCAAGACTGAGCGGAACTCGTTGTAGATGAGAAAGACTTTGTCTATGGCTTCGTCTTCGATGAAGCGGCGCGTGATGTCTGTCGCCATTCCGGCTGCTTCCTCGTAACTCACGCGCCCCTTCCCCGTCAGCCCTATGTACTCCTGCACGATCTGTATCTCGCGCCGACGGAAAAAATCCCGCCCCTTACGACCGACCGCCACGAGTTCGACCGTCTTCCCGTCGTGCTCGCGGATGAAAGCCTGCGCCGCTTTGATCAAGTTGGCGTTGAACGCACCGGCCAGACCCTTGTCTGCCGTGATGAGCACGAGCAGGTAGCGCTCGTCGCCGCGACGATCAAGCAGCGGGTGGTGATAATTTTCGTCCGTGTGCGCGGCTAGTTCGGTGAGCACTTCCGTCATCTTGCGTGCGAAGGGACGCGCGTTTGTGACGCGCTCCTGTGCGCGCCGCAGATTCACCGCCGAAAGCATCTTCATCGCCTTCGTGATCTGCTGCGTGTTCTTCACCGACTTGATGCGGCGTCGGAGGTCTAAGAGGTTTGCCATAAGTTAGAGGTGAGAGGTGAGAGGTCAGAAGAAATCAGTTTTAACTGCTCTCCGACCTCACACCTCTGCTTTTAAACTCCGGCGACGGCAGTGGTCTGCGCGGCGGGCGTCGCGGTTGAAGTCGCCGCGGGCGTCTGCGCGCCGGTCGTTGCTACCGCCGTCGAGCCGTTCACGTTCCAGTTGTCTTTGAAGTCCGTGAGCGCCTGTTTGAGATCGGTTTTGATGTCGTCCGTGAGCGCCTTCTTCTCGCGGATGCGTTGGAGCAAACCGGGCTGCGAGTTCTCCATGAAGCGCACCAACTCCGACTCGAAGCGACGCGCCTGATCAACCGGCACGTCGTCGAGGAAACCGTTCGAGGCCGCCCAGATGATGAGCACCTGCTTCTCAACATCGATGGGCTGATACTGCGGCTGCTTCAGGATTTCGGTCAGACGTTGGCCGCGCGCGAGTTGCGACTGCGTGGCCTTATCCAGGTCCGAACCGAACTGTGCAAAGGCCGCGAGTTCGCGATACTGCGCGAGGTCGAGACGGAGCGTACCGGCCACAGCCTTCATCGCCTTGATCTGCGCCGAACCGCCGACGCGCGAGACGGAGTTGCCGACGTTGATCGCAGGACGAATCCCCGCGTTGAACAGATCGGCTTCGAGGAAAATCTGCCCGTCCGTAATCGAGATGACGTTCGTCGGGATGTAGGCCGAGATGTCGCCCGCCTGCGTCTCGATGATCGGGAGCGAGGTGAGCGAGCCGCCGCCCTTCAAGTCCGACAACTTCGCGGCGCGTTCGAGCAAGCGCGAGTGTAGATAAAACACGTCGCCCGGATACGCCTCGCGTCCCGGCGGACGGCGCAGCAGCAGGGAGATTTCGCGATAGGCCGCAGCGTGCTTCGAGAGATCGTCGTAAATGGTCAGGACGTGGCGTCCGGTGTCGCGGAAGTACTCGCCGATGGCTGCGCCCGCGTAAGGCGCGAGGTATTGCATCGCCGCCGGGTCGGACGCCGACGCGTTGACGACAATCGAGTAGTCCATCGCGCCGAAAGTCTGCAAGGACTTGATCACCTGCGCCACCGTCGAAGCCTTCTGGCCGATGGCGACGTAGATGCAGATCACGTCCTTGCCCTTCTGGTTGATGATCGTGTCGAGCGCGACGGCAGTCTTGCCCGTCTGGCGGTCGCCGATGATCAACTCGCGCTGCCCGCGCCCGATGGGGACCATCGCGTCAATCGCCTTCAAGCCGGTCTGCAAAGGCTCTTTCACCGGCTGACGATCAACCACGCCGGGCGCGATGCGCTCAATCGGGTTGAAACTCTCTGTGAGAATCGGACCACGGTCGTCGAGCGGTTGGCCGAGCGCGTTGACGACGCGGCCAATGATGGCGTCGCCCACCGGCACGTCCATGATGCGCCCCGTGCGCTTCACCACGTCGCCCTCTTTGATCAACTGAAACTCGCCGAACAGCACCGCGCCGACCTTGTCCTCTTCCAGGTTCAACGCCAGCCCGCGCACCTCGTGCGGGAAGTCGAGAAGTTCACCGGCCATCACCTTCTCTAGCCCGTGAATCTCCGCGATGCCGTCGCCCACTTTGATCACCGTGCCGACTTCCGTGACGGTGACGCCCGTGTCGAAATTTTCGATCTGTTGGCGAATAATGTCGCTTATCTCGTTAGCTCTGATCGGTTCCATATAATTTATCCAGTTCGTCTCGTGTACATGCCGTTTCGCGTTTTGATTACCGCATCAAAAATCGCAACTCGAAAAGTTAACTCTCTCCCGCCATCTTCTGTTTGATCTGTTGCAACTGCGTGCGCACCGAGCCGTCGTACAAGGTCGAGCCGATGCGCGTGACGATGCCGCCGATCAATGCTTCGTCCACAGCGAATTGCAGACGCACTTTTTTGCCGGTCAGCATCCCGAGTTGCGTGCGCAGCGTCTCCTTCGTGGATTCCGGCACGACGCGCGCCGTCGTCACCTGTGCGGAGACAACGCCCGAACGCTCGTCGAGTTGCAAGGCAAACTTCTGGTTGATTTCTTTCAACTCCGAGAGGCGGTGATTTTGGAGTAGGACTTGGAGGAAGTTTGCCGTCGTCGGGCGCACGCGCGTCCGCGCGATGAGCGTGTTGAGCACGTTGCGTTTTTGCTCGTAAGGAATCGTGGGGTTGCGAAAGACTTCCAGCAGCGCGGAGTTATCCTCCAGCATCTGCGCCCAGGCGTTCAACTCGTCCTGCACCTCCCGCGCTTCACCCTGCGCGATCACGACATCTGCGAGTGCCGCCGCGTAACGCCGCGCCATCGTTTGCACGCTCAACCCTTGATCCCTCCCAACTCTCCGATGTAATCGTTCATCAAGCGCGTGTCGTCTTCCGCGCCGATGTCGCGGCGGATCAGGTCTTCGGCCAGACGAACGCTCTGCTCGGCGGCGTAACGGCGTAAATCCTGCCGCGCAACTTTGCCCGCACTCTCGATCTCCCGTTGCGCTTGCTCGCGCAGACGCCGCGTCTCTTCCGCCGTCGCACGCGTGATGCTTTCGCACTCCGCCTCGGCTTCCCTTTTGGCTTGCGCACGCACGGTTTCGACTTCGGCATCGAGACGCGCCAATCGCGCTTCGACTTCTTCCAACTTAGCCAGCGCCGCCCTGCGCTCTTCCTGCGCACGCATCAACTCGCGCCTGATCGTGTCGCGCCGCGCTACCAACGATGCCCCAATCGGACGCCGCAACAGAAAAATGAGCGCACCGACGAACAGTAGCAGGTTGAAAAACTTCCAAACCTCCCAGCCCGGTTGGTTGTACCAGGGCGTTTCGCCGCCCGCCAGCGCGAAAAGTAGAAAAATATTGCTCAGGAAATAGGTCATAAGAGTTCAACGCACGCCGGTCGTGTTGAAATCATGGGAAGGGCGATTCAGAATTTGACGGCTAATATCCGACGCGATCTTTCGGGCGTCGTCTTCCAGCGAAGCCCGCGCCTGCTCGGATTGAGTCCGCAGCAGACTCTTTTGTTCTTCAGTCGAAGCCTCAATTTCGGTGCGCAGAGAATTTAGTTGATTCTGTCGTTCGAGTAAGGCTTTGGCGCGTTCCTGCTCAAGCAAGCGATAGCCTTCCGTGCGCGCATCGCGCAACGAACGCTCATAGCGATTCATACTATTCGCCACACGCTGCAAAATATCTTGCGCCTCGCCAGTGCCGCCGCGCGTGCGTCGCTCTCGTTCTGCTAAAACTCGGTTGACCGGGCGGAAAAGCGTCGCGTTCAAAACATAGATCATGAAAACGATGATCGCTATGTGAAGAAAAAGCGTGCCGTCCGGCACAAGCTGAATCGAATTTCCGGCCAAACCCAGAATAATCATAGACCCCTACGCAGTTTTAGCGAACAGGTGCGACACCTGGAAGAATAAGATAGTAAAACTGTGTGTATCAAAAGGTTCGGAGTTTATCATGCCAGTTTAAATGTGGTCAAGACAAGGGCAACCTATCACATCATTTAACAGAACGTTATACCCCTTCTTAACTCCTTATTTTATCTTCCCGGGGTGTCTAAATAAGGATGAGGAGTTAGATGAAAATGTGGCTACTAATTTCCAAACCGATTCAAGCATAAATATCTTGCAAAGACTTATCGCGCCCGTCGATTTTATCTTTTAAAGAGTACCTAAACTATTCGTGCTCAACAAACTACACTCCTTCAAAAACATTCTGCGACCCCATAATCAATTCATAGACCCGCTGTAAATCGGCTTCATTGTAATATTGCACTTCGATTTTCCCGCCCTCGCCGGATTGATTCGGGAGGATGTGAACTTGAGTCCCTAAACGACGCCGTAACTTTGATTCGGCGGCACGGGTATTTGCATCGCTGCCCCTTTCAACGGGCGTTGACGCGGCGACCGGGTTAGATTCTCCCCCAGCTACAACACGTTTCACGGTGCGTTCGGTGTCTCTTACAGATAAATTTCGGTCAATAATGCCCCGCGCGATTTCCCTCTGTTTGTCTGCGTCGTCAATACCGAGCAAAGCTCTGGCATGTCCCATTGATAACTTGTTTTCTTCAACCAGAAGTTGTATGTCTTCTGGTAAACGTAAGAGCCTGAGATAGTTAGTGACAAAAGTGCGGTCACGCCCGACGCGTTGCGCGACCGTTTCCTGCGTTAAATTAAAAGTCTCTATCAGACGCTTGTAGGCATAAGCCTCTTCGATGGCATTTAACTCTTGTCGTTGAATATTTTCTATCAAGGCCAATTCCAACATTTTGTCGTCCGGGACATCACGGATCACGGACGGAATTCGCTGGAGTCCCGCACGTTGGGCAGCACGCCATCTTCTTTCACCAGCGACGATTTGATAACGCCCGCCGTTGGTTTTCCGCACCAGTATCGGCTGCACCACGCCGTTGGTCTTGATAGACTGTGCCAATTCTTCCAACTGCGTTTCATCGAAACGCGTTCGCGGTTGCACGTTATTCGGTTCGATGAGGTCTATATCAACTTCTCTTAGTTCTTCATTGGTTGTAGCTGGCGTCTCCGACAGCAGAGCGCTCAAGCCCCGCCCTAGAACTTTTCTTGTCATGAGTGATTATCTCCTTCGCCAACTGAAGATAGCTTTCCGCCCCGCGTGAACGTATGTCGTAGAGAATAATAGGCTTACCGTAACTCGGGGCTTCCGCCAAGCGCACATTTCGAGGGATAACTGTCTCCAAAACCTGTTGCCCGTAAAAACTGCGTAAGTCTGCCGCAACTGCCGACGAAAGATTCGTGCGGTCGTCGTACATTGTCAGCAGCAACCCTTCGATGGTCAAACCGGGATTAAGGGAACGTCTTATTCTGGCTAGAGTATCGAACAATTCGGTGACACCCTCAAGTGCGTAATACTCGCATTGTATCGGGACTAAAAGCGTGTCCGCACTGGTCAGCGCATTGAGAGTCAACAGACCGAG
>Ga0307513_10006450_pt1 | contig 15326 bp, 13 predicted proteins | sample 15_EM_MG_FD_202174 | JGI IMG/M metagenome (GOLD analysis project Ga0307513, IMG submission 202174) | Populus trichocarpa ectomycorrhiza microbial communities from riparian zone in the Pacific Northwest, United States - 15_EM | ecosystem: Host-associated > Plants > Roots > Unclassified | place... | reverse complement strand
AGATAGAAGTGGTATGTTTTCTGGTGGATCTCGCGACAAAATAGTAATTCCCATTGGCAGTTGCCCTGGACGTTGTCAGAACCACCACGTCCATAATCCGTCTCCTTCGCTCCAAAATTAATCCCAATGTGTGGTTGCGACCAGGAATAGAAAACAAGTGTGCGACATTAGCCCAACGCAGACGATGGCGAAGTGATATGTCGAAACGGGAATATGAGGATGGCCCCTATCTAAATTCCTTCAGAAGTTGACCATCTACTCGCTACTCGCTTACAAATACACTTTAGACCACCTGGACCCTGCCATCCTCAACGCTTCACCTCGCTCAGAGGATCCCAGCCTTTCCGAAGTCGTCGCAGAATACCTAGGATACCTCGATCCCATCATGCATCATGGAGTCGACCCGCGACGTTACCTATGTATATCTAGCTTGGATCCTGCTGCGTTTTAATATCAATGGAAACGGCGCGTCGACATCTACTAGTGGGCATAGTCTGGCCATACCGCTTCCTCGTCCCAGCCGTCGAACGTCAGTTTTAGGGAAGCAATTTGCGGCCTTGGTAGCCTTATATAATTGATTGTAGTAGACCTGGAGACTCAGTGGAGAGTGGATTCGACATCGCTACCCCTCGTCACAAAAATTGATTAACTAAGAAAGGAAACTGGCAGATGTCCGAAATATTGTGGGGATGCAGAATTTGAACTCGCGGGAAGCCTCCTTCCGTTGGAGATAAAACTGCTGGGCATGAAACGATAGACAGAGGTAAGGAGTAATTCCGATTGCAGATGTCGGAAAATAGCTATCTACAGGACCTAAACAATCTCTAACAATTTCGAAACAGTATACATCAAACTCTGCTCACCCCCACCCCCACCGTAGTAAGACTACATAGCCACAGCTTGATATACCTGAGAAAATATGAGTGAAAAATAAATTATGAGGCGATGAGCGAATACGCACTAGGAGATAGTCATTCCTGCGAGGATGTCTAAAAACTCCGAAAGCGCGTTTGCATGCGTTCGGAGACCAACTCGTAGGAAATGCTCCAGGGCGTCCTGTGCACTTTCGTTGCCATAGACTAGAGAAGCGAGAATCATCACCCCTCTGTTGATATCTGCGTTCCACGATGCAAGAAAGAGTTCGGTAGCGTATGTGGGGTTCCGTTGATAAAGACAGGCGAACATTGCTGCTAGAACAGGGGCTGGACCAGTGGAGGAAGCAGGAGGAACCGGCGTGACTCCATTCGTGACAGGCCTGCGAAGAAATTATAAGAAACAGTAACCAGAAGCTAGAACCTTCTCCTGCTCACGACTGAGGCATAATAAGACGATTTGATGGCTGTCGACCAAAGACGAGCCGAGGAGGAAAAAAATGGAATTGGGTAGCCACCATCTTCACGTTAGTTTATAACTGGGATTTTGAAATCGTCGGAGTGGCAGCCGTCAACCTGAAATGAGTCTTATCTACTCCATTCGGATGATTCCGGTTCAGTTAACACCAGTGCACGGACCTGGATTATTAACTCGCCCCAATTCTTCGTCAAAGTAACATCCTTCATCACTTACCACCTCTGGGTGTATCTGTAATAATCTCATGATCAAGAACAGACGCTCGACGATGCGGACGGCTATCCAAATAAATCATAAACAATGCTAACATCAAGACTCGACAAAGAAACGTACATCGCATCGCATAAAACCCCTCTTGGGAACATAAAGCATTGCCAGGGTGAGCGTCGCTATACTCGATGGTAAGACTTGTGGTAAGATGCTTCGACAACACGATATCACCCTTCTTCGCCAGCGTCACCCACGTCCAACAGCATGTTCAGCTGGTCCGGGGTGATCTTCAAAGTTGCAGAATATTAACTTGGTGGCTTTCACAGGATCTATGGAGAATCAAAGAGTTTCATTGAGGATAGGATCTGATGTATGTAGTTGGGTCGAAATAGGTGAACCGTTCACCCATTCGCACTCATGGGTACGAAAGAGGTCGAAGACGACGTCGTTGGGGTCCCTCGTTCGCCGCAGCAACAACCCGCGACTCCCTCGCATCTCCACCTTTGACGACGACGATCCCAGTCCCGATCCACCATTAGTGGAATGTCGCCCCCTTGAAACTTGAACTTGGCCCAGAGGTCGCCAGCACATTCAGAGGATTCGAACTCGACGATGACGCTGACAACAGCATCTTTCGCTTCCCCTACCGGGATCGGTAGCGGTCTGGGAACAGCAGGAGCAGCGGCGAGATTGGAGCTACTACCAGAAGGTTGTAAATGCGGATGTGCTCATGGGATGTCGAAGCGCCGTGGCCATTGACAGTAAACTCAGCAGGATCGGAGGTAGCTGTTGCTAAATGGTTGGCTGCACGATGCAAGATGGGAAGAACGTATTGAGGGTCGACGAATCCTCATCGGTGGAGATGCCGTTGCGGCAGTTTACTGCTTTCTTGTGTTCGCCGCACTCGTACCACGCGAAGAAGTCGAATTCTCTGACGAGGCGTCGCCCTTGTCCTCATCCTTCCCGTCCCCCTCTCCTTCTTTGAGCCGAGCTTGGGCTGGGGCGAGGATGAGCAAAGCCATCCTCATGTCGTTCTTGCATCTCCTGCCTCGCCACTATCGCGCTTGCAAAGACAAAGATCTTGCCGAAATTTAGCCCACCTTCGGAAAACGGTTGAAGAGGTTGATGAGTTCGGTGGGTGAGGGTGTGGCGAGTTTGTCACCTGCCGAGGTGAGAACGTCACCCTTCATCGCGGAGGGCATGTGAATGGGGCGCGAAATGGTGTTCCCAGCGAAGCCATATGATACGTGGAAAGGGCAGGTTGAGATGTGGGCCCAAGTTTGCACCTGTGTGGTTGTGGTACAGGAGTAACTTGGGCCGTCCTGGGCGTCGAGTCGAGGAGGATATTTACCTCTTCAAGAGGGCTCTTCTCCTTCCGACCTACGGGGTGGCGGATGAGTAATGACAACAGCTCGAATAAAAGACCTTAATGGACCTTTCGCTGTTCTCGTGGCCGCTGCACCTTCTCTTCCAACTCCAGAGTATTCACCTCTTCCAGCCTCATCTCCTCCACCTTCAACTCGTCCTTTTTTGTGAGGACCCACTGAACCCGTTCGTCGACGTCCTTGATCAGCTCCTTGCGCTGGACACATGTAGCATCCACCTCCGCCTCGCGTTTGTGTACAGCCTCCATAATTTCCTCCTCGCGCTTCGCGATATCAACGGCGGACCTTTTCATCACCAAACAGATGAGTATATGCGGGAATCGGACCTTAGCATTGACTTACCAAATGTTTTCGCGAAACTCGCCTGTGCAAGTGCTTTTTAAGAGGCCAAAACCTAGTTTGTCCGTGTTCTCGTCGAGGAATACTGGAGGAAAATAGTCAAAGAAAAGACGGTTTACGCAATGTATGAGGGCGAACCGTTGTCCGGTTTGAGATCACGATGCAGAATTCGAACTCCCTGGGAGCTCCTTCTGGGTCGATAGGTTGCCATTAATCGTAGACCCGCTCCATTCTATGGCCGTTCGGGTGATGGCAATGGTGGTTCTGTTTCACCGCTTGTTTGAGGATGGTGGAGAGGTTACCACAGTCCAGTATTCCAGGAGGATATAGAGAGTTCCGGCGGCTTTATTGTACCATGCGATCGTGATGGTCCTTGAGAATGTTTCTGCGCGTCGTTGCTGTCAGCGAGAAGCGGCCATGAGCCTGGGAACACACAGCGAGGATGCCTACATGTCGAACTATGTTGGTGAATACGCGCATAATGGGGAAAGAGAGATTCGTCTATGACTGGAATTGAATGAGGAGACGCCGGAAGAAAAAATCAAGGGAGTCGCACGATGGTGTTCATAACAAAAAAGATCCAGTTCAAGAACTGTTTGGCCGCCGCCATGTCCTTCCATGTGCACCTGAACTTAAATTCCTCGAGCCCACCATCAAGTTCTTCATAGACAGGGCTTGTCCAACTTTGCGTACGTGGTCAATCGAGCCCCACTTGGGGAGAATATAAAGGATGAAAACCTAGTTGGCAGGTGGTTGAGAATAAGAGAGAGGTTCATCTGGTTGTTGGGGCCGACGGAGAAGCGGTCGCGCGAGCCGTGGGTGCCAGCGAAGACGGTGGGCTGAGACAACCACCAATGTGTCTGCAGTTATCATGGACGTCGCGGAAGAGGAAGGTCACGGTCACGCCTCTTGAGTCATCTCCAATCCAACTCACAACTCAATTAGGAGCATGAACGGTAGCTTTATTCCGCCAGAAATTCAACGAAGGGTTATTTTTTTGGTGGAATAGGGTTAGGCCATCTCGAAGATGACGATGCTCGTGCCCGAACGTGGATATCTTCAGCATCTCGATCTCGCGTCCGACTTCTCGTGCTTCTCCTCTGCTTATTGTGACCGACACTATCCCGCTCGCTTGATCCTAGACGCACGGAAGAAGAAGCGCCTGGATTACCAGGCCACTGGAAGCTCGAAAAAATCAATGTGTGTGCAGGTGTTGGGTGTCTGCTGCGGAGCAAGTACCATTCGATGTTGAGGGATAGGACGATGACGTTGATAGTTCAGGCGTAAAAGACGACATAGAGGTTCTTGGACGAGGAGTACGGTCGGGGGCGTCTTGGGATTGCGATTCGGCTGATGCAAGGAACGATAAATTAGAAAATGACTGGAAAAAAATTGGAATAGTAAGAAAACAACCCACCAATAATGTCTAAAGGCGTTGAACTTGTTCCTTTCCGCCTCCTCACACCCCACTTCTTGACACTCCCGATACGACTCATCAGCATCGCGCTACCTTTCGTAGGTGCAGCAGGCATGGTCATCGTAGCTCCCGAAGCCGTCATCACCGGCGCAGAAGGCATTGTCAAGACCGAAGGGTGGGTAGGTAATGGTGGTGTTGGCTTGAGGATCAGGACATGGCGGTGTTGGCAGAGAAGACACATCTGAGGGCGTCGATGATCTTGCGTTCCTCGCTGGACCTTCACCGTCCGAGAACGAATGCCGACCGGCAGGCTTATCGACCAACTCGATTCTCCCTTCCCGAAGGGGACGGCTCTTCTTCTTTAACCGCCTCCTCTCCCGATTTTTGTGTATAGGCAGCGAAGAGGGGGGGGAACAAGGCGAGGTTGGACATCAGACACGGATGGGAACCGTAAACAAGAGGGGTCGACGACGAATTGGTATGGATGGTATTTGGGACGGAAAACACGCTGGCTGTTGGAGAACCAGGGAAAGGTTCAGGCGATGGGTGTTTGTTATTAGAGGGGAAGAGCGGCATAGATAGTGGTGGCGAAGGATTCACAGGTGCAGACCAAGAAAGGGAAGCACGCCGCGACCGAGCAGTGACAGTTCTGCCCTCCTCACCTTGGAGCCCGAATTTAGCATCCAAATCGTCGCGTTTAGCCTGCAACTCCAATTCATCGTCCCAACTCTCCTCTCGCAGATCTCGCCGTCACGGTGGAGAATGTTCTGCCATTACTGGTGGATGACAAACGGCGTTGGGTATCGTTAGAGGGTCGTGTGCATGGTTGGCTGGATGACTCTTCATATTACTGCACGTACTCAGCCTCTCATTCCCTTGTCCAAACTCGAAATCACCATCCCAGTTCTCTGAGGGTTCTAAACGCGTCCTCAGTCAGCGAACACTCGTTAAACAAGGAAAAAACACACCTAGGGTATGAGCTTCGTGAAGAGGATTGCCAGCTGCAGCTGCCATGCAATTTGTCGCCGTGGTGCTGGTTGGTCAAAGGGAAAAATAGGTCAGCGAGCGTCCTCGGCAAGTGTTTGTCGAAAATGAAAAATGTAGTCTCTTTTGTGAACTCATGTCCGTGGGGAAGATAGAATACATGCTATATGGTTGAAGACAAGGGGCGCGTCTATCTTTCGGAGACTTAAAACGAAGGGCGCGTATGATGAAAAACGCGGCAATCGTAGTTACATTCCAATGCAAAAAGGAAGAGCAAACATAGAAAACAGAAAGCGTGCTCACCGTGGCCTTGCATGACGCTTTGGAAGAAGGGCCGATGAGCACCTAGCGTCTGCCACGACATTCGGCATCGACGATGCTGTTCAAGCAGTCGTTCTGACAAACCAGGTCAGCCTTCCGAGATGTAAAAGAAAGAGAACCAAGGAGAACTCACGAGGACGGAGATGCGGACCATTTTTTCTTTTATTTGGTAGTGTCGGAGGAAGGCGACTGAAAGAACGGTAGGGAGGATATAAGCAAAGATGCCAGAGCCCAGAATGAGTACCATGCTACGGAAAGCACGAGTCAAGCAGGCTTTTGAAGAGAAAAGCGGCGTCGACGGCTGGTGTTACATTTACCCTGGGTTTTGATAGTCATCCGTTTGTCTGAGAAGAAGTTCCCGAAGGGTGCCACATAAGTCTGAGTAGGAGTTCAGTGGATGGGATAAAGTAGAAAAGCGAGCAACATACTTCAATTCCATACTGAACTTATCTTCCTCGGCGCATGTGAATCCGTTTCAGTCAAATTGAAGGGGAGGATATCTGCCATGTCGACTATCGATAAAGTGAGCATCAACCTCAATCCCATGAGCGATACAGGCCATACTTACAGGAGCAATCAACCCATAATGATTCCCATTCCAACTCGTGCGTTCCCCAATCACATACACATCCGACACGGAAGCCTGGAGGTTATCATCCACGGCAATGCCTCCTCTAGGACGGCACTCAATGCCGGACGCTTGGGCCAGCTCGTCCCGCAGTTTGACTCCGATGGCGCATATGGCAAGGTCCGCTTCGTGCGTAGCACCGTCCTGTAGCATAAAGCCGCTGAAATTTTTGTTGTCGGAGCCTTCATTTGCCGGCCTCGTGAGTTGTTGGGCGGGAGAGCAGTTGTTGAGGACTTACACACCCACGCCCTCGATCTTGCGGAGGACCATTTCGCCTGCGTCGGCGTCGAGCTGTCACGAGAAGGGGTAGGCTTGCCGGTTGATGATGCTCACATGGGAGATCCTGTTCGGAAAAAACATCGGTTCTCTTGTGAGTTGAATGAGCGAGTAATACACTCACATTTCGAGGGCATAGACAGTTTTCGCCTGCTTGATAACGGTGGAGAGGTCGCCACCGCCGCAGTACTCCATGGGAGTGCAGTGAATCCCAGAGTCTCTGTAGATGTATCGGTTGCGGTATCGTGCGATGAAGGCCCTTGGGGATGCTTCTACGTGCTCATTTCTGTCAGTCAGCAAAGATACAGAAGTGGATTGGGACGCACACTTCTGCCACAGCCTACTCTCTATCTCGACCGCTCATCCTCTCAAAGCTGAGTCCCTTGCACACGAATATCTGCGAGAAACAGCCGTGAGCCTGGGAACAGGAAAGTGCCACCAGCAGCACGTACCAAGCCACTCGTCTTCGCAGACGATAGCATTAGCAGGGCGTTGCACAGAAGGCGAGAATGAAAAAAAAGCGTGATCTTTAATTCAATTGAGGAAGCCGCGATGCTAACTGCTCCGCGAAGTCGCCGCTGGCGATCCGCACCACAGCCCCCTCAAAGAATAGCGCCCATACACGACGCCAACACGGTGGCAGTCTGAGTGGAGTCAGAGCTCAGAATCACGTCGACTAATAAACAAAGTGTATCATGTGATCTGGAATTATTTTGGCATTTGCGTGCTAGGCATATGACGTCATTCAACTTCTAAGCTTCCAAGTCCCGAGCAAACTTTCTTCAGGATGTAAGAACCTCAGCACACAACTGCCGAATCCGAAACACCGCCACTAAGTGCGCTATACTCATATCAGAACCAGAAGAGGCAAACAGCGGCCCCGCCACAGGGAATCCTTCGCTCTAGGTGTGCACCTAGAATACTTTGACTGCGACATAGGCGCCTTCCACTTGAGCCACCTGCGGGAAGAGCTGACTGGGAAGCTCGTCCCCCAAATCCCCTGCAGGGGGGGAAGTCGATATACATAGGACATGAAAAAGAAAGAAAGCCTGAACTTCCTCCTGGTCACGGAGATGCATAGGGGTAGGATTCGAAGCACGTTCTCATATGAATGCCACCATTCATTCCCTTTATAAATTTATAGCACTGTCCAGAAACGCAGCCCGGGGCCTGGAGGCCTCAAGCCAGGCAGCAATTCAACACTGGATATCCTTCGAAAGAGCACTTCAGGGAGAAAGAGAACAACTCGACGAGGGAGGGTCTCAAGCGAAAACCGCCCTCGCGGCGGCGGCGCTATCCACACCGCAGGTGGTGACCCTTTAACAATATTAATTACCAAGTAAGACCCTTATTTTGTTATGAATATTATTAGACTTCTTTTCATGAGTACGAGCAGGCCGAATGATGGATTCTCTCAGCTCTCATGTACGGCGCATCATATAAACCGACCTACCTGTCCTATTTACCACAGGGAAACGCCCTCGCCAGCGGGATCTACGGGGAGTGAGGTGGTGGATATGGACTGTAACGCACTGATGAGGTTGAGGTCGCCGTACCCACCTCTTCATGATGTTCGGCCAAGTTGAGGTACCCTTCCTCTTACCTCCTTGACTACGACGAGAGTTATTGATGGAGGCCTCAGCTCTAATATGTGGCAGATCGTATAAACCGGCTGGGGTTCCCTGTTCGTTGTGGGAATGACAGCGCCGATGGGATCTACAACGGTGGAGGGTGATGAATAACGAGACGAAATGAGTACGTGGAGGATATTATGAGAGGTCAGGATGATCATACCTACAGTACCCGCAATCCAGCTCGCGATCGTCGCCGCAGTTGAAGTACATTGCCACACCTCTTCATTAGTACCAGAGGGCTAATGACTTCGGAACTGTATTAGCTTACATATACAGCGCTTCACTCAACCGACATACTTGAGTCTTTCTACAAAACAACGTCGCCGATGATCTCTACAAGGTGACTCCAATGGCTAACAGTATTATCACATCTCTCATGTATTTTATGGAGGGCAGTGTGATCAGTAACGCGACGAGATCAGTATGTACCTCTGTTCTTTAAGCTCGCCTTCGTTGTTTTGAGATGGCTCATTCATAATCACGCAAGATCTTGCTCAAGGGTTACCCTACCACCCAATGTCGCACCCTTCAAGTCGACAAGATGGACATTGCGCAAAGACATTAGCAAGCCGAGAGGTATTAGAGATAATACACTTAGTACCACACAAGTACGTCGTCTATGCAGGACTTGGTTTCCAACATATTAATTTGCTGCACGTTCGAGTTAGGTGGCGGTGAACACGAGAAGCTGTAGAGCGAGGAATGGCTATGAAGATGTCAATGGAAAAAGGGGTGTCCTAAGCGGGGCTGGGGTATTGGATCATAACCAAGCCCACGACCATCGGCGCAATTGAGGCACGTTCCCACTTCTCTCGAAGACTAACGGTTGATAACTGCATCAGCTTCAAGTTTCATTACAGCACATCGCAGAAACCTACATACCGATTCTGTTCACTGCGCAAGCTACAACGCTGGTGGTCTCCAGGAAAGGTGAGGGTGAATGATACGAGTACGTACCTCTATTCGAGCTCGTGATTGTCATCTCAGGGGCCAATTCGTAATGTGCAGGTTCTGGTTCAGGGGTTACTCACCCCGCAAATCGCGCCTCCAAATCGATAAGATAGACAATGAGCGATTTGGGAGACATTGGAAAAAGAGGAGATAACAAAGTACACCGAACGCCTTCGAACTGTATTCCAGACTTCATGTATAGCCTCTCAACTATCGAGAAGTGACATATTGGGATTGATGCAAGGTTGATACAAGATTGATGTTTAGTTGTACTCTTAGATCCATTTCGATGTTCCATGTAAGCACGAAGACGAGGGGTGGAGGATTTCATATATATTGGGCTGGTTAAGGTCGTCGACACACAGTCAACTTGAATTTCCATGGGTTCGATTTTTGATTCATTTGCCCATCCTATCGAACACGGCCAAATAATGAAATTAAATGATTTTTTATTGATTTAGTGTCTAGTGTCGAAGATGAGACCAATTGCTCCGTGTGTTAGAGCTCACCCCGATATTTCAACCCAAGCGCCTCCAATTCTGCCTGCCTAATGAGCCACTTTTCTGCCCGAAGGACTATCAGTGTCATCAACAGCGCTTCGATAACATCAGCCTCATGAGTCCTGGCTTAGAATACGAGAATCTCATAATCTCCGTCGCTCAAACACAACTCAAACATGTCCTATTTGTGTGAGTAAAGTTTCCTTTATGTAATCCTTAGCGGCGCGAAGCGCCGAGTCCCCGACTCTGTTCGTTGTCAATGTTTGTTTTATAGTATACGTGGTTACAGGTAGAGTATAACAGTGGGATTAATGCGATAATTTTACATCGGTTTTATAAGTAGGTGAAGTTAAAAGAGACGGAAGAAAGAAAAAGTTGGATCATACGTGAACGGAAGAAGTAAGACGATGTTAGAGATTTTGGTGTTTGAATTGGGATTCGATTTTGATGACGATGTCGGTACTCTGTGAAGCAATCAACAATATAATAAAGAAAGAAACAAAGACTCAACAATGAATATCGCGACCTCAAATACGGAACGATAAGGCGAAGACTAGAACAAAGGAACCACAAGACGAAGACGCAGGTAAGGACTCGCACACAAGACTGAAAAACCAAGATTTGGATTTGTAATGCACACAAGATGACAAAGCAAAAGCTGAACGACCGAATCGATTAAATGACGACAAGAAGCAGACGAGAAGCACAAGATGAGGGCGCAAGCAAGGACTCGCAACAAGCAGATAATGTGCACAAGAGTGAAAGACCAAGATTTGGATGTGTAATGCACACAAGAAAAGCACACAAACGACACGAACAAACGACACGAAAGACTACAGCACAAGAAATCAATGAAGATATGTACACCACCAAACTTTGTTACTCACCAAAGTTTGCAATCGACGGGGATGATTCAACGGTGAAAAGAAACAAACGATATTTCGCCAACAAACTACACGAAACACTACACCACCAGAAATCAATAAAAATGGTGCGACCAACAAAGTTCGTGACTCACCAAAGTTACTACAAACGAATCAATCAAATAAATACGACGAGTAAGGCGAGCACGATGGTTGTAGCGAAGCAATCAAATAGATAGCACAAGCAAGACGAGGAGAGGGCACGAACGCACCAAGCAGTTATGATGATCATGTGTGGCAGCGAGCAAGAGCGAGCAACTATACAGGATTACAAATAAACACATCACAAGAAAAGCGGATTATGTAAAGTGAAATCCGTGCATGGACCACTCAACGAAAAGGAAGCGTTCGGGGAAAAACAGCTTTTTTTAACACACAGAACGGTAGAAAAGGACACGGCGAACGTTTGTAAAAAATTTTAAAACATTTCATCGAAACCTCAAGACGCTGCTGCTCATCCTTTCCAGAAATTTTTGTATAGATGGGAAAATTTTTGCGAGGCACAACACCCTCTCTTCTCCGTTACTTACGTAACTCCGAGAGTCGGGGATGGACACGAGAGGTACTGGAAGCAAACGAATGAGGTTCCTAAGTGTTGAATAGAGGAGTTCACTTACCAGTTCTTCACAGGGCCCGTGGGTATGATGGAACGAGAGGATTAGGATCCGAGGCTCCGAAGGTGTCACTACAATTCGCTATGACGAGCGGCGCCAACCGATGTTAGAGAACAGGTTCAGGTTCAGGTGATAAAATCCTATCAATATGACACAAGTGCATCGAAATGAAGGCGACGACGAATGAGAAGCCTCCGACGAACGTTCTGAAGAACGAACGTGCTGTTAAGAATGCGTGAGGGAATCTCGTTCTTATCCTCGACAAGGATACGGTTTCCAAGTCCTAATGAGTCTTGAGTTGTATCCAAGCTCTTATCTTCGTCTTGAACATCAGGGTTACCACCCTCAGAAACTACCCCACCCTCAATCTCCATTCGCATCGCACTCGCGAAATTCGGGGTCATCGGACTACGATTCTTGGTGTTAGTTGGCATCGGGTTTATCGTCTTCTAATCCACACCACCGGTCCCAGATCAGGAGGAAAAGAAAGAGGGGGGGATAGGTTTCGGTAGTGAGGATAAGTATGTTGTGAGAAGAGTGCAAATGTAGGGAGTCGATTCGAGATGGGGGGATGTTTGGGATCCGAAACCAGGTGCGGGCCCCGGGGGCATTCTTCTGTCCTGAAGGAGTCTGTCGAGAACGGATGATGCTTCCTGGAGGTTGTTCTTCCGAGTTGAAGATGTTGATAAGTTTGAGGAGACAAGAGCGGCTTGGAAGAGTTCGAAATAAGTTTGGCAGGTATATCCCTAAGATTTCGGGATAACCAATCGAAATCCAACTGATCCAACTGGTGCAGTGCGAGAAGCTCATGTCCGCCTTGTGTCCGCCCAAGTATTCATTGATTTCGCGTTCCGAACCGAGAATACCCTATCCCATTTAGTCTGTCAGTCAGCGGTCAACTACTAGACTAATTAAGATAGTCTCTTAGACGTTAGATACTTCCTGAGCAACAGGGCGATAGTGATTGAGACTCGAGAGGGGGAGAAATGCTGACTTCGGGGCTGGGAGAAAACTTGGGTGAGCTCTTTCTATATAAAACAACGGGGTCCCATGCGTGCCCCATGTTGTACTGTACTATTTCGACTGACCGTTCGCTATTTTTGGAACAACTCGCCCGAAATGGCCGAACATCTTTCTTTTGATTTAAGACGAATTTAAAAAGATTTTTTTTCTGCGTGATGCGTGATGTGAACTAGGTCGTAATAATAGCACAGAACTTTCGTAGCAAGATCGTCCAATCTTAGAGGGGATTTGAGAGCCTACATCATATCGTGGCTGCTGAGTCGTCGGGTTCACATGCTCATGCGATAAACGCACAGAAGGTAGTTTAAAATGGATATAAAACCAGGCCGAAACCAGCGGAAACCCTACCTGCTACTAGCGGGATAGTGTATCGGCCATCTTCCTCTGTCCAGAACCTTCTTGAGAGGATGACTTTGCCAGCGATGTTGGGCTAGTTTACAAAATCATGCGAGGAGGACAATGAGGAGGACGAGGTGAATTTATCATATCCGACTTGATGGACGAACGAAGGGATGCGGAAGATTCCAAGATGTCGATAAAGGGGTTCGCAGGTAGAAGTCACATACAGGAGGGTCATATGCCGTGACTCCTTGTGACATAGGATCTTGGATATATCGGGACATTAATGTTAGATACCTTGTTATTTCTGGTTCATGAGTAATATAGAGGAATCTGTTTAATAGGAACTCTTCATATCATCGATTTCAACGTTCCTGCGAAGTTTTGCGCTTAAGGAGTTTCCCTTGGAATGTCAAACTGACAACTGTCCGCCAAAGAAGGCAAGACTTCGTTGCTTCTCGTGAGATAAAAGATCTAAAGACCGTCTGAACGACACCCTCCTTCCCCAGCTCCTCAAATATATCTGGCGGTAGCTCTCGATGCCCCCGGTACTTCCTCGTAGCCCACGCTGCTTGTCTCCCATTCAACCCGCGATCGTAGGCATCCATGAAGTGGCGAGAACGAGTTGCTAATTTCATCATTTGCAGGGGAATACTGTCGCGCCTTTCGCTTCCGTGGCATAGCTGAAAATGAGGACATAATTAGGACAATCTCGAAGTACAGTCTGTACTTGGTCTGTACAGACCCTAATTTTGGAAACTCCATCTTTATCTCTGGGATAAAAATAAAATATCCATGGATTATGCTATATGAGGCTCTTTCCTACAAAACCTATTGACCTGACCTTTAATAATCCGTTGACGAACGTGTTGAAATCGGCTTTTAGCCATATTGTTCCTGTTTTGGAACATGTCACATTGGGTGCACGTGATCTTCCTGTATGCGATTTTCCTTTTACGGATGGTTGGGAGTCTTCGATGGACCGCAACACCCCGAGGTTATCCCAATACATGGAAAGTGTATTTCTACATTACTGTATAATTTCGACCACATGTTCATCAAATTAGAGAAAATTTGGACCGAGATGGCTGATAAGTTGCGTTTTGATTGAAGGTACTCTCATCGTCACCTCATCCTCCGAACGGTTACGGCTCTAAGACCTAGTCAGCAGATCCCCAGGGCATCAACCAGGGCTGAATGGATACCAAGGTTACGAGCATTTGACTGGACGTCCGTTCCCCATGGAGGCTGACATTCTTGTGGATCGCTAACCGTGGATTGGATCGAAGTTTCCTGTGTTATCTACCGCGACGGCGGATTAGATCGTCATATTGAATGGCCAGGATCGACATCAACGATTAGCCTTAAATTTACAGTCTTTGTTTGTTTGTCAAGCTCCATGTTGCAAATACGCTCTCTTGAGAGGTCAGCAAGGTATGCGCAACAGAACTCGGCGCCTGATAGGCCATCTGCGTAAATACAGGACCCTACCACGGCTTTCGCCCTTGCTCTCCCTCCTCATCTTCTCAGAGTTCCATCACCAATCAAACCACCACGATGACGGAAGCGCAATATGCAGACTGCCCCCTCACTCTTTTCGATGGCCGTTTTCAAGACATCGGAGTTGTAGTCGGATGGTTGATCGAAGGATTGCTCGACCTGCAAAAGGTTGACCATGCTGTGAGCAGCCTGGTCGCGAAATGGCCTATGCTATCTGGTAGGCTCCAGACTACAGGGGTTTGTCCTCGTATTCCGCTCAGGGAACCTCTTACTCATCTCAATGAACCAATAGGAGAAGCTCGGTCTCAAAATCAGAGTGCTCCTGGGTCCACTCCCCGATACGTATGCCCCATATTTACTCACTTCAAGGAATTCCACAAAGCCAATCACGGATTATGTTCAACTCCCTCTTCCCATAGTGTCAGAGGCACTCCCAACGACCCTCTTCATAGATCATACAACGCCTCAGCACCCCAGTGACTGGACCAATAAGGACATTCCCCTCATGTACTGGCATCTCACGTACTTTAAAGCCAAAGGACTCGAGTACACCTGTCTCGGCCTGACCTTTCCTCACGGAGTATTTGATGGAATGGGGTTCGCTGCCGTTCTCCACGCCTTCGAAGCAGAAAGCCTTGGCCGATCATGGCCTATCCCCCCTCCCCTTAAGCCAGGATTAAACGATAACAAGTTGCAGACTTTCATCGACAAGACCAAGAACGAAATGGAACAGGCTGGGACACCATTACCTGGCGACTACAAAGCAACTTCTCTCGTTGGTCCGCGGTTCTTGCTCTGGTTCCTCGCTTGGCAGATTTGGCAACAGCGCTGGCACCAAGCACACAGAAGAGTGGTCCTCATGCCACCGCAGGTATATGATAAACTCCTGGGGGATACACGAGAGGCGTTGTCCCAAGAGGGGAAGACTGAAG
>Ga0307513_10006449_pt1 | contig 15327 bp, 10 predicted proteins | sample 15_EM_MG_FD_202174 | JGI IMG/M metagenome (GOLD analysis project Ga0307513, IMG submission 202174) | Populus trichocarpa ectomycorrhiza microbial communities from riparian zone in the Pacific Northwest, United States - 15_EM | ecosystem: Host-associated > Plants > Roots > Unclassified | place... | reverse complement strand
ATCGTGATGTTGAGCATAAATGAATTTTATTTTCAAATAAATGAATAAAGGGCCATGAACATGGAAGCATGGAAAGGCAGCTTATAAACGATACAGAATGTCTGCTTAACTGGAAATGATCTGAAAACGTGCAGCTTGCTGATAATCAGCATCTACGGAGCTATACGTATAAATTGTTATTTGTATGTGTGTTTAACGTATGACTGCAGTTTATATAAAAACGTTATTCAATTCTATGTAGAGACAGACAATTACTCAAAAATGAAAAACTAATAGAAGGATTAATTTACAATTATTTATGAAAATATAAGGATTCAATATTAGTTTTTTAAAAAAAAACTTGAAAAGATCGAATAATCATTAATATAATTTAAAATAAATGTGTAACCATCATATTCAACATGCTGTAAAAACTCTATTTTATCATATTTAATTGAAATAAGGCATATAAAATCTGTTTGATATAGCATGTGTGATATGAAGATTTTACCCGGATGTCATTTTTAATACCGAGGTGACATGTATTTCATGAATTTAAGAAATGATGTGGTAGATGAATGATGAAATGTCACTAATGACAAGGAAAACACCTTTCTAAAGATTCTTATTTTAATTTTTACTTTTAGATATAAAAAAATTAAAAATGAATTGGGGAGCGTTTGGTATTACAGATAATGATGGAATAGACATGATAATTTTGTTATGAAATTGTTTGGTGTACATTTGGATAATAAAAAAGATTCTTGTCCTGTACAAGATAAAGGAAAATTTTTTGCCCCATTAAAAGAGACAAGACAAGCTTGTTCAATTCTCTTTATAAGATGATGTAAGCAGAATTTAATAGGACAACATAATAGAGAAAACACAAGAATTTTAATGAGCAAAAAAAGTTGCAAATATGAATCTTGAATTCGCAATTTTTTTCTATGAATTTTAAGTATATTGTGGTTATCTTCTTAAGAGGTTTACAAGACCTTTAAATAGTTTAGGAAAACATATCTCTACTAGAAAACAACCTAAAGACAGAAAACATTAAGAAAATTAAAACAAATTCAAAATAAAAATAAGAAATCCAAACACTCTTAGAAAAAATAACAAAATTGGCCCAAACAACAACTTCTGAGCCTAATTTTAGAAGATTTAACTGTCCAAGAAGTGATAAAGTAGTTTTCCATGAGAAAACTGCATTTAGAATCACCTGGAAAAATTTAAGTCTGATTCAACAATCAAATCTTTTGTTATCTTAGTTTTAAGGTGCTAAGCTAGCCTATTGCGACTAGGTCTCTTCTTGGACCAAGACTTGTTTGCATCTGCTAGGATATCCACATAGTCTGTTTGAGTCATATCCCTATTTAGTAGTGTCAGATCCTCGCCTAAATGCTGAGAACTTTCAGTTTCTACAAGCTTGACAGCATCACAAGACTATTATTTATGAAATGACTATAATGCCCTTCATTATTTTTATTGAACATGCATACTATCTTATGCAACTACTGTCATTACATTCTTATCATCTTTCTAAATCAAACTCAAAATTGATTCCATAGCTAAGTTCTTCGACTCAAGGCTCCCTATTTGCAACTAGGTTATCAAATTCCTTGACTCAACTCTAACAAACTCTCTTTTTTAGCAAGATCTATTAGTAAACTGTTTGGTTATGAAAACAAATAAAGATTAAATCAATTGGCTTAAAGGCGTGAAAACACTATCTTAAGATGTTTATTTATCCCATATAGAGACAACATCTCCAGGAGACAACTAAACATTTTAAACCGTAGAAAGAATAAGAAGAAAAGAAAAGGGAAAGAAAATATGTGTTTTGTATATCTTTTCTCTCAGTATAGTAATAAGTTTATATAGACTGGAAACATTATAATAAAATTATATGTCTATTAATGAAACTACATGATTATTAATAAAACAATTATATTTTGAATTAAACTAAATAGTTGTTATTCAGTTTTATTTCAACAATCATAAATGTAAAAATTAATCATAAAAATTAAAAGAAATAAACTAAAAAAATAATTAATCTCACTAGTAAATTATGTTCCAAGTGTCCAAGTGTCAAATGTTATCTTTTGATATTATAAATATTAATATAATAGCATAAAGAAGTCCACTAAGAGAGCCTATTCATCATGACTTTTACTCAATTTACTACACAATAGAAACTCACATTTATAAACACTTAGGAGGGAATGATTTTTCTTTATTCACTTACAAACTTCACCAACAATCCCGTATTATTTTGTAATGAATGTCTTTCCACTTGATAGAATTATACTTATAAGAAGGTATTTTGCAATTTAAACTTCCAATTAATGTTAGAACTTGAATCATACTAAAGTTATTGGTGTTTACGGATTAAACTAGAACTTTTTTTTTTTTTTGTAGAATTAAAGATACTTCACACATAATACTATCCAAACTCTTAAAGATGTTTACAACTATTTAGAACTTTTTATGGTCATGTGCTAAAATCTTATTATCATGAATATTTATAAGAGAAAACCCTAACTTTTATCAAAAGCAGCACCGCTTCTATATTCATATAGGTGGAATTATACATGTCTTTATTATATTAAACACAAACTTTATATTTCATTAAGAGCCAACATTCATCCTCCTTTATGTAATAGAACACACTGAATAATATCATAATAGAGTCCAAAATTAATTATTAGTGTCCAACATATACTAAATAGTAATTTGTTATTATCCATTAAACATAGAGATAAGCTTCTTGCTAATCCAAAGTTAGGTTTTCATTATCGGTATCTTTAATAATGGGTTTCAACCATATTCCATTAGTTGTTTTCCTTACCATGTCTCTAAATAGTCATTTTGTGAGAGGATCCATTAAATTATTCAAAGACTTCACATATACAATTGGGATTACTCCATTTGTAAACAACTCTCGAACATATCCATGTTGAATACTTTTATGTCATGATTTACCATTGTAAATATTACTATAAGCTCGAGACATGGTTGTTTCACTATCTCAGTTTAAAGAAATAGATGACAAGGGTTGTGGCCATAACTTAATATATCACAACATATTTCTTATATATTCTGCTTCTTTATCTGCAACAGTCATAACAATAAATTATGATTTCATAGTAGAATGAGATATGCATATTTGTTTCTTAGATTCCTAAGACATTGTACCTTCTCAAAGTGAAAAAAATCAATTATAATTGGACTTATTATCACTCGAACTAGTTATCCAATTTGTATCACAATTCTTCTAACACAACTATAAAATCAGAATAAAACAAGCCCAAGTCGATTGTTCTTTTGAGATAATCAAATACTCTTGTAATAGCCTTCCAATGATTTGTATACTGCTTGCTTGTATATCTCTATAATTTGCATATAACAAAAACTATATTTGGTTTTGTACAATGCATAACATACATAATACTTCTAGTGGCACTGATATATTTTATTTGTGCTACTATTTTATCAAATTATCATTTAACTTCACACTAGAGTCAAATGAGGTATTAGCCTCCTTTATATTGAAATGCTTAAACTTATTAGGCATTTTCTCAACAAAATACGACTAATTAAATGCATAGCTACTACTATGTTTCTTAACTTTGATACTTAAAATTGTATCAAATTCACCAAGATCTTTCATTTTAAAAATAGAAATGAGATACCTTTTGATTTTAACTATTCCAATCATATTGATGCTAAAGATTAACATGTCATCTACGTAGAGCCAAATAATCACACAAAATCTTTTGTAAATTTGGAATAAATACACTTATCGGCACCATTGTGATGAAAACAATTTAACAAAATTACTCTGTCAAACTTCTCATGTCATTGTTTCAGAGCTTACTTTAAACCATATAAAGACTTTATCAATTTATATATATTTTTCTCATTTCCAAGAAGTATAAAACTCTTAGATTGCTTCATATACGCTTTCTCCTTTAAATATCCATTTAAGAAAGTCGTCTTAACTTCCATTTGATGAACATGCAATTTATAAATTGATGTTAAAGAAAATAAAACTTTAATGGATGTAATTCTTTCCACTGGAGAATAAGTGTTGAAATAATCAACACTCTTCTTTTGAGTGAAGTCTTTAGCAACTAATCTTGCTTTAAAGGTTTATATAAAATCATCACTATTGTGTTTTCTTCTAAACAACCATTTATATTCTATTGGCTTAGAACTTGGAGGTAAATCTACTAGGACCTAAGTATTGTTAGACAATATTGAATCCATTTCATCATTTACCATTTTTTTTCAAAAGGCAACATCCGTAAAAGACATAGCTTCGTGGAATGTCTTTGGATCATTTTCCACATTTAGGATCATAAATGTCCTTTTCAATACTGTATTTCTATCACCTTCTACTAAAAATACAATTAAATCAGTATAAATAAAATATGTATCTAAGTTTTTTTGCTTTCTAACTCTTTAACTCCTTCTAGGTTCACTTGAACTTTTGGATTTTTATATTTTTTTACTTAAAGTTGAGCTGAGAATCATCACTGTTAGATCTGATTCTTGCATATTTGTATCACTTATTAATTTATTTTCAATAAATCCAACATATACATATTCAACTATCACATTAGTTTCTACATCCAAAAGCTTACAAACTTTTAAATTTTATGCATAACTAATAAAAATACTCTTAAGACCTTTGAGTCCTAATTTTGTTCTTTGAGGATCAAAAACTTACATGCCCCCACATTTTAAATTAATCCAGATTTGGTTTTCTACTATTCCATACTTTATAAAGAGAAACATTTAATTTCTTAGATAGTATTCTATTATGAATGTGACATACAGTAAACAAAGCTTCACCCTATAAGTTATTTGGTAACTTAGCATTCAAAAGCATGGCATTGACCATATCCACTAAACTCTTATTTTTTCTTTTAGCAAGTTCATTATGTTGTGGTGTATAGGGTGTGGTCATTTGATGAATTATTATGTTTTCCTCATAAAATGTAGAAAAGTCCCTAGAAAAGTATTAACCACCTCTATCATTTCTAAGAACTTTAATTCTCCTTTCCTTTTGATTTTTTACCATTTTCTTAAATTCTTTGAATTTCTCAAAGGCTTCATTTTTAGTTCTTAACAAGTAAACATGGGTAAAACATGACATTGAACATATCTACTAAGGTCTTATTTTTCTTTTCAACAAGTCCATTATGTTATGGTGTAAGGGTGCATTGATTTGATAAATTATTTTATTTTCCTCACAAAATATAGAAAACTCCCTAGAAAAGTATTCAATATCTTTATCACTTCTAAGAATTTTAATTCTTATTTCCTTTTGATTTCATAACATTTTCTTAAATTATTTGAATTTCTCAAAGGCTTCATCTTTAGTTCTTAATAGGAAAACATAGGTAAAGCATGGCATTAATCATATCTACTAAGGTTCTATTTTTTTTCTTTCAGTAAGTCCATTATATTGTGGTGTATATGGTATGGTCATTTGATGAATTACTTTGTTTTCCTCACAAAATATAGAAAATTTCCTAGAAAAGTATTCACCACCTTTATCACTTCTAAGAATTCACGTATTTCAAATTGTCTGACTCAAGGAATTGATAATTTCTTTCAACGTTAAGAAAAGACTTTTTAGTCATCTTAGCTTTACATACTTCACATTTATCATTATCATCATGCTGATACAAAATATAATCATGCTTGCACATATATTTCAAATATCTATAATTTAGATGACCTAATTTAGCATGTTAAAAAGAAGAAGTAGATCAAACCATATAAGCAGAAACAACATTGATTTCATTAATACTGAACTTATATGTGTCATCACAAGAATAACCCTTTTCCACGAGCATCTCACTCTTAATTATAATAATCTTATCAGACTCTAAAACACTATTTAACCCTTTCTTGCTCAAAAAATTAGCAAATACAAGATTTTTTTCTAATTTCAGGAATATGAAACACATCAACTAAAGATAATTTTTATCCAAAAGTAAAGTACAATTCAATAGTTCCTTTTTTCTAAAACTTTGGTAGAGTTATAGTTGCTCATCAAGACCTCTTAGGGTTTTTTTAAATTCTTTATAAGACTTGAACCATGCTTTGTCATTATAGATATGAACTGTTACACCAGAATCCAACCACCAATCTGAAGTCTTCACATCAATAGTAACCATATTCAATTCAGTAATCATTCTAATTTGAATGTTTGAAACCATGACAACCAACTCCTTGACTTTATTATTTTCAATTATATTCATTTTGTTAGCACCATCTTTCTTGTTGAAATTCTTGAATTTGTATTCTTTTATGTGGTGCCTTTTATTTTGATAATAAAAACAAATTCTATTTTTTTTTGTTAGTATTTTATTTCTTCTTGAATTTGTTTCATTTCTTTTGCACTTTTAGATTATTTTGAGTCATTTTCAAACCAGTTTTAGTAACCAAATTAGCTTTAGAATTTATTGCTTGCAATTCACGCATACAAGATTAAACCTTAATTTGCAAGTGTGTTTGATATTATTCAAAGGTATAATTGTTTGTTGAATGTAACATCTTTTTTCTATATTCATTCCAGGATGGAGGAATTTTTTATAAAATAGCCCCTACTTAAAATGAATCAAGAACTTTGATATTAAGATCACTAAGTTTTGATATCAGGATTTGAATTTCATGGACTTGATCCATGATTGACTTGTTGTTAGTAATCTCATACTAAAAAAAAATTAAAGCAAGAAAACAATCAGAACCTGATTTTTCTTGTTTGTAGTGTGTCTTTAAGGTTGCCCAAATCTCATTTGGCGACTTTAATTTGAAGAAGTTGTCATAAAGTTGACTAGTCAAAGTGTTCGGAAGCCAACTAGGAGAGCCCATCTACCATGACTTTCACTGAATTTACTACACAGTAGAAACCCACACTTATAAACGCTTAGGAGAAAGTGTTTATTTTCAATTTGGGATAAAAATCTTTTCATTCTTTATTCACTTACAAACTACACCAACTAGATCTAGATAAAATCCCATTTTGAAGAACACCAGTTTCGATGAAAATCTCACAGTCTTTCACATTTTAATTCAACTTTAGCTAGAATCAAATCAATATGACTTTGAGTTTTAAGATTCACTTTTATTAAGTTTATATCTTGATGCCTTTTAGCTGAGAGGAGAGCATTAGTTTGAGTTTGTGAAATTGAGTTAAGAAGATCAAGAGAGAGTGGGTTAGTGAGTGAAGTTTGGAGCTCAGAAAAATCAGGGAGAAGGGTTTGGAGATCAACAAGTTTGGGTTTTATTGAACCCCACTTCCCTTTGAAAGATTTGTATTAATGGGTTATGTTTCTAAAAGGGAGTGTAAAAGGTCATTTGAGAGAGTTATTGGATTGTTTTTTAGTGTTGCATGTAAGCGAGAGGCATTAGGGAGTCATGGGAGTCGCTACTTAGTGTTTGGTTCAGGCTCGCTAGGAAACTTGAGTGTGTTGGTTTTATCAGAGATTCCAAGGTAAGAGACTGATTGTGGCTGAGAATATATTAGCATCCCTAGCACACCCTACTTGAGGTAAGCTCTATTGTGTGGTTTTGAATATGGTTTAAAGATTCTTTTTATGGGTTCCTAACCAATAGTTTATTTATTGGCTTAGAATTGAGATTTATTCGTGTGATTGAATCTAATATTTGATAATTTATTATGGACTCGTGTACGCAAATAAATTCTTATGAAAAGGGTTTTCTGTAATTGATATTGTGGTAAGAAAAAAAAATACACTCAATTAAAATTAATGAATATTTAGAATAACTCTGAGACTTTTTTTGTCAACTCCTGATAGTCAAATGCTAGCCTCACTTGTAGGTCCAACATTCTATACCAGAATATTGACCATTAATTCTCATGAATTAAAAACAACTGGGCATTTGAAATATTGGCCAAATTCTCATGGATCTTATAAACTAGTTATTGAATAAAAAAATGCATGCTAAAGAAAACAACAAAAAAAATATCGTATTTTATTTATTATTATTTCTTAAAAAATATGATTTTTTTGTATTTTTTTTTTTGAGAAAATTAGTTGCACGCAACATGCAAAAAGACACATTTTTTATATTTTTTGTAAGATCACATTTGACAAAAACTTCTTGAAATGAAAACTACCCAAAAAAATCTAAATGACGTTTGCTAAACATACCTTTACCAAGTAAACATTCAAAATCAAACCAAACAAAGCCTAAGACTGGCCGGGTTGACCTGTAAACAAACCAGAAAAGAAAAACCAAAACCAAAACAAATTAAACTTACAAAAACTTAAAAAACTTAAAAAAAATTCAAACAAAATGGATCACTCACATGAAAAACAAAGAGCATGAAGAATATTCATTGGAAATTCCATAAACATAACTCTCAAATCAGGCTAGATCTTGAACAATAAATGGCACGATTTTGTTCGCAATCATGCACAGAACAAGAATCAGGGATTCATTTGCTTCGATTATCATCAAATCAACATGATTTTGTCAAGAATGGATTTCGATTCAAAACCAAAACTCTAAAATTAAAACCCATTAAAACATGTTATTGATACATAAAACTCCTAAATTATTTACTAATAATGACTAACGAACTCGTGTAAACTGGAATTCAATCAAAACGAGCTCTACAACTAGTACCTAAGATAAGCTTCATCCTAAGACAAGCTTCATCGAATGAATTTGCAGAAACCAAAACACAAAAAAGCTAAAAAACCCAGAAAACTAAATCAAACCCAGAATGATCATTTTAGGCCTTTAAGGCATGTTTCCCTTATCCCTATAGATCACATTATCAATGACGAGTATGATTAGAACAAAACAACAACAAAACTAAAAAAGATGCATTAATTTTCAATCTCAAAAATTACCAACTCAAAATAAAAGGCATGCTTGAACAATCTGGACTTCAAAATTTATCTTTTGTCATTTAAAAGGACTAAACCACATCTCTAAAACCTGCGACCATGCCCTTATTAAATAGAAAACGCACCTTTTTACTGCCATATTCGGCATTCATCAAATCAAACAAACATGTAATATAATGTATAAGGGCCACCATTAACATGTCAAACATGCAAAACATTACACTTAAACACAAGAAATCAATTCAGCAGGCGTTATGGACTCCACTTTCAAGGTTTGAATGTATATACCTTCTAAGCTTAAGAATCTCCAAATCAGAAAAGATTTCTGATGTTGCCTTCCTTTCCCTTTATCTTTAGACTTAACCAAACAAAATTGAAGCTTCCAAATCTTAATGGATTGGATTTTCTTTGCACCTTAGCCAAAGTTTATTTCTTCTTCTCTTTTTTCTCCCCCTTTTTTTTTTTTTTTTTTTTGCTTCTGGTTACCTCTTCTTATATAACTGGATTTAGAGCTTTTAGATGAGTTTGTTATGGTTTTAACAAACTAAAACTAAACTATTTTTTTATCATAAAATCAATGGTTTTGAGTTTAGGTAGTTTTGTAAGAAACTTGAAGGCCAAAGTAAGATGTTTTTGGCCTTTAGATCTAGAGAGAAGGGTTTTAAACCCTTAATAGTAACCCTCTAGGGGTTTTTAAGTGGGAACACATGAAAGAGTTAGGTGGTTTTCTGCAAACGAGCGTTTCAGTCAAGGCTGACTGGGTTGGTTACTTTCATGGCTTCACTGGAGCAACTCCGACATCCATGTTGCCTGAGACCACCTGAACTTGGCAGAGGAGATATCTTTTGATGGGATCCATTCTTGCTTAATTTGGAGGTCTGTAGCTCCACATTCAACTGTTTGAGAGTGTCCACCTAAACAGCGTAACAACTGAAACTGAAGTGATGACTGACTAGAGACAAGATGTTGTGGACATCAATGAAGAATATGGGATGTAAACATTTGATTTCAAAGACATGGGGTTGTAAAGGAGGTGTTTCTCAATTGAATGGTGGTGGTTGCAGCCTCCGAAGTGGTCGAAAATACCACATTCATTCGCCTGAAAGTACCCACTCGATTAGCCAAAAACTAAAGAAGAAGATGTACAGTATCTTGAATGGCATCGTTTTGGCTAAACCCTATAGATTGAGGTTTTTGATTTGGGATTTCATAATTCTCCCTAAACTCCTAATTTCATGTAATTGTATCTCTGCCAGATTTCATTGCTAGCCTTAAATTTAAGCACATTTTACAAGTTGGTCCTTGGTCTCTAATTTATTCAATTGGACCTTTAGATGACCATCAAACTTTCAATTTTCTTCGATCTGACCCCTGTTTTTATCAATTTTAGTCCCCGAAGTCGCACACTTTTTGCTAGTTAATCCTTGGTTCATAAATTATTCAATTAAGTCCTTAATTGCTCATCATGTTTTGAATTTTATGCAATTAAGCCTCTGACTTGACCAATTAAACTTTCTAATGTTCAATTCCAGTCCCTAAACTTTGATTTGTTTCACTTAGCATTCAAATTGAACTCCAAAAGCTTATTTCTCTTGCAATTGAGTCCTCAATAAATTTAATTAAACCTTCTAAAATTTTAATTGAGTCCTTAAACACTCAAATAAAGCATTTTCACTAATTAGGCCCTTTGTCAATCAAAATTAGGTTTCTAATTTTGCTAATTTTTGGACACTTTGGTCTACTAGCCTTTTCTTGGTGTTTTGGTTTTTCGCTAACAAACTTGGGCGATCTTTTTTAGGCTTTCTTCATGTGATTTTTTCTATTTTTTATGTGGGGGTTTTTTAAAAGAGAAAACAAATGAGTAGCAACATCTAGTATTTTCATGTTGAGTTTTTTTGCAAGCTTTTATGGTGAGTTGATGGAAGAAATGAAAGGAAATAGAGGAAGATAGGGTTAGGTTGTTCTTTAAATGCTAGAGGCAAAGCAAATATGCTATTTTTAAGAGGCTATAGTGAGAGAAGAGGGGGATGGTGGCTGCTAATGGCGGTGGTGGTGGCGGCAGCTAGGAGGCAGTGTTGTGTAAAGACAGAGCAAATAGAGTGTTAGAAGAGATACTAGCAATGTTTTAATGTAAGACAAAATAAAATAATATTTATTCATATTTTGAATTTTGTTCAAAATAAAATAATATTTAAATAAATATTAATAATAATTTTCTAAAAATAATATATGTATTTATTACATTAAAAACAAAATAAATTAAACTCTTTGGTTTAAATATATGTTATAATATACGATTCAAATACTAGATAATACATGAGTATTATTGTTATTATAGTTTGTTGTTCTGTCTTCTTCAATATCTACCAAAAAAAAAAAATTATCTAGTCCAACTCTATTTATTGTTTAACATATCAAATACTACCTTAACGAACCTATCCTAACAAAAAAAAAATTTTTTTTTCTCTCCACCTCTCTTTTTTCATATTAACTAACCTAATCTAGAAAAAAAAAACTGATTTTTTATAAAGAAATAAATTTTCCTTAAATAATGTTTCCCTTGTTATTAGTGTCACACCATCAATCATATATCATGTCACTCATTAAATCGAGGACATACATGACACTTCAATATTAAAATATCACTTAAGAATTTTTTTTTATGTTATTCCTGTCACATTTTAATTTCACTTCATTATTAAAATTTGAAAAGTATGTATTTATTTATAAAAAATAATCATTGACACATTTAATTATAAAAATCTTCAAAATATACATATTTATTATGTTATTATCTTGAAAAAAGTATTCTAATAAATCATCATCATCATCATCATTATTATTATTATTATTATTATTATTATTATTATTATTATTATTTTGAACCAATTCACACCATTAATCAAGGCTAAGGATAACTATGTTTGGTAATATGATGCATAATATTTGTTTTAAAATGTTTTTAATTAAAAATACATTAAAATGATGTATTTTTATATTTTTGATATCAATATGTTAAAATAATTTAAAAAATGTATCTAAAAAAATATTAATTTAATATTTTCTTCAAATAAATAAATATTTTAAAAAATAGGTAAAAAAAGAAAATGAAATGAAATATTAACTAAAAACCTAAAGGGTATGGGGTAAACACTATTGAGCTGACATTGTTCATACATTTACAAAACATTGTGGACATACCGTGCATTTTTCAATAATTTATTTTCGTCCTTAAAGTTTTATTTTGGGTGATTTAATCCTAATTAAAGACTAATTACTTTTGATTTCTTAGGAAATTGTGGAATTGAAAGGAGAGAGATCTAAATGAAAAAGGAGCCAAACATGAGTGATTTTTCATAAAGGTTTTAAGAAATATACTTAGGTCGTCAAATTTTAAAAACAACGTAAATTAGACAATTTAAGTCCATTTAGATTTAAAAAAATAGTTTTGGTATAAAATTTTATTTGTATTATTTTTCTGTTCTTGGTTAGAAAGAGAAGAGAGAAAAGGGTCGTTAAATTCTTGTGATGAGAGAAGATCATCATTCAAGCAATTTCTAATCATCAAAATAAATTTTTCTAGAGTTCACGAGTTCCATGAAATGAGATAGGTTTGATGGTGGTTGTTTAGAACCTTAATATTGTCTAAAAAAACAAATTTAAGCCAAGGAAAACAAATCTAACCCGATTTGATTTTGCTTTTTTGAAACTTTTTTTTGGCTATTTGAGTTGATGGAATTGTTTATGGGTGTTCCAAGGATGTTGATAATGTGTTTTTGGGTTGAAAATTAAAATGACTTAAAAATTGGATTTTTTGGACAAAAAAAGAACCATCTTGATTTTCTAGTCACCACAATATGGTCAAAATTTAAGCTCACAAACGACATGTTATATACATATTTTTTTTTCAAAAAAATAAGGTTGTCCGCCCCTTTCAAATATAAAAAACTAAACCAAGCCCAGACGCGCGAGCTTGGGCTTTAAGGCCCACCATGTGCCTCGAATTTTCCTTACAATGGCCCAGGGGTGTGGGGTTGTTTTTGCCCATTTTTTTTTTGTTAAGGTTAAATATTAATTTAAGAAAAAAATTATTTTAACTCAGTTGTGTCTATGATCTGGAGCACAAGTTTAACAAGTTAAGCCATGATATCTGGACTATTTTTTTTCTAACATTGCTTTTTTAAATGATATCTTTTTTTAATGTTTTTTTTTCTTAAATAATTTTTAAATTTTTATTTCAATTAATATCACGCTTCTGTAATTTGTTTTCTTATTTAATATTTTCTGGATAAAAATTTGTTTTTTTCAATGATGTTATGTGTATTTAGTTTTTGAAAAGATTATTATGATTTATTTATAATTTCTTTTAATATTTTATATAGATGAACTTTATTTTTAAAAATAAAAAATATTTAATTTCAGATAATATTTCTAATATTTGCAGCCTTGTATAATATTTTTTTCTTTTATTTTATTCAATCAATTTAATATATATCTATTTCTATTATCGTTTGATTGAATAAAAATTTTATTGTAACAAAAACATTTAACAAGCACAATTGGGTAAATATCTCGTTCTTCAATACTAAATATCTTGATCTATATATATTTTTTAAATTTTTAAATTTTATTTTAAGTTATTATTAATAACTTTTTTCTTGTTTATTAATATATATAATTCTGAATTTATTTGATCGATCACATACACACACATTTTATTTATATAATTTTTTGATGTATAAAAACATTAAAAAAATTCAATATATACATTTTTGTTTTCTGAAAAAAAATATCTAACTTGTAATATAGCGCGAGAAATACTAGTAGTAACGTGACGAAGGAGGGAGTCTCGAAATAAGGTTGACCTCTCTCCCTAGTCTCCACAGAATCTTCAGTCAAAACTAAAAAGCTCGTGCCCCTTACGTGCTCTCCCTCCTTTTATCATCTCTCCCCCTCTCAACCACCGATCCCAAAATTGAAATCTCACAGGGATCTTTATTTTTTTCCTCTTAATTTTACTGAGAGAAGCCAATCTTTCTGCTCTTGTTATAGATTAGGGTTTTGATGTTTGCTAGGTTAACCAATAATGGTTATGTGTTGTGATTGTGTGATGCCATTCTAGTTGATTGTTATTATTATTATTATTGTATAAATTAAATTTGATTAGCTAGGGTTTTGTATTTGGGGATTTTGACATGACAGAAACTTCGAAAGCTCGCGTCACCATTACTCTTGGCCGCAGTGGTCAGGTATTTTTTTTTCCTTCCAACCCTCCCTTTTCTTTAATCTAAAAATTAGGTTTTTTTTTTTAGTTATGGATTGTTCTAATGGAAGACTTTATTGTTGCTTGGAGAGAAAATGAATTTTAATTGTTTGTTTAATATGGGAGAAAAGTGTTGAAAGAGAGATTATATTAAAAGAAAAATTAGCAGTAATAATGTTTTCATGATAAGGAGATACCTTTGGGTATTGTATAATCGCTTTGATTCATAGGTGTGAGTAACCTTACAGGTGGTAAAGAGAGCTGCAACGATATCGGATGATTATTCCAATTCTCAGCAAGGTGCTGGGAGTAAGCGGTCTGTTATGGATAGATTAGGACACCAACTTAGCAACAAACGGTGTGTTTGCTTTTGTTTTTGTGTGGTAGTTATGTGACTTTGATGTTTGTGGAACAGTATTCTGCTTCGCAATTCTTAGGTGGAGAATGTTATTGTTTATATTTGCTTTTGTGCAGGCAAAGAGGGGACAGTAGTTTGACAAGTTTAGGTTCTACTGGTGTGAAAGGTAATAGCCATACTCTACTGCATTGAATGTTTTTAGACATTTTCTGATAATTGACCTTCGTGTATGTATTTGATTAACTAAGATGGTCGCATTGATAAAGATGACCTTCGATACAAACTCATGCAAAAGAATGTATTTAGAAGAGCTCAAAGTGATGATGACCAGAAAACCATGGACCTCCGTGAAAAGCTTTCTAGGACAGTTCAGCCTTCAGGCCATCCACTCAGTACCAATCTTGATGCACGGCAGCGTATGCCTGAGCCAACAGACACTAGTATCTTAGGGAGAATTCCTCCAACAAGAAGTGCAGATGATTTACATCACATGTACTCCTCTAGAAATTCTTTTTCTTCTTGGACTTTGGATCATATACGACGAAGATCTCCGGATAGAGTTATAAGTTCTTCTAGGGGTTTATCGCCACCCAGAAATGTGGATAATCTACAGCGAAGGCCTTTGAACAGGACATATGATGATTTTAGAACAGTTTCATATATGAATAAAGATGTTCTTGATACTCCAAGGTCTGTGAGCAACTCCTCAACTTTTATGACAAAATCTGCCATGCCTCCACCGTCAACTGTACCTGCTACGTCTGTGGCACCACGTATGAGCCAACTTCCTCCATCAAGTGGCCTTGTGCATAAGAGTTCATATGCGGTAC
>Ga0307513_10006448_pt1 | contig 15328 bp, 15 predicted proteins | sample 15_EM_MG_FD_202174 | JGI IMG/M metagenome (GOLD analysis project Ga0307513, IMG submission 202174) | Populus trichocarpa ectomycorrhiza microbial communities from riparian zone in the Pacific Northwest, United States - 15_EM | ecosystem: Host-associated > Plants > Roots > Unclassified | place... | reverse complement strand
GAGACGATCGGCATGCCGGATAGCGAGTTCACGGCGTTCCTGGAATTCCAGGCGATGCGCGACAAGCACGACTACATGCAGCAGTTTGGCGTCGAGACAAACGCCGACATCGCGCGCACGCTCGCCATGTTCGGCGGCTTCACCGAGGGGCTGCAGCTCTTCGCCAGCTTCGCCATGCTGATGAACTTCCCGCGCCACAACAAGATGAAGGGCATGGGCCAGATCGTCTCCTGGTCGGTGCGCGACGAGAGCCTGCACTGCGAGGGGATCGTCAAACTCTACCACGCCTTCAACAAGGAGACCGGCGCGGTCACCAAGTCGGTGGCCGACGACATCGTCGACTGCTGCAAGACCGTGGTGACGCTGGAAGACAAGTTCATCGACCTGGCCTTCGAGGCCGGCGAGGTCCAGGGCATGACGCCTGAGGACATCAAGAGCTACATCCGCTTCATCGCCGACTGGCGCCTGCGCCAGCTGCAGCTGCCGGAAGTCTACGGCATCAAGGAAAACCCGCTGCCCTGGCTGCAGTCGATGCTCTCGGGCGTCGAGCACGCCAACTTCTTCGAGGCGCGGAGCACTGAGTACTCGAAGGCCGCTACGCGGGGGCAGTGGCATGGCGACGCCGGGGTGTGGAGCGAGTTCGACCGGATGCAGCTGAAGCGCGCGGAGGCGATCACCCCCGCGGAGTGATGCCGGCCCGCGTCAACACGAGGCTCGCGTCCGCCGCCGTCGTGCTCATATGGGCCGCGTCGCTGGTGGTCGCTGAGGCGAGGCTGGCGCTCTCTTCCCTGAGCCTCGCGATGATCGGGCTGGCTGCGGTTTTCTCCTATCTGACCGCCCGTCGCATTCCATTGCGCGAGGTCCCGATCCGACCCGTGCGCCATGTGGCGATCCTCTTCCTGCTGCCGTCGGCGCTCAGCATCGGTGCGGCCGTCGTGGCGAACCTCCCGCGTCCAAGGGAAGCGACCTGGATGATGGTGGCCGCGACCTTCATCGCCGCGGCCCGGCTGAAAGACGTGATCGGCGGCAAGGCGACCTGAGAGCGTCGCCGAGGCGCATCGGGCGTTGGATCCTTGTTCAGTCCACCCTGGTGGCGGTCAGCCAAGCCCCGCCTTGCGGCGTGAGTCTCGAGACAATAATCCCGCCACAACGTGGGTCGGCTTCGCGGTGGCGCCTGTGGATTTCAAGCTCACCTTGTACGAGCTGCCGTCGCGCGTTCATGAGCCGCCATGTGCTCGCATGGTTTACGCTTGAGGCCCCAGACATTGCGGCGGCCATCTGGTTTGCGCGGGAGCACTACGGCCCCGCGATCGACGCCATCGACTGCGCTGTCGACGCTTCTGAAGTCTTCCTCAAAGGCAAGGGCAGCGCCCTAGCCCCTCGCGATTAGACGACAGCCTCGAGCCGTTGCAGACATCGACCGGGAATACGCGCCGCCTGGCGTTCTCGCGGCGTGTACGCGCGCCCGATGCTCTACTACGTTGATCGGTCGGGCCTCGGGGGAATGCAGAATGTGGAAGCTGTTGGTCGCCATTGCGGCCGCGGGGATGCTGGCCCTGGCCCAACCGGCGTTTGCGGCGGACGGTTCGTGCCCCGCGCGAGACTTCGCGCGCCAGGCCAAGGCCACCCTTGAGGCGTTCGCGCCCGGGTTCAGCGGCGCCGTGCTGGTGGCCTTGGATGGAAAACCGGTGCTGCGCCAGGCTGTCGGCCCCGCCAATCGCGAGTGGAACATCGCCAATACGCCAGAGACCAAGTTCCGCCTCGGCTCGATCACGAAGCAGTTCACGGCTACCGCCATTCTGCAGCTGGCCGAGCAGGGAAAGCTCACGATCGACGACCCGGTGTCCAGGTACTACCCGGCGGCGCCGCCGAGTTGGTCGAGGATCACGATCAAGCAGTTGCTCACCCACACATCAGGCATCCCGGACTATCCGGAATTGGCGGGCTTCGACGGCCACGACGAGCGCTTCGGCCACACCCCTGAACAACTGATCGAGTCGGTTCGCGACAAGCCGCTGCAGTTCGAGCCGGGCGCGCAATTCGCCTATGACAACACCGGCTACGTGCTGCTCGGCTATATCGTCGAGAAGCTGTCGGGCCAGTCCTATGCCCAGTACCTGCAGACCCATGTTTTCGGGCCGCTGGGCATGCGCGACACCGGCTACGACGTCGGCGAAACCATCATGCCCAGACGCGCCGCCGGCTACGCGCTCGGCTCCGAAGGTTGGGTCAACGCCGCACCCGTAGACATGAGCACCCCGTTCTCCGCGGGCGGACTCTATTCGACGATCGGGGATCTGCTGATCTGGGATCAGGCGCTTTACGCCGGCAAGGCCCTCAGCGCCGCCTCGCAGGCGGCGATGTTCGCCGACTACGGCCACCGCTACGGCTTCGGCTGGTGGGTGCGAAAGCAATGGGGCCACGACATCATCTGGCACGGCGGCGGCATCAACGGCTTTTCGAACGCCCTGCAGCGCTATCCACAGGATCGGATGACCGTTGTCGTGCTCTCCAACTCTCAGACCAGCCCCTCCGCGAAACTCGCGACCGACCTCGCAGGGCTTTGCTTTGGCGCCCCGGTGTATCCCCATGAGGTCTCGCTGCCGGGCAGCCTACTGGACCGCTACGCGGGTTCCTACGCGGCGACGCCGGACTTCGTTGTTCACGTCGAACGGAAGGGAAACCGGCTCCAGACCCAGGCGACCCGTGGGATGGTCATCCCGATCTATGCCAAGGATGCGTCGGCCTTCTACGCCAAGCTGACCGGAGCGGAGTTCGTTTTCCAGACTGACGCCGCGGGGCAGGTCACCGGGCTGACGCGGCGCCAGGGCGGCCGGGACCAGGTTCTCAGACGGATGGGCCGTTAGGTCAGCTGCCCCACCCTGCACAGGCATTCGTAGAGTCCCGTTTCGGGCAGATCGCCGAAGGTCCGGTTCACGGCGGCGTGCTGATGACCGGGTTCGACCGTGGGCGGACGTTCGGGTTACCCTCTTAGGCCGTCTTCGTCATCGGCGGCGCTTTCCATTTCGCGTCGAGCGCTTCCTGCTTCGGCCAATAGAGGCGCATCGCTGAAACGAAGGGCCCCGCGGGTGCAGGCAGCCAGTTCGGCTCTTTGTCCTTCCCAGGCGATTCATTCTGGACATAGAGGGTAATGCCGCCATCAGGATCCTTCACCAGCTGGGGCAGCATCGGCGAGTTGATCAGGTAGCGGTTGATCGGATTGGCGACGAGCAGGCTCTCCGGCATCTTATACATGGTAAGCGACCAGAAGGCGTTGACCGGCGGCAACTGGCCGGGCGCAAAATGGAGGGTGTATTTGTTGGCGCCACTCATCGTCTGGCCGGCGGCGTCGACCAAATACATCGGATACATCGCCTCCTCTTTGGAGTTGCCATAAATCCCGAGAATGGCCGCCGCCATGCGATATAAATAATCGTTCTTAAGGTACGCGCGCGTGCCAAAGATGTCGCCCGAGGTCACTTGCCCCGTGTCCATCTTTTGCTTCTTGAAGTTTGCGAATTCAGCCCAGGCGTCGGCCATTCCCTGCTCGTACGCGGTTTTCATTTCGGGCGAGAGCGAACTGGCGTCCAAGGTCTTCCCGGGAGCGATTCCGATCCTGGCGAAGCGCGCCCTCACTGCCTCCTCGGAGGGAACGGTCGGCGTGTATTGCATGACGAAGTTGAGGATGTTGAAGAACTCCAGCGACGTCTTTTGCTGGTCCGGTGTCAGCGGCTTGATGAAGGCGATCGGCGGCGCGGCCGGCGGCGGCGGCTGCCCAAGGAATGCCGAAAGCGGCTGCAATTTATAGCCTGCCTGAACCTTCTTCACATTGTCGAGGTCGGCCTGGTTGAAGAGCTGCGTGCGAACGACCGGGAGGACGAACTCGGTTTCCGAGCGGAAGACCTTCTTGATGCCTTTGGGCGTATCTCCCTTCCAGCTCGGCCCGGCGATGACATAACTGCCGCCATCATTGCCCGTCGCGCGGCTGCCGATGTACTCAAAGTTTTGGGTGTAAGCGTCGATCAGCTGGACGCTGTAGTAGCGCTTCTTGTCGATCGGCGGCACGGTGAACACCATCGGTTCGGCGCGCAGGTCCAGTCCCGCAAACGAATAAGGCGTATCCGAATTGGGGGTCTGAACCGCCGTGTCGGCCGGCGTGTAGACGCGCGGCGTGTTAACGAGGGTATTCCAAGGCGCCTTATATTCGGGATTGGTCTTGTCGAAGAAATAGGCGTGCTGAATGCGGTAGTTGTCGACCATCGGGAAGCCGTAGACATAGGCTTCCTTTGCGATGGCCCGCACCTCGGCCGCGCTGACTCCGGTTTGAGCGCGCGCCGCGGTAAAGAGGAAGGCCGCCGGCAGCGCCAGTGCGACCCCCGCAAAAAGCGCGGTACGACGCGTGCTGCTCAAATCCGAAGTCATGTATCTCTCCCGAGAGGCATCGGCCCGATGCGCATGAGTGCGCCGGCCAGGAGTTGTGCTGCCCACGGCTCCCGGCATCGTCCGCTCACTTGAAGTGGATGCGGCCCCCGGGCCGATGAACGCCGCCGCGACTCTGCGACGGGCGCCGCCTTACGCACCTCGGTAAAACACTGAACTCGCCTTCTAAAAGGCCCTAGCCCGCAACGTGCGCCCACCACCCATTGCCGACACTCCGCCCGACGTCACCGGGGCTTCTCCTCAGCGCCTGAAACGGACGTGGGCCTAACCGCCACTGTGGGGGCTTGCCAGCAGCCAGATAACATCGCTCCATCACCTCTGCGCTCCAGGCGAGCGCTGAGTTCTGGAGCGACCATGCTGGTCACGATGATCGTCGCGGTGAGCGCCGCCGCTGCGTTCTACTTGGTGACCCTGCTCAGGTCGGCGAAAGTGCGCGGTCAGCTTACGGCCAGCGCGGAGACCATGATCCTCGGCGCTGTGACAAACTTCTTCGACACGCTGGGCATAGGCTCGTTCGCCCCAACCATGGCGTGGTTCAAGTTCCGTCGCCTCGTGCCTGACCGGCTGATCCCTCCGACCATGCTCGTCGGCCACGCCCTCCCCACGTTGGCCCAGGCGGCGATCTTCCTCGTCCTGCTTGGCGTTCAAGTCGACCCTGTCCTCCTCCTTGGGTGCGCCGCAGCGCTCCTGGCAGGCGGCCTCGCCGGCGCCCCACTCGTCGCCAAGGCTCCGCTCCGCCTCGTGCAGGCTACAGTCGGTCTCGCGCTCGCCCTGGCGGCCGCCCTCTACGCGGCGTCGAACCTGGACTTGATGCCTGCTGGAGGGACGGCAGGCTCGCTGCCGCTCCCGTTGACCGCCGTGGCTGTCGCCGCCAGCTTTGTGATGGGTGTCCTGCTCAACTTCGGCATCGGCCACTACGCCCCGACGCTGGCTCTGCTGAGCTTGCTTGGCATGGACCCGCGCCTCTGCTTCCCGGTGATGGCGTTCGGTGGCGCAGTGACGGTGGCGGGCGCAAGTGCGCGCCACATCAGCGTTGGCGAGATCGACCTGCGGATCGTCATCGGAATGGCCATAGGAGGCGTCGTGGGGGTGCTGGTCGCAGCCTTCATCGTTAAGAGCATGCCGATGGAGATGCTTCGATGGCTTGTGACGCTCGTTGTGGCTTACGCTTCTGTCGTCATGCTCCGCGCTGCAGCCACTAATCGAGTGTCTGTACCCGCATAGGGTCGTCCCGCTGAACGGATACTCGCTCGCGGCATAGGCCAGTTGGGCGCGTCGTCGACGTCCGCTGCCCACCACCCATACACGGCGCTCGGAGAGTCCGGTTCTCGCGCAGCTAGGGCCTCTTCCCGCGCTCCACCCTCAGCTTCGCTCCGCCGCCGCCGCTCAGGGTCAGGCCGGTCTCGTCGAAGCGGACGTCGAGGTCGTAGGTGTAGGCGTAGTACCGGTCCGGGCCGTTCGGCAGCAGCACCGAAGAGGCGCCGATGACTTGCGCCGAGAGCATGCTGTCGCGCGCCGCACTCAGGGTGATCGTGCGCCCGTCCGGCAGGTCATAGACGCCGGTGTACCGGGCGATCGTGCTGGGCGGCAGGTCGGCAAATGGCAGGTCCACGGGCACGGTGGGCGGCAGGACAAATCGAAAGCCGTCGATGATCAGGTTCGGGTAGTAGGAGAGATGGTTCTCGCCGGGATAGGACCGCGCCTCCAGGATGACGCCGGGCCGGTTGCGCAACGCCGCCGCCAGACTGGTAAAGCCCTGTCGCATCATCCTCTTTTCGGGGGTCGCGCCATCCTCGGCCCCGCCGACCGCCAGGAAGATCCGCTGACCGTGCGCCGCGGCGGCGGCCTTGGCGACGCGCGCCGCGAGGCCGGGGTCCCTCGGTACGACGACGCTGCCGATGATGTAGCCCGCGAAGGCGTCCGGATTGTCGGCGAAGACGTTGGCCGCAAACACCGCGCCGAGGGAGTGCCCGAACAATACCGACCCGGCCGGATCGGCCGGATATCTGGCTTCGATGAACGGCTTGAGGTCCTGAAGCAGGAAGGCCTCGAACGCCGCGCCGCCGCCGCCCATGGTGCTTCCGCCCAAGGTGAACGCGTTGTGCGTGAGGTCGGTCGAACGGAAGTTCGCCTGTCCCGGTAGGTAGCCCACGCTAACGATGATGGCCGGCGCCATGACGTCCCGCGCGGAGAGAAACTGGCTTTGCGGTCCCGCCAATCCATAGCCGCCGTCGAGCGCGTAGATCGCCGCGAACTTTTGACCGGGAAGGAAGACGGTGGCGGACGGCCGATGGACCACGATCTCGAAGTCGCGGTCGAGCCGATCGGAGTGCAGCACGAACCGGGTGGCGCTTGCCTGGGCGACGGCCCCCTCGGAGACCACCTTGAGCGGCTCGGCAAATGCCGGCGCCCACAGGGCCAGAACAAACAGGGCAGCCAGGCCCGCAAGGCAGCTTCGACGCACGGCTTTTCCCCCACGAGTTGCGAGGTGACGATCCAACCTTGGCTGCAATGCGGCGTGCTCTGGGTCGCAAGCCCCTCGCCAGCGCCCTGGCACGGCGCTGGGCATGACCGAGCGCGCGGCGGGCCGAATACGCCAGGCTTCCCCCCGACAACGCCTTCCGTCTGATTGGTGAAACGCTGGCCGCGGCGCGGGGCGGCGACCGCGCCGGCGCCGAGGCCGCCCTGGCGAAGATGCAGCAGACCCTCGGCGACCTCTGGAGCTATCAGTACGGCGAAATCCTCGCCCAGCTTGGCGAGATCGACCGGGCGTTCGCCGCCCTCGAGCGGGCCTGGGCCGTTCGCGATCCGGGCCTCACGTCCCTCCGGGCCGACCCCTTCCTCGACCCCTTGCGCGGCGACCCGCGGTTCAGGGCGCTGGAGACGAAGCTGAACTTCCCGGCTTCAGCCCCACCGGCAAAGGCCCGCCGCCCGCGCTCTGCGGGGGCGGGCCTTCCTGAGCTTGTGGCGCTATGGGACGCGGGTGAGCGTCAGGCGCTGCTCGCGGGCCGGTTGGCCGGCCGGGGATTTGCTGACCATGACAAGCGTGTCGCCGGTGAGCTTGATCTCGGATTCGGACTGTCCGCCCGGCCCGATGGCGGAGACGTTCTTGGCCACGGTCGGGTGGCGGGTGAGCGTCGTACCCTTCAACTCATAGGTCCCCGCCTGCGCGATCACCGAGCTCCATTCCTGGAACTTCGCGAGCTTTTCGGCGTCCGTCGGGTTCGCCTGATCCTTGACCGGAGCCGCGGTGCGCGGCGTGCGGCTGGTGTCGGCGATCTGGCTGTAGTGGCCATGCGTGAAGATGTAGACATTGGCTTGCGGGCTCGGGTTGGTCGTGGGGTTGGCGCCCGTGACCGTCACGTCGGTGACCTTCCAGACGCCTTCGAGCCCCTTGCCCGCGGCGAGCGCGGCTTGCGGCGCGGTCAGCAAGGCGGCGGCCGTCAGCAGGCCCATGACAGCAGAGTTGCGGTGCGAGTTCATGATAGTCCCCCTAATGCAGGTGTGGACGTCGCGACATCCGCGGCGCCCCGGGGGCGTGCTCGTTCTGCGGTTTCCGCCGCCCCCTCACATTACGGTGTTCTGCAAACGCTCCGCCGTCAATCGGAGCCGCGCGACGTCGTGTTCATCGCGGCCAAGTCAGCGCGCGGCGACCGCGGCTGCGGACTTGGCGACGGCCTCCTCGTGGCGGGCGCCGGCCAGCACGTTGGGCAGGGAATAGTTCCCTTCATGGCAGGCGCTCTCGTACATGGGCTTGTCGGTGCGGAACCAGGAGAATTCCCCGAGCCAGGGGGCGGCGTAGGTCTTCGAGTCCACGACGGTGAACTGGTAGAGTAGCTCGCGGTCCGAGATCGGCGTCAGGCGCTCGATCACCGTCGCTTCGCCCGGCACGAGCAGGGTCGGCGCGAGCCGGACGCGGTCGGCGTCGGGCAAGCCGAAGGTTTCGATGACCAGGGTGCGCCCCTCCCAGTGGCCGATGGAGTCGCCCAGCCGGGACCAGAGCACCTTGGGCGCGTGCGCATTGTTGAGGGGTACGATGCGGACGTCGTCGCCGTACTCGCTGTGGATCACGACGTGATCGCGGGTCCGGACGATCTGGATGTGGCTGTCGAGGGCGAACGACGACAGCGGCGCCTGCCCCTGGCCGACGAGGCAGCGCTCGGCGTTGGGGCGCTGTTCGGGATTGTCGGACGAGCCGTCAGGCGGCGGCCCAGCGGCCTCCTTCCGCGCGGCGGCGGTGTAAGGCAGCTTGCCATCGGCCGGCTGGACGACCGCGCGGGTCCGCCGCTGACCCCGGACGATCGCCAGCCCGTCGGAGTGCGCCACCAACATCGGCAACTCGGGATCGAGGGTCTTGGCGAACTCGTCCGCGAGCGCCGCGCCGGCGACGGCGGCGACAGCCTTGGCGTCGCTCTCGGACACCACCAGCTGCGGGGTCGTGGGCGTGGCCTCCATCGGCAGGATGAAGTTCACGCGCCAGTTGCCTTCGATACTGGGGGTTGCACGCGTCGAGCTTGTGCGCTCGCGCGGCTGACCCTCGGCCGTCCCGGCGATGGAGGCGGCGCACGCGAGCAGGCTCGCAGCCAGCATGATCCTCATCACGGTCCCCGATCCGCGCCGCCAGGCCGCGGCGCGCCTCCCATCCTGCTCACCGAACGGCGTTACTGACAATCTTCCCCGGAGTTGGGAGCTCTCGGGATGGCCGACTTAGGTGGATGCGGGCTGGGGGGCGGCGGGCTTCTGCGGACGCTGGATCTTCAGCAGGCCGGGCGCGGTCTTGTAGTAGCCGGCGAGCTGCAGCCGGACCGTCACGGGTCTGTCGTGCGGGTTGGCGAGGTACCACCCATGGGCGCCGCTCATGGGCGCAGTGAACTGGCCGTGCGAGGCGGTCGTGGCCGTCTCTTCCCGGTAGAACACCACGGTCTTGGTGGCGTGCGCCTCGCCGTGGAACTCCGAGATCACCGGCGCGTCCGCTGTCAGCGAATAGACCAGGGCGTCGCCGGCGCTGACGTCCACCTTGTACTCCACGCGCGAACCGGTCTGGGTCGCCGGGGCGAGCGAGATCTCGATCACATCGGAGCGGAACGGCGCCTTGTGCGCCCGATCCACCATCAGGTGCGGCATTTCGCTGGAGCGGAGCTCCGGCGGCGGCTTGGGCTGGCCGAGGGCGGACGTCGCAAGCACGCTTAGCGCCAGCGCCGCCGGGACGGAAAAACGGTGGTGCAGCATGGGGCTTCCTTTTCTCGAGCCGACTCAGCCTTACCACGCGCCAGGCTGCGCCCCTCGCGCCGTCAAAGGCCCGCGCCGCGAACCTGTCGTGAGAATGAACGAAGGGCTCCGGTTGGGTTCAGACCTGGGCCGTTAGGTTGAGGCTCGAGATCGCCGAAACCGCCCAGGTCCGGGCTCCGGCGCAGGCAAAGGAGTTAGAGCCATGACGAACAAGATGTTGAAGGTTGCGATGGCCCTCACCGTCGCCGGCGCTGTCGCCCTCCCGGCCAGCCAGGCCGCGGCCGGCACGTCGAAGACGGAAAGCGCCATCCTGGGCGCCCTGCTGGGCGGCGTCGCCGGCGCGGCGGTGGGTAACGGCAAGACCGGGGCCGTGGCGCTCGGCGCTGTGGCTGGCGCGGCCCTGGGGGTTGCGGTCGACAAGAGCAACGACCGCCGCAACTACCGCAGCGCCTACGGCTATCGCCAGGCGCAGCCCTACTACACCGACACCCGCTACCGCTCGAACGACCGCGGCTACTACAGCCGGACCAACAGCCACTATGGCTACGGCTACGATGACTACGGCTACCGCCGCTAAGCGGACGGCCGAACCAAACGGGGAAAGGGCGCCGCGCACGCGGCGCCCTTTTCCATGCCGAGGGGGTCGTCCGTGTTTCCTGGGCGGCCTCTCAGGCGTCGACCCCAGTGACAGCGCGCGGCCGCCTGCCAAGCTCGCGCCGGTCAATGGAGGACACCCGATGCGCACCGCCCTTCTCGCCGCCGCGTTGCTGCTTCTGGCGGCGCCGGCCTTCGCCGCCGATCCCGTTGAGGGAGAGTGGCTCACCCCGGACGGCGGCAGCAAGGTCCGCATCAGCTCCTGCGCCGGCAACCCCAGCCAGATGTGCGGGGTGGTCTCGTGGCTGCCCGCCGCCAACGCCAAGAACCTCGACACGAAAAACCCGGACGCCGCGCTGAAGAGCCGGCCGATCCTGGGCTCGCCGACGATCCTGGGATTCAAGCAGGCGGGCCCGGGGAAATGGACGGGGGGCAAGCTCTACGACCCCGCCACGGGCAAGACCTACAACGGCAAGCTCACGGCCAATGCGAACGGCACGCTGAAGGTCGAGGGCTGCGTCGCCATGATCTGCCAGGCGCAGACCTGGAAGCGAGGCTAGGCGTAGCTTCCACCATTGCGAAGCCGTTCGCGGGCTGACACGCTCCCGACAGGGAGCGCCGGCGGATGATCAAAGGCAGAGGGTTCGTCTTGGCGGCCGGCCTTGCCCTGATTGGCCTGGGGCTGGGCGGGGCCTACGCCCCGAATTCCGGGCGGCCTACCGGCTATTTCCCGCCGTCGCTGCGCGATCTTTCCATTACCTGTGACGAGGGCGGCCGGACCCGGCAATTGCCCGGGATGTCGGAGATCGAGGCGGACTGGTATCCCAAGCACCTGCTCGCGGCCGACGAGCCGTCGCTCTTCGAAGCGTCGCAGAGGGCCGGGGCAAGCCGCCTCAAGACCTATCGCTTCACCTGGCTGCGCACGTTCCACGGGCCGGTAATCGTGCGCCTGGAACGGGACCCCGAGGGCGGGATGCGCCTCATTGCGAAGCGCCTCTCGGGCCACGGCGGCTATGAGCCGGGCGCCGTCGACGCACAGATCCGGCGGAGATTGACCCGACAGGAGCTGGTGCAGTTCGACCGCGCGCTGGCTGCCGCCAACCACCTGCGTCTGCCGCCCGTGGCCTGTCGCATGGGCGCCGACGGCTCACGCTGGATCATGGAGGCGAACGACGCGGGCGTTTATCGCTACGTCAATCGCTGGACGCCGGAAGACGGCGCGGTGCGGGACCTGGGCGACGTGCTCCTGAGGTTCACGGGCTGGCAGCTCGAACCCAGATACTAGGGCGCGACCTGCCAGGCGCCGTCGGCGTCGCGGCGATAGTGGCCGGTTCGCTCGCGCCAGGGGCGGGACGCCTCGTAGCGGGTGCGGGTCTGGCAGACGGCGAGCGCGGGGTCGGTCCGCGACCAGCGGCAGCGGGCCGGGGCGAAGTCGGGGCTGATCCAGGTTCCCTGCAGGCCGTCGGCGTGGGCCTTGGCCATGTCGACCTGGTTGGCGTGTTCGGCGGCGGCCTTCAGGTCGGCGGCGGCGATGGTGAACTCCCGGCTCAGGCTCGGGCTTGGGCTCGGGCTTGGGCTTGGGCTCGGGCTCGGGCTCGGAGCGGCGCGCGGCGCGGGCCCGGCGACGGTCGGCTCGGCGGGGCTGGTGATCGGGCCGCGCAGGGTGAGCGCCACCGCCGCGCGGGGCAGGGGCTGGCCGCCGGCGGCCTCGGGCGGGCTGAGGGCAGCCTCGGCTGTGGGCGGCGGCGCAGGCGTCGCGGCGGGCTGGAACCGCTGCAGCGGGACGATGGCCGCGACGGCCGCGGCGCCCAGGGCGACAGCGGCGAGCAAGGGGCCACCTGCGCGGCGCGATCGCGACCTGGGGGCGCCCGTCCGAGGCGAGAGCGTCTTGGTCCGCCGCCTGCGGGGTGCGGGTTCGCTGGCTGGCGGGCCGGAATCGGGAACGGAGCGGAGCGCGCTGAAGGCGTAGGGGTCGCCCAGGGCCGCCGGCGCCACGTCCTGGGGCGGCGAGACCGCAGGAGGATCGTCGGGGGCTTCGGCCTCGACCGGCGCAGCGGCGCTTTCAGGCTCAGGCTCAGGCTCCAGCTCCAGCTCCAGTTCCGGCTCAAGCTCCAGTTCCGGCTCGGTCGCCAGCTCGCTGAAGTCGACCTCCACCCAGGATCGCGGCGCCTCGGGCTGGGCGCGCCGTTCGCGCATCTCGTGGGCCACGGCGTCGGCCATGCTGGTGCGGCCGGCGCGGCGCGAGGTCTCCAGCAGATGCTGCAGCTGCTGCCGGGACAGCGAACTCAGGTCGATCTGGGGAACTTCGGAAACCATCATCACCATTGGCGGCCCCGCGACTCGGGCGCCGGTTCTTTGAGTATGCCGATCCTTAGCGGACTGGCCCTGCAGATAACAACGTCGCCCGTGACCGCAGGTTACGCGCGCGGCCCGCAGAGCCGCCTCAGACCTCGACGACGCCCTTGCCGACCGGCGTCAGCGACAGCATGGCGAGCTTCACGTGCTGCCAGGCGAAGGGGATGCCGATGATGGTCACCGCCAGGGCGGCGGCCAGGAGGATGTGGTGCAGCGCCAGCCACCAGCCGGCGAGGATCAGCCACAGGATATTGAGCAGCAGGCTCGCTGCGCCGGGGTCGCGGTCGACGACGACCTTGCCGAACGGCCAGTAGCTGAACCCGGCCAGGCGGAAGGCGCCGGGCGTCCAAGGCAGGCCCACGATGGTGATCGCCAGGATCACCCCGGCCAGGATCCACAGCGTGCCGGAGATCCAGCCGCCGAAGATGAACCACAGGATATTGAGCAGCAGTCGCATGGGTCCCCGTCGCCGGCGCCGTTTCGTCAGGCGCCTGACGATCTCCCGAAGGAGATGTGAGCCGGCGCGTCCGAATTGGCCTTAGCGCCTGCATGCCGCGACGGCTATACCATACCGCTGTTACGCTTGGTGCGCCGAGGGGGCCCGCTTTCATGAGCGACGTATTCCTGTCCTACAAGGCAGAGGACCGGCCGCGTTTGCGCCAGCTGGTCGCCGCCTTGGAGGCGGACGGGCTGTCGCTGTGGTGGGACGCCCAGATCGAGGGCGGCGCGACGTGGCGCCAGTCGATCCAGGAACAGCTCGACGCCGCGCGCTGCGTGGTGGTGGTGTGGAGCAAGCGCTCCGTCGGGCCCGAGGGTCGCTTCGTGCACGACGAGGCGACGCGGGCGCAGCATCGCGGCGTCTATCTGCCGATCCTGATCGACCCGGTGATGCCGCCCCTGGGGTTCGGCGAGACCCAGGCCCTGTCGCTGGCCGGCTGGAAAGGCGACCGCAACGATCCGCGCTACCAGGCGATGCTGGCGGCCGTGCGTGCGCGGGTAGGGGTCGGATCGCGCATCGACTCGCCGACGTCCGCGGCCAAGCCGGACCGCCGGGCGCTGATCGCCGGCGGCGCCGTTGCCGCGGTGGCCGCGGGGGCAGGCGGCTGGTTCTTCCTGCGCCCGAAGCCCCGCGCCGCGGCCGACAGCGTCGCGGTGCTGCCGTTCGCCAACCTGAGCGGCGACCCTAGCCAGGCCTATTTCTCCGACGGCATTGCCGAGGAACTGCGCAATTCGCTGGCGCGGATCGCCCGGCTGAGGGTGGTGGCGCGCACGTCCTCCGAAATGGTGCGCGACGTCGAGGCGACGGTGGCGGCGCACAAGCTGGGGGTGGCCTACATCCTGACGGGCAGCGTGCGACGCTCGCCCTCGATCGTGCGGGTCAGCGCCCAGCTGATCGACGGGGCGACCGGCATCGAGCGCTGGTCGGAGACCTACGACCGGCCGCCAGGCGACGCACTGCAGATCCAGACCGGGATTGCGGAGAGCGTCGCCCAGGCGCTGCGCATCCAGCTCGCGCCGGCGGAGCGCAAGGCGCTGGCCAGCGGGGGCACCAGCAACGCCAAGGCCCACGATCTCTATCTGAAGGGCAAAGCCCTCACGCAGGAAGCCGGGGACGAGGCGAACACCCGCAAGGCGCTCGCCCAATTCGATGCTGCGATCACAGCCGATCCGGACTATGCCGCTGCGCACGCTGAGCGTTCGCGCACGATCTTCAGAGTGGCGAACAACTGGGAGGCCGGTCAGGCGCTGCGCGACGGCCTGGCCCAATCACTGGCCTCGGCGCAGCGGGCCGTGGCGCTGGACCCGAAGTCCGGCGACGCTCAGTCCGCGCTGGCGGCCGCGTTGAACAGCCAGATGGACCTGAAGGGTGCAGCGGCGCGCTACAAGCTGGCCCTCCAGCTATCGCCCGGCGATCCCGGCGTCATCGCGGCCTATAGCGGCTATCTCGGGAACGCCGGCCGCGCGGCGGAGGCGCTGCCGCTCAGCGAACAACTGATCGCCCGGGACCCGCTCAATCCGAACCGCTACCGCCTGCGAGCGAAGCTGCTGTTTAGCCTGCATCGCTATGACGAGTCGCTGGCGGCGGCCCGCAAGGGGCTGGTCGTGGCGCCGAAGATGGACGGTCTGCACGGCGTCGCCGGCGACGCTCTTGTCCTGAGCGGAAAACCCGCCGAGGCGCTCGTCGAATACGCCCAGGTGACCACCAACTGGGACCGGCTCAGGGGTGAGGTGATCGCCAAGGCGCGGATGCAGGATCGCGCTGGCTCCGACCAGGCGCTCGCCCGGTTCAAGGCGATCGACGATGGCTCGCTGAGCTACCAGTTCGCCGAGATGTACGCGCAGCGCGGCGAACCGGATCTGGCGATCGCCGCGCTGGAGCTCGCCTACCGGTCCGCGGACCCCGGCCTGGGGCTCCTGCGCGGCGATCCCTTCCTCGACCCGATCCGCGGCGACCCTCGCTTCAAGGCGCTGGTGGAACGGCTGGGGTTCCCCGCTTAGGTCAGAACGTCTCGCCGACCATCTCTTCGCTCTTGGCCCAGAGCGCCTTGGCGCGTTCCGGGTCGAGGGCGTAGGCGCGGACACCGGCGCGAATCTCGTCGCTCTCTTCGGGTTCGGCGACGTGGCAGTCCTCGCAGTAGAGGCCGCCCACAAGGTCGGCCGGGGCCACGACCGCGGCCCAGCACGACGTGGCGCCGCCCTGCGGAATGGT
>Ga0307513_10006447_pt1 | contig 15330 bp, 8 predicted proteins | sample 15_EM_MG_FD_202174 | JGI IMG/M metagenome (GOLD analysis project Ga0307513, IMG submission 202174) | Populus trichocarpa ectomycorrhiza microbial communities from riparian zone in the Pacific Northwest, United States - 15_EM | ecosystem: Host-associated > Plants > Roots > Unclassified | place... | reverse complement strand
TGACCGTTTCTTTTTCTTTTCTTTTCTCTCTCATTCTAGAAAAGTGTGTTGTCCATAAAAAAATTCAATGCAACCCTTTAATTAGTTTTGTCTTTACATTTGGCCCCTGATCTTTTGATTAGTATTTGTTTTATTTGAAATAATTTATAAAAAAAAGAAATTGTTTTCAATTTCATCCCTAATGAATTTTTTATCTTTGAAATTTGGTCCTTACAAAATTCAATGCAACCCTTCAGTTAGTTAGTTTTTTCAGATTTCATCCCTAATCTTTTTATTAGTATTTTTTTTATTTAAAATAATTTATAAAATTAGTTTTTTTTTCAATTTCACCCCATGGATTTTTTCATATGTTTGATTTGGTCCACATTCTTTTAATTTCTATTTATTATATTTAAAATGGTTTATAGAATAAGTTTGTTTTTCGATTTCATTCTCCTTAGGTTTTTTTCTCTGTCAAATTTTTAAACTTTTTAAAAAATTTAGTTTGATTTTATTTTGTGATTTTATCCTTCAATATTAAATTTATTGGGTATTGACCTTCTTGATTGAGCACGGGTCTAGAGCTTAATGAGTTGCAAGTTTGAGATATTAATTCGAGGTTAGGAGGTTCGTCCAAGTTTGCTTGATTTTTTTTTTTAATATCTTTTTTTTTGCTTCATCATTCGATATTGTTTTTCCACTTTTGATGGGACTTTTCTGACTTTTTAAGAGTAACACGGGTTGCTTAAGGGTTTTTTTTTTTTAATCTTTTCTAGATATATCTCTTTTAAAAGGAAATTGTTTAAATTAAATTAAATTTATTTATTTCATCCTTTAACATTAAATTGACCTGATATTGCCTCAGTTTTTTGTACTTTTTCTTAGATCTTGTGCTTTTAAAAATATATTTTTTAATTAGATTAATTTATCTCACCCTTCAACATTAAATTTGTTTTATATTGAGCTTCTTAGTTGAGCCTATGCATGGGACTTAATGGTTTGTGGCTTTAAGGGATTGACCTGAGTTTAGAAAGTTCACCCGAATTTTCCTAGTTTTCCCCTGTTTTTTAGCTCATTTTTTTTGGGTTTCATCATTAAATGTTTTTTTAGTTTTTTTCCACTTCCTATAGGATTTTCCATTCATTTTGAAAGAAAAAAAAAACACATGCTACCTAGAGCTTCTTTTTTTTTTTTTCAGGCTTTATCCAATTTAGTTTTTTTATGAGGATTTTCGCTTTTGCATTAAATATAAGTATCAAAAAAATTTTGGGCTTTTTTCCAATTTCTTTTGAAAACCGGGTCAGCCTAAACCCTGGGTCCCCTAGGTTACGAGTCAACCTGTCAAGTTAAGCATAGACTTAAACTAATGTATTTTAATTTTTCTTTTTTAATTTGCTTTTTTTTTCTCAAATTAAGTCCTCACTATCTTAATTTTTATTTTTATTTTGGATTCTTTTGTGAAGCTGTGGCCTTAGAAATTTTCAAATTTTCCTTTCCTTTCAATTCAATATTTGATGATATTTGGGGTTTTAGCCTTCAATGTTTTGATTTTTAATTGTTATTATGTTTTTTTATTAAATTTTAATTTGTTTGTGTTTTTATCATTGATTCCATAATTTTGATTGTTTTTCAATTTTATGGTATACTGGTATTTTTTTTATTTTTTTATTTTATCTTTTATGATTTTGATTCTTGAAAATTAATTATCATAATTTTTTTGAGTTATATTTTTATGATATCGAGTCATTAATTTTTTTATTTTTTAAATTACACTTATAATATTTAAACATTGTTTTTTCACTCTACAAACAAATTATCTCGGCCCATGACAAATTGCGAACTGCCTCTCCATACAAAGATTATGTACTCACCTTCTAAAAATTTGATATCACTCATTTTACCTCAGGTAACTTTCCTTCATAACAGTCAAATTGATCAATCACCACGTGGCCCAGTTTTGATCACCCAGACAGTCTGGGCCAGACTCACTCTCTCATTGTGCTGTCATGGCCTTTATCTCACATGCATGTCATTATATTATTAACAATCATACCCAAAGGCTGGCCCCCACAACTTTACCCCGACATCTTCGTCTCTCTGAGACAAAAGCTAAGAAAGAAGTAAAACGATTTTCTATTATACACTCGCTAGATTTCTTGGGGGCATTTTTTTTTTATTTTTCCCCTCAGAAAAGGGAGAAAAAAACAAATAACAAACAGAGCCCCAGAAGGTAAATAAACTCGCTCGCCTCCCTTCTCTTTCACAATCCCTAGCTTCTAGCTTGCTTTGTAAAAACACCCTTTTAAAAGTTTTTATTTTCTTGGTCTTTTAGCAGCTTTTCATGGCATTTTCGCAGAGGGTTTAGGGTTTTTCTTTTTGGTCCAGATATGTGAATTTTTTAGTCTTTCTTTTGTTGTTGTTGTTGTTGTTCTCTTAACTAATTGGTTCTTTTATGTTTTTGTTCTTGTTTTTGCACGTTGGTATATTTGCCTACCATTCTTGGAAGGCCTTAAAAGGTTTGGTTATTTACTGGTTTTATTCTATGTGTTATAGTTGTTGGGTTTTGATTACTTTTCGGTATTGGCTCTTAATGAATGCCTATCTGTTTCTTGTTTATGGGCTGCTTTACATTATTCTCTAGTGGCTTATTCTTGCTGTTCTCTCTCTTCTTCTTCTTTTTTTTGCTTTTTTTGCTTTTCTTATTTCAATTGAAGTGCATTTTTTATGGGATGATGGTGTCACTGTTTGTTTATCATTGTTAACATTCAGAGTTTTTGGGAAATTTATGATCACGGGAATATTTTTTTTTCTTTTTTGCTTGAATTTCCAGTATACGAATTCAAAAGGCTTGTTACACTGTAGGGGATTTTAAAGCTGACCAAATTTTCCTTTATTAGATCGGTTTGGGATTAGTGTTTTAGGTGCTTTGTTGATATAGTGGCTAGGAATAGGAGCTCTTTTGAGTTTGACTAGGAGAATTCGTATCCTGAAATGGCAGTTGATAAAATAGTCACCATGGTAGCTCATTTCGAGAAGAGATCATTTTCTTTTTCATGTATCTCAATACGCACCCTTTGAGATCAAATTCCTGCACATGATCATTTATATTTTTGGGTTGATTGGATGGTGAGATAGATACTCTGAATAGCATAATATAAAGATGTGGCAACTTTTGTGGCTGTTCCACCTGCTTCCCCTACTTGTACTAGCCTTCTGCAGTTGTTTAGATTGCTTAAGAATGCTAAGTTGGAAAGTTTGATGTGTTGGATTCCTTACTGTGAAATTTAAGGAAAACCCTCAGACCTTTAAAGTGACCGAAGTTTTTCTGTAGACTTTAGGGCAAGCAAGATAATGTGTTGTGGACATGCTCATTTTGTCCACAGCAAGGTCGAGTATGCATGTACCAGTGGTTTTATAGAATTCCATGACTGATAGTGTACTCTTTTTTGTAGAAGTTGGTTATGTTTGTTTGCAAATGCACGTGTTGATCTCTTTACTTGCATCTGTTCCATCATGGTTGGCCCAATTTGCTTCACAAACTAAATATTTGCTCTTTGCTGCAGGGAGGAAAACAATAAAAGATCATTCAGGGAAGGAAATTATACAGAACATGAGTGAAGTAAACCAAGGGAATAATCCTGATGCTTCAGCAATCATCCCTCTGAAACGCAAGCGTGGTCGTCCACGCAAGTACCCTAAACTGGAGGTTGATCATAATGGGAATGCCTATGTTCCAAGGGATCAAAATCCAAACCATGGGGAGAATGCTCGTACTACTCCTGGATTTGGAGGGGTCAATGGTAATCGGCCACATCAAGTAGATCCAGTTAATGATGCAATTGATTCCATGATAGGCCAGTCAGTGCATGGTATTATAGAGGCGACATTTGATGCTGGATATTTGCTTAATGTCAGGGTTGGTGATACCGAAACAACTTTGAGGGGTGTTGTTTTTAAGCCTGGACATTACGTCCCTGTTATGCCAGAAAATGATATCGCCCCAGGTGTCCCAATGATCAGAAGGAATGAGATTCCCCTTCCGAGAGAAAGCAATACTAAGGTCCACAGCCGTAATCCTGGGCCTAGAGACATAAATGGAACTGCTCATGCTGCCCGAGCTGCTAATCCAGCTGGATCAAAAGGTAAGCAGGTGCTTTCAGTGGTACCCCAAACCCCTGCAATATCAAGAGGCAATTTAGTTCCTGTTGTACTTCAGCCAGTCAATCTATCAAATGGTGCACCTAGTGCCAGTGCCACAAGCCAAACTCCCCATCCGGTGACTTCTAAAGGCAAGCAGATTCGAGATGCTGCTCATTCATCAAATGGATCAACACCAACAAATGAAGTCATGCAATTTCAATCTCAAAATAACCACCAGGTGATGCATTCAGGATTGCAAAATCCAAGTCCTTTTAATCAAACTCAAGCTGGGGGACTACATGAATCAGAAGCCAACCCAACGAAAACAACTGGTGTGCCTTTTGAGAAACTGTTAACTGAAGTAATCAAGAGGGTTCCTGCTCCATTACAGTCAACAGATACTAATAGCAGCTCAGCTGTTAACTTGCCTGTGAAAGATTCTGGTATTGTGGCAGAAAAGGATGTCAGTGACACAGATCAGGCCCTGTCTGTTGAACCACTGCAAGTTTTACAGCCTAATGTTGGCTGTCATCCTGCGGTTGCATCTAGACCTTCCGAGGAATACAAGACTGGCAAAATGACTCAGCTCTTGCAGGTAAAACAAGTCTTCAACTGAATAAATTCACTGTCCAATCATCCATTATATACTAAAGGTCATTTCCCAGGTACAAGATCAATGACTTATTATATACATCAAACCTTAAGAAGGTTTTGCAGGAAAGCATGGCAGACAATCCAGGGGCCTGTACTGAGGGGCCGGCTGCAGGTTTAGATTGAAATAGATAATTTGAAAAGCCCAGAAACCACGCTTGGAGATGAATGGAGTAGTCCTTCAGAGCACACGGGGCAAGGGAAAATGGTGTACTGGTGCTTCTGTACTATGTAAAGTTTCCGGAGAATGAATTACTAGACTTGTACAAGTCTAGAAAATTAGTGATCTTAAACTAGGTAGAGGCCACACAAGATCCATCTTTGCTCAAAAGTGTGAGGCTGAGATGTCTTCTCTTAGACTTTTATTTTAGTTCAATTATAAAGGAAACCTAGGTGCATGTTTGCATTTGGTACTGTAATTTATTCATAGTTTGAATTGAAGGATACCTTCTTAGTAGACATTTATGCAGCCTCAACCTTCTATCATGTATCCATGCCTGGTGCGGGGTTTATGATCCAACTTCCAAAGCACGAGTTCTGCTTTTAAATGTGCTAGTGCCTGATAACTTTGTTCTAGGCAAAGTTATCAGGCACTAGATTATTAGGAGCAACTTTGTTCTAAGCGATCTTGGAGGATAGAGGGAAGATGGAATATAGCATAGATCAAAGATCTGGTATGGGGAAAATAAAGCTTAACTAAACTCATTTTAATTAGGTGGTGTGATGTTGCTGTTTGAGGAACTTAATGGTCTAAAGATTATCCTCCTTGTGTAGCTGTGGACTAAAATTCATGGTAAGCTGATCGCATCAGGTTACTTCGGATAACAGAAGAATCACATTTCAGGTTGAGGTTCTCACACGATGAACTGCTGATAGTTACACCGCGAAAAGAGGAAGAGAGATGAAAGGAAGTAGAATATTGCAGTCCAACCCAATAAAGATTGTTTAATAATATCCATGAGCTAGTAAAATTTGGTTCCACGAATTGTGATCAAGGATGCAGAAGCCTTGGGGCCAATGTAAAAGATGACGTTCAAACATATTCAGCAACAAAAAATAGCAAACAGAAACCTTCTATTGCCTGATGCAGGAAGGGAGAAGAAAAGGCATCCTGTGGCAATAATCTGTGAACCCAAAAACTACTGCAGAATTGAGCGAAAGATGACATTAACGATCCCACTAACTTGATATATCACAACCTTCTTGTTGTTACCTTTTTTTTCTCAATATAGTACACTAAACACCTTTTGGCCTGTATTATCACTTTCCAAGATGCAATTCTTTCCATCAGGGGGGAACTCAGAATTTTCCACCAAAACAGAAAACCACCCCTACATGTTTTGCAGCATGAATCACCAAATAAAAAATTACCCTCAAATCAGATTTTACAAAAAGTCATTGAGACGAGTTAAACCCTGAAGATGAGAGATACAACTATAACCTATTGCTAGATGCGCTTCAGTAAAAACTATGGACCAAAATTTTATTGTTCATGAAAAAGAATCTTGATTCACTGTGGAGTATGCTCATGGAAACTTGGTGCCAAAGAGAGTATTAGATCCTGGAACTGGAATGGGACGGATAGCAGGGATGGGTGGCTGAAGAAAAGGAATCTGGCTTGGCTCTACAAATGGTTGCTGTCCACCTACAAAAGGTGGAGTCACACAAAGCTGCAAGGTTTGGCCTGCTGCACCTCCTGCGATCCATATGGAAAAGAAAAAAAAATCAATCTTCTCAAATACACAATAAACAGGCACAGAAAAACATAGAGATGCTGAGACCAACATCTTCAGTCTTGTATTTTGAGACTTAATCTTCCAATGTAGAAAAATATCCTACAGTTGATCTTATAAGATGCCATGTTTGACATGGTGCTGCCATCTATAATTACGTTATGCTGTAGAAATCTTTTCTTAATTTTCTTTCCTTCGTGTGTTGTGGGTGGGATGGGCAGCCAATTCATTGAAGCTCTTAAAACAATACCAGAAAATAATATAATCATCTTCCCTATATTTGAGTTACAGCATTAAATTTCAAGTTCTCTCATCAAGTTGAAACTCAAAATGGAATCAATCTCTCAGATGGTCCTGCACATATTGACTATCAACCCCTAGCAGACATTGACAGAAGTTGGAATTTTCGACCAATTTTTGAAAAGCTTACGCTGACTTGCTAGCTTAGCAATTAGGTTGTCCCTTCAAGTAGTCAGTAACATAAAACATTAAACATCTAATCTTACATTGAATGTGCAACCTAATTGATGGCAGAAAGTGCATTGACAAACCATTGAAACCAGAATCTCTTGCAACATAGTATAAAACTCTTTTTTTATACCTTGGTGTTTAGGATACTGGACCTGGTGTGGAGTTAACAGAGGACGTGCAGATACAGTTGATATGGGTGCTGCAATTGGAACCGAATCCTTTCATAAAACAAACACAACAAAAAAATTAGAGAAATATAAAATGCATGCTTGGATAACAACTTCAAGGAAGAAGAAAATTAAACACTCGAGATGACTTGACATGCAAGAGGATCAGCCTCAATAAAAAAAGACAGAAGCGTTGAAAATTAGAAAGTTATACATGAAAAACAAGGAAATAAGCCTGCCATTAGACCTTCAAGATATGAGCACAAGATTGCATAGCTGCAGACTTTGTTAACTGATATATAGACAATTATGATTTCTTTCGCACAATATTGCATATCGAAATCTTAGCTAATTAGCTATCTAGCTTTGGATCAATGACGCACACAACCAGCATTATTCTATTATAATGTGGTTGATAAAAAAGCATTTGTGTTAAGAGAAGCATGGTATGACACTAGTTCAAACCAACTATATAAATAATTAGAGATATAACCACAATAGGATATTTAGAATCAATATGTGGCTAGAGTACTGGCCAAGGCCAGTTCTAGGAACTATCTCGAGATCTGATAATGACATAAATTGTTCCATTCCAAAATGTAGCATAAATTGCTCCCTAACATACATTAAACAGTTAAATACAAGCTACAACAACCAGAAACTAAATGTTTATTGTATCTGTAACTATCAAACATCAGAGTGCTTAGTTATTTCATGTTGCAGATTCTGTATCTTACATGATAAACTGGCTGAACATACACAAGCTGCCCCATCCGTCCAACCATAACCTAGAGAAACAGAGCCAGATTAGAAACTCAAAAATAACCATAAAAGTCACAAATCTCCTGACCAAAAAAGCAACAAATGAGCACCAGAAATAAACTACCAGATGACTATCACATGAATCTTCCTTTCACTTACGGATTGAGAATTTGGTTGTGCATATGATGGTGCTGCCTGAACAGCATGATACTGACCAGCATATCTAAGTGACTGTACTCTGGTTCCCACGTGTCCAGCAACCTATAGCCAAATAAGCCTGTGAGAACTAGAAAAGAATTCCTCTTTTAACAATTAGGGGCTAGTTCAGTAAAAAAACAAAATTCCAAGAGTTGACAAGAAAGTTGTTGGTGCTAAATCTGGCATTTTCTCAAGTGAATTGAATTTAATATGAGAGATTACTCAATAAGAAGCAAGAAGTTAACTAATGCATACAGGTGAAAATTGAGAACCACTGCCACCATTTACAGCTGTCAAGTTACTGTAGGGGGGAAACTTAGCAGGAACAGATGATCGAGGTGCACAAGGGATCCCAACTTCTGGCTGGACAACAGCAACAGGTACCACAGGAGAGTTGCTTGGTATGTAAGCCATACTTGGAACTGTTGGCACTGCTGGAGCATTAGCTGATGTAGGATTGGAAAAGGAAGGAGAAAAAATTTTTGCTCCTGGATTGAGCTTGAATGCCTGAAAGAAAAGAACGCCAAAAAACATCAGCATGGTTATAAAATTGATGTCATAAATATTCCAAAATTCCAAAGAAACTGCAATCTAACCAAACCCAATGATTTCTACAGATGCTTGTGGTATGGATTATAAATTATATCCTATATGAATTGCACTAGCAATTCAAAAAAATATTTCACAGTTACTCATAAAAAGTGCTGGCTCGATAAATTATATGATTTACTGATGTGATAGACAGTGACCTGATGACTGCCCTAAAAATTGAGAGTCAATAGAGGTGAGATGAAACAGATGTCAGTACTAAATGGTTGAAACAAACAAGGTTTTTACCTTGGAACTTCTATTAGATTCTGAAACTTGTGGAGAGGCCACATCAGTTGAATTTGCTGATGAGCTACAGTGTGATTCTGAAGGAACATCAACCATTGGATTGGAAGCAGTAGAAACACTAGCACAAACAGAACTAGGAGAGGTGGTTCCTGCAGAAGCAGGCCTTCCACAGTATTGACTGTCTGGCTTCATAAGATCACCATCGGGATTACAAGATACAACATTAGGCAACAGCTTCACTGTTACTCGCCCTTCTGCAATGGATTTTGCTTCACTGTCATGAGGCCCTGCTGCATGTAGCACATTAAGCAATTAAAACAGAACAGAATCAGGATGGAAAAAAGAAAATGCATTTTAAAAAATATAAGACAAATTCAGGGAATCATGGCAAGATTTAGCTTCTACAGGCAAACTATCACCTAGATGCATCTCATCATAGAAGGCCCTGTGTTATAATAAATAAAAAATTCAGAAAATGGCATGCGGCCACTAAATCTGCATGAATGTTAACTCACATAATACAATTGATACAAAACCCAAAATCTATTAGCAATTTATTGTTATAATGAAGTTCAGAGAGCAAAGCCTTACATCATGGGTATTTTATAACAAACATTTTCACTGGTAGTATCAGAACTTTTTACAGGTAAAAGAAGGCATGCCTTCTCTTCTGCTTTCTTTTCATAAAAGATATTAATAAGCACAAGGCAGATCTGTATAGTATGTTATGGATCAAATAGTTAAACCCCGTGTGGAAGTTGAACTTACTGATTGCATTTGGGCTATGAACTTCATCAGCCTGCACAAATCAAATGCATGGGTAAAAATCTACATCAACGAGTTATTGAGCAAATAGTTTCCACTTCTACAAACACAGAGCATCAAGCAAGGAAATAAATATGCCTGTCATGACATACACTCTTTTCTGTTTGAAAATCAAACTTCTGTTTATAATGACCCTGCTCCTCCTGTGACCTGTCATCTCTAGTCTGTCTGCCAGAAAAATAATTGACAGAAATTTGAAAGTTAGAAGGGATTCCATAAAGAAAATAATTTACATTTAAGCTAATGAGCAACACAATTTAATGCAAACATAGACTCTAATCCTTTGTGTCTATATTCAAAAGAAATATGAATCATTAATCATGCAGTGCTTTGGTGGAGAAAATTTGTGCTAGAACAGACAAGGGCCAGTTCAGTTTGCAACCCAATGCAAGTATAAAAAACACAGAATGCAGAGGATAAGATTTTAAGGCATCCAACAGTGCAAACCCCACTTGAAACTTGGAAAAGACTGGTAATTTATACCGTCCATTAACTGAGTCACCAAAAGAAGCTTCTCTCTGCATACACAAAACAGAAATTAAAGAAAAAATTAGAAAGAAAGGAAGTGAAAAGTGTACAAACATCTCTCTCTCTCACTAGCATTGTAAAAAAAGTATCCTACTACAGATATTAAATTACCACTGACTCATTGAAGCAGTAATTGATTGGGTTTCCTTCAAGCCATTTATCAATCCATCAGATCATCCAAACCATAATAAGATGCACCCTAGGTAGCATTAAAATAAGAACAACACTCTTCAACAAAAAGTCTGCTCTCAATATTAAAAGCAGCCAACTATGCTGCTGCTGATATAGGTCTCTCACGACAGAAATGGTCATAACGCAAACACAAGTTAACATCATTTATGGAGATCTTTTGATGAATATCTAGACAAGCTCACAGAAACTGTTTCCCTAGTAGACCACAAAACAGAAGAAAAGAAAATAGAAGCCTCACCTTTGGGATATGCACACCATCTCTTTCCCCATGTTCAAATTCCATTGTTTTTCCTATTTGATTTGGTGGCGTTTTTCTCCCTTCAGGATCCTTTCCTGCTTTTGTCGGCATAAGACCATGGGAAGTACCGTTCTTGTTTTTGACTGAACTCCTACTTCATAGGTACAATTAGTCCATGGTTATATAGCCAAATAAAAAAAAAGGTTGCTTGGATGCAGAAATATTTCCTTGACCAGATTTCTGTACTAAAACAGGTAGTAGTTTTCTTAATTACTTGAAAACAGTATGTATATGTATAGGTATGTCTGCATGCATGCAAAGGCTCTAAGGTGGTTCCAGGTATGTACAGAACATGGAAATAACAAATGGTGCACTTGGAGAAACTATCAGAATTTAACAAACAGTAAAGTTGAAAACAAATGCATTATTGAAAAGATAAGTAAACCAATAAGATATATGACTTTAAATTATTGCAGCTTACAATTAAATTTAAACAGTTAACAACGATAGTCCTTACAACCCAAGTCCAAGACAAGACAATACCTGTTGTGATTAGATTTCTTTTTATCCACAGTGAACTTGTTAGATTTCTTTGCCTCGCTCGCTACAATCTCAGAAGACGGAGCATTGGTTAGAGCAGCTTCTACATTGCCACCAGATATATTTCCAGTGACGCCATCAGCTGGAAACAGAACTCCCTGAATTCAAAGCAGCACATATATTAGGCAGATTCTCCAACGTTGTATCCGGATAACTAACAGGAATTTAAAATAGAAAGAGTTGCATACCTTAGCAACAACTTGGACAACATCAGTCGAAAGAATTACAAGTGTCTCTATCACACTCCCATTAGCTACATTTGCATCAGATTTTCCCTTCCTAGTCAATCTTGCTTCCTTCAAAACAACACCTACACAAAGCAGGTAACTAAACTTCATAAATGATAAATCTCACTTAAAATTACCAATCTTTATGAAGTCTTATTTCCAAAAGTACCAAATCCAGTCTGTGTTAACCAAATAAAATAGTGGACCCTCCATTGCATAAACAAATAGAGTACAAAACAAAAACAGAAACAGAATTATATACTAACAAAATAGGCAAAACCCCAGATCAGAATCCAATCTGATCTCGTCCATTCTAAAGAGTACATGTCTATTTCTCAATAAAACCAAAAACCCAGGTAGGGTTGCTCATAAAAATCAAAACCCAGATACCATTTTGTACGAAAATCGTAACTTTCAAGTAATTCAAAAACTAATGCCAAAAAGAAGCAATCTTTACGTTTCCAATGGAGACCAAAAAAGAACAAAGAAAACCTCACCGTTTTCCTTGTCAAAAGAAGCAGTGTGAAAGGTTCCAGAGTAGACAGAACCATCTCTAATATGCACATCAACAGGGAGTCCAATTATACACATAGTAGCAAACAATAAAGCCTCGTTTAAGCAAGCCTCTGTTTCAGCTTCTGCTCTGTTTTTGTAACCCATCTCTGTTTTTATCCAAAAAAGAAAATAATGAAACTTTTTTGTATGCCTATTTAAAAAAGGTTTTCCCTTTCTTATAAAGAAAGACCAGGGTTTGTGCTTGACAGAGGAAGGAGAGATCTAAAGAAAGAATCAAGGAAATTGGAACAGAGAAATGCTTTTTTCTGCCTGTGTTTCAATGCATGTGCTGGTGTCTTGTTCGGTTTGATGAGTTTATGCTGGCTTTATATGTTGTAAATATATGTAATAAGCCCCGTAACCTTGGCATCACGGCATGCTTCGGTCGTTTCACTGTATTTTCTTCAAGATTTCCCAGATTTATTATTAAATTTGTAAATTCATTTACTGAATCACAACAAATTCAATACAGCAAGTGTATTTTTTATATATTTATGAAAATAAATTTAGTTTTAATTTGTGTATAAATTAATCGGAAAATGAACTTCAATATATGTAATGAATTATATGGTGTTTTCAAAAAGTTAAATAACATTTATTTATTTTTTGTCTGTTTTTTTTTATTTATAATTTATACTTGATTTTGCAAGTATTTATTACATTTTATAAATATTTATGCTTATGAAAAAGGAATGAAAATCATAATACAAAACCAGATTTCTTTTATTATTATTTTTTGTTGTTGTACATGCCAACGAATGCCATTAGCTTGAATTTGCCAAATTCACCAAAAGCCATTGATGCTTGTAATTTACTTGTAAATAAAAGATCAATTCCAGTTATAGTTAATTCGAACCATCTTTCAATTATGAAAAATCTGTTCTTTTCCATTTATTTTATTTTTATGTGAAGAGGAGCAAATTCATTTTGGACTCTCAGCCTTGCCAAGGTTCATATGAGTTGAATTAAAAAGAATTAACCTAATCTTCATCGAGTGGTAAGAATTTAGAACTAAAAGGTTTATTCTCTTTATAGTCTCAAGTTCGAGTCATGTGATTGCTAATATGATGATCACTGGAGGCTTACATAGTCATTAACTTCAAGGCCCGTGGGATTAGTCGAGGTGCGCGCAAACTAGCCCGAACACCCACTTTAATAAATAAAAAAAATTAAACCTAATAAAAAAATATTTAGATTATAAAAATTTATTTGAAAAAATTATTAAACATAATCTAGGGAATTAATAAAAAAAATATTAAACCTAATAAAAAATATTTAGATTATAAAAAGTTATTTGAAAAAATTATTAAACATAATCTAGTGAATTAATCTTGAAATCTTTTGATATCACTCCTTATCTAACTTGATTTTTATTCATTTTATTTCTTATATTATCTTTATAATCTCCATTTGATTTCTTCAAAGATATAAAATAAATAGGAAAAGGAAAAAAAATGCAAAACCTCCGAAACCCTAAAACATAAATCTTCTCTTCTCGAGCTTACATTGTCAGCTTCCACAATGAGAAAATGAAAGTCCAAACAAATCAAAAGGGACCGCCTGAAGAAATCGATGGAGAAATTATCATTTTTCCTAAATCCAAGCCTCCCAGATGAAATGATTTCTAATACTTTTAATATATTAATATTAAAAAATATATTTTTAAACTAAAAACAATTTTAAAAAACACTACATGTGATAATATCATAATATCTACTAAATTAATTTAGTAGAGTAAGACTAGTCAAAAAAGGAAACCTCAACCGCGTGGCCAAGAAACTACTAGAATGCCAAAAACAAAACCGAAAGCAACACGAAAGAGGAGTCAGGATGGCTTAGGCACCAAGCCAGCAAGTGCCTTTCAGCGAAGCTATAAATGACGACAAACCTCCTCCTACATGCCATTCTGCAAATTCTAATCTTAGAGGAAATTTAAAGGGAAAAAAAAAGGATGGGAGGAGGAACAGAGGCTTTTCCAGATTTGGGAAGACACTGCCAACATTCTGAATGCAAGCAGCTCGATTTTCTGCCTTTCAACTGCAATGGTTGTCGGAAGGTAATCAAGGGTAACTCAAATTTATGCATGCAGCTTTGTTTGGCGTGGAATATTATAGCCTTAATCATATGTTCTTGCAGGTGTTTTGCTTAGAGCATAGATCCTACAAGTCTCATGAGTGTCCGAAATCAGACCACAAGAGTCGAAAAGTAGTTGTTTGTGAAACATGTTCGGCGTCTATTGAGACTACTGGATGCAACGAGGATGCTGAGAAAGTGGTGTTGCTGAAACATGAGAAATCTGGAGACTGTGACCCAAGGAAGAAGAAGAAGAAGAAGCCAACTTGCGCTGTTAAGCGCTGCAAGGAGATATTAACCTTCTCTAACACATGCACCTGCAAAACTTGCCAGTTAAAGGTGTGCTTAAAGCATCGGTTTCCAGCCGACCATGCGTGTAAGAAATATCATCCTCTGCAGTACATGTGATGTCTGAAGGAAGAGTTGGGTTCTGAAATTCATCTCGGCTGATAAATTTAAAAATTATTCGGGAGTTTTAAGAATATTTTCAACAATTTAGAGTTATTTAGAATTTATATAAAAATTATTTAAAGATTATTTTAAATATATGTGACCCATTATGTTAGTTCAAATATAAATTATAATTTTATATTAATTAAATATAAATAAATATTAAAGATAAATAATATTTTTATTAATAAAACTAAGTATATTCTATAGGAATAAAATAATATATCAGGTGTAAACTAGCAGGAAGGCCCTACAACAGGTTTTTGATAGCTTTTGGGTTAAGGAATGGAAAAGATCGTGGAAATAATGGTCGGCGGACCACGTCTCCAACAGTCTGTTAAAGCACATTGAGAACAAGAGCAGCGTTTACATGTATGCAGCTGAGATACCCTTTAATCTTCGCAATTCATGGGAACTCCTGTGGACATTTATTAGCACTTTCAAGCCAGCAGGGTACTTTCGGAAACATCAATTTACTAGTAAATTTCAACTAGCAATTACGATAACGAATTTTGATTTGATGCAACCACAGATTTTGCATCCTAGCGTTTTCTGGAAAATTATTTTAGAAAAGTAAAATGATGATTACAGCCAAGTATGGACATTGCTTCACCGCAGGAAAATACAATCCCTGGAACGCAGACCTGTAGCATAATGGCTTTATTGCATCCAATCATATAAAGCACAAAAAACTTGGAAAGCAT
>Ga0307513_10006446_pt1 | contig 15334 bp, 13 predicted proteins | sample 15_EM_MG_FD_202174 | JGI IMG/M metagenome (GOLD analysis project Ga0307513, IMG submission 202174) | Populus trichocarpa ectomycorrhiza microbial communities from riparian zone in the Pacific Northwest, United States - 15_EM | ecosystem: Host-associated > Plants > Roots > Unclassified | place... | reverse complement strand
GAGGCTGTCATGCGCCGGTTCTTCGCGGGGATCGTCGTGGCCGCGCTCGTCGGTGCCGTCGCCGCGTGCGGTTCGTCGGGCGACTCGAGCAGCGATGCCGGGGGCGGTGTCGACAAGGTCAAAGTGGGCGTGATCCCGATCGTCGACGTCGCGCCGATCTATCTGGGCCAGCAGAAGGGCTTCTTCGCCAACCGCAAGATCGAGTTGACCATGGAGAGTGGGCAGGGCGGCGCCGCTATCGTGCCGGGTGTGATCAGCGGCCAGTTCCAGTTCGGCTTCAGCAACATCACCTCGCTGCTCATCGCGCAGACCAAGAACGTGCCGATCAAGGTGGTCGCCAACGGCGTCGCCTCGACCGGCAAGACGGGCGCCGACTTCGGCGGGGTGGCCGTCGGCAAGGACAGTCCGATCAAGACGGCCGCCGACCTGGCGGGCAAGAAGGTCGCCGTGAACACGCTGAAGAACATCGGCGACACCGCGACCCGTGAGTCGGTGCGCAAGGCCGGCGGCGATCCGAACGGGATCAACTTCGTCGAGATGCCGTTCGCGAACATGCCGGCCGCGCTGGCGAGCAAGCAGGTCGACGCGGTCTTCGTGGTCGAGCCGGCGTTGTCGGCGGTGACCAGCGCCGGCGGGCGGGTCGCCGCGTGGTGCTACGTCGACACCGCGCCGGATCTGACCGTGGCGGCCTACTTCGCGTCGACCAAGCTGATCGCGGACGACCCCGACCTGGTCAAGCGGTTCACCGAGGCGATCAACGAGTCGCTCGCCTACGCCGACGCGCACCCCGACGAGGTGCGGGCGGTGCTCGGGTCGTACACGAAGATCGATCCTAAGACCCGGGAGTCGCTGACCTTGCCGAAGTGGCCCGCCGAGATCAACCGCACCTCGGTCGAGACCTTGGCCAAGCTGGGCGCCCAGGACGGGATCTTCACCGGCACACCGGACCTCGGGAAACTTCTGCCGTGAGGTGGTTGGGTGCCGCGGGGCTGGCCGGGCTGGTTGCTCTCGTCGAGGTGATCCCGCGGGTCGGGCTGGTGTCGGCGGACTATCTGCCGCCGTCCAGCCGGATCTTTGCGGCGCTCGGCGACGAGGCGACCGACGGGGAGTTCTGGCAGGCCGTCGGCGACACCCTGATCGGCTGGGCGGTGGGGCTGGTCATCGCGGTGGTGGCCGGGGTGGTGCTGGGCATCCTGATCGGGGCGGTCCCGCTGCTGCGCGCCGCCACCGCCTCGACCGTGGAGTTCCTGCGGCCGATCCCGTCGGTCGCGCTGATCCCGCTGGCGGTGCTGCTTTTCGGTACGGACCTGGGCTCCACCCTGCTGCTGGTCGTGTACGCGTCGTTCTGGCAGGTGCTCATCCAAGTGCTGTACGGCGTGGCGGACGTCGACCCGGTGGCCGACGAGACCGCGCGCAGCTTCCGGTTCACCGCCACGGCCCGGATCCGGTACGTGCTCTGGCCGACCGCCCTGCCGTACGTCTTCACCGGCATCCGGCTGGCCGCCTCGGTCGCGCTGGTCCTGGCGGTCACCGCCGAACTGGTCATCGGCTCGCCCGGCCTGGGCGCGCTGATCGGGGTCGCGCAGAGCTCCGGCGCGGTGCCCACGATGTACGCCCTGATCGTGGTCACCGGCCTGCTCGGCGTCGCGATCAACCTGGCCGCCCGCACGGTCGAGCGCCGCGCGCTGGCCTGGCACCAGTCCGTCCGCGGGGAGGTCCCGGCGTGAAACGCCTCGCCCTGGCCCTCGGCCTGCCGGTGGTGCTGTTCGTCGTCTGGTTCGTGGCCAGTTACGGCAGCGAGAGCTTCTACGTGCCGCCGCTGCGGCGGATCCTCGGCGCCTTCGCCGACACCTGGACGCTCGAGCGGCTGCGCACCGACGTGCTGCCCAGCCTCGGCCGGCTCGCGGTCGGCTACGCCCTGGCCGCGACGCTCGGCATCGCGGTCGGGGTGGCGATCGGGGCCTATCCGCGGCTGCGGGCCGCCGCCGAGCCCGTGCTCGAGTTCTTCCGGGCCATCCCGCCGCCGGTGCTGGTACCGGTGATCATGCTGTTCGCGGGCATCGGCAACGGCATGAAGGTCATCGTGATCGCGGTCGGCTGCGTCTGGCCGGTCCTGCTGAACACGGTCGAGGGCATCCGGGCCGTCGACGGGGTCCTGTCGGACACGGCCCGCGCGTACGGGATCACCGGGGTCGCCCGGCTGCGGCACCTGCTGTTGCGCGGCGCGTCCCCGCAGATCGCGGCCGGGCTGCGGCAGGCGCTGTCCATCGCGATCATCCTGATGGTGATCAGCGAGATGTTCGCGGCCAGCAACGGGCTCGGTTTCGCCATCGTGCAGTTCCAGCGCAGCTTCGCCATCCCGGAGATGTGGAGTGGCATCATCCTGTTGGGGCTGCTCGGCTTCACGCTGTCGATGCTCTTCCGGTTCGTCGAGCGGCGCGCCCTGGGCTGGTACAACGGCCTGCGCGAGGCGCAGCGGAAAGGGAGCTGATGCTCGACGTACGCGGCCTGCGGAAGGTCTATTCCGCCGGCAACCGTGAGGTGGAGGCGATCAAGGACCTCACCTTCACGGTGGATGCGGGCCAGCTGGTCTGCCTGGTCGGCCCGTCCGGTTGCGGCAAGACGACGCTGCTGCGCTGCATCGCCGGGCTGCTCGCGCCGACCGGGGGCCAGGTGCTGGTCGAGGGCCGGCCGGTCGCGGGCCCGCCGCCGGGGATGGCGGTGGTGTTCCAGGAGTACGGCCGCAGCCTGTTCCCGTGGATGAGCGTGCGGGACAACGTCGAGTTGCCGCTGAAGCAGAAGAAGGTGCCCCGGGACCGGCGCCGGCAGCTGGTCGCCGACGCGATCGGGGCGGTCGGGCTGGCCGGGACGGAGGGCGCGTACCCGTGGCAGCTCTCCGGCGGGATGCAGCAGCGGGTGGCGATCGCGCGGGCGGTGGCGTACGAGCCGTCGATCCTGCTGATGGACGAGCCGTTCGCGGCGGTGGACGCGCAGACCCGGGCGGACCTGGAGGATCTGGTCCGCGCGCTGTGGCAGCGGCTGCGCATGACGATCCTGTTCGTCACGCACGACATCGACGAGGCGGTCTATCTGGGGCAGCGGGTCCTCATGCTGTCGAGCTCGCCGACCGTGGTGCAGGCCGAGCTTTCGGTCGACCTGCCGGCCGTCCGCGACCAGCTGCACACCCGGGCCGATCCGCGCTTCACCGCGCTGCGGACCCGCGTCTACGAACAGATCCAGGCCGCCCGCCGGGGCACCGCCGCGGGGCTTTCCGACCGGATCGACGAACGGCTCGGCGTCGATTCAGAATAGAAACATGCCGGAAACGCTAATGCGGCCGGGTCGGAAAGCCGACAGCGCTGTGATCTAGCACACGTGGCTCGTTCGGCCGTTCACGATACCGTGCGGGCGCAAGCCGGAGTCGTCCGTGGACGCGGCCGAGAATATCGGCTCGGAAATTGCTCCCGAATTGCCATTCCGGGTTGCCCGTTTACGTTTTGGAAATAGCCCGGGGCCGCACACCGCGAGGTATGCGGCCCCGGTCATGGGGTGCGAACAAAGATCAGCTGACGCTCACGCCCGCCCAGGCCGCCGCGGTCGCCGCGTACTGGGTGCTGCCGGTGCCGTAGAGGTCCGCCGCCGCGCTCAGGGTGGCCGTGCGGGCCGCCGCGAAGTTGGTGGTGGACGTCATGTAGGTGGTCAGTGCCTTGTAGAAGATCGCCCCGGCGGCGGCGTTGCCGATGCCGGTCACGGTGCCGCTGTTGCAGGTGGGGCTGTTGTAGGCCACACCGTTCACGGTGTGCGCGCCGCTGCCGACGGCCAGCAGGAAGAACGCGTGGTTGGCGACGCCGGACGAGTAGTGCACGTCCAGATTCTTGACCGTGCTGCTCCAGCAGCTCGCCGAGTTGCCGTCCTTGGCCGGGTCGTCCATCCAGCGCAGCGGGGTGTGGTCGACGGCGATGTTCTCGCCGATCAGGTAGTCGCCCGGGTCCTTGGCGTTGGCCGAGTAGAACTCCACCAGGGTGCCCATGATGTCGCTCATCGCCTCGTTCAGCCCGCCGGACTCGCCGGAGTAGATCAGGCCCGCCGTACGCGAGGTCACGCCGTGGGTCATCTCGTGCCCGGCCACGTCCAGCGACGCGAACGGGCCGTAGTTGGTGCCATCGCCGTCGCCGTAGGTCATGCAGAAGCAGCTGTCGGACCAGGACGCGTTGTTGTAGCTGCGGCCGAAGTGCACCCGGTTGTACGAGCCCTCGCCGTCGCCGGCGATGCCGAGCCGGCCGAAGGTCTCGGCGTAGAAGTCCCAGGTCTCGGCCACGCCGTACTGGGCGTCGACGGCGACGGTCTGGCGGCTGGTGAGCGCGCCGGTGCCCCAGACGTTGTCGGCGTCGGTGAACAGCGTGCCCTTGCCGATCCGCCGGTTGTTCATGTCCACCGTGTACGTGCCGCCGCGCTCCGGGTCGGTGAGCGTGTACGTGCTGCCCGACAGGGTGGTGTCCAGCGGGACGGTGCCGACGTTGTAGCCGGTGCCGGAGCCCTCGACCGTCTGCTCCTCGGCCCACTTGTCGACGACCGCGCCGCTCGTGGCGTTGACCAGGACGTGCATCAGGCCCGCGCCGGTGTCGACGGCGGTGCGGTAGACCAGGACCGGAGCGGCGTCGATGGCGTCGACGGCCAGGGTGGCGGCCCCGGACGGCGTGCCCTTCAGCGCCGCGGCGGCCGCTCGGTTTGCCCCCGCGGCGGTCAGGGTGGGCGTCGCCGACAGGGTCAGCGGGGCGGCCTGGGCGCGGGTGACGCCGCGCAGGGCGCCGGACTTGGTGAGGTGGGCGATCACGTCGCCGCCGAGGACCGGCAGCCCGCGATACGACCGGTTCATGTGGACGTGGCTGACGCCGTCGGCGTCCAGGACAACGTTGCGGGAGGCGAAGGTCTCGTTCTTGCCCGCCGCGAACGCGGCGGCGTTGCCGCTCACCGCGGAGATGGCGTGGTCGACGGCGAAGCCGGGGGTGACCGGCTCGGCGGCCGCCTGCGCCGGGCTTGCCGCAGCGGCCAGTGCCACGGACGCGGCTAGCGTCGTGGCGCCGAGGATGGCTCTGGTGCGCACCGTTACTCCTCTCGTGCCCGGCCCGGGTCAGGTCGGGGTTCGAGGATTGAGTTTTGTGAATGATAATAGGAATGTGAAGGGTAATCGTGTAACAAATTTGTGACACGGCTTGACTTGGTATTGTTCAAATTACCGTCATGACCCGGATCAATGCGGTGGGTACGATGTGCGCCGCGCGGGTCGGCCGACCGTCCGGCCCGGCTGACCGGAACGGCCAGTTGCCGGTCGGCGACGGGACCATGATCGCCCCCCGTTCGCGCCGGGCTAGAGCTTTTCCGCGTATGGTGGCCGCTCGCGCCAACCGTCACGCTGCGTTAGGCAAGTCGCGTCGGTGGCTTGCCGTGCGCTGACGAGAGGTGGGGCAGTAATGACCGAAGGTGGCGTCGGGATTCTCGGCACCGGGTCCTACCTGCCTGAGCGGGTGGTCACCAATGCGGAGCTGGCGACCTTCGTGCGCGGGGCCGACCCCGACTGGGCGCTCCGAAAGACCCTGATCGAGGCCCGCCGGTTCGCCGCCGACCTCGAGGCGACCTCCGACCTGGCCATCAAGGCGGCCGAGAACGCCCTCACGAACGCCCGGATCTCCGCCGACCGGATCGACTACCTGATCGTCTCCACCTCGACCGGCGACTCCCCGCAGCCGCCCACCTCGTCGCTGGTGCAGAACGCGATCGGTGCCACCCGGGCGGCCTGCTTCGACATCAACGTGGTCTGCGCCGGCTTCGTCTTCGCCCTGCAACTGGGGCGCAGCCTGGTCGTCGCGAACCCGGGCGCCGTCGTGCTCGTGGTCGCCGCCGACATCTACTCGCGCATCCTCGACTTCGACGACCGGCGCACGTCGGTGCTGTTCGGCGACGGGGCCGGCGCCGCCGTGCTCGGGGCCGTCGCGCCGCCGTACGGCATCGTCGACGTCGAGCTGATCACCCGCGGCGACGCGCACAAGCTGATCTACGTCGAGGCCGGGGGCAGCCGCCGGCCCGCCTCGGCCGAGAGCGTCGCCGACGGCGGCCACTGGTTCCGGATGGACGGCCGCGGCGTGCGCGACTTCGTCCTCGACGGCGTCCCGCCGGTGCTCAACGACCTGCTCAAGCGGGCCGGCCGGACGCCTGAGGACGTGCACCACTTCGTGCCGCACCAGGCCAACGGCATCATGATCGGCGAGCTGGTCGAGGCGTCCGGTTTGCAGGACGCGCAGACCCACCTGGTCCTCGACCGCTACGGCAACACCGGCAGCGCGTCGATCCCGATCGCCCTGGACGAGGCCGCCCGCTCCGGCGCCCTCGCCGACGGGGAGCTGGTCCTGCTGGCCGGCTTCGGCGGCGGCATGGCGGTCGGCGCCTCCCTGATCCGCTGGGGCGCGCCCAGCGCGAGCTGACGCTCAAGCCCGGACGCCCCAGCCGACGCTGAGGCGTCCGGAAAGCTCAGGCGCCCCAGCCCGCCTGGGTGCCGCCGACCCGCTCGGCCACGATCCGCTCCTGGTAGCCGCTGCGCCGGTACGCCGCGACCGGATCCGGGTCCAGGCCCGCGTCCGCGCGCACCTCGCCCAGCAGCGGCCGCACGTCGGTGTTGTAGGCGTCCATCAGCACCGCGTTCGCGCCCAGCACGTCCCCGTCGAGCTGCGCCTTGGCCAGCGCCTCCCGGTCGACCAGCAGGGCCTTCGCGGTGGCCTCCTGCACGTTCATCACCGAGCGGATGATCGCCGGGATCTTCGCCTCGATGTTGTGGCACTGGTCGAGCATGAAGTTGATGCCGTAGTCCGGGGTCAGCGCGTCGCCGCGGACGATCTCGTTCATGATCCGGAACAGCTGGAACGGGTCCGCCGCGCCGGCCATCAGGTCGTCGTCGGCGTAGAAGCGGCTGTTGAAGTCGAACGCGCCCAGCTTCCGCTGCCGCAGCAGGAACGCCACGATGAACTCGATGTTCGTGCCCGGCGCGTGGTGGCCGGTGTCGATGCACACCACGGCCTTCTCACCCAGCTCGACACAGTGCGCGTACGAGGTGCCCCAGTCCGGGACGTCGGTGGCGTAGAAGGCCGGCTCGAACAGCTTGTACTCCAACAGCATCCGCTGGTCGGCGCCGAGCCGCTGGTAGGTCTCCTGCAGCGCCGCCGCCAGCCGGTCCTGCCGGTTGCGCAGGTCGTCCTGGCCGGGATAGTTGATGCCGTCGGCGAACCAGAGCTTGAGGTCGCGCGACCCGGTCTGGTCCATGATGTCGACGGCCGCGAGCAGGTGGTCGGTCGCCTTGCGGCGGACCGCCGGGTCGGGATTGGTCACCGAGCCGAGCTTGTAGTCGTCGTCCTGGAACACGTTGGTGTTGATCGCCCCGAGCGAGATGCCCAGCCCTTCGGCGTACGCCGAAAGCGCCGCGTAGTCGTCCACCTTGTCCCACGGGATGTGCAGGGCCACACTCGGCGCCACCCCGGTGTACTTGTGCACGGTGGCCGCGTCGGCGATCTTCTCCTCGGGCGTACGCGGAACCCCGGCCTGGGCGAACACCTTGAACCGGGTGCCGGAGTTGCCGAACGCCCAGGAGGGGGTCTCGATACGCTGCGCGGCGAGCGCTCGCTTGACAGCGGCCAGGTCAGCGGCCATGGCAGATCACTTCACTTCTGTGTCGGCGAGGTGGAACACCTCGGTGAGCAGCGGAAAGCCGTCGTCGGGGGAGGTGCCGGCGAAGAACGGCGCCATTGCCGCCTGCCATCGGGTGTTGACCTCCAGCGCCGCCATCGCGGCCTGCGACGCGGCCAGGTCGTCGGCCTCGACATAGCCGATCAGCAGCCCGTCGGCGCGCAGGAAGAGGGAGTAGTTGCGCCAGCCGGTGGCCCGCAATGCGTCCTGCATCTCGGGCCACACGGCCTGGTGCCGCTCCACGTACTCCGCCATCCGCTCGGGGCGGACCTGGAGGTTGAAGCAGTAGCGCACGATTCCCCTACTTTAGAAGTTGAACTGGTCGATGTTCGCGGCGGTGAACTCGGTCGGCGGGCCGAGCACGATCTCGCCGGCCGCGCCGATCGTGTACTCGCCCAGCTTGCCGGCGGTGAACTTCTCGCCCTCCTTACCGGTGATCTGCCCGGAGGCGAGCGCGGCGCCGGCGTACGCGGCCAGGTAGCCGATGTCGGCCGGGTTCCACAGCGCGAACTTCTTCACGGTGCCGTCCTTGACGTACTCACGCATCTGGTTCGGCAGGCCCAGCCCGGTGATCGCGACCTTGCCCTTGTAGGACGAGGAACTGACGTACCGCGAGGCCGCGGCGATACCCACGGTCGTCGGCGAGACGATGACCTTCAGGTTCGGGTACGACTGCAGCAGGCCCTGCGCCTCCTGGAAGGACTTCTGGTCATCGTCGTTGCCGTACGCCGTCTTGACCAGCTTCAGCTTGCTGTACTCGGGCTTCTTCAGCTCCTCCTTCATCACCGCGATCCAGGCGTTCTGGTTCGTGGCGTTCGGGGTGGCCGAGAGGATCGCGATCTCGCCCGAGCCGCCGGCCTGCTCGCTGGCCATCTTCACCAGGCTCTCGCCGATGCCCTGGGTGGTGGCCTGGTTGATGAAGACGTCCCGGCAGTCCTTGGAGGCGTCCGAGTCGAACGACACGATCTTGATCTTGGCCGCCCGGGCCTGGTTCAGCGACGGGCAGACCGCGTTCGGGTCGTTGGCCGCGATCACGATCACGTCCTGCTGCTGCTGGATCAGCGTGTTGATGTAGCTGACCTGCGAGGAGGCGCTGGCGTCGTTCGGCCCGACCAGCTTGTACTCGCCCTTGAGCTCGCCCACCGCGACCTTGCCGCCGCCGGTCTCCACATCGGAGTACGGGTTGTTCAGCTGCTTGGGCAGGTACGCGATCTTCAGGCCCTCCTTCAGCTTGGCGTTCGGGTCGGCACTGGCGGCGGTCGACGCGGCGCCGCCGGTGTCCGACGAGTTCTCCTTGGTGGTGCCGCTGCAGGCGGCCACCCCGAGGACGAGCAGCGATGATGCCGTCGCGGCGAGTAGCCGGCGATGAGTGCGAAACATGGAGGTACTCCAAACTCACAAAGGGTGCGGGAGGAACTACTGTGCGGCGGCTTGACGCAGTTTTCGCCGCTGCCAATTGCTGCGGATTCCAGTTGCGATGTTCGGTAGGAGGACGGAGAGCACGAGCAGGGCGCCCGTGACGATGTTCAGGGCCTGGCCGGAGACGTCCTGCAGGCGCAGGGCGTTCTGCAGCGCGGCGAGCAGCACGACGCCGGCGAGCACGCCGGGCAGGCTGCCCTTGCCGCCGAAGATGGAGACGCCGCCGAGCAGCACGGCGGCGACTACGGCCAGTTCCAGGCCGCTGCCGTTGTCGGCGCGGGCGCTGGAGTAGCGCAGCGTCCACAGCACACCGGCCAGGCCGGCGACGGCGCCGCTGAGAACGTACAGCCAGAATTTGGTCCGGGCCACCCGGATGCCGGAGAAATGCGCGGCCTGGGCGTTGGCGCCGATCGCGAACAGCGATCGCCCGAAGGGCGTCGCGTGCAGCACCACCCCGAAGACCGCGGCCAGGAGCACGATCACAAGCAACACATTCGGTACGGCGCCACCGCCGATGGTGCCGGTCACCCAGGTCGTGTAGTTGTACGGGAAGTCCGCGACCGCGCTGTCCCCGAGCACCACGAACGCCAGTCCCCGGTACAGGGCCAGCGTGCCGATCGTGACCGCCAGCGACGGCAGGCCGAGCCCGGTGACCAGGAAACCGTTGACCGCGCCGAGAACCGCCCCGATCACGACGCAGAGCGGGATGATCTGCTCGATCGCCAGGTTGTGATTCCACAGGTAGCCCATGAGCGCGCTGGTCAGGCCGAGGGTGCTGGCCACCGAGAGGTCGATCTCGCCGGTCACGATGATGAACGTCATCGGCAGCGCGACCAGCGCGATCGGCAGCAGGTCCAGGACCAGGAAGGTGAAGTTGCGGCTGGTACCGAAGTTCGGCACGCCCAGCGACGCCACCACGAGCACGACGACTGTGAGCAGGATGATGATGCTGTCCCAGCTCGTCAAACGGCGTTTCAGGTCAGACATGGGAGTCTCGCTTCCGCAGCGACCGGGCGATCCGGACGGCTACCAGACGATCGGCGCCGATGGCGAGCACGATCAGCGCGCCGACGATCGCCTGCTGCCAGAACTGGTTGATGTCGAGGACGGCCAGCGCGCTGCCGATCACGGTGAGCAGCAGCGCGCCCAGCCCGGCACCCCACACGGTGCCGCTGCCGCCGAAGACGGCCACGCCGCCCACCACCACCGCGGCGACCACGTTCAGCTCGTAGCCGGTGCCGGCGGACGCGTCGACCGTGCCGAACCGGGCCGCGAACAGCACCCCGGCCAGCCCGGCGAGGGCGCCGCTGGCGATGAACGCGCCGAGCAGGTTGCGGGCGACCGAGATGCCGGCCAGCTCCGCCGCCTGCGGGCTGGAGCCCATCGCGTACAGCTCGCGGCCGACCCGGTAGTTGCGCATCACCAGCGACACGCCGCCGACCACGACCAGCGCGATCAGCACCAGCCAGGGGATGCCCAGGATCGAGTCGTTGGCGAACTGCAGGAAGTGCCGGGGCAGCTTGTCCGCGTTCACCTGCTTGCCGCCGGCCCACGAGTAGGTGAGGCCGCGGAAGATGTAGAGCGTGCCGAGCGTGACCACCAGCGCCGGCACCTTGCCGTACCGGACCAGGATGCCGTTGAGCAGACCGCAGGCCGCGCCGACGAGCACGCCGACCAGGATCGCCACGACCATCGGCAGGCCCTGGTGGTCGCTCATCAGCGAGGCCACCGTCCAGGCGCTGACGCCGAGCACCGAGCCGACGGAGAGGTCGATGTTGCGGGTGATCACCACGACGGCCTGGCCGGTCGCCATCACCGCGAGGATCGCCGTGTTCAGCAGGATGTCCCGGATGCTCTGCCCGGACAGGAACCGCGGGTTACCGGCGGCCGTGTAGCCGACCAGGGCGACCAGCGCGAGCACGATGCCCAGCTCGCGGGTCCGCAGCAGGGAGCCGAGCGGGTTACGGCGCGGCTCGCCGGCCGGCACGGGCGGTGCCGAGCGGGCGGCCGCGGTGGGCGCGCTGGTCATATGGCCACCTGCTGGCCCATGGCGGCGTACATGACTGTCTCCTCGGTGGCTTCGGCGCGGGTGAGCTGGGCGGCGACCCGGCCCTCGCGCAGGACGACGACCCGGTCGGCCATGCCGAGCACCTCGGGCAGCTCGGAGCTGACCATCACCACGGCCAGCCCGCGCGCCGCTAGCGACGACATCAGCCGGTGCACCTCGGCCTTGGTGCCCACGTCGATGCCCCGGGTGGGCTCGTCGACGATCAGCAGCTTGGGGTCGGTCGCCAGCCACTTGGCCAGCACCACCTTCTGCTGGTTGCCGCCGGACAGCGTGCCGACCGGGTCGGAGAGCCGGCTGAACTTGGTCTGCAGCTGCTGGGTCCAGGTGGCCGCCGCCGTGCGCTCGGCCGAGCCGAAGAGCAGGCCGAGGCGGGCCAGCGCCCGGGACCGGGGCAGCGTCACGTTGCGTTCGATGGAGAGCTCCATGATCAGGCCCTGCTGCCGGCGGTCCTCGGGCACCAGGGCCATCCCGGCCGCCATGGCCGCGCGGGGCGACCGCTTCGCCAGCGGCTTGCCGCGAACGAGCACCGACCCGGTGTCGTACGGGTCCACCCCGAAAACGGCCTGCATGACCTCGGACCGCCCGGAGCCGACCAGCCCGGCGAGCGCGACGATCTCGCCGGCGCGCACCTGGAAGCTGATGTCACGGAACACGCCCGCCCGGCCCAGGCCCTCCACCTGCAGGACCACCTCGCCGACCTCGGCGTCCTGCTTGGGGAAGAGCGCGCTCAGGTCGCGCCCGACCATCCGCCGGATCATGTCGTCCACGCTCAGGTCGGCGACCAGCTCCGTGGCGACATGCCGGCCATCACGCATGATCGTGACCCGTTCGCAGAGCGCGGTGATCTCCTCGAACCGGTGCGAGATGAACATGATCGCCGCGCCCTCGTCGCGCAGCGCCCGCACCACGGCGAACAGCCGGTCCACCTCGACGCCGCTGAGCGCCGCGGTCGGCTCGTCCATGATCAGCACCCGGGCCTCGCTGGACAGCGCCTTGGCGATCTCCACCAGCTGCTGGTCGGCGATCGACAGGCCGCGGGCGGGCCGGGCCGGGTCGATCTGCACGCCGAGCCGGGCGAACAGGGCGGCGGCGTTCGCGTTCATCGCCTTGCGGTCGATCTGCCGCAGCCGGGTCAGCGGCTGGTTGCCCATCGCGATGTTCTCGGCCACCGACAGGTCCGGAAACAGCGTCGGCTCCTGGTAGATGACCGCGATGCCGGCCGCCTTCGCGTCGGCGGGGTGGTGGAACACGACGTCCGCGCCGTTCACCCGCAGCGAGCCGGTGTCGGGCTCGTACACGCCCGCGAGCATCTTCACGATGGTCGACTTGCCGGCGCCGTTCTCGCCGACGAGCGCGTGCGCCTCGCCCGCGTACAGGGGAAAGCTGACGCCCTGCACGGCCGCGACCGCGCCGAACGACTTGGTCACGTCGCGGACCTCCAGCAGAGCCGTCTCGCCTGCCACCTGCCACCCCCTAAATTCCCTGTGAAGCATTCGTTGAAATGTTTCATACGGCGTACGCTGAAAGTAGGTGGCGCCGATCACACGTGTCAAGCGTCCAGAGGAAACCATCTGGAAACAGTTCGGGCGGCCGCCGCTCGACTTGCCGTAAGATGCAGCTTCAACGTTTCAAGCACCCGGGGGAACCGTGGTCAACGGCAGGACACCGTCCGTCAAGGACGTCGCCGCGGCGGCAGGCGTCTCGCTGGGCACGGTCTCCAACGTGATGAACCGGCCCGAAGTGGTCAGCCCGACCACCCGCGAGCGCGTCGAGCGCGCGATGGCCGAGCTCGGCTTCGTCCGCAACGAGTCGGCCCGGCAACTGCGCGCCGGCACCAGCCGCACCCTCGCCTACGTGATGCTGGACGGCAGCAACCCGTTCTTCCACGACGTCGCGCAGGGCATCGAGCTGGCCGCCGAGGACGCCGACCTGAGCCTGTTCATCTGCAACAGCAACAGCCGACCCGACCGCGAGGAAACCCACCTCGACCGGCTGACCCAGCAACGGGTCCAGGGCATCCTGATCACCCCGGTGAATCCCGACGCCTCGTTCCTCGCCGAGATCGCGGCCCGCGGCATCCCCGTGGTGATCGTCGACCGGGTCAGCGCGGGCGGCACCTTCTGCTCGGTCGCGGTCGACGACGTGCTGGGCGGCCGGATAGCGGTGGAACACCTCGCCGAGCAGGGCCACACCCGGGTCGCGGTGATCGGCGGCCCGGAGTCGATCGGCCAGGTCCGCGAACGTCTCGAGGGAGCCCGCGAGATCTGGGCCGAGCTGGGCCTGCCCGCCGACGACCTGATCTACCTGCCGACGGCGGCACTCACGGTGGCGGAGGGCCGCTCGGCCGGCGAACGGCTGGCCGGCCTGCCCGCCCGCCGCCGCCCCACGGCCGCGTTCTGCGCCAACGACCTGCTCGCCCTCGGCCTGCTGCAGCAGAGCATCGGCTCGGGCCTGCGAGTCCCCGAAGACCTGGCGATCGTGGGCTTCGACGACATCGAATTCGCGGCCGCGGCGGCGGTCCCGCTGACCTCGGTGCGCCAGCCCCGCCAGGAGCTAGGCCGAGCGGCCGCCCAACTGGTCCTGGACGAGGCGACAAACCCGGCCCACGAACACCGCCAACTCTCCTTCACCCCAGAACTGGTAGCCCGAGCCTCCACAGCCAGCCGAATCCGCACCTTCTAACCACCTGGTCCTGGTGGGCTGACCATGCGGGTTCCGGTGGGCTTGGCCGTGCGGGTCCCGGTGGGTTGACCATGCTGGTCCCGGGTGGGCAGGCCGCGTTGGTCCCGGGTGGGCTGGCCGTGCGGGTCCCGGTGGGTTGACCATGCTGATCCCGGGTGGGCAGGCCGCGCTGGTCCCGGGTGAGCAGGCCGCGCTGGTCCCGGGTGGGCAGGCCGCGCTGGTCTCGGGTGGCTGGCCATGCTGGTCCCGGGTGGGCAGGCCGCGCTGGTCCCGGGTGGCTGGCCGTGCTGGTCTCGGGTGGGTTGATCGCGCTGGTCCCGGCGAGCGCGGCGCTTAAGTCAGAATGCCGTCCTGTCAAGCTGCTCGCGCCTGGCATCAGGCATCTCCAGGCGGACATTTGAGGTGAATCATTCCTGCGATGCTCGCCGCGTGGTCGCCGGCCCTTGAAGTTGCGGTGATCATGAGGGCTGAATGCCCCCACAAGCGACTCCGGTCGCAGGGCCAGTGCCCCGGGTAGGCAAATAAGCTGAAATATCCGGCAACGGAAGGATGTTGAGGCACAGGTAGCGGCGGCTCTTCGGTGGCGGCGAGTTCGGCCCCTGACCGATGCCTCGGCCCAATTGCGCGACACCCTCCGGCGGGCCGTTCAGTCGCAATGATCTGGTCGAATCGGTGGCGTGACCGACGACGTCGAGGCCCGGCTCGCCGACCTGGCCGGGCTCGTGCGGGAGAGACAGCTCCTGCAGCGCCGCCGAGTGGAGCTGGGCGGACGCTTCGTGGAGCAGTCGGCCGTCGGGATCGCCCCCGGCAACACGGCCCATTGCCAGCTGCGGTGCACTATCTGCGGGCCCGGTCCGCGGCGAAGTTGCGCGGCCTGTCGCTGTCCCGGGTGCTGGTCGTGCTGCGCGGCTCGCGTGCGGAGGACCTGTCGCGGGGAGCGCGCGGAGGCGGACGCGGCCCGTTACCGGGTGGCCGAGCCGGAAGGCGGGCTGGCAGCGGTCGACGCCGGACGTCAGGCCGCGGCTTGGCGCCCTGGCCGATCTTCCGGCCTGCTGTGTGGCGGCCGTCGACGAGAGGAACGCCGCCTGCACGCGGTCGGTGGGCCTCAGGCCGGGTGGTTGATGACGCTGGCCGAGGAGCGCGGCCGCCTGGAGGTGGAGCTGCGCGAGCCGGCTGAGGCCGCACGCTGACCGTGTGTCGCCGTGCTGCATACCGAACTGGTCGACGTCGTCCCGGCCCGGCCGCTCGGCGACGGCCGGGCCGAGGTGGGTCGGGCCGAGGTGAGCCGACTCGCTGCTCGAGGCCGGCCTTTCTCTTGACCGGTGTCTGCGTTGGCCCGTAACCTGTGCGCAATGTCTGAAACGTTTCACGACCTTGCTTCCGGCTCGAGGGGCAGCATGACCAACTTCGTAGTCCGTGACCTGCTGGCGCGCA
>Ga0307513_10006445_pt1 | contig 15335 bp, 9 predicted proteins | sample 15_EM_MG_FD_202174 | JGI IMG/M metagenome (GOLD analysis project Ga0307513, IMG submission 202174) | Populus trichocarpa ectomycorrhiza microbial communities from riparian zone in the Pacific Northwest, United States - 15_EM | ecosystem: Host-associated > Plants > Roots > Unclassified | place... | reverse complement strand
AATTAGATTGCTCAGCATTGTTGTAATGCAGCATAAGAATAAAAACAAGGGTTAAGAGTAAAACTAAAAGCAAATGATAATTCATTCTAACAGAAGTAACACAAACAGCAAGTAGATAGTGGACAAATAGAAAAAGGTTGCAACAGGTTGTTCCAAACACAGCCAGAGTTAGTTTCATTCTAAAGAAGGCAGTAAGTATATAAAGGCTTAAGAGAGATAAGAGAGGAGCTACAACCTCATAAAGGTGAGCCAACCGAAGGAGCACTTTCCCGTTTTCAAGTTCCTATAAAGAAAGGCAAAAAATCTTTATTTCTCACACACTTGTAAGTAGAGATCAAATTCATATGCACTGTCTCGGATTTCTTCAACACCCAGGATAGGGTTTATTAAAAAGCAATGAAGTGAATGCATCCTTTTATCCTCCAAGGGCATAACAAATAGCTTGTTTGGAGAAATTTTCAAGAGGAATTTTTTCTTGCTTACCTGCAGAGTTATGACAGCAACGTTATTGGGTAACGAGTAAGATGGATCAATTCCTGAAAAAGTTGGTAGCGGGAAATTCATCTCGGTACTTCCATCCTGCAAAACAGAAAATTGATCACCAAAGCAATACAGCCTCAAGTAACAATGTCAACATCAGAACTTTATTTTTTAACCTGCTCCGTGAAGGCTAACAGAACTGGGGAATATATCTCTTGGCCAAATGTTCGACGCCACCTGGCACCTTCTCCTAGTTGATCAATTCTGAGAAAGAACTTTCCTTGGATCTGAAAAAGAAATGTCACATCAAGACGGCATCTGTATCTCAATTTTCCAAAACCCCCTGATAAAGACCAAAACCAGACTTGTGAATATGTGCGCATAACAGATGCTTACAGTTAAACCTTCACATCTATCCAAGACACAGACTGTCTCATTCAACACTTCACCAACACCTCTTGCATCGTCATGAAGCAACCTCCTATAAATGGATGTCATTAGAGATCGTTGCAACACAAGTAAACCTGACTGGAAAGAGGAAAATTGTTAAATGTAGTGAGAAGTAATTAATTCAGACAAACCTATGAAGCATCAGCTCTATTTGACCATCCACTAAGCTAGATCCTCCCACTGAGCGGTCCACCAACAAGGAGAGCTCCGTGCTGTTGTCTTGAATATAAATTCCAAGATTTACCTGTAAAATTAGAAGTACATAAAGGAAAAGCCAAAAAAATGTCCAAAAAATTAACAAAACGAAAAAATAAAAAACGAGTTTAAAACAAATAACAGTGGGATAGATGTTAAGAAGGGATTCATTCTTTTGAAAGTAGGCCCGCTCCACCTAAATATGTCCTTTTTAGGCAAGTAAGCCATCTTAGCAGAGTAGGTAGAAAGAAAATGGCTTGACCAGTTTAACCAGATCAGTTAGTCCGGGCTTTAACATGCATTAGTTTTTGGAAACAAAATTGCCTCAATCCTAGATGAACTGTTCAAAAAAAACAAAATTCTGTGAAGAGCTTTAAGATGCTAGGTAGCCCGCAGAAACTTGGTCTCTGCAGCTTCCCAGACAGGCAGCACCTAATTGTCACGAAGCAAATAACAAGATGAACTGTCAACAAGTTAAGTCAGTGCTATCAGAAATTATAGATCAAGTCAACCACCAACTCTTTTTTTTTTTGTCTAACAAAAGAATGTGGAACCCACCAGAATATGGAACAATAAATACCATACTGAAAGTTGAATGACAAATTTCACAAAGAAGAAATTGTTGGGTATCCGCAAGTACATGCACTTCAGATTTTAAATGATGCTCGTAGACAATTTCAGGATTACTTGCTAATTGAAGTTTATAAAACTGCTTCTCAATGTTCTAAGCAAACAGTATACTTTTAACCAGCAAAACTTCCACATTGCCAGATTAAGAATATGGAGAGAACACGCATCTTCCAAGATTTAACAACTAGACTGGCGAATGGACTCCAGCAGGATATGAGAAAGAAAAAAAATGTAGAGAGAGATCGTGACTTGAGATGCTTTACAGAAGAAACATACAGGGTAATAATTTCCAGCAATTGGTTGATTCACTTGGAGCTCCCAGTCTGTCCTTGAGTCTCGCACCTGAAAAAATATGGAAGAATAAGACATAAATACCACATATGTACATAACAAAGTTAACATGAAAATGAGCACCCTCAAGCCAAGCTGCTCTCATACACATTCTTCTCTTCCAAATATCTGTACTAAAATTCTCGTACAAAATAATAAACACGGAGGAAAACCGAATAAGAATTGCTGTTTGTAAGATGACTTGAATGTTATATAGGATTGCAAGCAGTAACAAGCAAGTGTACCCGTTTAATGAAGTCACGTCCATTAGAGTCTGTGTAGAACGTTCTATTGCTCTTTATTGTGGTTGTGATTTGGGTTGTGATTTCTTTCCCTGTTCCATCATCTACAGGTATAGGCCCAATCTGAAGATATGTACATGAATATCATCAAATCAAGACGCATTCTTTCAGTGATAAAATAACCCTAACCTAAAGGAATTTGCACTCTTATAACAAAATTGTTGCAAAAGGGTAACTAACAGTGAATTCAACTTCAGCATGCTCCTTTCCTTGGTAGACCCTGGTAACCTGTGCACGGATATGGCATTGTGTCACTGAAAGTAAAAGAGACAAAATTCTTTGTTTTTTTTTTCCAAAACAAAAACCCAAGACTCTTGTTTTTCATCTAGTTAATTTTATAATAAAATCAAATAAGGTATTCAAAATATTCAGATCGAGAACTCACTGCCTACTGCAATTTCCTAATTTTATTTTGATACACTAAATTTAAAGCTCCATCTGAACTTGAAGTCTTCTCTCAGATGAAGTGGTGAAAATCAACCAAAAAGTACACTGGTGAAAGCACCCAATAGCAATATTTACAATTTGTAGGAGAAGTGATGGCAAGAGAAAAAGATGAATGTTTAAACAAGTTCAGCCAGCCCTAGTTCCACTGAAAGACTACCTAATCACAAATAGACTTTATGGCTGAAGTTGCGCAGCTCTTTCTTAATCTTCACACCATCTCCAAGCACTTGATTTATGCTTTATCAAGGCCTTATTTTACTTAGTCAATGCTAAATGTAACTTCATTTTTAATATGAAAAATTAATGTTGTTAGTAATAGAAACAAGAAGGTTTTGTGATAGAAGTTGGTGCATTAGTAGGAGATTTTTTGATAAGTTAACCACCTGCGATATCCATGAATTAAGCTGTTGGTGTACTTCATCCAGTAGTGGACCCCGCATAACAGTCAAAGGAACCTGGAACCAAAAAAAGGTCATTTTCCTTCAATTGTTTGATATTTCATGACTGCATGAGTTTATGATCTAAGAATTAAATGAACACAATTACCTGGTATTGGGGTTTTATTGGTAATGTACTGTTTGGTCGAAAAACATATGCCCCAGAGGCCTTCAGCATGTAAAATGAATATCACCCAGGTAAAGTTACAAAATACTTTCTGAAGTAAACTGAAAACTAGAGCAAGTACTGTAAAATGCAGTAAGTGGTTCACAAGTATAAGAAGTCAAGTTTGGATGCTTGGACATTTGCCTACCTGTGGATCTTTATCAGTGCCATCATTTCCAGTATAATAACTGTATGATTGTCCAGCAGTGGAGGTAACCTTCAGTAATAAAAAAAAAATATAGAACTATTAGCAGCATTAAGAGTCTACCGTTTGAAGACCTTCATATAGTAGCACAAAGAGTTATTCAAAGAAACAGACAACCAAAAAGTAAAAGAATAAATATATTATGACTGCAGGATTAAACACAAATCAAGTTAGTTGACATCAGAAAACAATATACCAAGCTTCTGCTATTCAAATAATGACTGAGTTTCCCTTCATCTGCAGAATAAAGTAGCTTCAAACTTCCTTGGCCAACTTCTATGGTTTCATTTGTACTTTCATTTGATGTCTGTACCAATGAGATAGTTGACCTAGGGCCTTCAACAAAGTGACATTACAAAATAGAAATCCGTCAGTAACTTGGAAACACTGTCCTAGTCATTCATTTCCCGGTGACATATTATTATAAGTGAAGATAATATTGCAACCTGTCTGTTTTGCTCCAGAAACGATGTAGGTGTTGAAACCAAGGGGTGGTAGGGATGCTGAAAATGCAAGCCAATACTTAAGTGCCTCACGTGGGAATTTACCCAAATATGCTTTTACATATTTCCTTCTTATATGTGGTGTTGCATTTGATATAGGTAGAAGCTGAGATTCAATTTCTCCCCCACTAGAATCTCGAACCACAACTTTTTCAGTGGAAACCTGTGGCAAGTATGAGCTGAAGTTAGTTACACTCAGGAAACCATCAAATTTATCTTTAATGACTGCTGAAGGTCACTTTTATAAATTGTTTTCCGTTACAATTGCACAAAAAGACAACAGCTCATTGGATGAAATAGCCGCTCTCCTTCATTTAGCAATAGAAACCATCCGAGAGGCTCCTAGAGTAAAAATGCTCGATAGAAAAGATGAGAGCAAAGATTTAAAAACTCACTGGAATTCGTATGACTTCCTCTCTTTTCCATCCTAGAGGATTGTAAACAACCACCAGCTGTGAGAGAGGGAAGAACCCAAGATGGTGAGTGAATAAACCATCTCTAATCTTCAAAGTCAAATCATGCACAAGGGGAAAAACCTCTTACCAAGCTTTTCCCATCAGACAAGTCAGCTTCTGAAGGAGGACAGTAACTTATATTAAGAAGTGGACACTGCCAACAAAATTCACAGAACAGATTTCAGCAAACTTTTCCATTCAATGTCAACAGAAAGGACGATCTAGTATAAAGTCGCTTAAGATGCAAAAATATCACTATGAACAATAAACCAGGTTATTCTCAGAGCATGCAAGGAAAGGGGTGAGGAAAGCAGGAAAATAATGGAGCATTCTCAATAATATTTCATTTCTGGCAACTTTTTTAGATACTATTTATCACAAAGACACACAAACAGACAGATTATTTTTAATTTATCACATGGTCAAATCAATTAGGGTTCCTTTTCTTGTTTTTCCCCTCATTCTCTATTCAATTAAAGTTCTTTTACTATTTTTAAACTTAGCAATTTATGTAAATGTAAATTAGTTAAAAAAACAATTATTTCAATACTATTTCTTAATTAATAAAAAAATTAAACAACTTGAATAATCCACGTGCATGTATATTTTTAAAGAGCAGGCAGTTGTAATTTCAAATCTTCACTCTTCCAAGGCTTACACTGCCTACCAAACTAACCCTTTAGAACCATACACGCATCAACAAGTCTTCAAACCATTTACGTTCATGATAATATCCAGCACAAAAACTTAATCTCCCCAGGGGTAACTTTTTGAATAGTTGCAATACACCAAAGAAATAGCGCGATCAAACAGATATTACTTGCTGAAAATTGATGACAGTGTTCCCTTGTCTGATATTTGAAGTTGACTCTGCCAAAGAAGCAAGTGAAGAGGCAACCAATTTCTCAGCCTGCAGAGAAAAATAAGTGAAATGTATCAGAAAAGTGATAGATTTAATCCAAACATGCCTAGAATTTTGTTGGACACCAAACTGATAAGCACCTCCTTATAGCCAATTGACAGTCGCAGAGCATAATCAGCGGCAACATGCTGCCTTTCTGTACCACTAACTGCATCATGATGTTGTGCAATTGCCAAAGCATCAGCAAGAGCATCAGTGTTTGGCCCTGAAGAATTTCTGCCTTTAAAGAATTCTAGCTGCCTTGCAGCCTAGTTATAGAGCAATAATGTTAGCAATGGAAATGAGAGCATAACAGGATATTTAGTGAAGAAATAAAGGGCCAAGATCTTACAAGATAGTATCCACTCATCAATCTGACATAGCCTTTGAAGGCTGGCCTGCTTGTAAAATAACCAGTCCAATATGCATTTGGATGATCCGCGTATCTGGAAAGCGGTTATAATCTTTCAGCAAGGTTAGCAAAATATGTATGAGTAGGATATCAGCATTACGACATAAAACTCACGGGAAAAAATCTTCTGTTTTGAGAAGCCATTCTTCATCTGCTGCATGTTTCAAATCGGTATAAATGGATGGGGTTGAATATAGAGCATTTACCCGACCATCCTGAGAGCTTTTCAATCAATACAATAGCACGGAATCTACACATTTTCTTTTTATTTGACCTTCTTATGGCTGTAGGAACTAGGAAGTACCTGATTCACATAATGAATGAACTTGTCCATCTGCCTGAACCATGAATTTGCATACTGATAGCGAAAATCCGTCCCCATCAGCCACATTATATGATTTGTCCTGGTTACATTAGCCTAAAGTGGGGAAAGAAGAAGAGATGATATGTTTGTTAATTGCCATTAATTGTATCTCAGAATGGACAATTAATGGCTCTTTGATTCTAATACTTAGACTCTAATCAGCCTTTAATCCCATCTAGGGCAATTAAAATACAACAGATAAAAATCCAAAATCCAGCATAGAGCAAACATTTGGAGAGAATAAATAGCCTTTTTTTATATCACACCTGAGCTAAAGCAGCAGCAATAAAGGCATTGACTCTCTCTTGAACGTTATAGTCAAACAGGAGAACATCGTCCTTCAAGACAAAAGCTATGTGTTGATAGGAATTTCAAAAAAAAAAAAAAATCCTATCATTCTTTAAATATAGGTACCTGAATAGGAGGGGACACATCATTTATTTCAAATGTGAATCCATCAGGAGGGTCATAATGCCTAGGAAATATACCGGTAAATATCTGCACGTGGAATTGATAATGCAAAGAAATTTTAAAAAAAAATGGTTCAAATATCACACCTATGTAATTATACCTCAATAAAGCTAGCAGTGATCAATAAATGGTAACAAATCACAATTCTGATATAAAAATTGAAAAAGGCAAAAGAAATATACAGATTTAATATGCCAACCTGTGAAGTTGAACCAAGGGACTTGGAACCCTGCCAGACAACCTCAAGATTCTTCTCCTTCAATCGCTTAGCTCTATCTTGGTAATCGATTCGAGCAAAAAAAAGAGAGTCGAATCCTAACTGCAAACTAAAACAAATACTTGAGCAAGCGGATCCCAGAGCTATGCTGACAAAAAGAGAACGACACGCCATGTTTGCGATGAATGATAAGTAACATGGTTCGAGACTCCAACATGTACATACACACAACTTTGGCTAGGTTACATAGTTCTTGATGGTATGCACAGTCGATCGCATATAGAAAATTGTAAGAGATAATGCTGAAAGTAATAAACAAAAAATAGTAAAGAAGTTCAAAGGGTAATCAGATATACCTCAGCACCAAGCAAATAGGCTTGAACAGCAGAATGTCCAAAAGGGTCAATCTGCCAACCAACTCTTGGAAGCTGACCAAATTCATCTTTGATATATTTGTGGCCTAAAGTTGTCTGATCAATCAAATCAATATAATGCGGGGTTGCCTCATCATGCATACACATGCCCCCATTTCTTGTTCCCAAAAAACAAGAAGATAATAAACCCATCATCAGTTAAGTCTACAGAGAGTGAACTTCATCATTAACTAGTACTTCGATAGCAGCTAGAAAGAAAACAAAAGGGAAAAAAAGAAAAGAGTGAAAGTTAATTGAAAAGTGGAAGGGGAAGTACATGAATTCAAGTTGACCAGAGTTGACAAGGTCCTTGACTTTAATCTTCATTGCTTCACTTTGCTGTCTCCACCATCTCTGGAAGAATGCCTGGCCAAATTGAGCCCCAAACAAGCAATTGATCATGACCAAGAAATATCAAAGAAAATAGAAAGTAGACTAGTAGTTGAAAAATGAGAAGAAGGGCACCTACCATCTCTACATAGATGAACTTGCGATTCTTATCCTCGAACAAAGAAGACATTACAGAGTCTATCACATTCTGCACACACGCTCCCTATACACACACGCACATAAAGATTCGTCATCAACAGTTCAATTCAAGAAAGGAAAAGAGAAGGTAGGAGAAAAAGAAGCATACCCGGATAGAATTGTTACCGCCAAAATAGTACTGATCAACAGTCTTCAACCACCCAACATCATCGTGAGAGTGGGGTACCAAATGAACGTTAATCTTGCCAGGAACGATGCTCCCTGTGGTGTTGTAAGCTATGTACTTGGATTCCACGGGCAACCAAAGCCCCCCCTGCAAATAGATTGTTAAACACCACAACAACATCCCCGCCGCCGCCATTGCTGCTACTTCTTTTTACACCCTTTGCTCTACAATTCAGAAGGACAATGATGAAGAAATCATGGGAAAGGTAGTACTGATCATGCTATCTTTGTTTTAGCTAAGTCTCAGTGATGGGTTTTGTACTGCTCTTCTTCTTCTTCTTCTTGTGGGCAAAGTCTTGAACCAATCTAATGATGAAGTCTCGCTTATTTGGAAAGCAAGACAGCTCCTTTTCTTGTAATTATTAACTCTGTTGTGTCTGGAGAGGCGTGCACACCGCGATTGCTGCTTCTTTTCTTACAATTTTTTTCTTCTTTGAAAGTGATATGATGAGAAAATGGATTAAGTAGTTAAAAAAAAAAAAAGGGGAAAGGTAATCACATCAAAGAAAAACAAAGAAAGATATATAATTGTTAAACTTGGCTCGGCTTAGCAGTTAATCAAGAAACCTGGAATTGAATGCTGAAATCGGATTAGGTTTTTAGTTGAATTACATGAAACATTAGCTTAGCCGAAGCCGGTTAACCTAGGCTTTTAATTTTGTTTAGATTTGTTTCAAAAAAAATATTTATCTCAACAAAAATATTAATTTTATATTTTTTTAAGTATTTTCTGGTAATTTTAATTATTGTTGTTAAAAATAAATAAAAAATTATTTTAATATATTTTCTTTAAAAATACTTTTATAACATAGTTTAAACATGCATTTAATAACTCAATTGTTCACTTCAAACTTTGCCTAAACTCATTCAGGTTAATATTTTATATAAAAAAATACTATCATTCAAGTTAATCTATCTAGCAACCAGGATATTTACTAAGTGAGGCGATGTTTAAAATTATGTTAAAAATTATTTTTAAAAGTATTTTTTATTTAAAAATATATTAAAATAATTAAAAATTAAAATCTTTCAAAAATACAATTTAACTGCAGATGCCAAAACTTCCTTTGGTAACAGGTCCGCCAACTATGGCAAAATATGCATCATAGTTTTTAAATCCGGCTCGGTGGCCGGCCAGTTCAAGGCCTTGATTTCGAGTTTTGACCAGATTACCGGGTCAGTCAAGTTAATTCTTATTTAAAAAAATTCAAAACAGCTTCGTTTAGTAAAACAAAAAAAAATTAAAAGTCAACGGGTTGCGGGTTTTTAACCTAGTTTTGCCGGGTCAACCCACCGGGTCAGCCGGGTTACACCAAGTCATAACTTTTTCTATTTTTTCATTAATCCGGCCCGATTTCAATTCTGAATTAGCTGGATTTCAGATCAATCTGTTAAATCGGGTCGAGTTTCATAACCATGAGAATCATATTATTATTGTTTTGGATAAGTTGTTTTTTAAAAAAAAAGAAAAAAAGAAAAAGTTTGGCTAGGATCCTACGTGTTGCTTGGATAAGTTATCTACTTAGCTTGACTGCTGTTTTTTATTAGTAGTAGTATTAATTAATGTTATTGTTTTAGATTTTTAAATAAAAAAACAAGAGGATAAGATTGTAAAATCATTTGTCCTATTTACCTAATTTCCAATGAGATTCTCGTTTCCCGATATTGATGTAAGTGATACATATACATACATACATACATGTATGTATGTATGCATGCCTACAACTATGGCTATTTATTGTTTCATTTTAGTTTCACTTGTGAAATTTTTCTAAGTTGCCCTTCAAGCATAGGCACCAACTGTGAGGGTATTTCTTGAGGTGGATTATGTGAATCATACAATACAAGGATTGGTGTTGAAAAGAAAAAACAAAGGGAAAATAAAAAACAAAAAATGTTAGTTGTGAGATGGCAAAAAAAAAACCTTACTTTATTCAGGTCGGGTTATTTTAAAGTATTTGATTACGTCTAAAATAGTTTTTATGAAAAAAATTTGAGAAACTTAAACAAAAAAAAAGGTTGTTTAGAACTAATTTTCTATTATAATTAAATTTAATTATAGTATTTGATTCGAATTTAAATGATAAATAAATAAAATTTAAATATTTTTAAAAAATAAAAATCATTTAATTTTACTTACAATATTGCTCTCATCTCATTTCTTCAAAAGTCTTAAAAATAAAAAGAGAGAGGCTAGATTAGTATTTTTAAAAAATTAATTTTAATATTAAATTTTTTATCATTCAAATTGTAAATTAGATGGTTTGATTTATGATTTATTTTTATAGTATTTTTAGAAATTGAATCAAATTTAAAATTTAATTATTAACCCTCGATAAACATGAGATGAGATTTTATTTTGAGCTAAAATCTTGTTATTGAATTCAATTCAAAAAATTCCGAACACGTTATATACCAACGATACTAAAGTTAAAACTAAATAAATAAAGAAAAAACCACATTAATACTCATAAAAAATATAAGAATATTTCTGGTTTATCTTTCACCCTGATTTTTATCTCTAATTAATGGAAGCTTGAGCACCATATCACGATATTAAATATGAAGTATTTAAAAGTGTAGTAATAGTTGTGATTTAAAATATATTTTTAAAAAATATATAATATATTAAAATAATTGTTTTTTAATATTAACGCATCAAAAAAATTTAAAAATACATAAAAAAACTTTAATTTTTAAAACCTCATTCCTCGAAATAACTAAATAATGGATTGAGGATGAGACAGGTAGTAAATGACAAGTTTAGCAACATAGTATTTATTTAATATCAGTATAAAATAATGTTTTCAGCAGGAGCCAGTTGTGTCCCTTGCTACTCTTGGGCCGTAGGCTTAGCATCCAATGTTCAGGCCCAAACCGAACGCACAGCCAGTGGATTCAAGATTAATACTGGGCTCCCTATTGGGCCCATGATTCTCCTGGTCCATCATCATATCTTAGCACAAGACACGAGGCAAGGAGCACTGAGAATACTAGCGAAGAGCTTGGTCCAGGTCAGTATTTTCATTTGGTTCAGCTCCAAAGGCTTACTCGGCCCAACTAGCCAGCCTTTAACAATAGCCCAGTTGACCCATTTACAAATTAATCCTTATTGAAAAAAAATCATCAAACATTTGGTCAATTCAACTCAATTTCAACAAATGGTAAATTTGCTTACAACTTAGTCCAATTAGGAAAATGTGATGAGTAGGGGGGTATAATAGAAGAAATATTTTCCATGGTGACCAATTCAACAAATTAACACAAAAACAAGGACTGATGGATCAAAACCAATAAAATCAATCAAGCACAAGAGGGAGAGTGGGGAAAACGCCTTTCCTTCCTTATCTTCATAAGACAGACACTCCGTCAAGACAGAGACAGGGTTAAAGTCAAAAGCTTTATAAAACCCTAGCTAGCTAACCAAGCTCTCTCCCATTTCCATGGAAGATAGTTTCAGTGCCCGAGTGGAGAAAGCCTTCGGTTCCCTCTCTTCTTCAACAGTACAAACCCAGCAACCCTCTTCCTCCTCCTCCTCTATAAGCTCTCTATGGCGTCTCACTGACGAAGAAATCGAGCGAAACCAATGGATTCGAGACCGCAAGGAGGACAGCCCTGAAATCGAAACCCAACCCCAACCGTACTTTAATCCTGAAAGACCCCACGATATGGATTTCAAGTCTGATGAGATCGAAAGAGACCTTGATGATCTAGACGACGGCGAGGAGGAGTCACGCGCCTCGAAACTTAAACCCGAAGATTATAACGATGAAGAATGGGACATCAAGAAATCTATTGGCCTGGATTGTACTCTTGATTATGAGGTATTCATTAATTAATTGTTCCTTAATTATGTCTTTCCTCTTTGTTGATTATCATGTTATTTTGCCGCTGCTGCTCTTTTTTCTTGTGATTAATTAATCTGATTTCTTGAGCTAGAACGCACACATACATTGTATAATAATCTATGTCAAGAAGGTAATCTAAGCTTTGGTCCCGACATAAGTGCTACTGTGGGTATCTCTAAGCCCAGTAGAATTATAGCAAAAAAAATGTAAGATGATGGTTTAGTGGGATTTACTTATGTGTGATTGACGATGATTATCAATAGGGAATATGTTTTTATTCTCATGGATATGATTTGCGATGACTTACGGATAGAATTATGATTTCTTTTGGCAGGAAGAGGAAGATCATTATGACAAAGTAGCTGTTGGCAGGGAAAAGGCTGGAGATGAACGCCTTTATGTGACAGCAATGGAAGATTATGGTATAGATATTGATTCTGGAAATGAGATTCCTAGTTCATTTGAGGATGTTGCTAGGGATCCGCGTGCTAATCACCTCGCTGCAAAAATTAGGCTAAAGGAAGATGCAGAAGCAGCTAAAAAGATGGATTCTTTGAGGGTTACCGTAAAGGAAAATACTAGTGTATCTGATGATGGTAATCTGAAATCCATTTTGAAGAGGAAGAAGGATTTTCAATTGGATTCCAAGACGATCGAGAATGATTTGGATTCTAAGTTACGAAAGCGTGTCCGGTTTGACCCGGAATGCAAAGACGGTAATGATGAAGAGTATGATGGAGTTGAAGACACGCAGATGGAAACTACTGATTCAACAGAAGAAACCATAGTGTATCATTTTTCTCCAGATTATCCTTCTGGAATTCCGGATCACATGCGAAATCCTTTGAAATATACACACTATACTTTTGATTCATCAACTGATGTAGATGAAGAATCAAACCGAGGAGCGTATATGGACTTCCTCAAGATGCTGCAGCGAGCAAAGACTGCAGAATTACATCCAGATGATGATCCTGTTGATCTTTCAAAACCATTCACCTTCGTACCAAAAAAGAAAACTGGTGCTGTTACATTGACTGATAACTGCATTGATTCTAAACAAAACCGGGATGATGCCAGTGAAGACTTCAAGCTTAGGAGAGGGGTGCCTCTTAGGATTGCAGCCGGCGATGACCTTGATACTGAAACCTGTGCCATGGAGGAAGATAAACCAGAAACAGCAGCTGATAGGACTAGTTCCCAGAGACCAGACCGTCAGTATAGGACAAAGGCCAAGTTGGAGACATGAGTTAACTTGAACCATTCTGGCATTTGCTTGAACATGATAGCTTCCATATTATTGTAACCTAACGTTTCTTCTTATGGTTCCAACTCAAGTACCTGTATACTAAATGCTTCTGACTCAAGTATCTGTATACTAATATCGTGCTGGATTCTAGCCCATATTTTGTTTTAGAATTGATGCTGGCAAAATACATACTATTGGTGTCTATAGTTGAGTATTACTTCATGGGCAAGTTTTCAGCTCTGCTGAGGATTGGCCAAAGAAGAATACTACCACCACTAATCATTGCAGCTGTTTGTCAAGAAACCATCGAGATACTTCCATTGCTAGCCACTTTGGGGATTGGGCTACTCCCTACTTAAAATTGAACACGACTATACAATACAGCGACTGTACATTTTGCCCGTCGCTTAATGATAACAGAGTTTTATCTGAACAGTTCATCAGGAAATTCATCCAAAGCCTGACATACACGCAGTGAATGACCGGCACAACTTGGCTTGAACAAGATACTAAAATCAAAGGGGCCACTCCTTTAAGGCATTGTAACGACCACATTAAAAGTCTTTGGAGATATTTAAAAAAAAATATTTTTTGTTTAAAAATAAATTAAAATAATTTTTTTGTTTTAAAAAAACTTATTTTTAACATTTATACATTAAAACAATCTAAAAATACTAAAAAAAAATTATTTGAAACAGGAAAAAAATTCAAAATTCAATGAAATGCAAGATAAACTGCAGCCGCAAACAGTACCTAAAAATTATATGCAAAACAACTGTGGCAAAACTTTATACAAGGGCATTGTGGAAACAGTGAAAATTTCACATATATAATTCCAAAACATTCATAAAAGCACTAAAATGTAAATTTCTTCTCTGTTCATTACCGCGAGTTACAACGTTTACACATGGCTGTGACTTTTGACAACTCAGGATTTTAGTTGAAAATGAATCTCACTAAAAAAAGGTGGTAATAGGGCTTGCAGGCTGCATCAGATAATGTTTTTCACAAGGCAGCAGTGTGATATACCCTATATTAACCGATTGTCAATGTACACATCCCTAGTGCAAGGCAAAATTCCCCGGCAAGAATGTCAAAAGAGCAGGACGGTCAGTTTGGATGAACAAAAGCAGCTTGACCAACTCTGACTAGAACAAGCGCTTCCTACAATCTGCTGCACCACAGTAGCACGGCATCTGTTTTATTTTTCCACTGGGGCCAGAGACGCTATCCAGGGCATAGCCATAGTCATAAGTAAGTTCCTGAAAGAAAACAACAGAACTGGTAAGTTCATGTGGAATGCAAGTTACAATCCTAAACAAATGCCAAAGATTCATACAGTTAAGCGAATGTCATGAACAGAACTTCTTAGCCCTTAAACTATAAGGATAAAAATCACCAACGACATCCAGGGGACAAACTGACCTGAAGATGTCTTTTGGAGTCAACCTTTTTATTACAGAGAAAAATACAAATGACTTCATCCAGATGCAACCATGAGGACCAAGACAATCAATAGTTATAGCCTATCAAGTAGTTCCATCTGTGACGATTAAACACCACGAATCCTTTCAAAGATAGGCATTCATCCAACACATAATGCAACAAAGGTTTTTGGGATTGATTTTTCAAAACCATATTGTTCTTGGGATTTGAAATACAGTTTCAAATAGGACAAACAACTGATAAAATATTTTCCGACAACTCTACCACAACCCCAGACATACTCAAAATAAAGGGAAGAAGCTCCTATTTTCTGTCCACGGTCACACAGGATGTTATGGAAGTGTGCTTTTTGTCCCATTTCCAGTCACAACCATCCTCCGCCCAGGTTTTAAAATTGTCCTTCTGAAATCAGTTGCATGCCCAAAATGATTGAATTCTGGTTTTATGTTTTCCAGCCAGGCAATTTTGGGAATGAGAAACAGTTTTCCTCCCATTCCAGGTGGCCTACTACTGATATCCATACACATACAGTACCTATTATCCTCAGCTTGAGTTGAACAGATTAAAAAAAATTGAGCATGTCCACAGCACCCAACAGAGCCAGAGAAATAGTGAATAACCTGCATAGGAGGTATGTTATCCGCTGCAAACAGCATCACCCGAGCAAGTTTGACATCGTGATGCGAGCTCAGGACACATT
>Ga0307513_10006444_pt1 | contig 15339 bp, 13 predicted proteins | sample 15_EM_MG_FD_202174 | JGI IMG/M metagenome (GOLD analysis project Ga0307513, IMG submission 202174) | Populus trichocarpa ectomycorrhiza microbial communities from riparian zone in the Pacific Northwest, United States - 15_EM | ecosystem: Host-associated > Plants > Roots > Unclassified | place... | reverse complement strand
CAGTTTCTCCCGACGGTCATCGTCGCCAACACGCTGCGCGACGTGGAGCAGGCTTCCATCCGCGACACGAACAACATCAACAAGAAGGTGCGCAAAGGTCTTGACCGTCTCTACAACTTCCAGCACGAAGACGGCGGTTGGGGCTGGTGGAAAGACGACCCGACCGATCCGTGGATGACGGCCTACGTCGTTGACGGACTGACGATGGCGTCGCGCGCCGGTTATCAAACGGACGATATACGCGTCGAAAAAGGTCGCGGCAAGTTGTCCGGCCTGCTCGACGCGGGCAAGAACGACGACGGCAAAGAGATCGGCATGGAGACGCGCGCCTACATCGTCTATGCCCTGAACGCGAGCGGCGGCGTCAACCCGCGCTACATCGAAGACCTGTTAACCAATCGCGGGCGGCTGCAACCCTACGCCCGCGCCCTGCTCGCGCTCACTCTCAAGCAGCGCGGCGACGCGCGCGCGCGCGGGCTTGCCTCCGAGATCGAACGCTCCGCCAGCCAGAGCGACTTCGACGCCCACTGGGAATCGCGTCGCAAGACCGAGAACTACGAAGAGGACAACAGCATCGAAGCGACCGCGCTCTCGATCAAAGCCCTCGCACAGATCGCGCCCGACAGCGGCGTCTTGCCGAAGGCCGTGCGCTGGACAGTCGCCAGCCGCAGGCGCGGCGACCGCTACTGGGTGTCCACGCGTCAAACCGCTTTCGTCATCTTCGGACTGACGGACTATCTCAAGGTCAGCAACGAACTCTCGCCCGACTACGCGCTTGAGGTCTACGTCAACAACGAGCAGGTGTTGACGCAACAGGTGACGGCGGCAGACGCGGCGGGCGCGAAGTCATTCGTCATCACGCGCAAAAACGAACAGGTCGGCGGCGCAACTCAGGTGCGCTTCGTCAAACGCGGCGGCGGCGTGCTCTACGCGGCGGCGACGCTCGAATACGCGACGAACGACGAACAGACCGCGCCGCAGAGCACCTCCGCCCTGAAGATTACGCGCGAGTACCTGCGCCTGCGCGTGGAGGAAGGCGACGAAGGGCGTCTGAAGTGGAAGACCGAACCGCTCACGGGCGAGTTGCGTTCCGGCGACCAGATCGTCTCGCGGCTCGTCATCGAAGGCGCGCCCGCGCCCTACCTGCTCATCGAAGACCCGATCCCGGCGGGCGCGGAACAGGTCGAGAACGTCAACGGCCTGAACCTCACTTACGCGGAGCAGGGCTGGAGCGATTGGTACAGCGCGCGCGAGTTCCGCGACCAGCGCACGGCCTTCTTCCTCAACTTCTTCGACGGCAAGGCCACCTTCCAGTACGCCCTGCGCGTGCAGGAGCCGGGCGATTTCCGCGTCGCCCCGGCGCGCGTCGAGTTGATGTACCAGCCGACCGTGCAGTCGAACACGGCGAGCGGGAAGTTGACCATTCTGGACCGGCAATAGTGTGCGAGATTAAAACTTTCACCACAGAGACACGGAGCACACGGAGGAGGCACGCAGAAGATCATATGACGAATTTCAAATCTCTGATCTCAGCTTCAAACTTGCTTTCCTCTGCGCCCGCTCCGTGCGCTCCGTGTCTCTGTGGTGAGTCACAATCAGCAGCGCTCAATATTTATTCGTCAAACCGTCAGGTGATCTTATGACCAAGAACGTACTCGCCTCCATCTTCGCCGCCGCGCGCGACCTCGTGCGCTCGCCCCGCGCGCTCGCCGTGCTCGTCGCGCTCTATCTCGCGCTCATCGCCGCCGTCTTCTTCTTCATCACGACGCGCGAGGCGACCCTCTGGCAGTTGTTCGTGACGGGCGCGACCGTGCTTCTCGTGCCGCTGCTCTTCTTCGTCGTGCAGGCGGCGGGCGCGAGTTACGCCGTCGGCCACAGGGGCGCGGGCGGGCTGCTCCGGCACACGGCGCGAAGTTTTCTGAAACTGATCGTGGTGAGCCTGCCCATCATCCTGCTCGCCGTGCTCTCCGTCTACCTGCTCGACAAACTTGAGCGGCGCGTGCAGTTGTCGCCGGAAGAGCGCGCCCAACTCGAATACTCGCAAAACGAGTCCGACGACGAGATGGCGTCCTCGTCGTCTGCGTCGGAAGAATCGAAGCCGAAGCCGCCCGTGCGCTGGAAGTACCTGTTCGTCTCGGCCTTGCGCCTCTTCCTGCTCGGCCTCTTCCTGCCGCTCATCGCGATGCACCTCTGGCTCGCCGCCGCGCGCGACGGCCTCGTCGCCGCCTTCGCGCGCTTCCACCGCCACGTCCTGCGCGCCTTCTCCGCGCGCAGCGTCTTCACCTACGGCGTCGGCATGATCGTCTTCGCGCTGATCCCCTATTTTCTGATCACGAAACGCACGCCCGTCACCAACAACACGCTCGAACTGATGATCTTCGGCGCGCGCATATTCATTGCCTTCTCGCTCATGCTCTTCGGCTGGGTGATGACCTTGACCGCGCTCGCGCGTAACGACGGTCCGGCAACGACGGCGACCATCGAAACCGCGCTCGACGAACCGCAAGCCCACGGCGCACCGGCAACGGCGGCGACAAGTTAAGAGCGTCTCGCTAAAGCTGTAGACGCAGCGGACAACCTGATTCACGTCTGAGTCGAATGAAAGCTGTGCTCGCCTCAGTTAAAAACTTTCTCTTCCCCTCACACGACGGCGCGCGTCACGGGCTGACGCACGTCTGCGTGTGCCTCGCCCTCCTTTGCGCATGGTCGATGCCGCAGCCCGACGCGGTTAGAGTCGAACGCATTCGCGTGCGTGTCGGCGAAAGCGAAATGGACGCGGCCTTGCAACGCGCCGCGCATGTCGCGCTCGGCTCGCGCGAAGGCACGATCATCATTCTGGATGCGCAGACGGGGCGCATCCGTGCCGCCGTCAACCCGCGCACGGCGGAAGAGATGGCCTTCCCGCCCGGCTCCGCGATCAAACCTTTCACGCTGCTCACGGCCTTGCGCGCCCGCGTCATCAACGACGACTCGCGGCTCACCTGTCGCAAGCATTACACGCGTCATGGGGCGGACTTCACCTGTTCGCACCCGGTCTACGTTCCGCCCTTCAGCCCCGCGCAAGCCCTCGCGCATTCCTGCAACTACTACTTCGCGCGCCTCGCCGAACGACTTCCGCCCGACGACTTCAATCACACGCTCGCCGCCTACGGGTTCGGCGCGCACGCTCAAGCGGCGACGATTAAACACACGACCGTTCCGGTCAACGCGACAACGACGAATTCGACGAAGGCCGCGCCGCGTCTGCCGCGCGGCAACTGGCAGGTCAGCGCCGCGCTCGGCGAAGGCGGCGAACTGCTCGTCACGCCCCTGCAACTCGTCGCCGCCTACGCCGCACTCTTCAACGGCGGACACCTCTATCGCCCGCACGCCGCGCCCGGCAAGTTACCCGGCAGCTTCCGCGCGGACGAGTTGGCGCGTCTCGACATCACGCCCGGCGAGCGCGCGCTACTGCTCTCCGGCTTGCGCGGCGCGGTCAAATACGGCACGGCTGCTCCCGCCAATCTCGCCTCGCTCCCGACCCACGTCTTCGGCAAGACGGGCACGGCCACGGACGAATCCGACGGCTTCCACACGCACGGTTGGTTCGTCGGCCTCGCGTCCGAACCCGCACCGCGCGCGGGCGAATCATCCCCCGCTTCGCAGGCAGATGCGCCCGCACCCGCCGAAGTCAAACTGGCCGTCCTCGTCTTCCTCAAACGCGGGCAGGGCAAAGAGAGCGCGTCCGTCGCGCGCACAATCTTCGCCGAGCACGCGCGCCTGACGACAGATGACGACGCCTCTTCCGGTTCACACGCAAACGCGTCGTCAACGGATGCTGCGGGCGACTTCGCAACCCCTCCGCGCGCGTCGAACGGCGCGACGCTCGTCCGCGTTCGTCTCACGCGCGAGGAGTTGACGCGCACGCTCGCGCTCGACGAATACCTGTTCGGCGTGCTGGCGGCGGAGGCGAGCGTCGAGAACGAGTTCGCGGCGTTGAAGGCGCAGGCGGTCGTCAGTCGCACCTACGCGCTCTCGAACCTCCGCCGTCATGCGCGCGACGGTTATGACTTCTGCAACACGACCCACTGCCAGCGTTTTCTACAGGTCACGCAGGCGAACGCGCGCCCGGACTTTCACGAACTCGTCCGCCGCGCCGTCGCCGACACCGGCGGCGAGGTCTTACGCGACGCGCGCGGCTCACTCGCCTCCGAGGTTTTCTTTTCCACCTCGTGCGGCGGGCAGACGGCCAACCTCCACACGCTCTGGGGAAGCCCCGCGCGCGAGCCTTACCAGCGCGGCGGCGTCAGCGACGAATACTGCGCCGCCATGCCGCATCGACGCTGGACGGACGCCATCCCCGTCGCCCATCTCGCCAGAGCCTTGCGCGAAGACGCGCGCACGGATGTCGGCGCGCGCGTCGAAAGGCTGTCAGTCGTCAAACGCGATGCGACGGGGCGCGTCGAGCAACTGGCGATCACGGGCGAGCGTCGGCGCGTCGTGGTACGCGGTTGGGATTTCAAGATCGTCGTCGGGCGCACGCTCGGTTGGAGCCTGCTCAAAAGTTCGCGTTTCGAGGTGCTGCGCGCGGGCGACAAGTTCGTGTTTCGAGGGAGCGGCTTCGGCCACGGCCTCGGCCTCTGCCAATCGGGCGCGCACGTCATGGCCTCGCGCGGCGCATCCTACCGGCAGATTCTCGCCTACTACTTCCCCTCCACGACCGTCGGCGGCGCGAGCGCAGCGGAGACGAAAGCCGCGACGCAGCACGCGACACAGACCGCGACGCACATCGTGACGCAGGCGCAAACTCAAACGCGCCGCGCGCCTCATGTCCATTTGCAATCCGCCGTAATGCGACCCGCGCCGCCCGCTCACACCGGACTCGCTCAAGCAAGCTTCGCTCATGCCCCTTTCACTCGCGCCGGTCGCTCTGAAAACAGGTTCGCGCACGCAAGCGTCGCAACGTCGCCTGTCGCGGCGCCGCCCGTCGGGGCGTCGTCGCCGGTTGCGCCGCAGGCGCGTCTAACCCTGTCGAGTGAAAATTTTCGCGTGAGTTACCCGGCGCGCGTAGTGTCTCGCCGCGAAGTCGAAAGCGCGCTCGCCGCGCTCGAAGGCGCACGCGCGGACGTGCGCTCGCGTCTGGCGGCGGCAGGTGTCGCCGCCCCTGCGCTCGGCGTCTTGGAGGCGTTCGTCCACGAGACGACCGGAAACTTCACGGGCGCGACGGGCAAGCCCGCGTGGGTCGCCGCCACTACGCGTGGCCGCCGCATCGAACTGCAACCGCTCGCGACGCTCCGCAAACGCGGCGTGCTCGCGCCGACGCTCCGGCACGAATACACGCACGCCATCATCAATGCGCTCTCGCGCTCGCGCGCCCCGCTCTGGCTCGCCGAAGGACTCGCCGCGCACGTCGCGGGCGAGGGACGCGCGCTCACGCGCCACGCGTCGAAGGAGAAGCTCTCGCTCGAAGAGTTGGAAAAGAGACTGGCCGCGCCCGCGAGCAGCGCGGAGATGCACGCGCTCTACGCCGCCGCCTTCCGCGAAGTGGGCGCGCTCATCCGCACGGAAGGCGAAGCGAACGTCTGGCGTCGCGTCGCGCGGAGTTAGAATGTCAACTCAATCTTTGAGAGAGCGATAAGGAGTAATCCTTGCCTCTTTTTTATCCATTCTGCTAGAGTGCGCCGCATGGAAAATCTCACAGCCACGCATACCTCAGACATATCCCACCCAAGAAACTATGTCTACAAGATGATCCAAATCGCGCCATCATTAATCATCAACGCTAAGCAAGAGCAGGGACAAGAGGCAGCTAATCATTTGGAAGGTGTTGTAAACCAATGGGCAGCGGCTGGGTGGGAGTTCTACCGCATTGACACGATGAACATCTTTACTCCGGGCGGATGCTTAGGCGGGCAAGCAACAACGACTCAATACTATGTCGTTACGTTCAGGCGTCCCGCGTAATGAGCCGATTTGTGGTTAATCATCTCCGCAGCGACATCAGCGGTTGATTAACTCCAACGCAAGCCTGTAACATCTCCGCGTTTTGAGTTACACCATCGAACTAGAAACTGAGGCGGCTTCGCCTCTCGACCACAAACTGACGCCGCACTTCGCCGCGCTCGCCAAGTTTGATTCCACCAAGACACTCGCGGCCTCGTCTCTCTACCAAGAACTCCGCCCCGAGATCGAGCGCGTGCTCGGCCACGTCGTGCAGGAAGATTTTGCGGGCGCGGAGACGCGCACACATTCCGGCAGCGTCGCCAGCGCCGCCGTGCGCGCGACCGCTTGGAACATCGAGCGCGGCAAACAACTGCCCGGCATCATCCGCGCGCTGAAGAATCACCCGGCGCTTCGCGCGAGCGACGTGTTGCTGCTCACGGAGTTGGACTACGGCATGGCGCGCACGTCGAACGCGCACGTCGCGCGCGAGATCGCCCAATCGCTCGGGATGAACTACGCCTTCGCGTCGTGCTATCTCGCGCTGAACAAGGGGAGCGGCGTCGAGGCCGATGTCGAAGGCGAGAACGAGCGCGGGTTGCACGGCAACGCGCTGCTTTCGCGTTACCCGCTGCGGCGCACGCACGCCGTCAGTTTGCCGAACGGCAAGGACAAGATGGCGGGCAAGGAGAAGCGTCTCGGACAGCAACGCGCCGTCGTCGCCGACATCGAACACCCGGCGGGCGAGTTTCGCGCCGTCAGCCTACACCTCGACGCGCACTCAACGCAGCGGCATCGCTGGCGACAGATGCGTCTCGTGCTCGACCATCTCGAACGCCTTGAGCCGCGCCTGCCCGTCCTCATCGGCGGCGACTGGAACACTTCCACTTACAACTCGCGTCGCGCCGTCTATTCGATCCTCGGCTACGCGCGCCGCGTCGCGATGGGCGTCGGGAACGTGGTCAGGAATCATTATCCCTACCCCGAGCGTTGGTTCGAGCGGAAACTATTTCGCGAGTTGGAGCGACGCGGCTACCGTTACCGCGAGTTGAACGCGCTCGGCGTCTGCACGCTGCACTACGACGTGGGCGACGCGGCGGTGAACACGAACATGGGCGACTGGATTCCGCAGTGGTGCTTCCCGTTCATCAACTGGGCGCTCAAGAAACACGAAGGCCGCTGCTCGCTCAAGCTCGACTGGTTCGCGGGGAAAGGCATCACGCCAGCGGCGGGCGCACAGCCTCAAGTGATCAGCGAGTTGCGCGACGCGGGCGGCGTGTTGTCGGATCACGACCCGATTGTCTTGGATTTTGTGCTCTGAGGATTTAGCGCGGCGGAGTCTCGATGCCGAGCGTCGCGCTCTTCGGCGTGGCATCCATACGCGACCTGACCCAACGATAGCCGAGCAGCGCGGCAAGCACGACGGCGAAGAGAAGCGGGATCGTCGTGTCGGCCTTGACGCCCATATAGAAGTGTATGACGCCGCCGGTGGCCGCAACGTAAGTCAGCTTGTGCAGTTTCGCCCAACGCTTGCCGCCGAGCCGTTTGACCATGCCGTTAGTCGAGGTTGCGGCGAGCGGAACGAGCAGCAGGAAACTCGCCATGCCGATAGTGATGAACGGGCGCGCCCAAACGTCTTCCACGATCTCGCGCACGCCGAAAAACTTGTCGAACCAGACGTAAGTCAAGAGGTGCAGGCAGCCGTAAAAGAACGCGAAGAGGCCGACCTGACGGCGCAACTTGACGAGCCAGTTCGCGCCCGTCAGTTTGCGCAGCGGAGTGACGGCGAGCGTGACGAAGAGGAAGACGAGCGCGAGGACGCCGGTCGCGCGCGTCGCAAACTCGATGGGGTTCGCCCCGAGTTTGCGTTGATAGGCGTCCCACGCGAGCAGCGTCGCGGGGACGAGGCCGTTGATGAACAGGACGAACCGCGTGAATTTAATGTCGGGCGCAAACATTCGCTTTCTCCGCGTCAGAAGTTGACCCGCAAATCCATCCCCGCGTAAAGCTGCGCCACCTGTTCGCCGTAGCCGTTGAAGGGCAACGTGTCGCGCAAACCGAACTCGCCGATGCGCCGCTCCTTCGCCTGACTCCAACGCGGGTGATGAACTTTCGGATTCACGTTCGAGTAGAACCCGTACTCGTCGGGCGCGGCGATGTTCCAAGTCGTCGGCGGCAGGGCGTCCGTGAGCGTGATCTTGACGATTGACTTGATGCCCTTGAAGCCGTACTTCCACGGCACGACCAGACGCAGCGGCGCGCCGTTTTGCGGCGGCAGCGTCTCGCCGTAGAGTCCGCTGGCGAGAATCGTGAGCGGGTGCATGGCCTCGTCCAGACGCAAGCCTTCGACATAAGGCCACTCCAGCACGTCGCTCCGTTGATTCGGCATCCGCTTCGGGTCGAGGAGCGTCTGGAAAGCGACGTACTTCGCCTGCCCCAGCGGCTCGACCTGCTCCAACAACTTCGCCAGCGGAAACCCGACCCACGGGATGACCATCGACCAACGCTCCACGCAACGCATCCGGTAGACGCGTTCTTCCAGCGGCGCGATCTTCAACAGGTCGTCGAGGTCGAAGACCCGCGGTTTCTGCACCAACCCCTCGACCCCAACCGTCCACGGTCGCGTGACGAACCCGCGCGCCTTCCCTGCGACTTCCGATTTGCCCGTCGAAAACTCGTAGAAGTTATTGTAATTCGTGATCTCTTCGTAAGCGGTTCGCGCCTCGCCGGGCGGCGGGGGAAAACTCTGTGCCTGTCCGGCGGTTTGCACGCCCTCGATCTTCTCGCCCTTCACGGCAGGCGGCGCGGGCACGGCGAAACGGCGATAGACGAAACCCGTGGCGGCGGTCGTCGCGGCGAGCGCCGCGCCGCGCATGAAGTTGCGCCGCGTCAGGTATAACTTCTGGTCCGTGATCTCGCTGCTCTTGATGTCGTCCGGCTTCTTAATCAACATACTGCGCCCGCTCTCCGTCAAAAAAAACTCGACGCCAACTCGTGTCGACTTTGTACCCCGACAATACGCGCGCCGTTTCGACTACGGATGTCTAACGAGAAATCAGCCCTTTATGATGAGCAACTGACCGCGAGACGTTTGCCCCAATCGGGCGGCGACCCGGCGTAAGTTTCCCTTCCCGGCTGCTCCGTGAAAGGCGCGCGCAGCACTTCGAGCAGACGCTCGATCTCCGTGTAGTCGCGCCGCTCGACCGCAGATGTGATGGCGTTCTGCGCGAGATAGTTGCGCAAGACGTACTTCGGATTAACTCGATCCATGCGGCTCTTGCGCCCCGCGTCTTCGCTCGACTCCGCGATCAGGCGCGCGCGGTAACGCGCCGCCCACGCGTCGAAGGCGGCAGGCTCGACGAACATGTCGCGCAAGTGGTCGTGGCGTGCGTCGCCCGTCGTCTCGAAGTTGCCGAGGCGGCGGAAGAAGTTCGTGTAGTCAACGCCGTTCGCTTCAAGCAGGCCGAGCAGGCTCAGGAGCAACTCCGCGTCCCCTTCCGCTTCCGTCGTCAGGCCGAGTTTCGCGCGCATCAGTTCGCCATAGTGCGCGGCGAAGGCGGGCTGATAAATTTCGAGCGCGCCCGTCGCCTCTTCCACCGAGATCAAATTCACGAGCGTCTGCGCGAGGCGACTGACGTTCCAGAGGCCGACGGCGGGCTGCTGGTCGAAGGCGTAGCGACCGGAGTAGTCAGAGTGGTTGCAGACGAACCCGGCGTGGTAGTCGTCGAGGAAGCCGAACGGCCCGTAGTCGAGCGTGAAGCCGAGGATGGACATGTTATCCGTGTTCATCACGCCGTGCGCGAAGCCGACCGCCTGCCACTTGGCGATGAGCCGCGCCGTGCGCCGCGCCGTTTCGAGTAGAAACTGCCGGTACTTGTCTTCCGCCGCGACGAGTTCGGGAAAGTGATTGGCGATCACGTAGTCGGCCAACTCGCGTACGCGTTCGGGCTGTTGCCGGTAGTAGAAGACTTCAAACGTGCCGAAGCGAACGTGGCTCTCGGCCATGCGCACGAGCATCGCCGCCGTCTCAATCGTCTCGCGCCTGACCGGCTCGTCGCTCCCGACGATGCAGAGCGCGCGGCTCGAAGGTATGCCGAGCGCGTGCATCGCCTCGCCGCACAGGTATTCGCGGATGGTCGAGCGCAAAACGGCGCGCCCGTCGAAACCGCGCGAGTAGGGCGTTGCTCCCCCGCCCTTCAAATGCAGATCCCACTTCGCGCCGCGTGCGTTCCGCACCTCGCCGAGAAGGATCGCGCGCCCGTCGCCGAGTTGCGGCACGTAACTGCCGAACTGATGCCCCGCGTACAACATCGCAAGCGGCTCCGCGCCGGGCAGCGTGCGCGCACCGCCGAAGTATTCGACAAACTCGGGACGCTCCGCCTCGCGCGGGTCGAGATCGATCAACTCCGCCGCAGCCGGGTTGAAACTGACGAGATAAGGATCGGGAAACGCGGTCGGGCTGACTCTGGAGTAGAAAGCATCCGGCAGGCGCGCGTAGGTGTTGTCGAACGCCAACTCGTTTAATTTGCGCATCGTCTCGTCTCCCCCTTGAACCATCACTCGCTACGATAGAAGAATCACAAAGTTTGCGCCACCCGGCGCGCAGGACGCGCGCAGAGAAAAGCGACGCCTGCCGCGTCGCGCCGGAGTAACACGCGCGCTCCGCGCACTGGCCGCACATTGACCGCACATTGACCGCGCAAGATGAGACGCTTCACAGGTTGAATTTGATGATCGCCAGAAAGATTGTGGTGATGAAAATAACCGCGAGGTAATAAGTCGCCACGACCGCCCGCGTGTCGCGCGTGTCGGCGTCCCACAGTTTGAAGGTGAAGCGACCGAGGATGAATAACAGGATGCCCGAATCGAATAAGAGCGATTGCGTTCGGCTGAGCGAGTTCGTAGCTGCGCCGGATGAATCGAACTGGAGAGAGAGTTCGGCGGGCAGGCGCGACCAGAAGGCGGCGTAAGAGCCGACGAGGAGCGGCAGCGCGAGCCACGGCAGGAGGATCAGGATGCGCCGGTGCTTCCCGGTCACGGGTTACGGCCTCTTTGCTTTTGCGTCTGTCGCCGTCACGCCTGTTATGGCGACCGTCGCCCGCGCGACTGTTACGGCGCACGGGCGACGGTCGCACTTTAGTCGTTCAGCCCGCGCGTGAGCGCGCCGTGCAGTTTGCCGAGCGCGGCATCGAGGATGTGGTCTTCGCGCGCGATGCAGAGGCGCATGTAGTTGTCCCAGATGTCGCTGTCGGTGAAGGCGCTGCCCGGCACGGCGGCGACGCCCGCCTGCGCGATCAACTGTTCGTTGAGTTGCATCGCATCCGTGTACTGTTCGGGGATGCGCGCCCAGACGTAGAAGGTCGAGCCGGAATCGTAGATGCGAAAGCCCAACTCTTCGAGCACGCCCACGGTGCGCGCGCGCTTAGCGGCGAAGCGTTCGGCGAGGCGCGCGTAGTAATCCGAGTCGGACATCAACACCTCGGCGAGGGCTTTTTGCAGCGGCGTCGGCGAACAAACGTAGAAGACGTTGTTGGCGTTGTTGAGCGGCGCGATGAGGTTGGCGTCGCCGTAGACGTAGCCGAGACGCCAGCCGGAAATGTTCCACGACTTGGAGAAGGAGTTGACCGTTATCGTGCGCTCGCGCATCTCCGGCAAAGCGGCGATAGAGAGGTGCGGCGGCGCGCCCGCGACGTAGTGCTCGTAAACTTCGTCGGAGATGCAGAGGAGATCGAATTCCTGACACACTTCGGCAATCGTCGTGAGTTCGTCGCGCGTGAAAACTTTGCCCGTCGGGTTGACGGGCGTGCAGACGATGATCGCGCGCAGCGGAAACTCGCGGCGCGATTTCAACTCGCGGCAACGCGCGCGCAGGTCATCCTTATCGAATTGCAGCGTCTCGCCCGATAGCTGTAAGACCTCCGCGCGGCCTCCGAGTTCTTCGATGATGCGGCGGTGATAGGGATAGTAAGGCTCGAAGATGAGGGCGGCGGAATCTTTGAGATAGGCGTCGGCGATGGCGACGAGTCCGCCGGTCGCGCCGGGCGTGATGAGCAGTTCGAGCGGAGTGGCGGCGGGGTCGATCTCGACGCCGTTGAACGTCCTGATCTTGTCGGCCACCACGCGCCGCAACTCGCGCGTGCCCTCGGCGGGGCTGTAATGATTCTGGCTCGCGGCGATGATCTCACTCGCCGCCCGCGCGAGTTTCGGGTCAATCGCCAACTCCGACTGTCCCTGCACGAGGTTGCCGTCCGGGGGGACGAGTCGCGTGATCAGTCGTATGTCGGGCTTAACTTTTTTCATCTTGGTCACCATAAGCAGTTTCCTTCTGGCGGTCGCCGTAGCAAAATTTTGGGCGCGCGATGCAAGTGCGGGTCGCAGGTGTTGGCCTGAGTGGTCGGACGGGACACGTTCAGCGGCGCGGGCGTCTGAGCAACACCAGCCCGATGATCAGGAACACGATGCCGACGTAGAGGAAAGTCCGCTGGCTGGCGATGCCGATTCCCAGAAAGGCCGTTCCGAGCGCGATGAAAGGTATGCCGCGTTTCGACATCGTTTCGCCTCCGTTGAGCAGTTCGTTAAATTCGTGTTACCCGACAAACTACCGGATTTCCGTCTTAAGATACTTTTGAACGACGAAACTTTCAACGGCGGATGAGCGGCGAAAGTTTCAACGACGCGCCACCCGCGCGCGGGGACAGCAAAATTTCGGATGGCGGCCTGATTTAATTTGAACTCTGTGCCCGCTCTGTGCTCTCTATGTCTGTGTTGGTGAATGTCTTTTATAAGCATTCACCACAGATCACAGAGAGCACAGAGCGGGCACAGAGGAAAGCTGAAGACAGGTCGCCACAAAATTTCGCGTTGACTTCGCGGGGCGCTGTTTTGAAATTAAAGTTTCGCGGCGGCCTTTGCTATACTTCGTCGTATGCCAAAAAAGAATTCTCCGAACAGCGTCACGGTGGGGCTGGTGCAGATGACTTGCGCGCCCGACCCCGCGGTCAACATGAAGAAGGCGATTGCGCGCATCGTCGAGGCGGCAAAACGCGGCGCGCAGGTCGTCTGCCTGCAAGAACTTTTCCGCTCGCAGTATTTCTGCCAGACCGAAGACATCGAACTCTTCAAACTCGCAGAGACGATTCCCGGCCCTTCGACCGAAGCCCTGTCGAAAGTCGCGCGCAAGCACAAGGTCGTCATCGTCGCGTCGTTGTTCGAGAAGCGCACGGCGGGCATCTATCACAACACGGCGGTCATCATCAACTCCGACGGCCAGATTGCGGGCAAGTATCGGAAGATGCACATCCCGGACGACCCGCTCTACTACGAAAAATTTTACTTCACGCCCGGCGACCTCGGCTTCGCCAGCCACGACACGGAGTTCGGCAAGATCGGCACGCTCGTCTGCTGGGATCAGTGGTTTCCCGAAGCCGCGCGCCTGACCGCTCTCTCCGGCGCGCAGTTCCTCTTCTACCCGACCGCCATCGGTTGGCTGCCGGACGAAGACGACGAGATGAACACGGCGCAGCATCAGGCTTGGGAGACGATTCAACGCGGGCACGCGATTGCGAACGGCGTCTACGTGGTGGTCGTCAACCGCGTGGGCGCGGAAGGCAAGTTGAAGTTCTGGGGTCAGTCGTTCGTGGTCGATCCATTCGGTCGCATCGTGGCGAAGGCTTCGGCGGACGAGGAGGAAATTCTCGTCGTCGAATGCAGCCTCGACAACATCGAGCGCACGCGGCAGAACTGGCCGTTTCTGCGCGACCGCCGCATCGAATCTTATCAGGGACTCGGCTACCGATTTCTTGAGCCGCCCACAAATAAGTAGCTGTCAAAAGTAGTCGTCATAAGTAACTGTCGAAAGTAGCCGTCGAAATAGATGAGCAAGCAGCAGACTCCCGCCGAACTCGGTTTCCGCATGCCGCCCGAATGGCACAGGCACGCGGCGACGTGGCTGACGTGGCCGAAAGACCCGCTCACGTGGCCTGAACGCGTGCCGCAGGTTGAAGAAACTTATCTTGAGATCATGGCCGCGCTCGCGCCGCACGAGACGGTGAACCTGCTGGTGGATGACGAGGCGACGGAAGCGTCGGTCGGCGCGCGCTGTAAGTTTGAGGGAAGCCAAAACGTCCGCTTTCATCGCATCCCGACCGTCGATTCATGGATACGCGACTACGGTCCAAACTTTCTCCTCGACGAGCGCGGCGCGCTCGCCTACAACGATTGGGTGTTCAACGCGTGGGGCGACAAGTATGAAGAGTTGAAACGGGACGACGCGATCCCGAAGCGGCTGGAAAGCGTTTTGCGCGTGCCGCGCTTCGAGCCGGGCATCGTGTTGGAAGGCGGCTCGATTGAGGTCAACGGCGCGGGCGTCGTGTTGACGACCGAGCAATGCCTGCTCAACCCGAACCGCAACCCGCACCTCGAACGCGGCGGCGTGGAAAAGTATCTGCGTGATTATCTCGGCGTCGAGCAAGTGCTCTGGCTCGGCGAGGGCATCGTCGGCGACGACACGGACGGACACATCGACGACATCGCGCGTTTCGTCGCGCCGGACACAATCGTCTGCGCGCTCGAAGACGACCCCGCCGACCCCAACTACGAACTACTCCGCGACAACCACGAACGCCTCCTGCACGCGACCGACGCGCGCGGTAATGCTTATAAAGTCCACACGCTCCCGATGCCCGGCCTCGTCGGCGGGCGCGAAGATCGTCTGCCCGCTTCTTACGCAAACTTTTACATCGCGAACAACGTCGTGCTCCTGCCCGTCTTCGGCCACCCGAACGACGCACGCGCCGCCGACACGCTGCAACGCCTCTTGCCCGAACGCCGCGTGATTCCGATCAACGCCGAGTCGCTCGTCTGGGGCATGGGCACGCTCCACTGCCTGTCGCAACAGCAGCCCGCAGCTTAGTGTTGTATAGGCGAGAAGCCGGACGTGTTGCGGGGGCGACTAAAGAATGAAAGCGGAAGCCACGGAACTGTTTGTCATAGGCGGCGCGATGATCTTCTTTCTCGCGATCTGCGCCGTCGCCGTCTGGGCGTTCGTGCGTCAATATCGCCGCGAGCATCCGAGAGACGAGAATCCGCGCGAGTGATCTTAAGAAGCGGTTTGAACAATCCCGACAGGGACGATTGAGAATAGCCCGCCACTTTAGTGCCGGGCTATTCTCAATCGTCCCTTCGAGACAACAACAAGGCCGCCGGATTTTCCTGTAAGCACCTCTATCGCGTCTTCAAATATTCGATGATTGCCCAACGTTCGTCGTCTGTGAGCAGCGGCCCGATCACGCCCCGGCCACGCGCGCCGTCGCGAAACTCGTGACCGGAGTTGGAATTGCCGCTGATGCCGGTGCGGAACTCGAAACCGCCGGGCGTCGCGCCAGTTTGGAAGCCGACGGCCTTCGGGTCATATGCAAGATT
>Ga0307513_10006443_pt1 | contig 15341 bp, 18 predicted proteins | sample 15_EM_MG_FD_202174 | JGI IMG/M metagenome (GOLD analysis project Ga0307513, IMG submission 202174) | Populus trichocarpa ectomycorrhiza microbial communities from riparian zone in the Pacific Northwest, United States - 15_EM | ecosystem: Host-associated > Plants > Roots > Unclassified | place... | reverse complement strand
AGAGTAGATAAACGCAGAGTGAATACCGCCTCGTTGATCTGATAGTCCTTTAGAGACTGGGCAGCCGCGCGCGAGCTCGCTACCCCCGCGGTGGTTTTATGAGTGGCGTGGCCAACATGGGAGTTGCACGCTGCCCCGAGTCGTTGGCTGGTGGAACTCGCATTCATCGCTGCATCCGCATCACCGGGCTTATTACGATATTTTCCCTTGCACTCTGTTGTCCCCCCACACCCTATTTCCGTTGCCGGCATTGACATGAACAGCTCCTTGTCGTGGGTGTCATAGTTGCGTTCGGTGTGGTAAAGGTGCGGGAATGGAAGACGATCGGATGGGTGTCGCCATCGGGGGTCATGGCGTAGTCAGAAGCGTCGGTTTCGACGAGCATAGGCTGGTCAGGAGACCAACCCGTCAGTACAGAAGCGTTGGTGAATGACTCGTTAAGAGTCTGGAAGGCGGCATTGGTTTTATTACTCCAATCCCAATATGAGGCGAATATACTTCAACGCCGGCAGAACCTCGCCTGCGCAAACACGTATTTAAGGTTTGGGTCAGGGGGGTGCCCAGAGGCTGCCCTCCTAGTCGGGAGCCCAAGTGACTGTTGGAGTTGGTGATTCCTCCAACTAAAAGACCGGGTAGTGTAGTGGTAACGCGCCCTGCTAGTCATGGGGAGGTCCCGGGTTCGAACCCCGTCTTGGTCGTTCTTTTCTCTCTAACAGCGACCCTGCCTGGATGCCCGTTACCCCTCGATTTCCAGGAACGCGTTTGATCGTAGGTATCTTGGTCATATCGAGTTTATCGAGAACCAGAAATCCCCACACCTGGAGCAAAATTGTTGACGACTCACCAGAGTTTGAAAAAGTTGGCTCGGGTATTTGATATGTCAGAGGCACCGACAGCCACCGTTGACCCGTGCTGGGCTGTGGGCTGAACCAACATGCGTGGATATTCGAATTGGCCGCGATGACGGTGAAAATCACCCCCACCAGCAATCCAGCTAATACCGTATTGTCTATCCATGTCAGCGCCAAGGCTCATCGACGCGATCGATGGCCGTCCCGAGGCCTGTACACGATCAATGACCCTGCAACGGAGTGAACGTGATCTTGAGACATGGAGGGGAAGAAAAGAACACACCAGCGGATCCCTTCAGTAACATCCTCAGTAAACCCCTTGCCGTTATCACCTATGACATTGACTGAGGCTGAGTTGACTCTCCTGCTGCACGAGCCTCTGAAGGAATTCTTTCACTCGCTATGACCAACGCTTGGATATCGACGTCACAAGGGGCCCTCTCGAAGACCCCCAGGGTTATCGACGCGAGTACCCAGGGCTAAGTCTCGCTCGCGACCACCTTTATATGTCGGGGTTTTCGACCGTGACCTCCTTGCGAGATCAAAACCGTCGCTCTTTTTTTTTGGAGTGTTATTCGTTCACCTAGTTAGCATCGGGTCCACCGCGGAAGTGGCAATGCGGTGGGAGGCCAGGGCAACGAACGACGCTGCATTCTACCTCACTTGTCTGCTTATCTGCCTCGCAACGAAGTGCGGTTCTATTCCTTTCCAGCTCTGGCTCCCTCTCCTTCTCATTTTTGAATGGAAAGGGGTAACCGCTCCTAAGTGCCTGCAGACAGGAGAAGCCGTCGTCGATCCCCTGGCCACGATTCGGTCCCCTATGTCGAGAGCGTAGTTTCGTGCTTTTCAATCTGTTCGGGCTCAGAAAGGATAGTTTCGTGTATCTACTCAACGTACCGGGCGAGATTATCTAGGATTTTGTACGTGGGTTGCAATTTATTCCCGCATAAACATCTTCGACTCCCGCAACTTAGCCGACACACGTAAATACAACAAGCCTATATTCAAATCCACCTGAGATCTGCCTCCGACACGCGGAAAGAGGGAGGGTCACAGCGAGGTACATTGTAGAAAGCATTGTGAAGAGCCGCAGTCAACGAGACTAGGAAATATCGGGCACGAGGACAAACGTCGACGGCCAGAATGCGAGGGAGTAAGGGGAATGGGGGGGTTGGGGGTGGGGGAAACAACAGACAGAAGATCAGAAAGACGAAAGACAAGTACATGTACAGAATTGAGACAGAGGATGAGTCCTTGTTCCCATCAAACAATGTTAAGCCGTGCCACTACGCACTACGCCTCGGGGAGGGAGACGCGGCGGGCGAGGGGCATCGTAGGTCCGACTGACTCGCCGCGGAGCATGGGCATCGAGGTAACAAAAGGCTCGTGTTCAAAGCCATTGCGGATCGATCCGAGCGTCGAACGGCGCTTGAGGCTGGGCGTAGAAAGGTCCATAGCAGCCATGCTTTGGTCGAGCCCGTGCGCCTCGTCGGCCTCTCGGAGGGTGTATAGATTCGAGACGCCGGAAGAGAATGAGCTGGTAGACCCACGGGGAGTCTTAAACTTGGACTTGGTGCTGCTGCTGAGCGAAGGCAGCGAGAGGTTGGAGGGCGTTGCCGGTGTAATAGGCGTGATGGGCGACGACGGCGAGCGAGAGAGAGGGCTACCAGAGTCGACACTGGCTGTGTCGGACTTTGCGGATTCCTGCGTGGGGTCGGTGGGGACGACAGGGACGAAGGTGCGCTGCTGCTGGAGGAGTGGTTGGACTGGAGGGTGAGGGTGAGAGAGAGCAATGAGGACAGAAGCAATGAGATGTGCATACCACTACTGCGACTCCAGGTGACGCGGAGAGGCTTGCCGTCGAAGACGATACCGTTGAGGGCCTCGATAGCACGGGCGGCATCGAGCTTGCGGGCGTATGAAATGAAGGCGCAGCCCTTGCCAAAGTTAACATTGGTAATGGTGCCCATGGCAGCAAAGCGAGCGACAACGTCTTGCAAGAGAATGCGCTGGGAAATGCCGCCGACAAAGACCTTGGTGTTCTTGGGGTCGACCGAGGCCCACTGAGCATTGAAAGCATCGATGACGACGTTGTCCCGTTGGCGCTCGTCCTTTGAGCGGGGGTGGGCGAAGAGGACGAGTCCGACGGGCTGGCGATTGCGGTCCTTTGCATGGGCGCGAGAGAGCCGGACTGTAGAATGTGTGAGCGGGGGCAAGGGGCGGGCGGGAAAGCAGGACAGGAGACTGACTAGGACGTCCGATGCAGAGTACGCCTTGCATAATGTACAGGGCGCGGGTGCGCTCAGCGATCGAGGGGAAGCGGACAAAGGCATACTTGGAGCTTCCGCTGTCGCCGGCGACGATGCGGACGTCTGTGATATTGAAAGGGTAGATGTACACTTTGCCGAAAGCGTCCGCGGGGAGATGCTCCATAGGGAAGTGGAACAGACGGTAGATGTCGTCCTCGACGGCGAGCGGGGAGAGATCCGAGACGAAGAGGGAAAGGACGTCTTCGCCCTGCGAGGGGACGTCGTGCATCGGGGGCTGGTTATGGTGGCTGAGGTGGCTATAGTCCTGTTGTGGCTGCTGCTGTTGGTGGTGATAAGAGTGAGGGAGCGCTGTGATAGCCATCGAGCTAGAGGAGCGGGATAGGGGTAGCTGGTGTGAAGCTCGGAGCTGGGGAAGAGGCAGACGGTGGGTTCGCTGTGGTGGTCGACGACGACGAGGGCTGCGGCGACGAGGAAGAGACGATCGACGAGGGCGCTGGTGATGGGGTGTCGAGGTGTCAAGGTGAGGGAAAAAGAGTGAAAATTGGAAAAACACGAGGAATTTTATATTGTGGCGACTGGCAGCAGGAGGTTACTCCCACTGCCGCCCACTGCCGCTTCCACTGCCGTCGCTTCCCTCCCACCTCGGACACGGACTCCATCTCCATCTCCGATGACGTCCACCCCTGTCGATTCAATTCACTCTCAGGGGCTACTAACCCCTATCCCAGGCTATCCTAGGCCCTTCCTAGCCTCTTAGCTCTTCGCAGTCTAAGGAGCCAAAAACCAGCCTAGCCTGCAACGTCGTCTATCTACGAGCCAGCCGCAGATTATTTGGTACATTTGATTCCGGCAACGGAGCGAGCGACTAATCCTAATCCTTTGACAGCTGTCAGCCTTAGGAGGCTGGAGCTCGGCCCTTGGTCATCCACATCCAAAGATGCTGCCAAGGTCACTGAACCGTATCGCAACAAAGTCCTCAACAAACGCATCAAAACGAATATCCCTTACATCCTTGCCCTCTCTTTTTCCAGCCGCAACTCATCTTTCTCGTCGACCGTTTGTCCATCCCTCAAGAACAGACCGCGCTGCTGTCGTCGATCTTCCTATCCCATCAAGTACATTCTATTCTTTACTCCCATTTATTTCCCAAAAATTTAATGCTCCTTTTTAATCCCAGACCGTGCCTTCAAACTCGACCCTCCACAACATCCACAACCAATCTCGGCTCTAAACCCAATCTACCTCGATGCTCAGGTCTGCTTTTCCGTTATCCCACAACCGAGATCGCTCACTGGGTCCCATTTCGGCAGGCAACCACCCCAATGGACCCCCGCGTACTCGACGCCATGATGCCCTTCTCTATTGATATGTATGGAAATCCTCACTCAAGGACCCATGCGTACGGGTGGGAGGCGGAGCACGCCGTCGACGAGTCACGACGGGTGAGTGTACCGTGCTTTGGCCCGCTCTCAAGGGCGTTATAGCGGTATTCGCGACGGGAGACCAGCTTACAGGAGTGGTAGAGCGTTTGCGCGTCTCCAGGATGTGCGCAACGCAAACTCACCATGCCGCCATTACCGTTCTCGATTCTGATTGCACCTACCGGTCGTGGACACCGGAGGACAGGCACATTGATGCCACCATTACGCTAATATAGCTCTTTGAAAGCCCATGGCGTATCATGTCACTTTACTACTTCTCTGCCATCTCTCATTCGAACACCCACCCAATTCGTGCTATGCACAGTCAGTGCTAACACCACACTTTAATAGCACATAGCGTCCCTTATTGGAGCAGATGAAAAGGACATCGTCTTCACCTCTGGCGCGACAGAGAGCAACAACATGATCATCAAGGGTGTAGCGCGATTCCACAAGGAAAAACGAAACCACATCATCACCACGCAAACAGTGCGTTCCTCTTTCCTCCTCTCCCCTTGCCTTTCTCTCTCCTTTCACCCACCAACCGAAACTGAAAACATACCCTGACCCTCCCATCCCTTGCAGGAACACAAATGCGTCCTTGACTCATGCCGCAAGCTCTCCGAAGAAGGGTTCGAAATCACCTACCTCCCCGTGCAGCGAGACGGCCTCATCTCCCTCTCCACACTCGAAGCCGCCATCAGGCCACAGCAGACGATCCTGGTGTCCATCATGGCCGTGAACAACGAGACAGGTGTCATCCAACCGCTGCAGCAGATCGGCGAGCTGGTCAAAAAGCACCGCGGTGTCTACTTCCACACCGACGCCGCGCAGGCTCTGGGCAAGATCCCACTCGACGTAGAGACGATGAACATCGACTTGATAAGCCTCAGCGGGCATAAGGTGTATGGACCCAAGGGCGTCGGCGCAGCGTTTGTACGGCGCAGACCAAGGGTACGTCTCGAGCCCATTATCAGCGGTGGTGGGCAGGAGAGGGGGCTGAGGAGCGGGACGTTGCCTAGTACGCTCGCGGTTGGGATGGGCGAGGCGTGTAGGATTGCGAAGAAGGAGATGGAGGTGAGTCGTCTTCAAAATCGAGGGTGTAGGTGCGGGGGACACGGGGATGAGGACTCGCACGCGGACTGTGGTTATTCTCCCAGCCCAGGAGTAGAATGCTTGCAGCACCCTTCTGTTGGGTGCCGCATTCGACTCTGCGATGAGCTTGCGTGCAGGGGTACTGAGGGCGTCCTCCCCACCTCGACCCGGCCCTGCTTTTGCAGAGGCATAACTGACACGTACACGTACTAGTACGATCACGCGCGCATCTCGGCCCTCTCCGAGCGCCTCATCCAAGGCATAACCTCCCGTTGCTCCCACGTCTTTCGCAACGGTTCCTCGGCACCGGAAAGCAGCTACCCGGGGTGTGTGAACCTCTCGTTTGCGTACATCGAGGGCGAGTCGTTCCTCATGGCGATGAAGAACACCGCACTTTCCTCGGGCTCGGCCTGTACCTCTGCCAGCTTGGAGCCGAGCTACGTCCTCCGCGCGCTGGGTGCGAGCGATGATATCGCCCACTCGAGTATTCGCTTTGGGATTGGGCGCTTTACGACTGAGGAGGAGGTGGATTATGTGATCGAAAAAACCGTCGATACGGTCGAGCGATTGAGAGAATTGAGGTATGGGACCGTCACTCGATTGTGTAGTGTGGTCAGCTGATTTTCGTTATTTGACTTTGCAGCCCCCTTTGGGAGATGGTCCAGGAAGGGATCGATATCACCACTATCAACTGGTCGCAGCACTAAGCGCTTGTCGAACCATATGCCATATGCAAGCCGGCACAGGTTTCCAGGGCGTCCGACCCTCCACATCCGGCGCCCCCAACCTGCAAAGCAAACAAAATCGGATATGAGTACATACGAATTGAGCCAGCGCTCCGTCTATGTTATACCGTCCCCTCAATATTATACCATCCACACCAACGCTTGCACTCACACTATGTCATTTAGCTCCCGCCCATGTGCTCATACAGAAATTTGAATGACAGCCTCACTCTGAGCAATGTACATCGGCGATCTCTCGTCACATTTTGTTACGTATGACATGTTGCTTGTGATCGCCAGGTAGCATGACGCCAGAAGGCGAGTGGAAATCGCAAAAATGCATAATTTTTGGCTCTCCGGCGAGAGCGTGGATAAAGATACAGCAACACAACGGCGACGACAATGGTAGACACTTGGCTCCAAGGATGAGGGGCAGAAATCGTTCAGCCGAAGAGGTCGAGACCCTGTGAGGAGAATCAAGGGCGTGCGTCCCAGTGAGTCCCATCGAAAACGAGGGAAGGAAATTCGAGGGAATAGAGAAGAGGGAAGAGCACATTCGTCAGCACATGTGTTCGGGCGGAAGGTACGCAAACGGGATCCACGAGAGCGGCTCGCAAAAAAACCATCCGCAATTGGAAATCCGCGATCGGTGCTCACCATATCACCGTCGGACTCTTCTTCCGACTCTGCTGCTGCGGCTGCTGGCGCAGCGCCACCGCCTGCCCCTGAGTCTCCAGCCGCCGCAGGGGCGTCCGCGGCGGCAAATGCTTCGGGGTTGGCGAGGTACTCCTTGACCTGTTGGTTTTGCATGCGTTTGTCAGCTCCTGATCGTGCAAGGGAAAGGAAAAAGGGCAATATGCAGAAAGTGATCAGACCCTAGAGGATTGTCCGCATTGTCTCCATTAGAGACGGTCGGAATTTTCAGTGTGAATGTATTTAGGTTTTTGTGCATCACATACTAGAAGAGAAGAGGTAGAGTGAAGATGAACGCACCTTATCGGCACCTTCAAACGAGTATTCAGTCTCGAGAGCAACGGCCAAAAGGTTCTTGTAGGCGTTGACCAGGGAATGAGACACGGAGGCCAAGGTAGGGTAGTTCACTGCGAGTGAGATGCACGCAACTGTCTTGATACCCGTCAAGAAGCGGCCGATCAACTCTTGCTCGTCGATGTCCAACACACTGGGGGAGAAAGCGGTACCGTCACTAAAGATCTGAGCGACGGTCATACCGTATGTGAACGGCGAGATGTTGAGCATGTTGAGCAAAGTGGCCTCGGATGGCCCAACTTTGGTGCCGGCGACCACGACCTTGATATCGGACACGATTTCAATCGTACCACGGGCAATCTTGGTGGGGACAGAAAGGGCTTGGAAGAAGGACGTCTTGCCAGGCTCCATACCAGTGTTTCCGGCTGGAACGACGACATCGATTGGGGCGACAGCACCAGCACGGGCGGGGGCCTTGACCTTGTTGGCTGTAATGACGTCACGGACTTCCTTGAGGTCGCCAGCGGTGAAGACGAAGCCGACGTTGCCCTTGACGTGGGGGAGGAGACGCTCGTACTGGGGGTTCTCGGAGAGAATGTTTCGGAGTGCACGTCGGACCATGGTATTCTTTCCCATCAGAACGACGCCATTGCCACGGAGAGCCGTACGGATCTGGTGCATTTGATTCGAACCGACGTTGTCAACATTGACGATGAAAATAGATGCTATGAGCGAGGAAATCGCTCAGTAGCTAAACTAAGAATATGATTAAGAATGTAGGTACGCACAATACTTGGCCAGAAGCTCCTTGAGCTTAACGAAGTAGAGTTCCTTTTGCGCGCGAGTAGCACCCATATCGACTTTTGTTCTTGATTTGGATACCAATTCACCATCATAAGCACTTCGATAATATAGATGTGTCAGTGATGGAGGCACATACCGCTAGAATCTGTAGGAAATCGAATAAATTCGCATGAGATAGACGAACGGTAACACCACTCACATAGAGGATTTGTCGTCTAATGGATATGCTGGGATATTGTTTATTGTGTAAGAGCCTCCCAATTGACCTCTGCACGTCCAAACGCGAGAACTAGTCAGCCACTGCGGTAGCCGATCTCCAAAATTGACGGGACAGACCGAATGGAATCAAAAGGACTATTTAAAGGCGCCTTACGATCTGCAGTATATCAGCGTGAGTTCTTCGCCGTTTTCGATGGACGGAAAGCACCAACAGGATCAAAGTTCGTGGTAACAACGACCAAATATGTGCCAAATATTGCCACGCCCGTGTGAACTCGTCTTGTCGATTATTCAGGACATTCACTAACCTTCCTTAAGGAAATGGAATTAAATATAAACTCAAATGACGAACCCACAGTATTCCGTTCACTCTCGTGCCTCGCCTGTGCAACTTTAAACTCCATCATCTTTCCGCGGGCTAATTTTTGTCTTGAATAGTGACAACAAATATCATTGGAGCTATCCAGAACTCAGGAGGAGATAATAAATGGAGTTGTTTCTCATCACGCTCACCCAGTTTTCTACTGCACAAAACTCCGGCACTCTGGCTCGTAACGTTCTATACACTCCTGCATAATTGCCCTTGTATCTTACTTCCACAAACACAGTGGAGAAGATGTCCACGAGATACAGTAGGGAACAGCATATGACATAGAATTCAACCACGAGGCCAAAAGGTAACTACAATGTAAACTATGGCTAGAACAGTCGGGGGAATGTACACCAAGATGACGCGGTGAAGCAGACTAGGTACATAATGATTGCGGATAGTCTTGTGGATAGTTGGAATGAATAAGTAATTGGACAGGTGAGGCGAAACAAGGTCGGGGATATCGTAGCCCAAATACCTATAAAACACAGTAGTGGATAGAGTGAACCAGAATGGGCATGGAGCAATTAACATAATGATACTGGGGGATGGGGACAGGGCAATGGTGGGAATCAGGGTTATACGTTACGGCCGGGACCTGGGGTAAATAATTGCGAAGGCCAGAATCGGACACGGATCGCTTGAGTCTTACAAATAGACATATGGTGTGCTGGACTGGTTAGGATGAATTAAGGTTATGTTATAATGCGAGTAGATGATTGGGTTGGTTGCACGCTGTGTTGTGCTACTCATTCGACGACGCTGAGGCTATGGTGTGGTGTGGCAGGACAATGCGACCGGTGAGGTAAGATTGGAAGCGGAGGTGGCCGTACACGGAAGCATTCGAGACTTGCCGGACTTGCAGAACAGCAGAAACAGTAGATCGCAATAGCGGATAGACTTGGGTTTGTGTTGCGATAGATATTGGGCGATAGTAGGAGGGGATGGGCCAACGGGTACTGCGGAGGGGGGATGAGAGAACACCGGTCCTGGCAGGAGTGGCTCCTTAGGTAGCCAACCACTGATGTTCCCTCTGATCGGCCGCCCTCACGCGCTTAGTGGGTTGGAACTGCAACATAGGCAACAAAAACGCCGAAAATGCGCGCGCCTTCTCCCGGCCCTCCTCGCCCATCCCGCAGCCCTTCCGCCCATTCCCATCAGCAGCCTCATACCCTACAAGGCGCTCTTCAAGACTAGCATACCGCATCTTCCTGAGGCGTTCCTCGGGAATCTGGCCTAGCCGATCGAGGAGCTTACGGCCCATTTTCCCGCGAAGAGCCCATTCATGATCGTACTCCCACTGACCAAACGTCCCACGGAGTTTGGGTTCGCCACTGGGGTCAGCATGCATAGGGTGCCAGGGTGAGTTCTCGCACTCTCGCAGCTTGGGGTCGACCTCTGCTTCTTTAGCTGGCTGGTACCATACACCCCCATGGCCATACATGAACCCGTTGCCCTCGGGCCCAAGAATCTCACAAATCCCCACAAGGTGCTCAAAATCTTTCACCCTGCTGATCCCACCATCCTCTGGCGGGTCGAACAGATATGAGCCGGTGGAGATTTCCCAGAGAATACAGGCGATAGACCACATATCTGCTTTGAACTCCCAGTCTTTCCGACCTAGGATCACCTCGGGTGCGCGGTACTGCCGCGTCTGGATGCGGCCGGTAAAGTGGTCAGACATAGGCTGGGCGTTGCCAAAGTCAACAAGTTTGACGCTTAGCTGGGGTGGCTTGGCCGACGCGGGTGAGGTGGCTTTGGCTTTGGAGCGGAGAGTGCCAGGTGTACGGAGGGCAGGCTTGGGAACTTGCACAGCCGGTGCGGGAGGGGCGGCGAAGGATGCAGAGGGAACGACGAGCGGTTGTGCTACCAGAGCGGCAGTGCGTGACGAGGGGGAGAAACGCCATGTGAGGGCGTTGAGGAAGCCTGATGCAATGGAGGATGACCACGAGCGGGGGGTGGTGGCAACTGGCGAAGGAGAGGCGGGTATAGGGACAGGTTCGGGTTTGGATATGGATATCGGCGCAACTTTATGGCTGGCGCTGGCACGCGAGCTCCCACTTGTGCTGGGGGTGATACTCAACTCGCTGCCGTCGTGGTCTCGTTTGTATTCGATCGTACTCTGATCATCGTCCTGGCCCTTCTCCTTGCCATACGAATGCTGTACCACTTTCTCGGAGAACGTGACTATCTGGGTTGGGGAGGAGTCTACCGCATACGCCGCCGCGAGGATAGGCTGTGATTGCCAGATTTCGACCTGGGCGTTGAGAGCCGTACAATTGACAAGGACAGACTGCGGCTGAGTCCTTTCGAGTTCCTTCCGGACGATGGATTCGATTTCCGGAATGCAAATGGCGAGGTTTTCCAGCTGTGAGGGAGAAAACGGGACTTGTGAGTAGAGCATAGCAAAGGGGGCATAACCGGTTCGTGCACACCTTCAAATCTGTGTGAATATGCCGGCAAAGATCATGCAGAAATGCTGTCCCTTCGAGAATTTGATCTGCAAACCGCTTGACGAGCGCAAGCGGCAAGCCACCGGCCTCTCCCTTCTCCACTTCGCCCCTCTGTGCCCTCATTATATGTTGGTTGAGAAAATCGAGCAAATTAGGGCCGAGGAGCTCAAACACGAGCACGATGTGCATCTGGTCCGGGTATGTCAAGCTAGCGTGTTCGAAATGGTCGAGTAGGGCAACGATATGTGCGCTTTGGCGGTGGTGAGAACGGGTGAAATTGAGCACTTCGATTTCCGCTTTAGCCGCTTCGCGCGTCTCCGAGTCGGAACGGCATATCTTGAGGGCAACATGCACGTTAGTCCTGTGATACGAGAGCAAACAGGGGGTGTCAGTTCGAGTGCTGCGAGAGGGCGATGACAGCGAACGGATGCAAGGAATGGACGGAAACGGGACACGCCGTTTGCGGGCAGCGGGCAGGGATGGAGATCCCCCCTCTACTGTGAAACCTGTGGCGTGCTGCGCAAAGAGACGCGGCTATGTTAGGCTCATCCTATGACTCCCGAGGCGGATCATGTGCCGTTGCCTTCATTTTCCTGGAGTGATCCGCGGAAGGCATGCAACCGAGCAACCGACCAGCCCACGCTCGCTTCAGGCGCGTGCCGTGGCTGAGGTGTGCAAAGGTCAATGGTGGAAAATTCCAGGCGAGGGCGCGTGGGGCGGCGGCTATTGGCGAGAAGTCTCGAGTGCGTAGGCGCGGCCATAGGCCGAACGTGTGAGACGTGACAGTGACTGTGAGTAGCATCAGAAACAGGCCTAGGGCGCCCATTGAGTGGACCGAGGTCACATTTTGTAGCTCGCTGGAAATTTGGCGCTGGATAATGTGGTGCAAGAAAGATCCAGACAAGAGGGCGTGTAAGATGGAAGACAACCGGGTGTGCCGGTTGATACCCGTTGCAGCAAAAGAAACGGTAGGCCTGGTCAGAATGGAGACAGACTCACTGAGTGTCTTCTGCTAGCCATACTACTGCAAATGCTCCAAACCTACACGTCATAGTCAGTCTAGCTCAGCGGTGAAGGCGAGAGCAGTAGCAACACCAGCCGCGGCTGCTACAACTTACCCGAGTTTGCGTTTGATGGTATAGCGGTCGTCCCGGAGCTTATCTCCTGGTCGTACAGCAAGGTAGCCACCCCACGCATAGCAGTCTGCACTTTCTTCGTCGCTCACGTCCCAGGTCATCTTATTTGCCCGCCGGTATCGTTCCGAGTACGAAAAGGAAATGAGTCGTTAGGCGGCAGGGGGAACAAGTGGCGGCGACAAGAGCCCGGGTGATGTCGGATTATGCGTAGACGGGCTACGTATAGGTGCAGAGACAGGCTGCGAGAGGGTGGCGGGGAGAGACGGCGGGTCCAAGAGTGAGCCAAATGGGCCAAATGGTTTCCGAATAACAACAGGGGGACACCACATTATTGCCCCATTACCACCCATTTCGCTTGCTGAGCATCTTTGGTAATACCATTCGAATGTCCGCATTTGTCCGTACTTGTCCGCACTTTTCCGTTCGCCGTACCCCCGTCCTCCCCGTCCATCCCAGACCCGAGGAGCGCGAGCGAGCGGTAGGCAAAGGGATTGTCCGCGAGCACGTCGTCGGTCGGTTATGTAACCCGCCAGGCCGTAGTTACTTAGACATTCAACTCGTGTGAGTCTGGACCAACGCAGCCTCCCTACGCAGCCTCTCCATTCTCGCCTTCCGTCAAAGGGTCAGGCGTTCTCACTGTCCACCACACCCAATCGTACTTATAACCTTCTTGCCACGAGTCATGGTTCGTGTCCAACCTGCATCTCCCAGCACCTTGCCGCTTTGGGTCCCCTCTGCCCTCAGTCTGCTTCTTCCCTACGATACCTGTGACGGATGTGGCGTCTTGTCTATGACCCATAAATTGCATCGTAGGGAACGAGGCACTAAGACCCGTCCCTCTTCTACTTGCATTCCAAACGAAGTAGACACAAACCAGTCTCTTCCGAATTCGCCCTGTTCCCTGCAGAACCCGACCCTTTGGAAAGAATCACCATCATACTTGCGATATTTATGACGCAGTCAGCAGGAGAACGGTTGAAACGATCTCGACATTAGGGATATTGGAGGTGCTCCACATCAACGCGATTGGCCATGGCTTATCTTCCTTTCGATTGCGAGCTTGAACCTAATGAAACGAGCTCTTTGTACCTCGCGCTGGTGTACGTAAAGGGCATCCAGCGCTTATTCGTGACGCGTTTGGGAACAACGGACGGGGCTTATCTCTCCTGATTCCGATTATTACTACCAATGTCAACAGACTCACACCTCCAGCGCTTAATGCAACAGTTGCCACACCCGCATCAATCGCCGCTTTGGAAACGAGTGACGTTGTCACCTACGTCGCATATGTGGCACCGCTCGCACTCACTTGGGAACGGCAATCTACATTCCCTCATTATTCATCACTTTCACCCGCGCCACCCGGTTTTAGACGTTTGTGGGATCCCGAACCTTGTCCACACGCCGGTGGGACCTGGACTAAAAGGAGTTGGAGCAAGAAAGTCATCGGAAGTTCGCACCGAGGGTTCTAGCGAGATACGCGAGCACCAGTGATTCGTCCGCTTTCCAAGAAGATTGATAGCATCACACGGCCTCCGACTTTGGACGGCGAAAAACAAAACCAATTTGGGGGATTTGAAGGATCGAATTCCCGTTGTACCTTCTTTGCAGGTGAAGATCACTGTGTACTCTCTTGCGCACTGCCTCATGAACCCTGGACTAAAGGTTATGCTATCTGATGGCCTTCGTGGACTTTTCCGACCACACACTGATATGGAATGAGACCGTGGAGTATATCGGGAAGTTCCGCTTTTCTTTACTACCAAGGCTGCGTCGGATCGAGGATCTTGACCGTCAACAGCTCCAAATAATTGGTTAATTGATATCCAGTGGGTCTGTCTCAGTCGTTGCTTTGCATTCCTATGTGCACCCACCAAGCCGCTAAGGGCTTTGCGCTCCTCCCACCCCCTATAGCCACTAGGACGACTGCGGTCGAAATCCACTTATTCGCTTATCCATCAAGGTCGCATTGCCTGCCTCACCTCTCCAATTAAATTCCCTCAGAATATTCAGGCTAGGGCTTGAGTGAGAAAAGGGAACAATTGGCCCAAGAAATTATCCACTGTGCGACGGTAGAATATGAGGACGGTTTTTGTGGGCAAATAGAGAGTGATCGCTCGAAGTTCGTGACTCACCTGACGTCATCAGGAGCGCGAGTGAAGGGGCGTGGGTGCTCTATAGGTACGCACTCAGAGCGATGCAAGATGAGCAGAGTCGCTAGGGCGACAGGGTAAATGACTGTCCTACACCGTCCGTTGAGATACTGAACCGCAAGGAGCAACGGGATAAATGGCCGTTCGTTGATAGACTATGTCAAATATACCACCCGTAGAGATACCGGGTCACAGGGGTAACGAAGAGCGTCAGGAGCGATTGAAACAGGTTAGGAGACAACAGTGAGTAGGATAGAGGGCTAAAAAATGGTATTTCATGTGCAGCTGAGTACTTCTTATACACAACAGACCGATAGCGTTACATTGGTCATTTCTGAATGAGCCACCTGACGTGGATGTACAATTGAGAGAAAGAACCCCTTTGGAAGTACTATGAAGAACTGTAGTAAGGAGAATGCCATAGTTGGTGAACGACCAGCTTATGTACTTGAGCCTTCGCCCTTGCTATGCGGGTCTACCTAGCCAGGTTGGTGTAACAACCTGCATTAGTGGCTTAGTAATTTATTGCATCGACGTAGATAGGTAATGGCTGGGCTAGCTATTAGTGAGGACGCAGGGGATCATCAAGAGGTGATCGGTCCACAACGTCCTCAGGGGGACCAGTGCACAACGAACAAGGGGTCATAAATAAAGATTGAAATCAAAGTGCTGCTGACGAGTTCCCATACTAAGATTGTAAGAGGCGGGTTTGTGAGCTCAAAAATGCGAGAGCAAAGCGTTATTGCTGTTAGAACCGGATGCACTTGAGGCTGGAAGGAATCCCGAAAGTATCGCTAACGGGGCCGGGTTGTCGCTCGGAACGGGGAACTTGAAATGAAATGAGGGTGATTAGACAG
>Ga0307513_10006442_pt1 | contig 15341 bp, 11 predicted proteins | sample 15_EM_MG_FD_202174 | JGI IMG/M metagenome (GOLD analysis project Ga0307513, IMG submission 202174) | Populus trichocarpa ectomycorrhiza microbial communities from riparian zone in the Pacific Northwest, United States - 15_EM | ecosystem: Host-associated > Plants > Roots > Unclassified | place... | reverse complement strand
GACTTCATTCACAAATATTAACCTCTACTATGTTCTTAAACACACTCTACAGTCTTCGTGTATGGTCAACAACAAGTGCTTTGGGCCATTCATCTAATCTCTTACCTATAATTCGGTATCGGAGCACTTAAATACAAGAGCATATATTTCATGGGGTGAGATTGGTGTTTCTATATGAGTGGTTGTGTGTCCATTCTGCAGCATGACAAGGCAGGATTACATTCCCCATGGTCAAAATCTGATTTGCAGGAGCCTCTTTTGTATTTGCATCTTTTCAACGAGAACATGATTCTTTGACTATAAAGTTGATATGAAGAGCACAAAAATTTGTAATTTTCTTTCTTCTTGGTGTTATTAGAGTTATCCACGTCTTAATGATACCCAGGAAAAGTACAAAGAGATAGGATGTAATCAATGAGAAGAAGAAAAAATTCCCATGATCAGTACATGCAAATTACAAACAATTTAGTGGATTGTCTTGAGAAAAAATTAAGGTTTAATGAGGCATGCATCAACATTACAACCATATGACTAGCAGATAAAAAGATTGAACCACGCACTAGTTTTCTTACTCAAAAGCTATCAAGAAGCTAATAAACTAGGAGTACAATATCTATTCCAAATTCTTACTCAAAAAAAATATTTGAATATATTTTGGATTGAAAAAATAACAATGATCACAGTACAAAATACTTATAGCTGCCCACTTCCAAAAACTAAATTGTCATGTGCAATTGTTTTTGACCTACGTAACATTGGCATCACCATCAGTGTGGCATCATACTTCTCTCAACTGGGTAGCGAGCGTGTAGTGCATGCGTAGTCTTCCTTGAAGAAAGCTTGGTTTTGTGTACTTTTGATTTATTATTACATAAAGAATGCAATTAGGCTTAGCAAACTTCATACTTGAGTTAAAAGAGCTTGGGAAGACTTTGCTCAAGTTTCATGCTCTTTTTCTTCTGAACTACCTTTAGCTTTTCCCCTTTTTTTTGTCTCGACTTCTAATTTTAAAAAAATTCCAGGAATCTTTATATTACCTTTAGCTTTGGAAAAATAATTCCACTTTTGTCACTTTTTCTTAATTTCTCAAATTGACTCATTGCAATCACACCAAACAATGCGCTATATAATTTAATTTCTTCATACCCATTTATATTTAATAAAAGCCCTTAATTAAATTTAACCAATTATTTAGTAGTCAATTTACCAAAACACCTTTTGATATTTCAGGTTGTTGCAAAAAGCTTGTACGAGGACAAGACAATAACGATTCTTGTGGGATGATGCATTCTTTGTTGTTTTGTGAAACTGAAGAGAATGTGGAAATTGTTCTTATCTTGGTTGACAGTAATTTTGTGTCCTTTATTATTGTTTAGTTGTGGTTGGTTGTGTTATGGGTTTTTATATTTGCGAGTTTGATTTTAAAGGGGGGGAAAAAGGGCAAAAAACTTAGGTCCCACCGAGATTTGAACTCGGGTTACTGGATTCAGAGTCCAATGTCCTGACCACTAGACCATGGGACCACTTCTTGCAAGTGTAAGCCTTTAAATTAACATAGGTGAAAAGACATATACCTTTGGTTCCATAGAGCACCCGAAAGCCCTCATGGTGGCTTTGTTTTTCTCCTTTCCCGTTCAATATGATGGCCTGTGTATTTTTACAGCCTGAAAAGCAATGCTTGCGCAGGCCGTAGGCAAAGCAAGTTTCCCACATTAACTTTTGGTTTAAATTTCTCCCTTTTCGGTATACTTCGGCCATGTTCTCCGAATTCTCAGTTCTTCATTAATTTGCTCTCGTATATTGTGGTATTTATCACAGCACCGAAACTATTTTTTTTTAAAATAAAAAAAAAAGTACACAGCTGAGACACCCACTCGACGCAAGTCCCAAAATAAGTACCGTAACTTTACAGCAAGCAAATGAAATGCAGTCGATCACAAGCTGAATATATGAGGGGCACAAATGACCGTTCCTTCGAGGAGATGGCTAGGTTTTGCGATCTCTGTTCCTTGAGAAGAACAATGCAAAGCCTTTAATGAAAATAAATGCAAAATGATAAGTGGGGCAAAAGAAAAAAGAAAAAAAAAAGACCCTTTTAACATTTACAATTGGAGAGAGAACGAAAAACATCAAAGCAATAACTATATAACTCTTTATCTTCACTTGCTATAAAGACTACTGTAAGTCTGTAACCCTATGTTGTATCCCACTGTAGTGGAAAACAAAATGAGAGGATCCACTGTTAGACCGACAAAAAAAAATGGATAAAGAATGGATCATCGTCAAAGCCAACTATGCACGTATCTTATCTACTAGTCAGAAAATCCTATATCCCTTTGTTATCTTGTTGAACCTAGTCAGGCAAAGGCTCAAATATTCATCTGCAACGGCAAGCAGCTAGGAACCTACGGATAGATATCTGAGTTTTGCTGAAAAGGAACCTGTAGGTGATCTCTGGGTTTTACTGAAAGAATATCTGCCAAAAAAAATTTGAACTCTGTCTTCACACCATAAATAGGTAATTCAAGTCATCCACGGTTAGGCGAGTCTGACGACCACCATTTTCATCCTCTCCAAAGGCAGATGCCACCATCTCTCTCTTCTTTTGCTGCAAAAAAAATGACCCCATTATTTTTGTTTTACAGAAATAATTCAGAGCAAAAGTAGTAATGTAGTATAATAAAATAGACAATTAAAAACACGATTATCCAATAATAAACATTCGTGAAAGCTAGATAATGCACTTGTAAAAAAAAAAAAAAAATCTACAAGAATATGCAACAAAACTGAAGGTACAAGAGACGCTGGTCATTATGTTGGAAATTTGGCCAAACCTTTGAAATTATCAACCAGAAAAGTGTTCAGAAATGCATTCGAGTTTTGATTTTAGAACATTGCTAGGTCAAATAAACTAAAATGCAAACAAGCCAACAGCCTATTTGGCTGAAGCTACTTTAGCAAAAACACCCCCTTAAATGCTTTGGTTAAAAGCAAGCAAATGTTGTTTCTATGGTACATTAGGAACTACAAGGACCAAAGCAGGCAGCTCAAAAGCACTTCAAAAGAAGGTTTGACTCCTTTAAGCCAAAGCATCCAAAAGGCTGCTTTTGGCAAGAGTTGCTACAACTTGCAGGCCCAAACATGAGCTCAAAGTCATAACCCATTGATCATGTTAAGCATGTTTGTCCAAAACAAACATCTTTTTCTCAGCCCCCACACTTTTATTGGCTAAAACCAAAGAACTAAAACATGCACTTGACCACACTGAGCTTGACACCTTGAGCCCATCCAAACATAACGTATTTACAGTGACCATTAAAGGAGGTCTGTTCACAAGTTCAACCACTTCAATTATTCTACGAACATTATGTTGATGGCTTGAGCACTGTTAAAGCAAAGTTCACCTAATATCACAACCCATCCCCTTTTTCTGCTCCCCTTACTCTGCTAGTTAAAGTTGTTATAGCAACATTACTATGTTCACTTAAAATACTTAGTTGAGCCAAGTTCACCTAATACCCAAACTCCAAAGATCACATATGATATACAGCTAAATAGTGCGATTAATCAATGAATTCAGTTGGCATCTGAACAACCATTGACTTTAAGAAGTCAAATCTCCATGGCATAGGTGAAAAACGTTTGCCTCTAGCCTCACCAAAATGAGAAACACAGTTCTTAATTCATCTACAGTGCTGCAAGCCTGTAATATCAATTCATTAACAAAAACTAAGCAAATAACAATGGCAACGGAAGAACCAAATACTCCTTACAGACCATTGAGAGCACCACATCTATCATCTCCAAGTAATACTTTCCATTGTTAAATAAAATTATTGCATGATTAACCATGAAGGGGCAATTTAAACAATTTATGATGGAAAAAGTGATGAGCGATGTCCCTTTAAATGGTGGGGAAAAAAGTTGGCTACTTGATGAGGAACTGTGTAACAAAAATTTAATAGAAAAAAAAGTACCTGGAGAGCTAAGATACGATCTTCAACAGTGTTTTTTACAGTTAATCGCAAAACTGTAACTTTACGAGTTTGCCCAATACGATGTGCCCTATCAATTGCCTGATCCTCAGTTGTAGGATTCCACCAGAGATCCAGAAGCAACACATGGCAAGCTGCAACCATGTTCAGTCCAAGACTAGCTGCTTTCAGAGACATTATCATAACAGATACCTGTGGTGCAAAGGGATCAAACATCAGGGAGAAAGAACATGTGAAAACACTTGAGGGGCATAAAAAACCATTTAGCATAGTTCTTAGAAGTTCAAATGGTTAAAATCCCACAGACCTCTGGAAGGGTATTGAAATCCTTCACAGCTTTATCTCTGGCAACAACTGACATTGTTCCATCCAGTCTTCTGTACTGAATGGAAGAACTCTTAAGACAAGCTTCAAGCAAATCTAGCATCCCTGTCCACTGGGAAAACACTATGGCTTTCTCCCCAACAACCTTAGCTGGGGGGTGTCTTTTATCAGTTCCATCATTAAGTGAGCCTGTAGAACCAGATGAGGTTTCATGACAAGCAACATTTCCATCAGCAGAATTCTCTGACAAATTGCATTTAGACAAACAATCTTTTGGTTTAGTGAGCGATTGCAGGACTTCAAGAGTTGCCCTGATTTTTGATGAATTATGGGGACGGTTGTCAGAGGATGAGCTAACTGCAGCAACAAGCTCAGAACCAGAACCAGAAGAATCTTGATCAGGCTCGTCAGATAGAGAACTATTTAATGTGGCTTTGGAAAACACCGAAGACACATTCAGGCGAACTTTGCAGTTTGACACAGGGCATTGGTTGTCGTCACCAGTAAGATGCTCACAGATACATTGTTTGCAGAATACATGACCACAGACTGAAACAACAGCATCTTCAGGCGGATCCTGTATGAAAATCAGCAGAAACGTCAGAAAACATAGAGCATTGACAACTGTATCAGGTCACAAAAAAAAGTTAATAAAGCAGTTGGGGTAAGCTACATGGAAAAGCAGTTTAAGAAATAATAAAAGAAAACTAAAATATAAAATAAGACTGATAAATACACTACATTATAAAGAAACTATTAGTGGCAGCAACCCTGTCCAACAATTTATACAGGTAGGGGGGGGGGCTGCATCATGTGCTTAAGCTTTGATTTGAAGCTCCTATATATTGATCTTGCACTAAAATTTACCTCAAATAACTAGTTTTTAAAGTAGAACCAGCCATTATTTTATCATTTTTTCTAAGTTATATTGCAGCTGGGATACTTTTATCTAAATTCTCTTAAAACACCAAGACTTCTGAATGGCATGTACCAGCAACAATGATTCTTAGTTGCTTTTATTAAGCCTTTATATGCTTTTATCTAAGTTTTCTATGCAATGTTTGCTTTCCTAACAAACATAGTAGCATTACTATTAGATAAAAGAAGAAATGATACTCCTAACCAAACAATAGTCCTGTTGGAAGTACCTTAAAGTATCCTAGAGGCTTCGAAGGATTTGGAAAACTATTCTATGTGTAACTGTGAAAGCTCTAGACAAAATACCACAATGATCTAAGGAGCTATTGAGCACTTTGGGATGGAGAAATCAACTTATTCCTGGAGGAAATTAGTTACGTATGGTCAGTATGATACGAAGGTTAGCCTCAATACAAGGAACCTTTCTCCTCAAAAGCTGCAAACTGAATTCCCACAGAATTCAGCCAATACAAGAAGCCTTTCAAATCAAAGATGTCAACACCAAATCAGATAAAAGCCTATTCCCCCATTCCTGCTTACAAAACCCTAAACCTAAAAACATCTCAACTATTAATGCTTGAAATTTAAAGATCCTGTTTCTTATACATGTAAGAGACATGCATCTTCATGACTATCTTTTCAGGAAATCCAGAACAAAGCACTTGCAACAGCATCCAATTATCTTAAAATCATGTTTCAGGTCCCTTAACTGATTGAACAAGCTGACATTTAAATGAAGAAGAAAGACAAATTAAGATGAACATGTTACAATAAATGCATGTGCACTGAGAATTATTTTCATAATAAGCATCCACGATATAAATGTACCGATGAAGTTAACATATGGAAACAAACCAGTGAAGTTACAAGAGAGAGAAAAGGCGAACGTAGAAATAAGCAGAGTGATCGGGCAAGAAAAGAAACGACATACACTACAGATGCCACAGATTGCCAAAGATGCTTCTAAGCATTTGAGAAGGCATAATTGTTTCTCCTGAGGAAGCTTCTTGGCCATCTCAATTGAGGATCCACCTAGAGAATTTGAATCTAAACCCTTGACAAGAAGAGGATGATCACAAGCTTGTCGAAGACGCAACAGCATCAATAAGATGTTAACATAATTTTGTTTAACAGTTCCAGCAGCTGCATATTCCTGACGAACAAATGGAGAGGTTCAAAGAATTGATTAATTTGCATACAAAAAGAGTATAGAAATAACATGTTTACCACATTAACAATGTTACAATTAAATTTTCTAAAAAAGGAGGGAAAGGGAACGTGATAACCAGAAATATGAAAGAAAATTGAAATAATTTCTAAATTACTCTTCCAGTAAAAGCATACTTTAAACTGAGCTCGTGAATCAATTTCTAGTCTGGTGTAGAAATCACGTTCTTCCTCTGTAAAGTCCACTTTTTTCAATTCTACTACTTTGGGTGGAAGGTTAATAATAGGTTCCCCGTCAAGAAGAGTGCCTAGAGCAAACATTAGCCATCAGATGAGTCAAAAAAGAAACTGCAATAAGTTGCACAACATCAGCAGCCTAGCTAAAATTTACAATCTATATGACGCAAAACAGACAAGAAAAAAGCATGTAGACAAGCATGCAAAGACAGAAATTTTGCAAGCAACATGTTTCAAACAGATCAAAGGAAACTCGTATGTTTATGCATTACAAGACTTAAACAAGTTGTGTGAGTAGTAAAATCATATTTGATGGCACCTGTTCATGCATTGAAACATCAAAGGATAGGTCATTTTACTTGTAACTAAACTCCATCAACTAATCACAGTATTAATCTTGAAGATGTAAACTTTAGAGCAGCCCACAGCAAGACCCTCGAGGCAAAGACAAAAAGAACTAGAAACCACATCACTAATTTAGACCCATTCTTCTAGTTAATACACTACTAATCAATTTGTCAACAGAGAGAAAGAATGGAAAGAGTAGTTGAAAGCTGTGAAAAAACTTCCTAACTATAAACCACATTCTAATTTAGACCAATTCTTCTAGTTAATACACTACTAATCAATTTGTCAGCAGAGGAAAAGAATGGAAACAGTAGTTTGAAAAAACTTCCTCGACTATCAAAGCAATCCCAATGAATTGGAAGACAGACAAAACATTCAAACAAGGACAGATAATCAGCTCCCAGCCAAGCAACAAACCTCGAATAGAGAACAACTAGCAAAGGATCACAATTATACAATAAAGGAGATAGATAGGTAGAAGATGCTGGGGTTTTTTAATTTATTTTGTAAAATAAATTAAGGATCTTTAGGAAAATCCAGAACAGAATGAATTTCACCACATTGACTGACAAAACATACAAAATTAATGCACGGGAAAATCGTAAGATATTACCTTTGGTTCGACGAAGCATTACTGTCTTCAAAACAGCTTGTAACTTTCTGTACCCTTTTGCTGGATTCTTTTGAATTGGGACCTTTATTGCTGAGCAGAATAGCTTGTAGACCGCATAAGGTTCATATCTGAGGAATCTGAAATAGCTATAGAGATCATCGATTGCATTTTGGATAGGTGTACCGGACAAGCACCACCTGCGTTTTGCCCGAAGACCCCAACAGGCCCTAGCCACTTGAGTTCTGTGATTCTTGATGCTCTGGGCTTCATCAAGGACAACCCTAAACCATGCCACCTTTGCAAGTGGCCGGGCAATGGACTCAAGCATTGCACTGTCCATTCCCTTCTTATTCTTCAGACCTTTTTTGCCAGAAGTGGGAGGATATTTCCTTTTCTTACCATATGAAAGTCCTAGGTGCGGAACATCATCACCTTCCATTCTTTGTTTCTCTTCATCTTCATCAGCCAGAGGCTGCTTCGGGACCTCCATGCTGACAATTGAATATGTTGTAACAACAACATCATACTTTGCCACCTCGGAAGGATCTTTTGTTCGATTGCTTCCATGGTATACTAGAACAGAGAGATTGGCTTCAGTAGTTACCTTCGTATGCAGCTCATCAGCCCACTGTCGCAAGACACTTGTGGGGCAAACAATGAGAGTTCCAGCAGCTGGCCTTCCCTTGGATTGCCCAGGAGAATTCAGGCTCTTTGTTGAACTTCGATTTGACTTAACTTGAGAACCATCAGCACCTTTTTTCAATCTATCAATCTCAATAACCCCATCGTCATCATCATCCAAATTTAAGGTCTCGCACTCTTCTTTCTTAACAGCCACAGCATCCACTCGACATAAAGGAGCTCTTTCCTTGAGTATAAGCGCAATGGTTGATACTGTCTTTCCCAATCCCTGAGAGAAAATGATTGTATAAATGCCAAAGCCAAAAGATAAAAACAATTTCTCAATGCCAGAACTATTAAGTGGCTTTAGCAAGTTAATAAAATCTACCTGATCATCTGCAAGAATTCCTCCAGAACAGTGCAAGCTAGATGTTTCCTTCTGAACCATCCATGACAAAGCAATTCGCTACACAGGAAATTATTGCGCACATCAGTGTGATAATAATGCATAAACATGCATATCCACAAGCACATAAAAAACACACATGCCCATTAGAATAGAAAAGGGAATCCATATATAGTTTTCAAACCCCATCTTGGAAGTAGGAGTGAAGAAATGCAGAACATCACAAATAGAAAGCATATAACAATAAACAAGTACTACAAAAACAATAGTTGACTTCAAATGCAGTTAGTCAATGCCAGTTGATTTAAAATTGCTAAAAGCCACCATAAAAATCCACTTCAAATGTCAGTTTTGCCAATCCCAATTGATTTTGGATAACTATACAAACTACCGTAAAAAACAGGATCCACTTCAAAAGTAAATTTTGCCAATGCCAGTTGGTTTTGGATCACTAAACAGGTCAGACTGAACTGAAATCTCTGTCATTGCATTAAAAACCCAACTCATCAATATCTCTAGCTCTATAAATGTATTCTTTCCACTGGCACAAACTTGAATTTGATTTTGTATATATGGATTAACATGAAAAAAAGCAGAACACAACTCAAAACAAATTGTGGCCAACCAGAAATATCCATTTTTGGCTGCCACTACAGGCATTTTTCCTTGCTACTAGAATGGAATATAGGAGATAAAAGTACGTTCCAAGCTTGTTGATCCACATCTGGTAACTGCAAAGAGATTGTCTGAATATGGAAAACTATTTCCTCGTGTATAGAACTATTGGGAGGAATATATTAGAGTCTGCTGATAGAAATCAATTCCATAATACATACCGATTTCATGATGCGTCTAACGCATCAAGAGTCCTATATAGCCTTATTTCTTTTATCTTTAGAAAAAAGAAAGTTCGAACCTGGTGTCTCAAAAGTGGTACTGCCAAAAAACCATCGGGTGGAACAGCTTCTGACTTTGGTTGAGCAAGATCCTGTCAGTGTGCCATAAAATTAGTCATGTCAAATACTCACAATGCAAGTCATGATCTAAAAATCATGGAATCATGAAAAAGCTCTTTAATTTCCTGATAAAGGAGACAATGTGGTATGTAGCAATATAAAAATTCTGAAACATGAACTAGTTGTGTGTATTTATTCAAGATGGCAGGACCATGTCTCTATTCATACATGAGAAAATCAGTTAAATTTCATTAGAGGATCACAGCATTTTTTTTATTTTTTTCCGTTGAATATTTGCTAGCAAGGAAAAATTCTCCATAAACAAAATAAAATTATGTTCCTCCTAATATGTGAGCAAATTCCTGCACATTGTACTCATGCTTGTTGTAAGGATGTTTGGTGAGAATGTGTCTATGAGTCTGTGACACAGCCTGTGAGCATCCAAACAAAATATTTCAGGCTGAGGGAAGGAAATCTCGTATCAATGTGATGACATCTGACCAGAAAGTAAATTGTACTCCGGCTCCAATGATTTCCAAATTATGTATTTATTAGTTTCAATTTCTTTTGAATTTAAAAAATCATTTTTTTTTTGTTTTAGTGTGTAACATAGCAGGTAGATTCCCTAGCTCACAATACTCACCTGCAATGCAACTCGAAGTACAAGTTGCTCATCATTGGCCTTGAACCTTGTGCCTTCTACTGTGGAATGATGAAGTGAATCATTGTATGTAGGGTGTAGCAAAGGAACTATGGGCTTACTAGGAGCAAAACATTGGTTTGAGCGAGCAGGTTGACTGATATCGTCAAGAATACATATATCAGGTTCATCATCAACATGGGATTTGCTACCAGATGAATTACTCTGAATTGATTCAGGGCTGACTATTGAAAGATGAGAACCCAAGGCCTTAGAATGAATAGGCAAGCCTTGTTTTTCATCCTTGCCACAACCCAGCTGCATCTTGCTTATATGGGATGTCGGAGCAAAGGGCAAATACTGCTCTGAAGCACTTAAATTCAAATATACACTATCGAAGGGAAACCTACCAGCAATCCCCTCAACTTGAGCTCTTGAAGATCCAAGAGCCATGCCCCCTCTGTCATCGTTGGTGTAAATCACATGCTTCTGACTTTGCACAGATGATAAAACACCAGAAGGTGACTGCTGTTTGTCTTTGTAAACAAAAGTACTGTTTCCATCGCTCCAAGAACACTTCCTGTCAACAGCTTCGGTAACACCTTCACCAGACTGCCATGTCATGTTCCTACATGCAACCAATCCATCGGTTTTTTCATCCTCTACACAAACTGTTTGGACCTCACTGATGCCTAACTGAATATCACTGGGTGGCATAACCGATGCTTTGTCATGGTTAAGTCCATCATCAGCACTTGATGAAAATTTTCTGGTCTTTGGAAACGTATAGCCATCACCTTCAGATTTAAAATTCATCCCATTTACATCAGAGCAAGGCATCATCGAAATCTCTGGTCCAGAGCATGCATTCTCAGGTTGAAATTCATTAATTTCTTGATTAATGGGAAATAATCCAAAATTAAAATCACTGGAAAAATCAAAACCTGAAGAATCAGTATAATGTGCATCATATCCATTCATGCCAAATTGCATAGCTGAATCATGATCCCTTAGTTCGCTATTAAAACCAGGATAATGCCAGTCAGCGGACTTGGTAGAAATCATATCATGATCTGTATCCATCAAGGGCATGACCATCGATCTATGAATATCAGTTTTAAGTTCTAGAATTCCTAAGCTATCATTGTCTAAAGCATCACGTGATCCAAATTTCTCATCCAAACCATCCATCCAAGGACCATGTGAAGAACCTGCAATTATTAGAGAAACATAAATGAGAACTCCAATAATGAACACAGTGATCTAAATCAACCTACCAAGTACACATCATCAAACATACAATACAAAAGCAAAAAAGAAAACGAAAAACAAGTTTACATGCCTTTGGATTCAACATTCCCTTCCACATGCCTCAATTGGTTTCCATTATCATCCAAAAGAAGCTTTAGGTTCAAACCACCTGCATGATCTGCAACAAAGCTAGACACTCCATCAGCAAAAGTAGTAGGTTCTGTAATGCAACTGGCTATCTCTGATTGTGACGCTCCTGCCCTCATTGTTCCCTGATCTTTTTGAAACGGGAAGCAAAACTCTCTACTACTTCCAGAGCGAGCATGCATAAGAGAGCTCATTTGTCTCCCTGTGTAATCAATAGAACCACCCAAATGCCCTGCCCTAGCATCCGAACCTTCTGGATTGTGCAAAGAGTAGGCAGCATGATCCATGGATTCTCCCCCTAACCCATCTGCCCCTTCTATCTTCTGAGACCCTAAACAGTATATTAACAAAAAAGGTAATTACAACCTACACAGCGACACCCAACGCCACATCATATTCCAAGGATTTCAGTTCAAATCTATTACCACTTTGGAGCAGCCAGTTTCGGCTATTTCCAGCATCCAGCACCGTCTCATCCAAAAAATCTCCTTTACCACTCTGCAATTTGACATAACAGAAAAAAGATTCACTCAAGAAGCAGAAAAACAGCAAAAGCATCACTCTTTTTCTCTCAAGCAACAATATTCCGCCTTTAAACAATCAATCAAACAGCATCAAATTCAATAATTTAATCACAAAACAAGTTAAAGTTCTCCAAATCCTAAAATCCAGTTCAATTTAACCTAAAAACACAAAATTCTCAAGCAGACCGGAATCTTACCGGAGAAGCAGGCGACGGTTCTTCTCCGAGAATTGTATAAAACAAATCGACATCCATTGACAAATCCTCCTCCTCTCCATCGCCGCTATTACCGTCACCAACGGCCATAATTTCACCACCTGGCATAACACTCCCCGACCTCCCGTCAGCCATTATCATGATTGTCGACTCAAATCACAAATCAACCAAACAAAGATAGAAACCCTAGCAGTGAATTCAATTAAACTCGTTCTAGAAATCCGAATCGCATTTTGATTGTAACCGCTTTTAAGAGAGAGAGATATTGAAGCGGAGTTTCGGGTTTGGGGTTTATATGGCGTGTGTTGTTGTTCGTGGACTTTTTTTTCCCGATCAGAGAACCGGAAAATCAAATAAAATAAAATTGTGTATGAAACGAAGAAGAAGAAATAAAAGAAGGGGAAGTCTCGTGTAGAAAGCGAGTGGCGGAGATTTAAATATAGGGTGAAGAGGGGGTGGGGGGTGGGTGGGTGCGTCGGTTAACGACTTTTTCTTTGGTTTTTACCTCTCTTTTTTTTTTTTTTTTCGGTGATGGAAATAATGGATGAAATATACTATTTATTTATGGCGAGATAACTGATGGGGAGGGGAAAGTGCGAGGGTCGGAGTAGCTTTGGGTTCGGTTGCTCTGTTTCTACCTTCGGTTTGTCATTTTCACACTTTAGATTGGTCGAAGACCGTGCATGTGAGGGTTTTTGGTGTTGCCTAATGTCATCTTTGAATTAACATAAAACCCAATTGAAAAGTACATCTAGAATCTAACCTCGTTCAAGTTGGATTTTAAAATAAATAAATAAAAATTAATTTAATTTAAAAAACATGATTGTCATCTATAATCAGGTTGATCCGTTCACAACCATGATTGATTTTTAATTTAAAAAACATTAAAATTAAATCATTCTTTTTTTTGTCTATATATATATATATATATATATAGCGTGTTTCATGGGTTGAGAATGATTCTATTTCTTAGAACGGGATGTTATAGGGCAGCAATAGTTGCATCGACTAGAATGGGCTTCATTTTCAGAAAGAGAACTTACGTATGGCGGTTTCCAAGAATTAATTGAACTTTCACGAAATATCCAAGAATAAGACTTGAGCTCGTGATCTTTCCATACTGTTGACAAAACGGTGGCCACTTACATTAAATATCAACCTTATATTTATCGTTTGATTCTTTGTATTTTTATAGCCATTCGGTTGCTTTACTTGTTGGATCCGCGCATGCAAAGAGACTCGCCATCTCCGAAATTTCTAAGAATAAAATAATATTTTTTATTTTTAAAAAATTATTTTTAATAGCAACAAATCAAAATTATTTAAAAAAAAAATTTAAACAAAAAAATTCAAATTTTATCCGACTTCTGTTTGGAACACAGTACCAGATGGAGTGTAAATTTAGTATATTGTTCTTTATTCTAGTGTTGTAATTTATTATCAAAGTTGATCTTAAAAACGTTACCATATTAGAAAGATATGTGCTAAATCCCATTCTTTATAACAACGTGAAATCTTTAATGCTTTATTAATTAATTAATTAATTAATTAAGAAAGGAGTAACATTATGTGCTGTTATTAAGGATAAACATTAATTAATGACACTGACAAATCTTCGTACTATTACAGAATAAAAGGCAATGGTTGAGACCAAGACAAAAAAGAAATTGTTGAGATTTTTTTATTATTATTATTATGGAGAAAATAATGGTTCGATAGAGCTTGTCGACAATGGCTTTATGACAATTAATCAAAGGACCATATTGTCAAGCTATGGAAAATTAGAGGATGGCATTAAGCCAAAGCAAAGGGCAAGGAGAACAAAGTAAGTGGGATGGGTAAAAGGCTACTAAAGTGAGAGTCGTGAACGGGCGATGATGGCGGGGGGGATTGGGTTGGTATCTTCTACGCTTTGAATTCAACGCTGATTGTGCATGTGATGACGAATACCAATAGCCAAGCATGAAAACACGCATTTCGAATGGACTTCTACCTTATTTGTTTTTACGCATAAAGACGGTTTTTAATATTTAATATTATTTTAATATATTTCTGAAAAAAAAAATAAAAAAATTATACTAATTACAGCATAAGAATTTTGATTTGGGATGGTGAGCTGAAACCTAGCCCAATACCACAGAGAAGTATAAGGGCAAAACTAATCCCAACACAGACGAAAGGAGAGCAAAATTGAAGTCGAAATTAAGCGAAAAATCGAACCCAAGGAGAAGGAAGGAGGAGGAGGAGGAGGAGGAGGTGCTAGCTCAAAATGGAGCCCGTTAAAGCTGGAAAATGGATCCAAATCCGAGTCCATCATCCTTTTGTTTTTCTTGTAATTTTCTTTGCTGACATGACTCTTCACTGTTATGAACATGTTAAACAATGTCTAGACATAATCATCCCACTCCGATTGCCCACCGGAATGCCCCATTTTGCAAGACAACTCTTGTGGTTGCTCACTTGAATGTTTGGTGTCACAAGTCAACAGTGTGATTGCTTACCTCATCGTCTTGTTTTACAAGTTAGCTCTGCGGTTTTTCATGATAAAGATAATTATTTCACATGAGTACGATAATACTAGAGATAATCGCGGATAAGAAGGATATTCTCCTTCATTTCATTCTTTTAAAACTATGTTTTTTTCTTGTAATTTGCTTAGTGAAGTATCGAAAGACCTCATATCCTATGTAGGAAGCTTGTTTTGTAGGAGAATGGGAGCCATTAGTCAAACCCAACTTAAAAAAAAAAAAATCAAAGTTCGTTAAACATTTGTAAAAGGGACAAGAATTTTTAAGGTTTTCTCCAACTTTGTCGATTTGATAATATCTATTGAAAGAAAAAAAAAATTATCGCATTTAATGATTTTTTTTTAATATGGTCTAGAATAGAGGTAATCATTTTCGGTTCGGTTTGGTTTTTATAAAAAAAAAGATAACTAAAACGAAATTTTTTAAAATAAAAAATACCGAACCCGGTTCA
>Ga0307513_10006441_pt1 | contig 15342 bp, 16 predicted proteins | sample 15_EM_MG_FD_202174 | JGI IMG/M metagenome (GOLD analysis project Ga0307513, IMG submission 202174) | Populus trichocarpa ectomycorrhiza microbial communities from riparian zone in the Pacific Northwest, United States - 15_EM | ecosystem: Host-associated > Plants > Roots > Unclassified | place... | reverse complement strand
GAGGCCTACGTCGCCACCGAGGAGCCGTTGCACATGGCGGGGTCGTTCACCATCGACGGGCGGGGTGGGGCGTTCGTCGAGCGGATCGAGGGCGACGCCGGGAATGTGATCGGGCTCTCCCTGCCGCTGTTCCGCCGGCTGCTCAGCGAGCTCGGCGTCAGCATCACCGAGCTCTGGCGGCCCTGACCGGCAGCGCCGCCAGACGTGCGGCCGCCAGCTGGGGTCGCCGACGGCCGCACCGAGGGCGCGCTGACTCAGCGGACGCTGGTGGCGAACTTGCGCGACGCCCACGCGACCGACAGCACTGCGAGCACCGCCATGATGAGCAGCCCTTGCCAGACTGCGTCGGCGCCGAGATCGCCGCGGAACAGCGCGCGCGTGCCGTTCACCGCCCAGGAGAACGGATTCCAGTTCGCCACGCCCTGTAGCCAGCCCGGGGCGAAGGTCAACGGCAGCAAGATTCCGGAGAGCAACAGTACGGGCTGGGCCACCGTGTTCATCAGCGGCGCGAGCGCGTCCTCGCTCTTCACGACCAGCGCCACCCCGTAGGAGACCGCCGAGGTCATCAACGAGATAAGGGCCAGCATCAGATACGCCAGCAGCAGGTAACCGATGAAGACGCGCAGGTCGAACACCAGCGCTAGCAGCGTGATGATGACCGCCTGGGCGATCAGCGAGACCACGTCCCGCAGCGAACGGCCGAGCAGCAACGCGATCCGGCTGACCGGAGTCACCCGGGAGCGTTCGATGATGCCGGCCCGCAACTCGGCGATCAGGCCGAAGCCCTGGAACAGGCCGCCGAAGATGGCGAGCAGCACGAGCAGGCCGGGCACGAACAGCTCGTACGCCGCCGCGTTGGTCTGCACCTGCAGGGCCGGCTTGAGCAGGGGCGCGAAGAGCAACAGATACATCACCGGCTGGAACACGCCGACGAAGATCCAGACCGGGTTGCGCAGCAGCAACTGCATCTGGCGACCGAAGATCAGCGAGATGTCGCGGAGCAGTTTCATGGCTCAGTTCTCCCGGAGTGAGCGGCCGGTCTTGGTCAGGAAGACGTCGTCGAGGCTGGGCCGGTGCAGCTCGATGGAGCCGAGCGGCACCGACGCCGCGTCGAGCGCGCGCAAGATCAGCGGAATCGCCGTCGCACCCTCGTCCACATAGAGGCGTACGCCGTCGTCCTGGGTCTCGAGCTTGTTGACGATCCCGACCCCGTCGAGCAGCTCCGCCGCGGCGGCGACCGAGGACAGCGGCAACCCGACCTGGACCACGTCGCCGGAGATCTCCCGCTTCAGCTCGGCCGGCGTGCCGGACGCCACGATCTCGCCGTAGTCCATGATGGAGATCCGGTCGCAGAGCGCGTCGGCCTCGTCCAGATAGTGCGTGGTGATGAAGACCGTCATGCCCTCGTCGCGCAGCCGGCGGATCTCGTCCCACATGTGCGCGCGGCTCTGCGGGTCGAGGCCGCTGGTCGGCTCGTCGAGAAAGACCACCTTGGGCTCGTGGATGATGCCGAGCGCGATGTCGACCCGGCGCCGCTGACCGCCCGAGTACGTCTTGCACTTGCGGTCCGCATACTCGCCGAGCTGGAAGGCCGTCAGGACGCGCTGGGCACGGACGAGCGCGTCCGCTTTGGACACACCGTAGAGGCGCGCCTGCAGCACCAACTCCTCCCGGGCCGTCGAGTCGTCCCAGGTGCTGCCGCCCTGCGCCACGTAGCCGATCCGCCGGCGCACCTCGCCCGGGTCGGCGAGCAGGTCGGCGCCGGCGATGGTGGCCGTGCCGCCGTCGGGCTCGATGAGCGTGGCCAGCATGCGCAGCGTGGTCGTCTTGCCGGCGCCGTTCGGACCCAGGAAGCCGAAGATCTCGCCCTCGGCCACATCCAGATCGACACTGCGCACGGCCTCGACGACTTTCTTCTCGCGGCCCTGACGTGAGGTAAATGATTTCCGCAATTCGTGCGTTTCGATCATGAAGCAGCCTCCCGTGAGTGGTCTGGGCAGCCTAGGACCGTCAAACCAGACTAGTCAAACTTGATTATTTAGCGATCTTCCCAGCTCACCGTCGGATCGCCCGGCAGGTACGGCTCCCCCAACTCGATCCGCTTGGCGGTCCGCTCGCACCAGGCGATCTCCGCCTCGGAACGGTCCATGCTGAGCTCCCACATCCAGGACACGTACGCCGGCTTCTGCGTCACCCAGTCCGAGGTCTGCGCGGCCCGCAACTGGTCGACGCCGGCCCGCAGCTGGACGGCCCGGTTGCGAAGCGCGGCGGCGGCCTCCTCGCGCGGCAGCACCGGCAGGAAGGAGAACGCCGCCATGAACGGGTCGGCCGGCGCCTCGAGATGCCACCAGCTGTTGCGCAGCAGGCTGAGGAACTCGGCCGAGCCCTTCTTGGTGATCTCGTACGTGGTCCGCGCCGGTCGCGCCCCGACCTGCTCGGTCGCCACCGTCCGCAGCAGTCCTTCATCGGACAGCTTGCGCAGGGCGTGGTAGATCGAGCCGGGCTGGATGTTCGCCCACTTGTCGGCGCTCCAGCTCAGCAGCTCGCGGCGTACGTCATAGCCGTGCACGGGCTGCATCCACTGGACCAGACCGAGGATCATCATGCGAGTCGAGGACACAATTCACAGGCTAATAGCCAAACTTGACTGAGCGAGCTGCCGGTGCTGGACGATAGGCTCCACGCGTGCGCAAGGTATTGATCGCGAACCGGGGCGAGATCGCCGTCCGGGTCATCCGGGCCTGCCGGGACGCCGGCCTCACGAGCATCGCCGTCTATGCGGAGTCCGACCGGGACGCCCCGCCAGCGCGGCTCGCCGACGAGGCTTATGCGCTGGGTGGCGAGACGGCCGCCGAGACCTACCTGCGCATCGACAAGCTGCTCGAGATCGCCGCGCGCAGCGGGGCCGACGCCGTGCACCCGGGTTACGGGTTCCTCTCCGAGAACGCCGACTTCGCCCAGGCCGTGCTGGACGCCGGGCTGACCTGGATCGGGCCGACCCCGGCCGCGATCCGCGACCTCGGCGACAAGGTCACCGCCCGGCACATCGCGCAACGCGCCGGCGCGCCCCTGGTGCCCGGCACCGCCGAGCCGGTGGCCGACGCCGCCGAGATCGTGGCGTTCGCGCAGCAGTACGGCCTGCCGGTGGCGATCAAGGCGGCGTTCGGGGGCGGCGGGCGCGGCCTCAAGGTGGCCCGGACGATCGAGGAGATCCCGGCGCTGTTCGAGTCGGCGACCCGCGAGGCGATCGCCGCGTTCGGCCGCGGCGAGTGCTTCGTCGAGCGCTATCTGGACCGCCCGCGGCACGTCGAGGCCCAGGTCCTGGCCGACACGCACGGCAACGTCATCGTGGTCGGCACGCGCGACTGCTCGCTGCAGCGCCGCCATCAGAAGCTGGTTGAGGAGGCGCCCGCGCCGTTCCTGACCGACGAGCAGCGCGCCCAGATCCACGAAAGCGCCAAGGCGATCTGCCGCGAGGCGGGCTATCACGGCGCCGGCACGGTCGAATATCTGGTCGGCCGGGACGGCACCATCTCGTTCCTCGAGGTCAACACGCGGCTGCAGGTCGAGCACCCGGTCAGCGAGGAGACCGCGGGCATCGACCTGGTCCGCGAGCAGTTCCGGATCGCCGACGGCGAGGTCCTGCGCTGGACGGCCGACCCGGCGCCGCGCGGCCACTCGATCGAGTTCCGGATCAACGGCGAGGACGCGGGCCGGGGCTTCCTCCCGGCGCCGGGCACGGTCACGTCGCTGACCTGGCCGTCCGGCCCCGGCGTGCGGATCGACGCGGGCGTCGAGCAGGGCGGCGTCATCGGCGGCAACTTCGACTCGATGCTGGCAAAGATCATCATTACCGGCGCGGACCGTGCGGAGGCCCTGTCCCGGGCACGGCGCGCGCTCGACGAAACGGTCATCGAGGGCATCGCGACGGTGCTGCCGTTCCACCGGCTCGTCGTGCGGGACGAGGCATTCACTTCGGCGCCGTTCACGGTGCACACCCGCTGGATCGAGACCGAGTGGGCCGGCGGCGTCGAGCCGCACACGCCCGCCGCGGCGTCGGCCACTGCCGAGGAGCGCGAGACCGTCGTGGTCGAGGTCGCGGGCAAGCGGCTGGAGGTCAGATTGCCGGCCAACCTGCTATCCGGTACGCGGACGGCAGCGGCGTCCCCACGCCCGACAGCCCGCCGAGCGGGCTCCGGCCAGGCAGCGGCGTCGAATGCCGGCGCGGCGGCGCTCACCGCGCCGATGCAGGGCACGATCGTCAAGGTCGCGGTCCAGGACGGCGACCAGGTCTCCGAGGGAGACGTGATCGTGGTGGTCGAGGCGATGAAGATGGAACAACCACTGCAGGCACACCGCTCGGGAACGGTGTCGGGACTGGCGGTCGAGGTAGGCGCGACAATCCCGGCAGGCGCCACAATCTGCACAATCGACTGACCGAACCCATCGCCCAGGGCCGCCTGACGATTTCTGAGCCTTTAGCTTGATTTGCCCGGCGGAGGCAAGCGGCCCAGGACGGCGCGCGCGATCTCGTCCGGATCACCGGGCAGATCGGGGAACGCACCGCTGACCCGCAGCGTGGCGAAGCCGTGCGCGATCGACCAGGCCGCAAGCCCGGCCGCTCGCAACTCGGATATTGCCCGATCGGTGGACGAAGCCGAAGGGTCAGGAATGGCCCGGTCATTGGACGAAGCCGACGCATCGGGATCGACGACAGCTGGCGGAGCCGACGCATCGGGATCGGCCACGGCTGGCGAAGCCGATGAATCGGGATCGGCTGCAGCTGGCGAAGCCGGCGCGCTGGGATCAGCGGGCGGTGCCGGAGCGCCGGTGGTCGGCCGATCAGCAATTCCGGTGTAGAGCGCGCGGCTCGCGCGGTCGCGGGCGGCGATCACGTCCGGATCCGTGGCGTGATAGAGGTCTGGTCGGAACATGACCTCGAAATGGGCCCGGTGATTCAGGGCGAATCGAACATAGGCCACGCCCTGTTCCAGGAAGCTGTGCGAGGTTGACCATTCCTCGGTCAACTCGTTCGCCAGCAGGTCGTAGCCCTCGACAGCCAGGGCCGTCAGCAGGCCTGCCTTGTCGCCGAAGTGGTGGGTTGGCGCGGCATGGGAGACGCCTGCCCGGCGGGCCAGGGCGCGCAGGCTCAGCGCCGCCGGGCCTTCCTCGCCGATGGCTTTAGCCGCGGCTTCGAGCAGCGTGCGCCGCAGATCCCCGTGGTGATAGCTCTCCTTCACCACTCCCGAATCCTAACTTGTCGCCGGCAAGACGATCAGCGCAGCCGGGTTATCGTCACCTCGACGCCTTGGCCGGTGCTCTTCGGGCCGGCGTAGACACCCTTCAGCGGCGGCACGTCTCCGTACTCGCGGCCGCGGCCGACCACGACGTGCCGCTCGCCGACCGGGACGCCGTTCGTCGGGTCGAACGCCGTCCAGCGGCCCACCCACCACTCGACCCAGGCGTGGCTCTGCCCGAGCACGCTTTCGCCGATCGCCGCGGATGGTTTGGGGTGTAGATATCCGGATACGTACCGGGCCGGCAAGCCCATTTCGCGCAGCAGCGCGACCGTGAGATGGCTGATGTCCTGGCAGACGCCCTTGCGCTGCTCCCACGCGTGGATCGCGTCGGACTGCACACCGGTCGCGCCGGGCTGGTAGGTCACCTCGTCGCGGATCCGGGCGCAGACCGCGAGCGCGGCGGCGTGCGGCGTGGGCGACGACTCCTTGATCGTCGCGGCGATGTCGACCAGTTCCTCGTCCAGGGTGGTGCGCTTGGTCGGCATCAGCAGCTCGTACCAGCGGTCCACGCTGTCCGAGTTGGCCAGCGCGCTCCAGGATGCGCCGTCGGCCGGGTCGATCAGGTCGCCCGGCGGCAGGGTCTCCACCGTGGACGTCGCGGTCACGGTCAGCGCCTCATGCTTGGCGTGCACGTCGAACGCGGTGACGACGGTGCCCCAATAGTCCTCGTATCGGTAGGTCCGGGCCGGCGGCCAGACCTCCACCCGGGCATCGAGCACGGCCTGCCGGGCCTCGTTGCGCGGCCACATCCGGGCCTCGTTGTACGACGACGACACCGGCCCCGCATAGTCGAAGCCGCTCTTGTGCTGGATCTTGAGCCGCCAACTGTCGACCATCGGCAAAGTCACGCTGTGCCCTCCTTGCGCATGCCCCTCTGGCCCTCGCGTGCGAGGTCGTGGGCACGCGCAACCGTGTGCCGCTCGGTGCAGGCGGTCATGCGATCACCGCTCCCCGAACCCAGTTGACCGCCGTGGTCTGCCGGAAGTAGCGCCGGGACACCGCGGCGTTCACCTGCTGGCAGGTCTTCTCGAGGCTGGTCAGCACCGGCGACAAATCATCGATCAGCTCGTCGGCGCCGCGGAACTCCAGGTTGGTTCGGGCCCGGCCGACTATTCGCTGCGCGTCGGTCGCCACTCCGGCCCGCCCCGGGTCGGGCTCGAGATCGGTCAGGCAGCCCTCGGCCGTCGACAATGCGGCGAAGACCGAACGCGGGAAGAGCCGATCAAGCAGCAGGAACTCGGCGGCGTGCCGATCGTCGAGCGCGCCCCGGTACGTCCGCAGGAAGGTCTCCCACGCCCCGCTCGAGCGCAGCAGGGTCAGCCAGGACGGGATGCTGCCGCCGGCCCGCTCGTGAGTCCGCAACAGCCGAGCCGTCATGTCCACCCGCTCGATGCTGCGCCCGAGCACCAGGAAGAGCCAGCCCTCGTCGCGGCTCATCGTCGCGTCGGTCAGGCCCGCCATCACCGCGCAGCGCTCGCGCACCCAGCGGAAGAACGAGTGGACGCCCTGCTGCTCGACCCGGCGGCGGGCGTTCTGCAGGCCGTGCCAGGTCGAATTGAGACACTCCCACATCTCCGAGGACACGGTCTCGCGGGCGCCCCGGGCGTTCTCCCGGGCCGCCGCCAGAGCGCCGACCACCGAGCTGGGGTTGCGCTCGTCCAGGCCGAGCAGGCCGACCACCCGGGCCGAGGTGTACGGGCCGTCGTCGGTCAGCAACGGCATGCCCATGACACCCAGCAGCGATCGGCAGGCCGCGTCCTCGTGCGTCCACGGATCGGCGAGCATCCGCTGCAAGTGCACGTCGAGGATCCGGGCAGTGTCCTCGGCCCGCTCCACGTAGCGGCCGATCCAGTAGAGCGACTCGGCGATCCGGCTCAGCACCGCGTACTCCCCTGCTGTTGTTGCTGTTGCTGTTGCTCCTCGGCGGCGGAGGCGCCGGGACCGAGGTCGGGGCTGGACGCCGCGGGCAGCGGGGCGGGCTCGGCCGGCAGGTGCGGCACCTCGTACGGCGAGGTGTCGGCGCTGTCGGCGAGCACCCAGGTGTCCTTCGAGCCGCCGCCCTGGCTGGAGTTGACGACCAGGGCGCCCTCGGGCAGCGCCACTCGGGTCAGGCCGCCGGGCAGCACCCAGATCTTCTCGCCGTCGTTTACCGCGAACGGCCGCAAATCGACATGCCGGCCACGCAGCCGATTGCCGATCAGCGTGGGCACCATGGAGAGCTTCACCTCGCGCTGGGCGATCCAGCCGCGGGGATTGGCGAGGATCTTTTCGCGTACGTCGGCCAGCTCGTGATCCATCGCCTGCGAGCCGATCACGATGCCGGCGCCACCCGAGCCGTCCACCGGCTTGAGCACCAGCTCACGCAGCCGCGGCAGGACCTCGTCGAGCACGCCGTCGTCGTCCAGCCGGTACGTGTCGACGTTGGGCAGCAGCGGCTCCTCGTTGAGGTAGTACCGGATCAGGTCCGGCACGTACGTGTAGAGGAGTTTGTCGTCGGCGACGCCGTTGCCGACCGCGTTGGCGATGGTGACCCGGCCCGCGCGCGCCGCGTTGAGCAGCCCCGCGACGCCGATCACCGAGTCGGCCCGGAAATGCACCGGATCGAGGAAGTCGTCGTCGATGCGCCGGTAGATCACGTCCACCCGCTGCTCGCCGGCTGTGGTGCGCATCGCCACGTCGTTGCCGACGCAGACCAGGTCCCGCCCCTCGACCAGCTCGACGCCCATCTCCCGGGCGATCAGCGCGTGCTCGAAATAGGCCGAGTTGTAGACGCCCGGGCTGAGCACCACCACGGTCGGGTCGCTGACGCCCACGGGGGCGGCGGCGCGCAGGGCCCGCAGCAGCATCGCCGGATACGACTCCACCGGCAGGATCCGGGTGGCCGCGAAGACCTCCGGCAGCACCTGGGCCATCGCCCGCCGGTTCTCCATGACGTAGCTCACGCCGGACGGGATCCGCACGTTGTCCTCGAGCACCCGGAAGGTGCCCTGCTCGTCGCGGATCAGATCAACACCGGCGACATGGATGCGTACGCCGTTGGGCGGGTTGATGCCGGCCGCGGCGCGCAGGAAATGCGCGCTGGTGGCGATGAGCCGCCGCGGGACGACGCCGTCGGCGAGCACCTGACCGGCCCCGTACACATCGGCTAGAAAGGCCTCCAGGGCCCGGATCCGTTGGGCTACGCCGAGCTCGATCGCGCGCCACTCGGCCGCCGCGATGATCCGCGGGACGATATCGAGCGGGAAAGGGCGTTCCACCCCCTTCAGGGCGAAGGTGATGCCCTGATCGAGGAATGCCCGGGCCAGAACCTCGGCTCGCACGCCCAGCTCAGCGCTGGACAACGGTTGGAGCGTGGCGTGCAGCGTCTCGTAGCTCTCCCGAGGCATACCGAGCTCGCTGAACATCTCGTCCCAACCGGGGCCGAGGCGGTACTCCTCGAATAGATCCGCCATGGAATGAATCTAGGCGCCGGTCGTTGCGCACGGGTAACAGATGCAACAGCCAAGATTTTTCTGGGGCGGGCCGTCGGTACGGGACCTACCGACGGCCCTGACGTCCGCGACACCAGGAACGGGGGACCCAGTGTCGCTGGACAGTCCTACGGTACGCGCCGGCGCCGAGCCGTCGAACGGAACCGCCCGATGTACGCGACACTGGCATAAACCACCCGCGGTTTCGCGGTCGAGGCCGTACCGTGTCGGGCATCACGGTTAACCGGGCCTGAACTGAGCGCATCCTGAACTCAGCACACTCACAGCAGCCCGGCTGCACAATGCCGTGAGCCCTAGAGCCGCGAGGTGGCCGAACTCATGACCGATCTGTTGACCGCGATGGCAACACCGGCATGGGTGTATCTGGCGATCTTCGGCTTCCTGGCGGTCGACGCGATGGTCCCGGTGGTGCCGATCCAGGCCATCATGATCACTTCCGGCGCCCTCACTGTGTACGGCGGGCTCAATCTCCCGCTGGTCATCACGGTCGGGGCGCTCGGCATGTTCACCGGCGACTCGATCGCCTTCGTGCTCGGGCGCACGGCCGGCCACGCGGGCGGAAACTGGCTCAGCGGTCGGCTGGCGGCGCTGCGGCACCGGTTCGCGCCGAAGGCCGACGACGGCGAGGAGCACGGCCCGTCCAAGACCAAGCGCGCCGCCGAACGCTTCACCCGCGGCCTGCGCCGCCCGGGCCCGCTAGTGCTGTTGCTGTGCCGCTTCGTGCCGGGCGGCCGGATGGCGGCGGGCTATCACGCCGGCCGCACCGGCTATCCGATCAAGCTCTTCGTCAGCTACGACGGCGCGGCCGCGGTCGCCTGGGCCAGCTACGGCGGCCTGGTCGGGCACGTCGGCGGCACCGCGGTGACCCAGTCGGCCTGGCGGCTGTTCGCGGTCGCCGCCACGGCCGCGGTCATCTTCGGCACCGCCGGCTGGATCCTGGCCCTCTTCGGCGGCCGCAACGCCGACGAGGAGGAGGCCGCCGACGAGATCGAGCCCGACGTCGACACGGCGCAGCTGGCCAACCCCGACGAGGAGCACGAGCCCACCCGGCAGTGACGGCCCCCCGGCGCTATTGCAGCTCGTGCTGCATCAGCTGGCGGGCCGCCTCGGCGATCGAGCCGGAGAGCGACGGATAGATCGTGATCGTGTGGGCCAGTTGGTCGACGGTCAGGTTGTTCTCGATCGCCATCGTGATCGGCAGGATCAGCTCGCTCGCCTTGGGTGCCACCACCACGCCGCCGACGATCTGGCCGGTGGCCGGGCGGCAGAAGAGCTTGACGAAGCCGTCGCGCAGGCCGGCCATCTTGGCCCGGGCGTTGCCGGTCAGCGGCAGCATCACCTGGCGGGCCGGGACCTTGCCGGCGTCCACGTCGTTCTGTGAGAGGCCGACGGTGGCCAGCTCGGGATCGGTGAAGACGTTCGCCGAGACGGTCCGCAGCCGCAGCGGCGCGACGGCCTCACCCATCGCGTGCCAGACCGCGATCCGGCCCTGCATGGCGGCGACGCTGGCCAGCGGCAGCACGCCGGTGCAGTCACCGGCCGCGTAGATGCCGGGGACGTTGGTGCGGGAGACCCGGTCGACGGTGACGTAGCCGCCCTGGGCGACGTCGACGCCGTACTCGCGCAGGCCCAGCTCGGCCGTGTTCGGGATCGCGCCGACCGCCATCAACGCGTGCGAGCCGGTGACGACCCGGCCGTCGGAGAGGGTGACCTGGACGCCGTCGCCGGTGTTGACCACCGACTCGGCCCGGGACTGGTTGAGGATCGTCATGCCGCGCTCGCGGAAGACCCGTTCGATCGCCATCGCGGCGTCGGCGTCCTCGTGCGGCATCACCCGCTCGCGGCTGGAGACGAGCGTGACCTGCACACCCATCGCCAGATAGGCGCTGGCGAACTCGGCGCCGGTGACGCCCGACCCGATCACGATCAGGTGCGAGGGCAGCTCGGGCAGGTCGTAGACCTGTCGCCAGTCCAGGATCCGCCGGCCGTCCGGGACGGCCGTGGGCAGCACGCGCGGGGTGGCGCCGGTGGCGATCAGCACCGTGGCAGCGTCCACCGCGTACGTCTCCGCACCCTCCGGGGTGATCAGAACCTGGTGGGTGTGACCGAGCGTGTCCTCGCCCAGGCGCGCCCGGCCGGTGACGAAGTCCACACCCGCCTTGATCAACTTGGCCTGGATGTCGCCGGACTGGGCCAGCGCCAGCTTTTTGACCCGCCGGTTGACCGCGACGGCGTCCACGGTCACGGCGGACAGGCCGGCCGACCGGATCCCGAACTCCTCGTTGTGCCGATACCCGGTCACCACCTCTGAGCTGGCGATGAACGTCTTCGACGGCACGCAGTCGGAGAGCACGCAGGCGCCGCCGGCTCCGTCGGCCTCGACCAGGGTGACGTCCGCGTCGAGCTGCGCGGCGACCAGGGCCGCTTCGTACCCGCCCGGCCCACCGCCGATGATCACGATCCGACTCACAGTGCTCCAACCTCCGTCAAAACTGGTGCCAACTATGCCGACACGCACTCCTCGTATTCTCCCTCACCCCCGGCTCCGGCTATCGTCATCGCCGTGCGTCATTACGCCGCGTATGGCTCAAACCTCGACCCGGCCCGCATGCGGGCCTACTGTCCGCACTCCCCGATGGTGGGCGTGGGGTGGATAGAAGGCTGGCGCCTGACCTTCGCGGGTGAGGGTGACATGGGCTGGGAGGGCTCGGTGACCACGATCGTCGAGTCGCCCGGCGACCGGGTCTTCGTCTCCGTCTACGACGTGCACCCGTGGGACGCGGCGCAGCTCGACGAGGTCGAGGGGGTGACCGCGGGGGCGTATCAAAAGCTTACCGTGCGTGTCTCCACGCTCGAGGGCGAATTGAGCGCCTGGGTCTACGCGTTCGACGGCTACGAGGGCGGCATGCCGACGGCGTGGTATCTCTCGGAGATCGCGAACGCGGCCGAGAAGGCGGGCGCACCCGACGACTACGTCGCCGACTTGCGGCAGCGCCCCACGCGCACGTCCAAGCCGGACATCTAACCCGCGGCGGCCAGCGTGCGCTGGTAGATGTTGGCCGCGTACTGCGGGGTCATCCCCACCGCGCGATAGAGCCGCGCGGCCTCGGTCGGGTTGTCCAGGTCGACGCCCAGCCCGGCCTTGGTGCGGCCCTTGCCGGCGTAGGTGGCGAAGGCGCGCCGCAGCAGTGCCGCACCCACCCCCTGCTTCCGGTACGGCCGCAGCACGGCCAGGAACTTGACCCAGCCCTCGCCGTCGTCCATCCCGGAGTCGGAGGACTGGAGCACCCCGGCCCACTCGCCGTCCACTTCGCCCACGAACCACTCGTCATAGGACACGCTGGACTCGGCGGCGACCCGCTCGCGCCACGTCGGATAGTCGGTGGCCCGGTGGTCGGTGTCCCGGAACGCCTCCTCGATGGTGGCGTGGAACCGCCGCAACTCGTCCTCGTCGTCCGCATCGACCGGGCGGACGGTGACGCCGGCCGACGGCTCGGGCGCGACGCTCGAGACACCGTCGAGGGACATGGCCATCCGGGCGTTCTGCTTGAGAAACTCGAAGCCGTTGCCGGTCAGCACGGCGATCCACCGTTGCTCGGTCGGGATCGCGCCCGCTCGTACGGTGATCGGGTCGTGGCCGAACTTCCGGGCCCGCTCGGCCACCCGCTGGAGCAGCAGCTCGAGCAGCACCTGCTGGGCCGGCTCGCCGCGCTGCGGCCAGACGTAGACCTCGACGAACTCGCGCTCGCCACCGGCCGGATTGTCCGGATAGGCCCAGCCGACGATCTCGCCGTGCTCGTCCAGGGCGAGCCAGCAGTCCTCGGCCGGATCCGTGTTGGGCCCGGTCAGCGCCTCGCGGACCTCGTCAACGGTGAAATCCGGCTCGCCGACGGCCGCGATGTCGCTGGCGTGCGCGAGCTTGAGGATCTCGGGCACGTCGGCCAGGGTCGGCCGGCGCGTCGACCAGCCGTCGGGAAGCGCAGTCATCCCGGCATCGCACCACAACACCGGACCCGACGAAACCGGATTACCGCCCGAGCTGGCCTCTCAGCGACTCCAGCAGGCCCACGAACTCGACCCGCTCGGCGATGCTGAGCTGCGCGTACGCCTGACCGGCCAGCGAATTGGCGACCGACTCCGCCCACATCAGCCGGCGCACCAGCGGCCCGGCCGGCGGATAGGGCGGCTGCCAGCCGAACGCGACCGCGCCCGTCTCGCCCTCCGGGCCGGCGATGATCGCCTCCAGCGGCGTGAGCCCGCTGGCCCGCACGGCGACCACGTGCACGCCCATCTGGTGCTCGTGCAGCAAGTGCAGGGCGACCGCGGCCAGCGCACCGGGCGAGTTGTCCGGCACCGGCATGGCCCGCCAGGCGGCGAAGAGCGGCAGCCCTGCGGCGTCCACGCTGTCGTAGACCTTCTTGGCCAGGTCACAGATCCGGGTGACCCGGCCGAACCCGCCGATCTGGTCGTTGCCCCACCGGCACAGCTCATGCAGGTGCCAGGTGGCGACCTCGAGCGGCTCGGTCGTCTTCGCCGCGGCCTCCCAGCCGTCGATGACCGCGTCGGGCGCGATGAAGCCGATCGCGGCGGCCACCGTCTCGGGCCGGACGTCACCGAGCGCACCGGCCCGCGCGGACACGTGGTAAGCCCACCCCGACAGGCCGAGCAGCCGGGCCCGGCGCAGCGTCTGGGGCGATTCGGCGAACGCACCCACGAGTCCCGCGAGTCCCGGCTTGGCAGTGGCGGCAGCCTGTTCGGGAGTCACGCGCCGATTCTGCTCTCCCGGGTCGGTTCTGGAAAATATTCTCTCAATCCGCCTCGTCGCCCTCGAGATCCTCGAGAGCTGCCTGAACGTCGCCGACCTGCCGCCGGGCCGCGGCCGCCTCGCGCTCCGCGGTACGTCTCGCCAGCTTGCGCCGGGCCACGTCGGCCACCGCCTCGGTGCGGCGGCGCTCGAGCTCGGCCAGCTCGGCGTCGATGTCCTCGACGGCGTGACCCGCGTCACGTTCGGCCCGTTCGGCCCGTTCGAGTTGGTCGTCGGCCCGGTCCTCGGCCGCCCGTGCCGCCGCCAGCTCCCGTTTCAGCTCGCGCCGGCGCTCGTCGCGCTCCCGGCGGCGCCGCTCGGCCGCGGCCCGCTCCCGGGGGCTCGGCCGGGCCGGCGCCTCGTCCTCGTCGCCCGCGCCGTCGACCTCCGGCTCCGCTTCCTCCTCGTCCACCGAATCGGCCGTGATCAGCCGCAGCCGGGGCCGCGGCACCTCGCCGAAGCCCGCGTACGTGGCCGCGCGCACCAACCGGCCGGAGCGCACCTGCGCGGCAATCTCCGGCTCGGCCAGCGCCGCGGTCAGCGTGGCCTCGACCTCGCCCAACGGCAACTTGCCCGCGCCGAGCGACGGGTCCTCCGCCAGGGCGAGCTTGCGGGCCGCCGTGACCAGGGCGGACACCACCTGGCGCCGCTGGTTGGACAGCTCGCGCAGCTGATCGCCCTGCAGGCCGCGCTGGGCCTCGCGCAACCCGGTGGAGAGCTCGACCAGGTCGTCGATCAGCTCGGGGCGGCGCAGCGCGAGCAGGTTGACGAGCCAGGCGGCCACCGTAGGCTTGCGCAGGGCGGCGTAGCGCTTGGCGGCGTCCTTGTCGCCGATCTTGCGGGCGTCGGCGATCGCGGCCGCCCGGGCCGCGACGAAACCGTCCGGCGGCGCCTCGTACAGACCCCGGATCAGGTCCTCGCTGACCGGCACGTCAGTTCAGCGTCGTGCCGGGCGCCACGTGCGCGTATTTCGTGCCGGAGAGCCGCTCGAGATGCCCGTCGCTGACCTTCGCGCCGGTCTCGTTGAGCAGGAAGTCGTGCAGCGCGTACGCCCGGCGGGGCTTGACCGCGCGGACGAAGTCGATCGACTCCGCCAGCTTCATCCAGGGCGCGTTGAGCGGCACGAACAGGGTGTCGACGACCGCGCCGTCGGGCACCGTGAACGAGTCGCCCGGGTGGAAGACCGAGTCGTCGGCGTCCGCGATCAGATAAGCCAGGTTCGCGATCCGCGGGATGTCCGGATGGATCACCGCGTGCTCGCCCCCGTACGCGGTCACCGCGAAGCCGGCCGCCGTGAACTCCTGGCCCGGCACCACCGCCGTGACCACGTCGGCGAACGCGGCCAGCTTCGGCAGCACGTCGGCGTGCGCGAAGACCCGCATGTCCGGTTTGCGGGCCAGCGCGTCGGCCAGCCCGTCCACCGCCAGGTGGTCGAAGTGCTCGTGCGTGATCAACACCGCGTCGGCGCCGGCCAACGCGACCGGCTCGCTGAACGCACCCGGGTCGACGACCAGCACAGAATTACCGTCGTCGATACGTAGACAGGAGTGTGTGTACTTCGTGACGCGCACGGGACCCCTCCGCAGCCGAATCGTGACTCCTCACCCCGCAGTCTGCCGGAACCAGCGGGCGCGCGCCGCACGTCCGAGGGGGCAGACCACACGGGGATCGGAGGAACCAATGCGTGCTCGAAGATATCTCCTCGCGACCGGGCTCATCGCCGCGGTCGCGCTTGCGGGTTGCGGAA
>Ga0307513_10006440_pt1 | contig 15342 bp, 21 predicted proteins | sample 15_EM_MG_FD_202174 | JGI IMG/M metagenome (GOLD analysis project Ga0307513, IMG submission 202174) | Populus trichocarpa ectomycorrhiza microbial communities from riparian zone in the Pacific Northwest, United States - 15_EM | ecosystem: Host-associated > Plants > Roots > Unclassified | place... | reverse complement strand
ATAGACATAGAGGAATAGAAACATCTAGAAACAAACAAATTATGCACGATAGTAGTAGTAGTAGGAGGCACACCGGCAGGAATGACTAGGGTGATATCGGCGGCAAGTTGTTATGAGCACGCCCGGAGCAGAAGGAAAAGGGGGTACCTTGGGGAGGCGTCCGGATGCTGCGGAGATGCGAGGCAGGAAAAGAGACGTCAGGACGTGAGATAAGGGGGGGGAGAAGAGCAGGAGATGAGGGGTGGCGGCGGGATGTGGGTAAGGTCCGACGTCACGTCAGGACGCAATCGGCGTTGGGAATGGCGTCCGGACGCTGGGGACGCAGAGGACCGAAAAACGAGATCGGATGCGTCCGGACGCGGCGCCCGCGCCTCAGACGCAGGATTAATTTTTGCTGATGCAGGAAAAGGCGGCTCAGAAGAAGAAGCCTGGGGAAAGAAAGGTGAAAAAGGAAGGGTCCGTGGTACGGGCGGGGGAGGTTAAACACGCGGTGTGGGCAGATACACACAAGGGTGTTGATCAGAAGGTTGTCGACAAGGGAAAATCGGACAACGAATGCACGCGGTGTGGAATGAACAACTACGCTTGGTAATACTGTCGCAAGCCGGTACAGGTATCGGCTATATATCGAGGTCAATCAAAGCCCAAACGACAGTCTGCATTCACACCAAAGGGACGCCCCCAGGTAGCCACTGTGGCCGTGGATGGCCAGGGAGAAAGCTCGAGACGAGCGGTGCAAAGGCCCCCAGGTTGGGCCTTTGAAGAGGAGGACATTTCATAAAAAGTCATCCAGGTACCGACAACAATGGTATTCAGGTAGTGAGGGTGCCGCCTCGAATCGAAAGACCTGCGGCGTAGTCTGTGACGATATCCTACCGGAAGGCTAAAAGACCAAAGGATAGCGGTTGCCATTTTACGTCCAAAAATGGGTAGTCCGTGCTTACCACGGGAACCATAAAAAATCACAAGTGAAGAAAGCGGTTGACGAGACTAAAAGGGAAAGAGAAGACTATGATTCATCAGAACGGGGCTTGAGTTGCACGACACGCAAAGGGGAGTCGAAATCCAGGGCAACCTGACTTTCTCTCTGGGTAAAATAGCCGGGCAAATAGAAGCCGGGGGCGTCTCTATTGTGAACAAGGTTCATGCCTGACGAATGATATCGGAGGGGGTCTCGGGAGTAAGACTCAACTCGCAGGCGAAGGTACGGTGGACTCGTCCCAAGCGACACTCGCATGTGAGGTATAAGTCGAGGATAAAGGACCGCGCATGCTAGTCGCGAACTCGAGGTACTCTAGTAAATGACCACTCCTGTGATATGGGAACTCCTCGGCGGGAGATAAAGACCGCTAGAGAAGGGCTGCCCGATATCAAAAATTTAGACATTTAGTATAAAAGGTTTGTCTGGGGCGGCTTTAAGAGCCGAAACTGCGCTGGCGCGGTAACTAACCCCCACGCTATTTGTAACCGCAACCATGAAAAGATTTCATGAACAACTGAGCGAAAGCTCAAGACCCCTTAAAAAACCAAAGCATTACGCCGGCTCAGAAGGGAAGGCATTTATGGGATTAAAAGGACGAAAACACATATCTTTCTCATGAACCAAAACACCGCACGACGGCTGGAAATCCCGACCCAAGCCAGGGATTCACGGTTAAAAATCACAACTTTCGATGGCGAAACCGCGCCTAACGGAGGAATATTCTATACCAATGCTATTCTCCTAGAAATTGGTGCCAACAGCCACCGAAGCATGATATCCTGCGAAATTGCGAACGCAGGAACATATGATTTAATCATACCCTTTGGGTGGTGGCATGATGAACACCCACTGAGAAATATTGCAGACCCAAGTAAATGGGTTTTTGAGGAAGCAAAGTGCCACACCCATATGGAAGATGAAGCTGTGGTGGACTTGTTTGAGTGGGATGAAACTGTGGCTTACGATGAGGAAGCACAGTACGTAGAAAGAATAGAACGAAAAGAAGAAGACGGAGTACTGTTGGAAACGCTGCCGAAACCATATTGGCAGTATAAGGAGCTTTTTGAAGAGAAAAAAGCTAACATGTTGGCTCCTCGAACAACCTTCGAACACGCCATCAACCTGAAGGAAAGAGCCGAACTTCCGCGGTGTCCAATTTACCCAATGGCGGCACACCAGTTAAATGAACTGGATAAATACCTCAAGACGATGATGGCAGAGGGTAAAATAGAGCACAGCGAATCCACTTACAGTGCCCCAATCCTTTTCGTTGCAAAATCAGATAGAAGTCGAGGACTATACGTAGACTAGAGGAACCTCAACAAATTGACGATCCTAAATACATACCCCCTACCGCTCATGGATGAACTCCAAGACCGCGGTGCTGCAACAAAGGTGTTCACGAAACTCGACCTAAAAGATGGATATCATCTTGATCGAATAAGGAAAGGAGACGAACACAAAATGCCCTTTCGTACACAATACGGACAGTACGAATAAAAGGTCATGCGGTTCGGGCTCGTTAACGCTCCCGCAACATTTCAAAAAAGGATGAACAAGATCCTAAGGGAATTCTTGGACCACGGAGTAGTCGTCAACCTAGACGATATCCCAATATACTACAAAAATATGGACGACCATATCAAACTAGTCCAAAGAGTCCTTGACCGGCTCGAACAATACGACTTGGTAGTGGCGTTGAAGAAGTCGGTGTTCCACCAAGAGGAAGTCGACTTCGTGGGATCCATTGTCAAGACAAGTGGCGTCACCATGAGTGATAGGAAAGTGAAGAGCGTTCAAAATTGGGCACACCCGAGATCGGTTAAATAAGTCCAAATGTTCATTGGATTCGCAAACTTCTATCGATGATTCATCAAAGATTTTTCTAAAGTTTGCAAGCCACTAACCGCGACGTTGAAGGGAAACCCAAAGGATTTTCACTGGGGAAGAGAGCAGGAAGAGGCTGTTGAGGAGTTGAAAAAGAGGTTTACAAGGGCACCAATTTTATCGCATTTTTACACAGGGAGAAAAGCGGTGGTTGAGACTGACGCAAGCAACTTGGTCTTGGATGCGTACTATCTCAGTACCAGGGGAGACAGCTTCACCCAGTGGCCTTCCATTCACGAAAACAAAACAGGGCTGAAAGAAATTACGAGATACATGACAAAGAACTACTAGCAATAATGGAGGGGTTTACAGAATGGAAAAGATACCTCTGGGGAGAAGAAGAGCCCGTGACGGTATACATGTTAGGTGGTAGCTTCGGTGTGAGGTATTCCGACATCTAGGACCTTAATCGTAATTATATCGGAGAACTCGTTAAGAAGACACGAGTAATGTAACCTAGATATAATTATTCGCTTCGGTAGAAATGGTTGAAGTGTTGGTAACGATATAAAAGTGTAGATAAGTTATTATATTGATAAGATCTCTTCTCCGTGCTTGTTGATCTCTATCTACTCCGGGCTCTGGCCCGCCTGTTATACCCTTTGCCGAGGTACATATAACTATCATACTAGCGAAGTACCTTTTCCAACTTCTCCTAGTTTTCGTGAATGTGCGAACACCGTTTGACCCTGAGTTCTCGCACACCACTTTGGCTTTAATCATTGCCCAAGTAATTGCGTCCAATTACTGGTTCTTGATTCTTATGCCATATGAACTTGGTCTGTATATGCAGCCTGGCTCGCTATCATACCAGTCGTTCTTTCCGGTCATGTTGTGATCAAGATTTCTCATGCCGGGTAATCAAATACTTACGTCTTACATATCCGACTACAGATGCCGGTCGGCTTATCTTTGAAGCACCATAACTTCTTATCCAACGTTCGCACCTCGTCGTTCAACTTCTTACTAATAGAGAAATATTTCTTCTATAGTAATCGGCGAAAAACCCTTGCTCGCATGGCTCATGCGCTTGCGTAGAGACTGATAACGATCCGTTGTGTAGTTGTAATAACTATGACGGGGGTGTGAGTCGGACATGTGACCTTCTGACACAAGTCACCCGTTATTCCGACTACAGTAGTTCGTGTGTTAAGGTAGGGTAACTTTGCCCTGTAAATCCTTACGGGGTGTCTGTGCGCCTAACAATACACCAATCACCAAAATGTACAGTCCTGTTTTACCAAAAAAGTCTGGAACCAGCGTCAAATTCGATGGGCACAGGAGTTAACGAATTATAACTTCCAAATAGTCTATCGACGGGGAAGTAGGGGCGGGAAACGCGATGCATTAAGTAGACGGACAGAGTACCGTCCTGAGGAGGAAGCTCGTCATAGTGAACAGTCAATTTTGAAAAGCAAACAATTTCCAATTTCGATAATTCATCAAAACCGGATGGCGGAGACGGCCCTCACCCCAGAAAAACGCGAACCAACAAGCCTGCGAATAATGAACCTTTCGGACAAGGCAATAATCCCAACGAAAGGATCAAGGTTTGCGGCTAGTCATGACATCTATGCCCTGACAGATGGACTTGTACCGGCAAAAGGAGACAATGGTTGAGACCGCTTTTGCAATAGCACTGCGGTAGGGAACCTGCAGAAGGCTAGCCGCAACAAGTGGTATGGCTAGCAAGATGGGAATAGCAGTGGGCGGTGGTGTAATAGATGCGGATTACACAGGAGAAGTTAAGGTCATACTTCGAAATCACGGCCGGGCGGACTCCGTATTTAAGGCAGGAGATCGGATAGGGCAACTCATAATAGAAAAGGTTGCCAATGCTGACGCCATGGAAGTAGAAGATCTAAGAATAACCGAGTGAGGCCAAATGGGCTTCGGGTCAAGCGACCTAAGTCCCAAGCGATCCATCACGACTAAAGAAGAAGTGGTCAAAGTATGTTTCCTCAACGGGGACACAAGCAAGAAAGAATTCTTTAGCGCGGCTGATATCGGCTATCACCCTCGGTTGATAAAAGAAAAAGAAATGTTATCAAGCGCTCACGTCAATGCAGCCCTAACGTGAACGATGAATGATTACTTTGGAGACAAGATTAGAGTGGCGGGCAAAGAAGATCAGAAGTGGCAGGAACGGGGCCGTCAACTGGTGAGGATAAGAGAAAGTGGGACAAGATGCAGGACGAATGAACAGAAAAGGACGGCTTACTCTATTACAAAAATCGTTTGTACATCCCCGAGGACGAAGACCTGCAACCCGCGATTGCCCAAGGCTGTCACTACTCATTAGTGGCGGGGCACTTCTGACAGGGAAAAAGGATTGAGATAGTAACAAGGGACTTCTACAGGAAAGGACGCGCCAAAAGGATCAGAGATTATGTACAATCCTGCGACGAATGTCAACAAAGTAAATCCCCACAGCATGTTAAGTACAGTTTACTTCAACCTTTAGACGTCCATATCGACGGACTTCATCACACAACTACCGGAATCGCAGGGCAAAACCTAGATCATGGTAGTAGTAGACCGGTTAACAAAGATGGCTCATTTTATCGACCTCCACAAGAATGCAACCGCAAAAGAGCTTGAGGATACCTGCCTTCGGGAAGGCTGGAAACTTCACGGACTACCGCCTGAGATTATATCGGACATGGACGCGAGGTTTTCTGGCGAATTTTGGGAATCATTGTGCAAAATGCTAGGAGTTAAAAGACGCATGTCAATGGCGTTCCACCCTCAAACTGACGGACAAACGGAGAGAACCAGCCAAGTGCTGGAAGGTTACATACAAACATTTGTCAATTACGATCAAAACTACTGGTATCAACTATTGCCGTTAGCAGAACAAGCTTACAATAACTCGGCCACCAACGTACAGAAAATGACCCCATTCTTCGCCATCTACGGTTTTCTCACACACATGGAGTGGAAGAAAGAGACAGCCGCTCATAACCCCGGGGCGACACTCTATGCTCACTGGATGCAGGACATACATCGACAGGCGAAAGAAACCCTAGAAAATGAACTGGAATCAAGCAAGAAATATTGTGACCGAAAAGGGACAAAACAACCTAGCATTGAGGTCGGCGACTTGGTAATGTTGAATGCAAAAAAGATACGCACCAAACGACGATCGAAGAAGTTGAGTCCAAAACTGGATGGCCCTTTCAAAGTCTTGGAAAGAAAAGCAAGTAGGGCATACAAGTTAGAAATATCGTGGTGGTGGAAAATTCATCCTGTGTTTCATGTTTCGCTGTTGGAACCTTACCGCACCTCGAACCGACCAAATCGCGAACAACGCACACGAGATCCCGAAAACATCGCGGGATATTTAGAATGGGAGGTGGAAAGGATCATCAAGAGCGAGAGTATTTCCTACACGCGAAAGGTTCGAGGAAGGAATAAACGGATGAAAGAGCTTCAGTACTTTGTAAAATGGGAAGGCTGCGAGGAGGATGAAAATAGTTGGGAACCCCGGGAAGGGATGAAGAACGAGCAAGAAGAGGTGGAAAGGTTTGATAGACAGAATGCGGAGATGCCAGACCAGGGGGAGTTCGAGTGACATAAGAAAGGTTTTCCATCGGTAGACAAGTAAAGGCCGGTTGTTTTTGCGCCTACTATATGGAGCTCGATATGGAAGATAGATTGTATAATAGACATAGAGTATTCAGGACGAACACTTCGAAGAGGGGAGCTCGTGTTAGGCGCACGGACTTCCCGTAAGAATTGACATGGCAAAGTTACCCTGCCTTGATGCACACGTACTTCGAACAAAAAAGATAACACCAACGTCCAGCCCGGGCGTTGGGACGGGGCGTCATCACGGGCAGCCTGGGTTTTTGCGTCCCAACACCAATAACCAGTACTGAAGGAACACATCCTATAACACCGCATACTTCGCTGCCGTCTGTCCGACCGTGTCCCGTCCGCAGGATATATGTGGGGAGTGCTCCGGGAACCTTATGCAAGTATAGGTGGGTGTGTCGGACGACGGCGCATAATGTTACAGACACCTGAAGACAGAGAGTAGGCAGGGTGGGTCGAATATAATGGGACGTTTCGCACGAAGGTTAGTCCCCTCGTAACCACTAAGTCGTGTAGAGTATGCAGGAGGTATCTATGCCCAGTAAGTGGATCGGGTTGATCCACAGAGGACAAGTTGGTAAAAGATGGAGTCCGAGGGCAAAAGCCTATAGGTACGATCCCCAAGACAAGTGGTATAATGCCGGAAGACCAGAATACAACATGCAGTTGCAAGTCAAATTCTCGACGGAACCAACTGAAAGCAGAATGGCCATCTTCTGTCCAGCGAGTTAGACTACCCTCGGTGAGCACGGTGGCAAGATAATTGATAATCATTGTTGTCAACGGATAAACGGATGAGCTGACACTTGACGAATTGGTCTCCACACTACCTGGAATAACAGAACCGCAGACTGATAAGTTGGCCATGGGAGCAACAGGTGTGGTAGAGAATTTTCAGGCTCTATGAGTGTTCACACTCAGGTGAAGTTCGCAGAATTGTGAGCAAGAAACTTAGTTAGTATGGAGTTAGCATGTATACCGCGATTGCTCAGACGCGGAATATAAATATCAAAGCATCTTCCCTGCTATTAGACAAAGCAAGCGCGGAGAAGAGATCTTATCAATATAATAAGTTTTATCTTATCATTACCAACAGGTTGACAATCTATACCAAAGTATTCTATTATATCTAACCTACATTACTCTGGTCTTCTTAACGAGTTCTCCGATATACAATTGATTCAGGTGCTAGCTGTCGAAATACCTCATGCCGAAGCTACCACCTAACAGTATATTGATACTTCTCATCGTTACCAAGACGAATGTTTGGCAGAGACACTCATACTCCAAAACTCGAAACCCTTCTCGAACCAAGACCCTTGAGGACGACCTCAATATCACAAATTTACTTTCCAATCTTCATAAGGGAACAAGGGACACTAAAACCCAATCACGAAACCTACGCGTTTTGGAAAAATTCAAAAAACATCATTACCACCTAAGACCTAGCAGCCTTATACCAGCATTGCGAAGGCGAGGGTTGCCGTTACTACGAACCCGAGGAGGAGATAGGTCACGTTTGGTACGTCGGATGCTATAGTGATAGAAGCCGCTCAAGCCTAGACTTTTAGATACCGGAAGTGTGGGTAGGAAACAAAAGATAAGTTTCCCATAAAGAAGTCGAAAAAATGGCTTCTGACCCAAAAGTGCCTGAAGTCATGGAGTGGGGACAGGATGATGGAGAACAAGGAGGTAACCTACTGTCCCGAACGACGGCCCCTACTGTGGAGACAATGGTCACCCAGACGGCCCGAGCACAGTCAGTGGACCAGACACCACGATCCCCCGTAGGACTAGGCTTGCTAGCAAAATATGGAAAGCCCCGACGAGCAGGTAGTCGCCACAACACAGAACCCACTAGGGACCCCATCATCCGCATTTGCATCGAACGTCTATCCAGGATTCTAGGTCGTTTCGATCCTGAGCTCACCAAAAGCCAGGATACGCAACATCTCTCTTATTGCTCCCTACCAACTAACGTCCTACTCATGGCCCAGGAACTGGCAAAAGTCAAAGATCAGGTAAAATCTGTGGTCCATATAGTAGCCCGTGAACACGCTTGACTCGACGATCAAGTTCAACTTCTGGACCTGGAATCTCAGAAGGTCCAAGAAAGCTTCGCAGGCCCAAGTTGCCGGACGACTTGGAGAGACAGATGATAGACAAGCCAGACACGAGGCAGTCACATCGTGGCTTTACGAGACAGTACAAGCAGCCAAGGCACAGTCTATGCACCTGGACCTTATGGTGGACCAGGAGATATTCCAGTTGAATGAGCAGCACAAAAGGGAGCGCGAGAAGCATGAGATAGACCTGGTTCTCATGAGAGCAGAGCTGCGACACCAAAAGGAGGCTCAAAAGAGGCGAGATGGAGACATCTCGGAGCTCAAACCCATGGTGGCAACATTGATGTGGCAAGTCAAGGGAAAAGGGAAGGTGTCAGATCCGACACCAGAAGCTTCAAGGGCAGAAGGATGAAGACCACCACCAGCACGACACGGGGCAGCTGGGGCCTCAGGAGGAGGAGGAGACCCCGATGATGATGAAGAAGGATCTGGAAGGAAACCAGATGAGAGTAGCAAAGGAAGACGGGACGAGAGACCTGCACCCCAGCCAGAAGAAGACGACTATGGTGCCGAGAACGACGAACCGTGTAACCTGTGTTCTCGAGTAATGGCCAACGCCTAGGGACAATGTATGATAGTCCCAGCGGAAACATCTGCCCTGTTCAGAAATGAGAAACACCAAGATATACGCATGTAGCTATTGACATGCACCGATTAGGTTGCCCGAAACAGTTGGCAGTGGCAAGACGAGGCACAATGAATCCGATACGCCATAACCTGGATGGAGGGAAAGGAGATCGCACCGTTTGTGTTAACCAACCGGCGACAAATGACCCGAGAATTAGGTTATACGAGACAAGCCGGATATGAGCACGGGCATGTCTTCGTAGAACAGGCGGTGCGACGGTTCGGGCCTACCCACAAGGCTGAAAAATCCCTTACCCAAATGGGCTTTATGAAATATCACGGCGATATCGCCAAATTCTCGCCGGATATGGAAAATCTCAATAGACATGTAAGGGTCACCGGAATAGCCTGGACAAAAATGATTGACGACCAAATCCCCGAAGATGCAATACGACGACTCTCGTTACGAGAGTATATGGACGATGGGGAATGGTGAGATGCACTCAGGAACCTCACCAGAGCGGAAGAAGATTTTAGGGAAAGAAAAAGTCTTGGAGAGTGCGGTCCGTCCGGTACCACAACGGGCGAGAAAAGGAAATTCGATGATCCAAGCCGACCGTCGCCGCCAAGTGTGTAAAGAAGCAATACACGGCAAAGGAAAAGGCAGACTACCAGAAAAAAATGGCTGTGGAAAGAAGGGTGGAGAAGGAAGGGTCGGTGTCACTGGCGGGGGAGGTTAGACATACTGTGTGGGCAGAAGCCCACAAGGGCGTCGATCAGAAGGTTGTCAATCAAAGGAAATCTGACCAGGAATGCACGCGATGCGGAATGAAAAACCCCGCTGGGAAATTCTGTCGAAAACTGGTGCAAGTATCGGCGATATATTGAGGGCAAGCGAAGCCCAAACGACAGTCCACATTCGCACCAAAGCGACGCTCCCAGGTTGCCACTGTGGCTGTTGATGTCCAAGGAGAAAGCTCAAGACGAGCTGTTCAAAGGCCCCCAGCTTGGGCCTTTGAATATAACGGCATTTTATAAAAGGCAATCCAGGTACTGACAACAATGGTGTTCGGGTAGTGTGGTTGCCCCCTCGAATCGCAAGACCTGCGGCGTAGTTGGTGACTATATCCCACCACAAAGCTAAAAGCCCAAAGCATAGTGGTTGCGATTTTGAATCCAAAATTGAGTTGTCCGTGCTCACCACGGGAACCATATAAAGTCACATGGGAAGAAGGCGGTTGACTAGACTAAAAGGGAATGAGAAGACACCGATTCTTCAGAACGGGGCTAGAGTTGCAAGACAGGCGAAGGAGGGTCGAAATCCAGGGTAACCTGACTTTCGCACTGGGTAAAATTGCCGGGCAAATACAAGCTGGGGGCGCCTCTATTGTGGACAAGGTTCATGCATGAAGAATGGTGTCGGAGGGGGTCTCGGGAGTGAGACCAACCTTGAAGGCGAAGGTAGGGTGGACTCCGCGCAGGGGACAGCCTCACATGCGGGATAAGTCGCCAATAAAAGGCCGCCCACGCTAGTCGTGAACTCGAGGGCTACTCTAGTGAACCACCACTCCTGTAATATGGGAACTCCTCGGCAGGAGGTAACGACCGCTAGTAGTGGGGTCCCAGATATTGAAATAGTAGACACTTATTGTAAAAGTTTGTCTGAGGAGGCTTTAGGAGCCGAAACTGCGCTGGCGCGGTAACAAACCCACACGATACATGAAACCGCAGTGCTGAAAAGATTTCATCAAAACCAGAGCGAAAGCTCAACACCCATTAAAAAACCTAAGCATTACGCCTGCCCTGAGGGGAAGGCATTCATCGAGACACAAGGGCGAAAACACATGATAAAAGTCCTTTTAGATTGTGGTTCAAACATCTTTCTCCTGAACCAGGATACTGGATGACTGCTTTAAATCCCAACGGCAGGTAGGGATTCACCGTTAAAAATCACAACCTTCGATGGCGAAACACCGCCTACTAGAGGAACATTCTCTACCCACCCTATTCGATTGGAACTCGGTGCCAACGGTCACCGAAGCATGATATCCTACGAAATTGCGAACGATGGCAGGTATGAACTAATCATCCCCTTTGGGTGGTGGCATGATGAACACCCACTTAAGAATATTCCGGACCCAACGAGATGGGTCTTTGAATAAGCGAAGTGCCATGCTCATATGGAGGATGAAGCAGTGGCAGATCAGTTTGAGTGGAATGAGATGGTGGCTTAAGACGAAGAAGCACACCACCTCTCGCTGCGCAGCGGAGTGGTGTCTGGCCATATTTGGTGTCGGCAGTGTTATATGTGGGAAGGATTGAACAACAAGAAAAAGGGGAAGTACAACTGGAGACCCTGCCAAAGCCATGCTGGCAGTATAAGGAGCTTGTTGAAGAGAAATCAGCTAAGAGGTTGGCATCGGGAAGAACCTTCGACCACGGCATCAACCTTAAGGAACGGGCCGAGCGCCCCTGGGGCCCGATCTATCCAATCTCGGCCAACCAGTTAAGCGAGCTTGACACATACTTAAAGAAAATGCTTGCTGAAGGCAAAATCCCGGCTAGCGAGTCTCCTTACGGTGCCCTAATCCTCTTTGTTCCCAAACCAGATGGCAGTCTACGCCTATGCGTAGACTATAGGAAGCTCAATAAGCCAACAATCCTCAATAAGTACACCCTACCGCTCATGGATGAACTCCGAGCCCACATTGCAGGCGCAAAACTGTTTACGAAGCACGACCTACAAGCGGGATATCATCTTATGCGAATCAGGTAACGTGACGAACATAAGACAGCTTTTCGTACAAGATATAGACAGTACGAATATAGGGTTATGTGTTTCAGGCTTGTAAACGCTCCCACGACATTTCAGACAATGATGAACAAAATCCCAAGGGAATTTTTGGAGCACAGCTTAGTCGTCTATCTAGACGATATCCTCATATACTCTGAAAATATGGACATTCATATCAAACTAGTCCAAAAGGTCCTTGACCGGCTCTAACAGCACGATAGAGCAGTCTTGTGAAAGAAGTTCGTATTCCACCAGGAGGAGGTGGAATTCCTGGGATACAGTGTCAAGACAAGCGGTGTCACGATAAGTGATAGGAAAGTGAAAAGCGTTCAAATTGGGCCCATCCCAGGTCGGTTAAGGAAGTCCAAATCTTCATGGGATTAGCAAACTTGTATCAACTGTTCATCAAAGCTTTCTCAAAAGTTTGCAAACCAATGACCGAGAAGTTGAAAGTGAACCCAAAGGATTTTCACCGGGGGAGAAAACAGGAGGAGGCATTTGAGTAGTTGAAAAGGAGGTTTACGACGGCACTGATCTTATGGCATTTTTACCCAGGAAGAACAACGGTAGTGGAGACAGCCGCTAGCGACTTTGCGCTTGGATTTGTACTATTCCAATACCAAGGGTGACCGCGGCACCCTGTGGCTTTTCATTCTCGAAAGTTGAACACTGCGGAAGGAATTTATAAGATACAAGACAAGGAATTGCTCGCATTAATGGAAGCGTTCAAAGAATTGAAAAGATACCTCGGGGGAGAAGAAGAACCCGTGAGGGTATACACAGGCGACCAAACTCTGCACTCTTTCCGGACCAGAAAAGTATTGAACCAGCGCCAAATTCAATGGGCATAGGAGTTAAAAAACTACAACTTCAAAATAGTACATCGGCCGGGAAGCAGAGGCGGGAAATCCGACGCCTTAAGTAGACGGCGGGAGTACTGTCCTGAGGAAGGAGCTCGTCACACTTAACAGTCGATTTTGAAAACGGAACACTTTCAAATCACGGTAGTTCATAGAAGAGGAAATGGGGCGAGGGCCCTTACCCCAGGAAAAGGCGAATCCACAAGCCTTAGGATAATGAAGCTTTCTGACTAAGCTATAGTGCCGACAAAAGGATCAGGGTTTGCTGCCGGTCTTGACATCTATTGCCTAACAGCGGGGCTAGTACCACCCAAAGGACAGACGATTGTGGAAACGGATATTACAATAGGATTCCCGGAAGGAACCTAGGGAAGGCTGGCCGCAAGAAGTGGTATGGCTAGCAGGATGGGAATAGCAGTGGGCGGTGGTGTAATAGATGCGTATTACAATTGAGAGGTCAAAGTCATACTTCGAAATCATGGTGAAGCGGACTGTTTGGTTAAAGCAGGGGATCAGATAGCGCAACTGACGATAGAACGAATTGCCAATGCCGAGGCCATGAAAGTAGACGATCTGGGAACAACCGAGCAAGGTGTTAGGTGGTAGCTTCGGCTTGAGGTATTCCAACAGCTAGCACCTGAATCAATTGTATATCGGAGAACTCGTTAAGAAGACCCGAGTAATGTAGGCTAGATATAATGGAATACTGTGGTATAGATTGTCAACCTGTTGGTAATGATAAGATAAAACTTATTATATTGATAAGATCTCTTCTCCGCGCTTGCTTTGTCTAATAGCAGGGAAGATGCTTTGATATTTATATTCCGCGTCTGAGCAATCGCGGTATACATGCTAACTCCATACTAACTAAGTATCTTGCTCACAATTCTGCGAACAGCACCTGAGTGCGAACACTCGTAGACCCTGAAAACTCTCTACCACACCTTTTGCTCCCATGGCCAACTTATCAGTCTGCGCTTCTGTTATTCCTCATGGTGTGGAGACCACGTCAGGTGTCAGCTCATCCGCTTATCCGTTGACAACGAGGGTCGCGAATTATGTTGCGCTCCTGTTCGTCGAGGGTAGTCTAACTCGCCAAACACAAGATGGCCAATCTTCTTTGGGTGGTTTGGTCGAGCATTCAACCTGCTACTGGATGTTGAATTCTGGTCTTCCGGCATTACACGACTTCGCCTCGGAATCGTACCTATAGGCCTTTTCCCTCGTGCTCTATCTTTTACCAACTTCTTCTCTGTGGATTCACCCGATCCACTTACTGGGCATAGTTACCTCCTTCATACTCTACATGTCTTTGTAGGTACGAGGGGACTAACCTTCTTGCAAAACGTCCCGTTACCTTCAACCCACTATTCCGACTGTCTGTCTTCAAGTGTCTGTAACCTTATTCGCCACGGTCCGAGTCACCTGCGTCCACTTGCATATGGTGCCCGAAGGTCTCCCCTCATATATTCTGCGAACAGGATCCGGTCGGACGGATGGCCGCGACAGATACGGTGATATAGGATGTGTTCCATCGATAGTGGGGTTTGGTGTTGGGACGCCACTACCCGGCGGCCGGTGATCACGGCCCGTCCCAACGCCGTGGCTGCATCAGCAAAAGAAATACCTTGCGTTCTGTCTCTCCCCGCTCACCCTGTGTGCCGGACGTTTCAGGCGCTTATAACGTAAACTCCTGTTCTGGGTGCGTCCGCCCGGGCTCATTCAGTCCGGAAGTGAAAGGGCCGCGTACAAAGGCGTCCGGACGCATTGGACGCGGCCCGTTTTGCATCCTGCCGCATTTGACCCCCCCTGGCGCAGCCACCCCCCTGATACTCTACCCCCAGCGCCTAGCCTCTTCATACCTTCGCTCCCAATGCACCCGTTCCCATGCTGCCCTTTTGCGGACGTCTTGCCGCCGCGACATCTCTCCACCCGGCCTCCCCCCCCGATACCCCCGCCTGCCAGCTTTCTTTCCATGATACCCTCTCTCCTTTAACCCTGTCACTAAACTCTCCCTGAATCCATTTCTCATCCGGAACCCCACCAACATCACCTCTGCTTCTCCCACACTCCTGGATTCCCTCGGTCCTCTCGCGTATTCGGCGGACGTTTTCCCCTCATTACTTCCTCCGCCATGATCCCTCCCAACCCGTTCAGCCCTTCCTCCTCCACCCTCTGATCCCAGCCTGTCTCCTCCCATATCCGGCGGACGTCCCCCCTCTCTTGCCCTTTCATGCCGCTCTCTCCTCAGCTCTCCACATCCTATCTCGTCTACTCCATGCCTCTCGCCGCCTCCCCGGCCTCTTACAGTCCGCTCGCGGGCTCCCACCATCTTCCCCGGCCTCTTACAGTCCGCTCGCGGGCTCCCATCGTCTTCCCCGGCTTCTAACAGCCCCCCAGAATCATTCCCGTGCCTGTCAACCTACAGCTGCCCGCTAGACGACTTACCCAAGCCTGCACAGTTTATAACCATCTGCCCAACACATTCCCATGCCTTCCGAACCTACAATTGCCCGCTAGATGCCTTAC
>Ga0307513_10006439_pt1 | contig 15344 bp, 20 predicted proteins | sample 15_EM_MG_FD_202174 | JGI IMG/M metagenome (GOLD analysis project Ga0307513, IMG submission 202174) | Populus trichocarpa ectomycorrhiza microbial communities from riparian zone in the Pacific Northwest, United States - 15_EM | ecosystem: Host-associated > Plants > Roots > Unclassified | place... | reverse complement strand
CACAGAACGCCAGGTGAAGAACGTACCCCATCCAGCCACCAACAAACCCAGGGACGAAGATCTTTTCACCTACGACCGCAATGGGGCCCCGATACCAAACCTCGATTTCATACGGGAGCATTTCCTTGCGGAGGGGAGGCTGACCGAGAAGCAAGCCATCTACATCTTGGAGAGGACGACGGATTTACTCTCTCGTGAGCCAAACCTGTTGTCTGTCCCCAGCCCCGTAACTGGTGAGTCCCCCTATGCTATCGGTGTGCGCCACCGTCTTACAACACGCTGCCTCAGTCTGTGGCGACATCCATGGCCAATTTGTATGTATCCTCTACTCGCAGTGAAACAACCAATTCATTGAACCGCTTCCCTAGTACGACCTCATGAAGATCTTCGAAGTAGGGGGAACTGTGGCCGAGAACTCGTATTTATTCTTGGGGGACTACGTTGATCGAGGCAGTTTTGGAATCGAGGTACGTTCTTGTATTTTCGCGTGTTTTTGCCGTCGTTCACGAGAGACCTAGTGTTTACTGTATCTCTACGTCTTTAAATTGTGCCATCCGAGCCGTGTATTTTTAATCCGAGGTAATCACGAGTGCCAACACCTTACGACCTATTTTACATTCCGCCGCGAGTGTGAGTCCATTCACATGTCACAACTCCACCCTTAGCGCAACAGCTGACCTGCCGCGTGTCCAAAGGTCTGTTCAAGTATTCGGAACAGGTCTACGACGCGTGCATACGATCATTCAACGCTTTACCACTTGCGGCCTTAATCGACAAACGTTTCTTCTGTGTTCACGGCGGCATCTCCCCGGAACTCGGAACGCTGCGTGATCTGGAGAAGGTAACGTTTTTCTGTGTCCCGTGCTTATTGACCGCTGACAGGTGAGCAGTTAAATCGCTTCCAAGAGCCAGGTTCCCATGGTCTCTTGGTCGACCTTTTGTGGGCTGATCCCGTCCCAACATACGGACACGAGCAGGAGGATGGTAAAATACCCCCAGGGACGATGTTCATCCACAACGGTGCTCGGGGTTGTTCATTTTACTATACGTATGTGGTTCGCCCTCGTCCCACCTCGTGTTAATGCCGAAAGCCTCCTCCCTAGATACGAGGCGGTTTGTGCTTTCCTGACCAGGAACAATCTACTTGGCGTATTCCGGGGGCACGAAGCACAGGACGCAGGATATACTATGCACAGGAAGACGCCAACGAAGAAATTCCCATCTGTGATCACTGTATTTTCAGCCCCAAATTACCTGGACGCCTACCACAACCGTGGTGCGGTTCTCAAATATGCGAACAAGAACATCACTATCCGGCAGTACAATTCCAGTACTCATCCATATTGGCTTCCTAATTTCATGGATGGGTTTACATGGAGTTTACCTTTTGTTGGAGCCAAGAGTATGTGTCAGAGAGTTTGTGTTCTTTGATGCAAAGACTGACGTGATACCGCGCACTAGTCGCTGAGATGTTATTGGCGATTTTGAGTATTTGCAGCGCAGAAGAGCTTGAGGAGTCGTCCGAGGAGAGCACAGACGTCAGCGAAGGGGAGGGCGGCAAGGCCAGAGATATCCCTACGTCACCAGAAATTTCTGCCCGAAGACAGCAGATCAAGAATAAGATTCTTGCAGTCGGAAGGTTACAAAGGGTCTTCACCGTGCTTCGGTACGTACTCCAGGTCGTAATTTAGTCACCCCGCTGATGTGCTTATGCGCATATCATAGAGAGGAAGCAGAAGGGGCGTCAGAGCTGGCTCATGCCGGCCATTACCCCCAGAACATACCCGCTCCGGGACCGGGAGGAGCACTCGGCGTCCGGGTCGGACCTGACGCCCTCGGTGTGCATGGTAATCAGTGGATTCGCAGCTTCGACGAAGCGTACGTCCCTTCTCTTGTCCTGTTTCCATATTGTTGGTTCCGCTGACCAACCTGGTGATCGACCAGTCGTCGATCGGATATGGGCAATGAACGTCTGCCAACGTACAACCCGACCAACTCGAAAGACCCTCTCGTTACTGCTCCCAGTATGAGACAGGAGAACATGGAGGAGCTGATCAAAAAGGCTTTGGAGGAGGACGAGGATGGAGACAGCGTCGTCGAACGGTTGGCTGATAGGATTGCCCGAGGGAGGAAACCACAGGGGCGACCGAGGGCACTCAAGCGGTTTGAGACGACGTGATCTTGAATCCGATCAACCAACTCGTGAAAAGTTCACGATAATTTCATATATCCATCTGTTCCTGGTACCTTAGCCTTCTTCTTTCTCTCTCTCCTTTTCTCTCTGTATTGGGATTATAACGATATGTATCTACCCGAGCTCACGAGTGTTCTTTGAGTGGGTACTTGTGCTTCTATGGTGTGCGCCGAATGAAGTGCGTCACGTCCAAATAAGCTTTTAGTAGTTTAATCCAGAGGAATACCAGCGTATTCGTCGTAACCCAACGCGAGGTTGAGGTTCTGGAGGCACTGGGTAGCGGCACCTTTGAGGAGATTATCCAGCCCACCCTACATATGGAATTAGTCAAGCTTGTGAGGGACTGAGGACAGGAGGTACTCACGACTACGACGGCCCGGTCTCCCTCGCTGTGGACTTGGAACCCACCGACTACCCACCCATGCTTGTTCTCATAATCCTTGAGTTCAGGTACACCCTTAAGGATCCTGATGAGCCTCTCCCCCTCGTACTTCTCCTCATACAACTCCCTGATATTCTTAGCGGTAACCTTCCCATTGAGCGGCATGCTCAACACGGACTGGATCCCGCTGAACCACGGGGCAACGGCCGGAACGAACGCGACTTTCAGGTTGGACCCTGATGGGAGAAGAGTGGAAAGATGCCTCCCAGCTTCACGTTCGTGGATGTGGTCCGTGAGCGCGTAAGCCCTGAGGCCACCATGAAGACTCTCAGAAGACACCTTTGGTATGGTGGTCGGCCGACCGGTGGGATCATTAGGCCCAGTAATGGTACCTGCACCGCTGTATCCGGAAATTCCGAACACGGTGGGTAGGGCACCTGGCTGGAGATATTTCAACAGCGGGGCAACGAGGAGTTGGGTAGAGGTGGCGTAGCATCCAGGGTTTGAGATCCTCTTGGACTGACGGATCGCATCTCTCGAGTACAGTTCTGTAAAATCAGGAAACAGGTGTTGCGAAACCAGGAAAACATTTTGTATTAGAACAACAAATCGCACAGACAAGTATATATTACACCGCACCCGGTAAGCCGTACGTCCAACCCTCTTCAAATCTGTAGTCCGCGCCCAGGTCGACAATAACGCTCGGGTTTGCGCGCTCCTTCGATCCTCTCTCCACGGCGTCGACAAAAGGCTTGCAAACGCCATTGGGAAGGGCCATGACCCAAGCATCGACCTCTCCCTCCTTCTCCATTTTTTCGACATCGTTCGCCGAGAGGTTGCTATGAATGATACGGTCCTTGGTGTAACCCTCCAGTGGGAACCCAGCGAGTTGGCGAGACGAGACGTGGGTAAGAGAAAGGTGAGGGTGCCCGGAAAGGAGCGTCGTCAAAGTCTGGCCGGTGAAACCCCTAGCCCCAATCAGTGCCACACGCTTAGGCTCGGTCGATGCTTGGGTAGCATAGCCGCGAGATGAGCCAGGCACATGGGGCCGACGGGTCCAAGTAGAGTAGGATCGCACACCATTAGTGGTGGATGTGGCGGCCCTATGGGGCGGAGCAGAGGGACCAACGGGAAGATAAGCCCTTGGGATGCGACCTTTCTCCTCAAACCCTTTTACAATCCCCTCAACTTCCTTCACATCCTGGACGCCATACCAGAACAAGGTTCGACCGGCACGGGTGAAACTTCCGTCAGCACGTTCGAAATGCCAACTACGGTTTTCATCGTCAGCACGGGCAAGCCAGAACAGCTTACGGTGGTCTTTTTTGATAGAGTTGAAGACATTGTCCACCACGTTGTTCATAACACCACCACGAGTAGTGAGGAGATGAGTCATGATAGGAACTTCGCCCTCTGGAGTTGAAACGATGGCAACGGCATCGAGAGGTTCATCGCCGTAGATCGTGAAAGGGTGTTTTTTGAGGTCGTTCAAGACGCCGGTGATGCTGTTCTCTCCAGCCTTGACGTCGGGGTCGCGGTCGTGGATGACTTGACGGAGACGGTCGGCGCCGATCCCCTCGATGGAGTCATGCTTGAAGAGCTTATAGCCTCTTCGGATGAGGGTACCAGCACCGCTGTCGGTGAAGAGTTCCTTCTGCAAAGAAGGAGCGGAGATAACAGCGACGGAAGAGGTACGGGGTAGGTGGTCCAAAAGCTCCTTGAACTCGCGAAGCTTCAACTTGGTACCGTACTTCACCCATGGCTCCTTCATCAGCTGATCGTACTCCTGAACGTCTCGTCAGTACCTTAAGCCTCGGAAGAAATGAGGACGTAGACTGACCTCGTCCAGGTTGATGACATCGAGTTTCTCACCAGTAACGCCGTGGAATAGGCCACCTTTCTCGTTGAGGAAGACAATCTTCATGGGCTCAAGTTCCTTGGCGAGCTCTCCAGCCGCAATGTCAGCGTTGACATTCAGGATTTGACCAGTTTCGGACTCTGCCAGGCTGGTAAGGATGGGCAAAGCGCCGGCGCGGATCGACTCCTCCAAAGGACGCTTATCAACCCTGCTGATCTTTCCTACAAGACCATACTTCTGCTTATCCAAATAGTCTGCGGTGAAAACGCCGGAGGTGATAGGCCGAGCGCGTGTTCCAAGCTTCTCGAGAGCGGCGACGAGCTTCAAGTTTTCGTCGAGGAAGACCCGACGAGCGATGTGCAGGGTTTTTGCATCTACGTAGGGGGTCGGAACAGGTAATAATAGCCTGAAGTGGAGACTGACCCGTGACACGGATACCATCAATATACTCTGGGATAATCCCCTCCCTCTCGATGATTCCGTTGAGCTGAGGTCCGCCACCGTGTAGAATGACGGGGTAGAGTCCAACACGGTACAGGAAGCTGACACTGAGGGCCAGTTCATCCAGTTGGTCGAGGACGGCACCTCCAATTTTGATGACGGCGAACTTGGCGGGTTGGGAGGAATCGGACGACGAGGAGAAGATGCGCAGATGGCGTTCGACTTCACGCTTGGTCCCAATCGAGTACAAAAGCCGAGTAATCGTCTCCTGCAAAAATTCAGAACCGGAGCGTCAGGATTGTGTGAACTGAAAATTTGTGCGAGTGGGGACGATGAAAACATGGACGCAACTCGATCCGTTTGAGCCGCCGATTGGACCCCTCTGGCTTGGAGGCGACGAGTGGCGATGAGACCAGGCTGTCTTGAGCCCCCGACAACGAAGGCCTGCCGGAGAGTTTTGGAGGAGATTCTGGCGGCGGACAACATGGCCGTTTCGACGAGGGTTGAGTGACTTGGCTCCTCCCAAGCGGTCGGCAGTTCGCGGGCAGTAGAAACAAAATTATGTACATAGTTGCGCAAATTTTGTGTCCACGGGGTCATGATTCAGAATCCACATCACTAGTCTCCAATGACGCTATTTCTTACGAGCCGAATGCCCACAGTGTTACGATAACGCTACGAGGTCCCGGGGGAGAAGCAGGGACGTGGTGAACGGACGCGGCTAGGCTCGGCCGGACGAGGGGAGGCGGGAGAAATCCAGATCGTTTCCTCTCCGCTGTACGCTCGGCGTGGCTTCCATGCTCCAGTCCCGCCAAGACTCGCCTCACCTTGCTCATCTGGTTTCTCTCCTGGTAGAAAGGGATGCGTGGGTTTATCTCGGTAGTTGTCCGTGGGTTCGGAGAGAACCCCCATCCGCCGCTCCTTCAGTTCCTGGATCTGGAAGTTGTTTGCACCGGGTCCAGGACACTCTCGACCCTGGCTGCATCCTGTGGCAGCCCGGTGGATAACTTGGCCTCCGCATACACCATCGCCCAAGTATGTTCCGGGTCCACTGCCGTGCCATATCTGCACACCGGACTCAATGCGGCAGGGATCGAGCTGACTCGGCGTCGGAACGCCGCCATACTTGAGGCAAAAGCGGCTGTCTTTTGACGTGAATGTACTTTTCCCTGTTTACATATCCGACAGTTTATTAGGGTGTCAACTTTTCTGGATCTACGACATAACTTCTAAGTCGACCCTCAAAACTCTGGATCTCGCCTCTTCATCTTATCTGCTCCGAGGGTGCTCAGGACGAGAATCGTTTCTGATACATGACCCCCACTTCCAACTTTCCATCGGAATCCACAGCCACCCAGTCTCCCATCAGCCTCGACACAGGAATAATACGTGATAGACAAAGGCGCCGTATTATATACACCCACCAGTACTTTTAGTTAGCCGTACCCACACTCTCCATCCCCCTCACCCCCGCCACACGGGTGCTGTACTTAACTCGCACCCGGAATGGAATCGACTCTCCAGCCTTTTCTGCTGTTCCTCAGGAAACTTGTATCTCTCATCCACAATCAATCAATCCGTGGGTTGTGGCACATTTTTGCGCTTCTGCGCTCACGCTTTTCGTCCCGACGGTCGAGGAAGAGGGATGAGATCCGCCGAAGCATCGAATCTCGACCAACAAAGCGTTCAGCCGCGGTGATCTGCGCCAGTCGATTCCCCCCCCCCGCTTACACCGATCGCTGGTGGGAATACTCTAATTGCCTCCCCGACACCCATCTCGATACAAGTTCGCCGCCCTACGATCTTGAACACCGAAGATACCCTCTATGAAACCCGCGAGGATCAAAGCACCGAGCATTTAGATCTCAACTATTTTCTGGAGGAGAGCGGTCCAATCTCGAGGTCACCCGATTCTGCAGGCCACCACCACGAACCTGAACACATCCACGCAGTCATGTCTCCTCACAGAGAGGTTCACACTTCATACCACCCCTACCCCCCCGTCACCCCCTCCCGACCCCATTCACAGTATTCCCATCGTCCTCCGTCGCAGTACTCCCACCGCCAAGGATCACAGCATTCCTACCACTCACCGTCAAGCCTGAGCGGTGCAGAGGCAGCTGCACGCGGATATCTTCATGCTCCTCCATCTAGGCCTCCGTCGCCCGCGCTTTCGATTCACCCGCCATCTGTCGCCGGTTCTGTCGCTTCCTATGTGTATCGTGCTTCAAGGCCGAACACCCGAGTGCGAAGGCCGTCACTAACGAGGGAAATATTACAACACGGGGCCAGGACGTCTACCCCTGCATCGGCTCGCCAGAGTGTACACGATGCACCCTCACCAGTGCCTCCAGAACTTCCCCAACCCGAGTCCCGGACGTCCATATCCACTCCTGACCGACATAGTGCCGCTGTCGATTCTGAGCAGGCCCTACCGTTGAAAGGCATACTGCGTCCCATGATAGGAATTGACAGGTACGAAAAACACAAGGCGGTCACCATAGAAGATGTTCTAAAGACGCATATTTGTACCCCTGTCACCACGCAATTCGTGCGGTAAGTTTTTCCGCTCTGCACCCGAACATCGTGTGTATACTCACTGTTCCCAGAGATTCTACTCCTGACAATTGGATTCCCCTCATGCATCCCGAGGGTGTTCTGTACTGGGTCTATAAAACGGAGGTAAGTCCCAGCCTCCAATCCACGTGCTCCATTCTGATGAGATGGGCTTCAAGCCGATCTATACCGACACCGACATGTGTAATCCGGATTTGCTGCAGAGAATCGGGCAAGCTGTCGAGGAAATCAACAAGTTGAGGGAGGCATTGAGAGAAACTTCCCCACCCATACCAGAGGATTGGGAGCTCGTCTTGGAGTTAGGTGAGGATGACGAAACGGGCGAGCCTATCTGCCGGTACTACTTCGCCTGTCTCTCCACTCGTTGTCTGTTTTGGCTTCACGAGTTCGACCTCGAGAGCGTTCTGGACGATTTACCCGGTGTCGCTGAGATGACCCATGTTCGTAAGTCCCTCGGACCTACACTCAGCATTTATCAAGTTAAATATATGACTAGACCTGGCGTTGCAATCTCGGTATTGGTGAGTAACAACCACATAGACGCAATGACCTCGTAACTGAAAACTCCCAGGTCTCATTGGGAGATGTTTCCGCATGACAGGGAAGTTCCCGAGGGTATTATCCAGGAACTTACTGGGATCTTGCTCCATGCGGGCATTGGTACGTCAGGGTCAATGCTGGATGTCCTGCAACTTACGAGTGGTTCAGACTGTATGACTTCTGCCAACTCTACCGTGATTTACTCGGAACCGGATGTTAACAAGCTTCTCAGCTATGTGAGCCACCTCAAATTTGTTGGTGGGGAGTATGGGTTCTCTGCCTGCGTAGTCGGTAAGCAAGGTAGCCCGCACTTCACCGAGTACTCCTCATGGTTTTCTCAGGTCGCTTAATGAGTTTCCTCAGTAGGTCGCTGTTCGCGCATGGTTAAAGCTCGGACCTCTGACAGGGATGCTTGGTAGCGTTTTCCCGTTATATCAATTTCCACGGTCAGGAGGGGGCTGCCTTACCAATGACCAGACGATATATGGTGTCCAACCGAAGCGGACGCACTTGATCAGGACCTTGTCCGCCTTCTTCTTTTATGCTCCAGAGTCGTATCTCAGAGGTACGCGCGGCCATTACAGGCTTTGTGTGTGTACTGAAACCTTTATAAACAGAGCTGGAACCCGTCTACACGGATTTTGTTCTCTGTCGGAACAGGTGGGGACAATTTGTCACAAGGCTACGGAATGACTGGACAGAATTCGTCCTATACGTGAGCGCTCCATACTCGTTGCGTCGCAACGGTACTTATGCACTGTATTTTTATAGGGAACTGTGTTGTTGAATGCCAACGTAGCGTTCTTGGCCATACCGGGTGTTAATACCGGAGACGGTACTCACACCCCGGCCAAACTTGCTAGCCACCTCTCGATCGTCACGTCTATCGGGAGTATCGTGATAGGTTTGCTATTACTTCGACAGCACAGAATCAAACAGCAGGACGTTGGGGAGGAAATTGTGAGCCACACTGCCTGATCTCTCACCCTTATCCCTTCATTCACTGCGATCAACGTCTCCGTGATAGGATGGGTATCTCCGAAGCCGTCATGATAATGCCCTTGGATTCGAAACCCTCGCAATTCTTTACAGTCTCCCCTACTCGCTACTTCTCTGGTCGTAGGTCTTGATAAATGTTTTCGTGCGGTCCCTTGGTCTGACGTCGTTGATCAATAGCGTGATAGCATTCACCACCGCTTTTAGTCTTGAGGCACTTGTGTTCAGCAGCGAACTCTGGGCGAGATTACCCGTCGGTATCGTACTCGCGATGATGATCCTTCTGATCTCTTGGTGCGTCTGGACCAGGTTGGAAGCCACTTGGGGTCTTAGCGTCTTGGACGGAGTTCATGTCTTGAGGGACCGTCTTGTCAATCTTATTAGGAGTCTACGAGGTAAGACAGGCACGGGAGACGGTGAAGGTGATGATGGTCGGGACGGGATGTTGAAGGAAGCTTTCACTCGACTCCGGCAGCTCCGGAGGCCGAGGGTCTCGGTAACCTCGACGCTTGTTAATGCAGCTGGGAGCGACGGACCATATGGCTCACCGAATGGAGAGGGCGTGGAGGTGAGTGAAATTGATGAGAGAGAGCCGGGGGATGCAGCGTAGGATGTACGTGTTTGTTTGTGACCTGTTCCTTTCTTGGTTTTCTTTGTATCCTGCTCTTTTGTGTTGTGGTTCGCTGTAGCCGCAATCGTCCCCCCTCGCCCGTTTGGTTGTATCGGTTAGAAATGCAAGAGCGTATCACCAGGACAACAAAGCTACAAGTAAACCAGGTCTGCGACAAAGGAATTGCTCAAAATATCGGTACGTTTGTGCTGTTCGTTGAAAGACAGAAGATATAGAATACGGCAAGGCGCCGGGGGGGTAACGCTGCAGACCTGGCGACGGTTTTTCACGTCTCCGTAGACCGTTCTGGTGGTCAGAAAGGGTTACTTCCTCGCCTCGTCCTTAGAGGAGGCGTCCGAGGTCTGGGTTGACTTAACGGTGCCTCCCCTGCCTGGGGCCAAGTTGGAAGTTGGGGTACACCGATCGGCCTTTGAGGCGGAAGAACTGGAGGACCTGGGTTTGGAGGCTTGACTACACCCAACACTCATCGAGATCAACATACGACTAGACTCGGTGTTGCAAGCTCAGTGTTGATGACTGACAGCTACAAAATCATGACTTCGTGGCTGCAGACACCTCTAGATCTCATCGGGAGATCATCCCGCATAACAGGAGTTCCCGAAGATCTTGCCCAAGAACCGTGGGCTATCCGTTTGTGTAGTGGGTAAGTCGAGTGCCCTACATCTCATGAGTCGAATTGCCTGCAGTGTTACAAGACCACCAGAGGTCGCTAAAGAGAAGTAGGAAGCCTACCAAAAGCTCGATCACTCCGAGTTCAATTGCTTTCCGTCCCTCCCTCAATTCCGGGACCTCCCTTACGCGAGTTCCAAGGTTCCACTGTAGATGCCAAGAATACTGAATGGGTAAACGAGCTTGCAGACACCCTTGTCCGAGACGACGTCCGGGAGTGGGCGGCGGAAGCAGTGCGACTCGCTCAACTACTCCAATGCTATCATTTCCAACTCCAGCCTCGGCAGCCACTTGCCATCCACCGCATCAGACATTGCAAACCTCTCCCATCCCCCCTTTCTCCCAGTATCATCCCTATCATACACTCCTTCTGGCCGTTCGCCGGTGCCGCCGGTGGTCTGTCTTGAGGGAACCCCGTCCCGGAAATAACTCTCGATCGTTTGACGTGTAACGCTTGAGCTGCGACGTGTGAATGTGAAGCAGAAGCTTTGTGGCGCGTTTGGGACACCGGGGCGGTATGTCGAGGTCTGCAGAAAGGCTTCCGTCTGTCCTCCCGCTGGCTCCTTCCGATGTTGACGATCCTTTGAGTGTCGTGTTTACCGGCTCACAGAAGTTCAAGCTCGAATATCTCGGCAATATGTATCGGACCCGCAAAGCGAAGGCGCGGCGGTTTCCAGAGTGGCTCAAAGTACATAACCAGGTGTATGTAAGCATTTCGCCGGGCAAATCAGCCGCGGACCCCCACCCCGAAGATGGCCATACCCCGTCTAGGCGGCTCATTTCTGATCCCAATCCTTCCAAGCCCCGAGTCCTTCTTAAGACGAGATGATCGACGGATGATTACAGTGGTCGAGTGGTCCTTGGATTGAATTTGTGACAACGGGCCACTGGTTGATAGATTTCGGCCCAGATTTTTCTTCGCTCTTTGTATCTGTACATAAAAACGACGTCCATACTGCAGAATCTTGTTCTCCATCCTACATCACACCACCCGCCCAATTGCATTGGTTAGGAGTTCAAGGGTGTACTACCAGGTCAACAAGAGAAGTAGAAGCCAGAACCACGATAAAGAAGCTGCTGAGAGACGTTTGAGTGACATCTCGGCCCCCGTCTCCTTGCAGGGATGCAAATCCGATGTTTGAAACGGTGCAGGTGGTACCAGTGATTGCGGCGATAGCAAGATGGTAGGTCGCATTGCTGGCGTCGAATTCGATGTTGTGCTCGAGAGGGCTCTTGTAGACGGCACGTGGGATCTCGTAGATGTCGAGTAATTTGCCGGTTTCTGGATCAGTCTTGCGAACAACATCAACTCCAAAAGTTTTCATCATTGCGGTGGCCATGTCGATGTATAGCCGAGAAATGACTTGTCCACCAGTGGGCTCCAAGGTTACGGGCTCCGAAGCGTAAGGAACGCAAAGCAGGATAGATGATACATATTGGCTGGAGGCGCAAGTTCCAAGGTTCCATTGTGGGTGTCAAGAATACCGAACTGAGGAACGAGTTCGTAGATGCCTCTGCCCAAGGCGACGAAAACAGTACAAGCGTTTTCGGAGCATCTCGAGCACCTCGGATTGTCACCGGTGAAGACCACCGTCCACCTCGTCCATCGGATTTCGTCTCGGCTTGCTCGCACCCGTCGCTTCAAATCCGGATCAAAAGCGACGAGAAACAAGAGCCTCACCTTCTGCGAGGCCGCCAACCATACATGCTTCGTTTCCAATTGAAAAGGGGAATCAGGACCAATGGTCGCCAGGAAGCCTGGTCATGGATGCCAAGATATGTTCACCCGGCTTGTATCCGATCGGGGAGATTCTTATTGAACGAGTGGAAAGGCTACCGTCATCATTACCTGGTCCATGACCACAGCTGGTGTGGATGTGCAGGAGAAGACCACGATAGATTTGGTGACCGTCCCGCCACACATGGTGTGCTCCTCACGTCCGGCCCCCGTCGTGATGGGCTTCAACCCTACGGTGGGCCAAGTGATCCACTGCATAAACCCAGGCGGTGGAATTGGGCTATGGAGACTAACGGCGGCTGCACCTGCCCGCCGAGCAACCGTGTCGGGCTTGGAATTTGAAGAGCCAACCGATTCTATAGCAGAACCCACACCAGCGCCGAATGACCGAGAGAGTCGGTTTATTGATGCACGACTTTAACGCGATCAGGTAGTGTCGGCCGCGGCGCAGGCGGGGTTCCCCCGATCTCTCTCAGCTTCTCATCTTCCCGTCCTGTGACTGCAGACACCGAGCCGGAATGTAGCTCGTGCTTGCTGACTATAAAATGGGGAAGCATGCCAAACGGTTTGAACCCAGCTCTCCAACATGGTGTTCGTCACACCTCTTGCCACGCTCGTTTCGCTCTCGGCTCTATCTGGTTCTGCATATGCAGCCATGATCCAGAAACCTCTCTTACGGTTGCCTGCCTCTGCGGTTGAAAACCGCCAGACCGTCAAGGACATGTTCCTATACTCATACGATGCATACAAGTTTGTCCTTCCTTGCCACCCGGTGATAACAGAAATCCTTATGTCGTTGCAGGAAGCACGCGTGGGGTCATGATCACTTGACTCCAATCAGTCAGAATTTCTCTGACAGCCAGAACGGATGGGGCGCGACCATCATTGATTCTCTTTCCACAATGGTAAGCAAACCGTCCCCCCCTTTCCCGGTGTGACCGCCGTTGACGATACCGCTCTACAGCATATCATGGGACTCGATGTTCGTGATGAGAATCCATGCGCGTCGTACGGTGCTTTGAATTAATTCTGGATCACAGGACCTCTTCGAAGAGGGTGTTAAATTCGCGAGCACGGTCGACTTCACCAAATCACGCGTGAACAATGCCGACACTAGAATCAGGTTCGAATCGCTCGGATCATATAATGCCAGCAGTGAAGGCTGAACGATAGTCTGGTTGCATTTAGCGTGTTCGAGACAACCGTTCGTTACCTCGGCGGTTTGCTTAGTGCCTACGAACTGAGCAATTTCAAACACCCCGCCTTACTCGCCAAGGCTAAGGAGGTTGCGGACACCATGTCCCGAGCATGGGTTGGGGTAGGTCCCGCCGAAGTGAGTGTCCGACAGTGAGATTGATCAGAGGGACCACAGGACCATGCGATCCCATACCAGGACTTGGCCGCAGATAATGTCCCCATCATCGATATGGTATGTCTGGTGACTCACGAACGTGTTTCTTGTTTGCTTACCCACCGAGGCAGTCGAATATCGCAGAAGCTGGAAGCGTGAGCGTGTACATCCTGTGGCTGCTGACATAACCACTGATCGACCCGGTACAGCTCTCGTTGGAATGGTACACATTGAGGTCGGATTCTTGAATGTCCTCATCGAGCCCCACATTCTGAACCTCATCCACAGCAAGTACACGTCAAACCAAACGTACTCTAAACTCGGTGTGGGTTCGGCGAAGCACATCGCAACCCAACCCCATCCTTTGCCAGGTATGTGTTCTTTGAGCCAACCCACGGTCCTGCGGAATTGATCACCGGGATGTATAGGACTTCCCGCCCAGGACATCGACCCAACGACCGGTAACCCTGTTGGTGACTATGTGGTATGTTGTATGATCACCATTGCTCTTTCCGATTCCTCAAACTGTGGAAATTCAGACCTGGGGACCAGGATCGGACAGCTACTTCGAATACCTCATCAAGTATGCACGTTTGACCAACACGGATGACAATTTCTGGACGCAAGAGTGGGCTACCGCAGTTGACAGTTCGATGAGGGAGCTCGCCTCTGTAAGCTTTGTTCATGCGTTGTTGATTCTCGGGTGCTCATGATCTACAGAGGTCCGGAGTCCATAATTGGTTGTACTTGGCCGATTGGTATGGGGGAGGAACAAAACGGCTCATTAGCTCAGGCTATGCCTGTCTCCACGCTGCAAACTTCATCTATGTAAGTGCCCCCGCACTCGTTCGTTTTCTGAGCGAAACTAACCGTCCGCGGAATGAAGGGCGGACAGCTACTGAATAACCAGACCATTGTCCAGTTCGGTCTAGAACTGAACGAGGCATGCTGGAACACGTGGGCGGGTTCGCCGTAAGTTTCGCCGCCTACGTGTGTATGACGGCCTGCTCACCATCATTAGGACTGGAATTGGCCCTGAGGTATTCGCTTGGAAAACTGCCGATGGAAACTTCTCCGACTCTGCTCCCACCGAACAACAGGAGGCGTACTACCAGGTAATTCCCGCTTATGACCCTCTATATTGTGCATGACAACTGAATTCGTCCTCAGGCGCCCGGATACTACCCATACAAGGATTACGCTTATTACTATCTCAGAAACGGCGTCTTGGAAGCGAACCTTTACGCCTGGCGAGCGACCGGTAACTACAAGCATCAGGCTCGTGCCGCAAGCGTCGTCGCGAGCTTCCAGAAGTACCTGCGGATCCCCACCGGAGGATATGCCGGAATCTGGGACGTCACTACCCCAGATAATATCTCCTACATTGATATCACTGAGAGCCACTGGTACACTGATGTGTTGGGGTGCCTGTAAGTCCTCCATTCTCGGTGGCTCGGTGCTCAGGGTCTCAAGTCTCCGATCAGGTACCTTACGTTCGACGATCCATACCGTATCAGTCTCGATGATTGTACGTGCCAACATCAATCTAAATTTCCGGAACGCTGATCAACGTTTTATTTGTCAGACGTTTTCAACACCCGGGGACATCCATTCAAGGCCCCACCATCCAAAGAGACCTACGGCAACGGAAAACTCACAACCACATCAACTGAGCCTTTCCGTGTTCAACGCGAACCTCCTCCCGCACGAATCAGCCCCGGTCCCGTGCGAGGCGACCGCCTTGCCAAGCTTTATCACGAGGCCAAATAAAGCTTGATGTTGTAGGCAGTCTTCTGTAGGACTTCATACCCTCCGGCACAGTCATCTCCTGCCTATTCGGACATTGTCGTATCTATTAATAGGAATGGACGCAGCGATGCAGCCATTTAGTTTCATATAAATCAAACCATTCCTTTGTTTTCTTACCCATATCAATCGTGGCCGTGCGAGATGAGAGAACGACCCGC
>Ga0307513_10006437_pt1 | contig 15348 bp, 18 predicted proteins | sample 15_EM_MG_FD_202174 | JGI IMG/M metagenome (GOLD analysis project Ga0307513, IMG submission 202174) | Populus trichocarpa ectomycorrhiza microbial communities from riparian zone in the Pacific Northwest, United States - 15_EM | ecosystem: Host-associated > Plants > Roots > Unclassified | place... | reverse complement strand
ATACCCCCACCACCCCAGACACGATCTATGGCCAAACACCGCTCGTGTTGGCTGCCAGGAAAGGCCGTAAGGCAATAGTGAAGCTACTATTGGGGCGGGAAGATGTTAACCCCAACACCCCAGACACGAAGTATGGCCGAACACCGCTCTCGCGGGCTGCCGGGAATGGCCATGAGGGAGTAGTGAAGCTACTATTGGGGCGGGAAGATGTTAACCCCAACACCCCAGACACGATCTACGGCCAAACACCGCTCTTGCTGGCTGCCGGGAATGGCCATGAGGGAGTAGTGCAGCTACTATTGAGGCGGGAAGATGTTAACCCCAACACCCCAGAAACGATCTACGGCCAAACACCGCTCTTGCTGGCTGCCGGGAATGGCCATGAGGGAGTAGTGCAGCTACTATTGAGGCGGGAAGATGTTAATCCCAACACCCCAGACACGATCTATGGCCGAACACCGCTCGTGTTGGCTGCCAGGAAGGGCCGTGAGGGAATAGTGAAGCTACTATTGGGGCGGGAAGACGTTCATCCCAACACCCCAGACACGAAGTATAGCCGAACACCGCTCTCGTGGGCTGCCCGGAAGGGCCGTGAGGGAATAGTGAAGCTACTGTTGGGGCGGGAAGATGTCGACCCCAATAGCACCAGTAAATCCGGTCAAACACCGCTCGCACTGGCGTCCAGAAACGGGCACTATAGGGTTGTAGGACTGCTACGGGCCCGACATCCCCGACCTATCCAGTAACCGGGCCTCCACTTTCTCCCCTAGAGTTTCTGATCTTGTCTCATGGAAATGGTCATTTGTTGGCACAGGTTGTGTCAGATGAATGTGTTTTGTGCGAGCTAGTCTGGGATGTTTTTTGCTTTCGGTTTTTTCTCTGGGGTTTTAGGGATTAAGTTAGAAGTTTCTCAGGTTATTTAACCTTTCTCTAATTCCTGGGCAGTCTCATTTCTTTTTTTTCCCGTAACAGAATAGATTAAGGTTTAGGTAGAATGTATATCCTGAGATTTATTTTTGGGTTGAGGGTGTCTTAGCCTTGTACAGTACGATAACTCTTTTTCTCTTATTCCCCTTATCACATCCTAATAGACTGGAACGTGCCATAAGGGGTTTATGGTAACATTTATGAGAGATTTTCTCAGATATGATACATTAATGGTCGACTTACTTGGGGGTATATGGAAGCGATTGATATTTTGTGGCCTAGAGGCACAGGTGGCCGTGGTGGCCATGGCGGTGTGAGATCATGAAAGGCCATTTGAGATAGAATGGTGTAACGACAGAGAAGGACTGATTGCTCTCTAGAGCGATCTCCTGCCTTGCGCCCTTGAACCATTTATGATACGACTCATCGACACCGACCCGCGCACTGCCATTGGACCGGCACCACAAAATATTAACTATCATACTCGGGTACCAGTATCATACAGGTAATACCGGTAGTATTGTCCCCTGACAAAATTAACCGGCCACCGGACAACAAGAGAAATTTTAGCCATGACAACCACACTCCCCCACCAACCCCACAACTTATAAACCAGTAAAAAAATTACATAATATTATTATTAAAAACATAAATACATAGTAGAATACATAGCAGAAATTTATTTAGAGAAATTTCTTCATGTGGTGTTGGAGGTGCCCGGTGACGAGGAGGGCGGCATTGCCATCGATCGTTGCGAGGCGGTTAATTTCGTCCACCTACCATACTTGTATAGTACTTTCATCGTAGCCCTGTTCCGCCACCAACTGCTTGGGGTTTGTGCATACGGCAGCCCACAATCGTTTTGGTTTTCACAGATACAAGTAATATGATAGGTGATGTACCAGTTTGAGCGGATTGCTCGGACCAGACCTTAGCATACAAGGCTTTGAAATCACGATCGCCCCCGCTTCTTCCTTCACCCCTAGGAATTGCATCAACCAGCTCTACCACACAAAACTGCCCAAGAACCCATCATCTATAGCCTTCAAAATAGCGAAAAATACAAAATGTCTCAATATCGCATCAATGACAACATCAACTCTTTTAATACTATCAATAATGTGTGGCACCACCGGCACTGTACTGTGGCCGATGAGAGGTCCAATATTTTGGCCTGGCTATCTCCACTCGAACCCCGGATACGGCACCACGACATTCGGACCGGGGTGGGAGAATGGTTCCTTCAAACTGAGGAATATCGGAACTGGCTTAGTGGTATCCGTGGGAGTGAACCTGATGGTTCAGCCTTGTTTTGCTGCGGGGGTTCGGGGGTTGGCAAAACCTACATTAGGTGAGAGAGGGAAAGTATCCGAGGAAAGAAAGGTATTCCTAATAGGCTGTGATGCTAGCTCCCTGGTGATAGATACGTTATGCAAGCAGGCCATGGGGAGAAACGCTGCCGTTGCGTGCTTCTACTTCGACTTCGCCGCTCAGGAGGAGCAATCCCCGGCTGCCATTCTGGGTTCGGTGCTAAAACAGGTTGTTGGTGGACTGGACAATGTTCCGGAAAGAATAGTCAAAGCTTTTAGGGACAGAGGGAAGGTTATTGGTGGTCAGAGGCTAGTGCTCTCAGAAATTGTGGAGTTCTTGCAGGATATCTCATCTTCGCGATGCACATTTATATGCATTGATGCCCTCGATGAGTGCCCGGAAAGGCATCGGGTGAAGCTTCTCGACTCGCTCAACCAAATTCTCCAGAAGTCCCCCGGTGCTCGGATATTTCTGACTGGGATAACACATATCGGGGGTGAGGTCGAGAGGCATCTTGACGGGAGGGCAGCAACTAGATCCATAACACCCATAAAGGGCGATATCGTGATATTTCTCCGAGCGAAACTAAGAGAGGATACAGTGCCAGATGCGATGGACGAGAGTTTGGAGCAGGAAATCATACAGAATATCCCTGAGGCAGTTTCGGAAATGGAAGTAGGATGCGGGACTCAAAGATATCCAGCACAGTGTGCTGAATTGTATTTAGATCCCTCCTTGTCTTCCTAAGCATCAAGGCGATCCTAGAAGAGACGACCATATATCGAAGGAGACAGAAACTTGGCACGATAGAGAGTGGCTTAGACTTAGGAGGGGCCTACAAAGCAACTCTAGGAAGGATAAAGGCCCAGGGTGGGGAGAAGGCAAGACTCGGGATGGCAGTTCTAATGTGGATCTCCCATTCAAGGCGACCTTTGAAGGCAGATGAGATATGCCACGCTCTATCAATCCGGATAGGGTCAAATGACATCATTACAGATGATATCCCTGCGATGCCGACCTTTCTAAGCTGCTTCCAGGGACCTTTTACCATGGATAAAGGCGCCTCGACTATTAGATTGATCCATCACACCCTCCAAGAATATCTTTGCACACATCCCGACCTTTTCGGCGGGGCTCACTCGACGATGGCGGAAACCTGCCTAACGTATCTCAACTTCCAGTGCATCAAGAATCTTTCAGTTGGCCCATCCCTTGACCCCCGAGGTGTACCCTTCCTCGAGTATTGTTCTCTATATTGGGGAATCCACATGCGAATGGAGCACTCGGACCGCGCGAAAACATTTGCGCTTGAGTTGCTTGAATTCGATAGCCATATATCTGCCAACTCCCTTTGGCATTTGGTAAGTAGGGAGTTTTGCCTTGACCAAATTCCTGATCACAAGCTGTTTTCAGCACTGCACTGTGCCTCGTACTTCGACATCGCTGAGGTTGCAAATATCCTGATAAAGAATAGATGGGATCTAAACCAAAGAGATTGTGCGGGTATGACGCCACTCTCATGGGCTGCAAGCCATGGGCATGAAGAGGTGGTGGGGTTGCTCTTAAGAGAAAAACATATTCAACCGGACCAGCAGGACGGCTGTTATGGCCGAACAGCCCTCTGCTGGGCTGCTAGAAATGGACATGAGGGAGTGGTGAAGCTATTTCTTGGTTGCCAATTTGCCAAGCCTAGGAGCATAGGTGGCTGGTGGGGGGAGGCGGCGCGAGTCGTGAGTCTACCGTTTGGAGGGAGATATGTCAACCCCGATAGTTCAAGTAAATCCGGCCGAACGCCGCTCTCGTTTGCTGCCGCGAATGGCCATAAAGGAATAGCGAAGCTACTGTTGGGACAGGAAGATGTCAACCCCGATAGTTCAAGTCAATATGGCCAAACACCGCTCTCGTTGGCCGCCAGGAATGGCCATGAGGGGAATAGTGGAGCTACTATTGAGCCGGGAAGGTGTCAGCCCCACTCATTCAAGTAAATCCGGCCAAACACCGCTCACACTAGCCGCCGAAAACGGGCACGATACAGCGGTAAAGTTGCTACAGTCCCAACATTCCCGACCCATCCGGTAATTGAGCACCCGCTTAATTTCCCTGGAGTTTGTCATCCTGTCTCATAGGTGCCGTCGCTTGTTAGTTCAGCAGCGTCAGATGAATGTAGCCTTTTCGCGGAGGGTCTGTGATGTTTGTTTCTTTTTTTGCCCCCAATTTTTCTTCAGGCATTTTATGGATGAAGTTAGAAGTTTCCTAGATCAGTAAATCTTTCTCCCATTCCTGGGCAATCTCGCACTTTTCTCAATAATAGAATGGATTTGGGTTCAGGCAGAGTATATATCCCGGGATTTTATTTGAGCGGAGGGTGTCTTAGTCCCAAATAGTTCTTGTATAGTGCGATAACTCTTATATTTCTTTTATTTTTTATTCAAATCGGGTGGAATATAATCGGTTTAAGGTAATACTTATTAGAGATTTATCTTTTTCCGACACACCGATTGTCGGTATGCTCGGGGGTGCATGCAAGAGATTTATATTTTCTGGCCCGGAAGCACAAGTGGTGGTGATGGTAGTGTGGGATCATGTAAAGCCGATTGCAATAGGAAGGTGTAATTGCCGAGAAGTGCTGACTTCCCCCCGGAGCGGTCTCGTGTATTGTGTTTTTTGAATTATACTCGAGTACTGATATGCCTCTTAATCCTTGAAGCTACCACAAAGAGTTTGATCAATACCAACCCCCAGTGACAACATGACACAAAACATTAATTACTCTCACCCCCGAGTATTGTATAAGCACAATACTCAAAGATTAAGGACCAATAGACGATCAGTCCTTCAATCTTATTTAAGCTTCGCTCTAATCGTCAAAACACATGACCTTGAACTAAATTATAATCCAACCTTCACCCTTCGTACTCTAGCAATCGGGGTGAAGCTGGGGTAGTGCGCAGGTGACACTTATTGGGCGAATCGGATGACGGGCGAACCTTTTATGCTTACTACCTAAACTAAACAGATATAGTATAGAAAGAGACTAGGAGATACAGAGCAGAGTGAGATCACCGTGGGCCAAGGAGAGCCAAATGTGGGAAAAAGATGAACTACAAGTAGGAGATAGGTAGAGACGAAGGCTAAGGACAAACCAAGGATATGTATCTCCTCAACAACAACAAAAAAAACAACCCCAATGCCCAAACGAAACCTTACTCACCACAGCAAACGAACAAAGTTCAAAGAAACATTCTAGATCTAACATCGACTTAGCAGACACCCTGAGAACGCAAACAACCAGTCCACAACCACCAGAGGATCGGATCGGACTCTTTGATAAGTTATACAGTACACAAGTAAGCTGCAAGTGCTCGCGGGTGAGGGCGCGTACCTAGGTATTGCAGCCAAATAAAGGTTCCGAATTTTTTTGTATGTTGCAACAGCTCCCTTTGGCAAACATTTTCAAAATTCCTGTGCGCGCACCCTGACATTTTTCCCTCCCCAAGTATATTGCATACTCACCAAAATCAATATTCTGTCCCCAGTGTATAGGGTCCAGTGGAAACACAGTATATCTTATCCTCAAAATTTAATATCCTTGGCAGTAGTATAGACAAGGTAGAAGGACGAAAGAAATGCAACAGATCTTTTGAGATCCTCTAAGCCATTAAGGTAAAATATTATACGAGAGACAAGGTTGAGAGATTCCCCAAAACAAATTCCACAACACTTTATACTGCGCCCCAACCCAAGTTCGTCGCATTCATTATCCAGAAAAGGAATGGAGAAATTCAACGGCAGAAGGCAGTAATTGCGCGAAAAAAACCCTTAGCATCAGTATCCGAAACGCTAGGAAAAGAAAGAGGGAAATCAAAATGAAAGTGCTTCATATATGGTAATGCCCTAGACCAGATACCACAAACTCCGCCGACAAAATGTAAATTTCCAGCACTTACAAATAGTAGTGTCTGAGAAACAATAGAATCGCCCTAAGAGGTCAAATGAGAAGCAGAGCAAAGAATCAAAACCAGTGTTCTAAACGGTCCGGGGGCCCCCTCGGACCCAACGGGAGACTGCCAAGAGTCACTGATGGGACTGGACCGCCACTAAGAGGCTCTCTAGAGTAGCCCAACCCTAGGACCGCCGTCTCAGGCGGCCGGCCCATTTGGGTGAGAGAGTGCTTTTCACGGGTAAAAGTAGGACAAGAGGCCATCTCAGGGGACAACAGGGGGGATAGAGGGGGACTACGGAAAATAGAGGTGTTAAAAATGGAGGTAATGATTGGACTAAAGGATCCTACAGAGTGAAGCTGAGAGGTTTAAGTGAACCAGAGTAATCTGTATTGAAACAGTTAAGGAGTTGTAAGATAGCTTGAGAAATGAAAGGAAAGACAGGAAGGAGATTATACAGATAAACTTCCAATCCTTGAACGAGTGTATGCGTGCGCTGCTACTTACAAGTGGGGGCATTTCCAACAGGGAAAGAGGGTGAGGGGATGAGTGATATTTCGTGATTTAGCCACTATCCTCCTCCGAAACCTGGCAAAACAAATGAAATAAATAACTCCGGTAGGAACCTCGGAGTCTGATTTGAGGGCACTCATTCTTCTGGGGAATGAATCTCCGGTTTTTTCTTCCGCCTCCGTTGGTACCGATTTTATGGTTATCCCACAATCCAAGACAGCATTACTGGCTTGTTGGCATATCCCCAACTCTATAGGATAGTGAAGCGCCCATCAATATTGGGTGCCCATGTTAGGTGGGTTTACGAGCGATGAATAAATAAAGTGGTGCACCACTACCATGAGAAGTACGTTTTAGACGCATAATATAAAGGACGGCGGGGGCGGGGCATGAGGGGAATGAGGGGCTGAGGACAATTTTCGGAGTTTGCCATGCACTGGATGCCCGGGCCCACTGTTTATTGTTGATGTTGACTGTCTGCTGTCTTTACGCACACTAGAAGCCTTTATGCCGGGGAGTGTGTCTTGACCTTAATCCTATCTTCGCACTTATGAGAAGAGAGCACCCTTATATACATAAACCATAAATAATCTCGGCATTCCTTCTTCTTCTTCTTCTCCCTTTCTCATCCCACTTCCATCAGGATAACATCCACCACGCTCCCACCCTTCCCTTCTCTTCCCTTCTCTCTCGTCTACCGCTTCCTTCTCCGGCTTCCAAATTACCCATCCCTGTTCTTTATGCGAGAGATAATAAAGTCCAGATATGGGGGTTGTTCTTGATGCATCAAGGCCATGCTATCAATCATACCACTGAATGCCGGGGATTCACAACACAATCCACCCGTATCTTCGGCTGCCGAGCGTAGGGTGTCCGCTCAGCCAAAATATGATGGGCTGTGGCCCATATATCGGGGTCCTACCCTGCCCCTAAAACGGACTGACTTGATCCCTGAGAGCCCTCATAGAAACCGTCTTAAATGTCTGCTAATTTTGTAAACGGGGTACACGGCTTGGCTTAGAGACGCAGAGAGGGGTTGTACCCCTGTGCTTTATACAAGACGGGGACTTGCAGCCTTTCACTCCTGGCGTAGACCCACTGCGCCATCATGTCCATTCAGGGAGGCCCACCAGAGATGGTTTGCAACCGTTTTCTTGCTTATCCGGGATAACCCCTTCCCGTCCCAATAGTATAGTAGCTTCACTACCCCATCATGCCCATAATAAGCCAACGAGAGCGGTGTTCGGTTATAAATTTTGGCCAATCGGGACTAATGCCTTCCTCTCCCAAAGCCGAGCGCAGCCAAACCCATCTACCTATAACCTGCACCCTCAACCTCAACGACCACGGGCTACTTTTCCTTTTGACTACGGAAAAAGAGAATAAAATTTAATGCAAGAGCTGCCAACATATTTCTTAGACAGATGAGCCCGATCAACTATTTACAAGTACTCGAGTACAATACTTGTTTATATAATGCCCGTATTTCATATTAAATCTGAGGTGATTTGATTCCATCAAAGGCCCTCCTAGCAGAACCCTCAGCCCTTGAGGTGTGTCGGTACCGGTATTACGAAGGCTTGGCACACATTTCTGCTCGGCCACACAACACTTTTATTTCAGCCTCATTCAGATCTTGGAGCACAGGAATAATGGGAGTGGGGGCAACAAACAAGGGCTCAACGAACAACCCAAACAAAATACCTGCTTACTAAGCCATTTTGGATGCAGTGTTTCGCTGACCCCCCCTGTTCGTTAACCCCCCCCATATTACCACAGAACTTGAGTTTACCTACTAAATTTCTGCTATATTGCCCGCCACCCTAGCCATTTAAAGTTCTCGGCAGTTGGCCACAATCCCGAGATCTACCACACATTGTTGCTCCTCAGGAGCCGAATAAAAAATGAACAAAAAAGCCGAAAAGCGTCATGACATGATTGACGCTATTATCCACCACTTCATTAACCCTTTGCCCTCACCCAACCCTCAATGCCAAAATACAGCGGACAACACATTATCTGGGTTAACACTTCAACTCCTTAAGCGCCCACTCCACAATGCGCAGATCCGAACTGTCCAGGGCATCCAAAATCATCTTGAACTTCCTGGCGACTGGGTAAGATTTCATCCTCCTCATCACCGCATTATCAAACTCAAACGCACGAGAGTTATCCCTAGGATAATACAGAACATACTCTGCCCAGCGAGGAAAGAACCCCGACCCTTCCCAATCAATGATAGCGGCAATATTGCCATTGCGAACAAGGATATTTCCCTGGTGAAGATCCGCATGTGTAAGCACTGCAGGCAGGGCATGCGGCATCATGGAGCGAAGCTCAGCCAAGGCCTTCTGCATTGTGCGTGACCGGCTCTGACGAAGGTGGGAAGTCAGTGCCAGCCAAAAGGATTCATCATCAGAGAATGGGCCGTGAGAAGTATTTCTCTCATGAAAGAGAAAGCCGTGCTCGTCATACAAAGGGCCACGCCCGACCGAGCGGATAGAAGAGGATGTGATGGTGCGCAGTTGACTCAGGTAATCCACCAACTGGGCGACAATTCTCCCCTTCACGGATCCACGAAGGCGCGCCCATACTTTATATAACGGATCTCCATCAATCTTTTGCATGATCAGGTGGTGGACACGCCCACCGTCATTACCAGCACTAACCCATTCCCGGTAAATGATAGGGACGGGAATGGTTGTGGAGCGCTGTATGAGGGCATGGATATCGGATTCGTAGACTCCGCGCTTGTGCGCTAGGAATTTATACAGTTTCCCGTTGCCGAGGTCCCACAATTCGCAGAAGTTCCGGCCCCTGTCCCGGCTGTAGATTTTCTTGGCCTGCGGGTAACGCTTTAGGGGATGGACAGTCGGAGGAGTCCTGATAGTAGGATTCTGAGGAGGTGCATTGGCAGGCATTCTGCAGGTGTGAAATATAAGGTTAGTTCTCAATTGGAGGTATTGCAAATGATATAGCTGGTTTGTTTGTCTCCCGCGTGTTGCTGTTTAGATGTTTTGTTGGATAGGTGATGCTGAGCTTTCTGAGAGGAGATTCGACATCAAAGGGCTTTTGTACCATAGGAACTTGATAGGATTTAGAGATGGTCTCAGCATATCTCCCCAATAAACTAGAAAATCAGCTCCTACATTCTAGGATTCAAACCAACGCCTTCATTCACCTGTCCGGATTCTAAATGTTTGAAATTTGAAACCTATATACAATTAGCCAATGAACCCCAATGATATGACCCCATGCACATTAGGCCTCCCGCCCTCAGGTAAATTACCGACAGCCCACAAGCCGCAGGTAAAGGTGGCCCATGGGAGGTGGTTTCATATTTGTATTCCTCAGCTTTCCTATGCATAACTCGACCTTACAACGGCCACAGCAACCTCGGAAATTAGAAAGTCATTGCGCCTACGGGAATAGTCTTTTTTCCAAATTCCAGCTCTTTCAAATCCTTCCAGGGGTTCTCAAACAAGGGCTCCCAATAGAATGTGGGAAGAAATCTAGCTAGTATTGAGCAGGTAAACAGTCAACCATGTTGGAAATCAACTGATACTACCCGGCATGCTCTAGCTATAGTTTCTTTTGTCTTATAATGGTTCGGAGGTTCGGGAAGATTCTTCCGTTAATGGGCGGGTAGGAGTACTAACAGTCAAAGGAAAGCATGAAGGTTACGGAGGTGAAGGCAGAACAACAGCCGAGCATTCGCACCAGAGATGCATGGGAGCGGGAGTCTTTGTGGGACATTTCTTTTAAGGGATTACGCACAAAAAATTTCCCCCCCTTGTTCCCACAAGGGTGGGGAACATGCAGGGGAAGAAAAGGGACATGAGTGATGATCAATGGAAGGATCAGGATGACTTGGTTTTTTTTCATATACACTCCTGTCTTTACTGTTAGCCGCCTGACAATCAAGTAGAAGAGAAGACCTTGTGCGCTATCCACCCACGTTTCCATTCGGTGCAGTATTCGACTGTCAAATAAATCATGTTCAACCTAGTCCAACCACAGAGGTGTCCCATCCCAGAGCCCGCCGCTGTGGAAATTAGAACCAGTAATCCCAGGAGCCTGGGCAGACCTGTAGTCACCCACGGGACTTCAGCCACGGGCGTCCCGGGCATGTATGATACCTCCGGCTACAGAATAAAAGCGCCCATCCTTTGGCAAAGATTGCCTTCTAAGAGGGTTAAGGTAGATCCCTGCAGTCCTCTCCGGATCGGCAACTCCCGGACGGTACAGTACTTGTAGTCCCCTCCCCGCCCGTGATTTGGAGTGACTCAGCAGATTCCTCAACCTGAAACACCCGCGACCCCCCCCAGTCCGCCCCAGACGTCCTTTCAGGTACTGTCGGCTGCCCCGCCCGGACCTGAAGACTCAAACACTAAACTCTTGGGTTCACTGATTGGAGCCGAACCAAGGATCAAAGCTTTATGGTATGGTATACTAATATTCATGTTGGAAATTCCCGCACTCGTAGGCTGCAGTGCAGCGGTAAGACATGAAAGCCTTCATGGTTTTTTTCCCCTTCCTTCTTGTCTTTCCTTTCCATTCTTTTCTTTTCCTTTCCTAAGCAACCTCACAACTCTCTAACCGCCTCAGCCCAATTACTCTTGTCCCCTTGAGTCACTTAACTTCGCTCCGTAAAATCCTTCAGCTTGATCATTACCTATTTCAATATTTTCAACACCCCAACAATGACCGAGTGATAATAAATGACCTTTAGCGAAGCAATCAACCATTGAATAATTTTAAGTTTCGGCCGAGTGGAACATAGCAACAAGGACAAAGTATTCTGTTTTTTGTCCACCAGAAAGTTTAAATTCATTGTGTAACACATTTACTACTGCGGATTCTAACGCCCTCTTTCAACGTTCCTTCAATCAGCCAACCTCTCCTTCCCAATGAAAGACCACAATAAAATGCCTCTTCTCTCCCCATAACCATACCCCAAAACCCCATAGCATCCGCACCCATCCATCCTACTCTATCCTACTTCACTCTCCAAGACACGATACCAACCCGTCCAAAAAAAAACCCCTTCTCATCTTAACAAAAGCCAAACCAAACTCTCAAAATGACATCCACCGCAAATACCAAACCCTCTACTTCCACCACCCGCGAGCAGTTCGAAATAAAAACCATCATCCATGATGCGGTTAGCGATGGCGTGAAGGACCTGGTGGCGATCGTCAAAGAGATGGAACGTAGCGGGAAGTACAACAGCCAGGAGTTGAAGGAGAGTGAGGAGTTTGTGGCGCTCGGGGAGGAGCGCGAGAGACTAGCCGTGATCATAGAGGAGATTTCGGAGTTGATGGAGAAGTTGAAGGAGGAGTCCAGGGCTAGTGAGAGGGCTGAGATTGAATTTGCGGATAGGGTTAGAGAGCGGAGGGAACGTCGGAACTATGTGGCCTTTCGGGGATGAAGGAGGAAGAGGAAGGAGGAAGGAACTGGGTAGAAGCGCAGGCGGAGATGGGTGGATGCTATTTGATAATTTCTCCCGGTCGATGTAGACCTATTTCTTTACAGCACTGATTTAATAACAAGCCACTATAAACATTCTTCATTCAATCCTCCCACTACCTTCCCGGAAATAATCGCACAATTCGTAAAAGTGGCATCACAAAAGAAACCATCAATCTTCAGGAGAAAGCATATCTTGGCTACACGGGCTTTGGATCTGCTACCCAAGAGTGAGTTCTCGCGATTCCCAGTGAAGCACCCCACTAAACAGCCATTCACCGTCCCTAGGTCCCTACAAAGTAAATCTAACAAGAACAAAGCACCCCTCACCTTCTACACTTGAAAGCATAAATCCATTGTACGAGACAAGCACACCTACCACCCCCACCATAGAACCCACCAGAACGCCAAATCCGAACAAAGAACACCCACATCCACACTTTCAGTTCCAAGAGCTCCTTTCAACGTCCATTCAAGCAACCAACTCTCCCAACCCATTAAAAACCCCACGATGTAAATCCTCTTCCCTCCCTCCCCACAACCATCCATACTATTCGCACTGACCCATTCTATTCTATTCTACCTCACTCTACCCTCCAATATATATACAAGACAGTCCCCTCCAAGCACCCAACCATCACCAACCACTTCCCCCGCCCTCGGCAAAGCTCCAAAATGACAAAATCCACAGATGATGCCCCCACCCTGCCCACCACCCGCGAGCTGCTCGCTGAGAAAACCAACATTCGGCAAGAACTTCTGGTGGACGTGAATGCTCTGACCGAGCTGTTCCAGTCGAGGAAACGTGCCGGGTTGTACAAGAACCGCCAGGAGCAGAAGCAGAGTGAAGAGTGGTTGGAGCTCATGAGGCAGCGCGAGGAGCTTGAGAAGGTCACGAAGGAGGTTCTGGAGTTGAGGGCCAAGTTGGAGAAGGAAGGTTGAGGGCGGCGAGAGCGCTGTGGGGGGGTGAAAGGCCACCAGCCTTAGAGATTGAAGGAGGAGGGGGGGGGGAGGAGAGGAGGGCGGGGGAGCGCAGGCGGGAATGGGGGGGGTGTCGTCCAGATATTATTATTTTCTCCTCGTCGAGGTGGATTTATTTCTTTTTATGATACAGATTTACTAATAAAAAATGGCTTATATCGCCCCATCTAATTGTTACCTTCCCCTACCTCTCCACATCCCATTACTCATCCGTGAAAAGAAAAGGACGTGACACGAAGCCAGCAAGCATCGGGCAGAAAACTGAGACCCCCAATTGAGGCCCAATAATCCTCATCACAATAAATCACTCGTGAAATCCCACAACCCCCCCGCCGCGGCCGCACACACCCACCCCCAATGCAAACCCTATAAAAGTATAGACGAAAACATGAAAAACATAAAGCACTATGGCACTTAAGCTTCAGGCCCGCGAAGTCAAAGTTTCTAGCATAATAAATAACCCTGACCCTGATTACATAACCCACCACATTTGCAATATCATACAACATACTACTCCAAGCTGTTGAACACTTACACCACGGAATAAAAACCACTACTCACATTAGCACCCTTAAGGAGGTGATGGTAAAATCCGTCGATACAAATCTCACAGGCACCGCAATTAAGCCCACCCTTTCAACAAAGAAAAAGCTTACCACCGAGAGGAAAGTTAACTTACCTGCGCTCCAGAATAAACTTTCTCCCTCGGCACCTTCGGGGGGGAAATTCACGTGAAAATTTGATCATAACCACTAAATTAAATGGAATGATTTTACTAAGTCGTTTTTCCAAGAATATAGAGCTTGCCGCTTGCGTTCAAAGCAAAAGGGGGGTGAGTTTTGTGATTGGCTATATAGTATGTACAGGTCAGCCGCGGTGGTGTCCGGCGAATATCTAAAACCCGGGCGATGAAATAGAAAGGGAGAAATGAAAACGGGAGAGAGAATAAATCCGGGAGTGCTCCTGGTATCACGGGACATGTTGCGGGGTGGCTCACAGCTTCCGGTGGGCAGTTGGTATATATTGCCCCGGCCCCTTAGGGAATTAATTAGTGGCCCAATTCCACTCCATCACGGACAAGGAGGCCTCTCCGGTTCATGGAGTAAATTCAGTTCCCAGAAAGGTATATTCCCCCCGACCGGATGTCACTGATGGCTTACCCTCCTCGGCTTGGATAGGCCAATAACATTCAAACTGCCCGCCGGGAGAAAGTCAAGAGTCCAGGGAACCCCCGAGCAATCGCGGAGATTTTCCGAAAGCCCAGAGACAAAACATCACGAGCACTAGAAACATTGCAAGAATGCTACACTCGTAAGATACATCTTAAAACCCCTTTCCCCTCATTACCTGCTCCCCACTCCGCTTCCGCAGGGCCCCCGGGGGTGGCGCGGGCTCCGTACCAGGCTCGGGGCTAAGCATTCCACCCCCATCAACCTCCATCCCTCCACAAAAAACATCATAGCTTTTCTCGCCCCCCGCACATCCCATACAACAGAACCCCACAATCCAGAAGCCAATCTACACGATCAAAAAATTAATTTTATTCTCTATCGGCGGGACCATCGCCGTCTCGAGAACTCAGTAACAACCAACAACCCCCACTAGCAACAACCTCTCTCTTCCCCACTCCTCCCCGTTCCCCAGGAACCGACCCGTGAGGAATCTCGACCCCTCAAAAGGTCCTCAATCCTAATTTTATTCTACTTTCGCCATCATCTAGACAGAAGAAAGCCACCCCCACATGGCCCAGCAAACCCAAGTAAGTAGAGTAAAAAGAAACCCGGGGAACCAAAAATATCACTCGGCTCGAGAACCCGTACCACACATTTCCAAGCCCAAAGTAAGCGAGATGTCACAAAACACCACCGACAGCCTTACGAATCCCGGGAATATAGCGAAGGACCGAGGCAGGGGTCGCAGGATATCAAGAGGGGAGGTATACGAGGAACCACCCAGATTATTATACAATACCTACCCTTCTACCAAGAACCTCCTCAAGGCAAGAGCCACCCACCCAACCACTAACAAACACACCCCACCACCCCCACCAAAAAAACCAGCTCCAACCAGCAACTCAGCACCGTCCCACTCCACCCCCTCCCAACGAACCCCCAACCAAACGAGTGAGAACCAATGACTCCTCCCAACCCCCGCATATCAACCCCCCCCCGAGCCCATCTCCCCAGCCCCCCCGTACCACCCCAGC
>Ga0307513_10006436_pt1 | contig 15350 bp, 11 predicted proteins | sample 15_EM_MG_FD_202174 | JGI IMG/M metagenome (GOLD analysis project Ga0307513, IMG submission 202174) | Populus trichocarpa ectomycorrhiza microbial communities from riparian zone in the Pacific Northwest, United States - 15_EM | ecosystem: Host-associated > Plants > Roots > Unclassified | place... | reverse complement strand
GATAGTACGCATCACGCTGCCGGCATCGGAAAGAGAGGGATATGAAACTCGCTGAGTATGACGAGGAGGAAGCCCTCAACACATTGCCGAACCAAAAGACGAGCGCGCCTGTAAGCGGCAAGTTCGGACAAATACTGGTTGTTGACGATGAAGTCGAGTTGAAGAATGCTCTCGTTGAGATGCTCAATGCGCAGGGGTATAACGCTCTTGGCTGCACTTCAGGACGCGACGCGATGGAGGCCTTACGCCAGCAGAATTTCGACGTGCTGCTGAGCGATCTGATGATGCCGGAAATGGACGGAGTTGCGTTACTCCGTGCTGCGCTTGAGATTGACCAGAACTTGGTCTGCATCATCATGACGGGACAGGGAACGATCCAGACCGCCGTAGATGCGATGAAGGTCGGAGCGTTCGATTACGTCCTCAAGCCGTTCCGGCTGCAAGCTCTCCTGCCCGTGCTGGCGCGCGCCGTCAATATGCGGCTGCTGCGCCAGGAAAACCTCCAATTGCGCGAGACGGTGGCGATTTACGAACTGTGTCAGACGATTGCGTTCACCCTCGACCGGCAAACGCTGCTCAGCAAACTTGCCGACGCGGCCTTGCAGCAAAGCGAAGCTGATGAGTTGTCCATTTTGTTGCTCAACGCCGATGGCAGCGAGCTGTACGTTGCCGCCGTGCGCGGGGAGAACCGCACACGTCTTCTCGGCGAGCGGGTACCGCTTGAGCAGGGCATCTCCAGTTGGGTGGCGCGCGAGCGCACCCCGCTCCTGCTCGAAGGGCAGGTCAACGATGCGCGCTTTACAGCCATGTGGCCCCGTGCGGACATCCGCTCCGCCATTTCAGTCCCCTTACAGGTCGCAGGTAAACTGGTCGGCATCATCAACGTCAATAATGTCAGCAGCCCGCGCCCCTTCACGCTCGGACAGATGAAAGCTCTGACCATTCTGGCGAGCACCGCAGCCGCTGCGTTGGAGAGCACATCACTCTATGAGAGAGTGCGTCAGGCCGAGCAGAATTATCACTCCATCTTCGAGAATGCCGTCGAAGGAATTTTTCAGTCCACGTCTGAAGGACGATTTATCACGGTCAATCCTTCGATGGCTCGTATCCTCGGGTACGACTCGCCCGAAGAAGTTATCGAGACCATCACCGATATAACCCATCAACTCTACGTTGATCCTGTGCGCCGAGCGGAGGCCAATCGCCTACAGGAAGAGCGCGGCATCTTACATGACTTTGAGTTCGAAGCTTACCGCAAAGACGGCGAAAAGATTTGGCTGTCGCTGAACAGGCGTTCCGTTCGGGACGAAAACGGTGTGGAGATTTACCGAGAAGGCAGCATCGAAGACATCACCGAGCGCAAGCGTGCGGAGGAAGCGCTCAGAGCCTCCGAGGCGGAATTGCGCGCTCTCTTTGCGGCGATGACCGACGTGATCCTCGTGCTCGACGCAGAAGGACGCTATCAAAAGATCGCGCCGACCGACCCTGCTTATTTATACAAGCCACCGGCTGACCTGCTGGGCAAGCGACTCGACGAGGTCTTCCCGAAGGAAGAGGTTGACTTCTTCCTCACACACATTCGCCGCGCTTTAGACGAAGGCCGGATGCATAGGGTCGAGTACCGTCTGCAAATGAGCGGGACGGAGGTATGGTTCGATGGCAGCGTTTCGCCGGTGTCGAAGGATTCAGTGATCTGGATCGCGCGCGACATTACGGAGCGCAAGCGTGCGGAGGAGGAGAAAGCGCAGCTTACCGCTCAGATCGAAAGCCAGCGCCAGCGTTTGAATAACATAGTAGACAGCGTGCCGGGCGTCGTCTGGGAAGCGTGGGGCGAGCCGAACTCGGCTACACAACGGATGAACTTCGTCAGCAACTACGTCGAGACGATGCTCGGTTACAGCGTGGAGGAATGGCTTCAGACTCCGAACTTCTGGCTCTCAATTGTCCACCCGGATGACAGGGAGCAGACCGGGCGCACAAGCGCCGAGGATTTCGCTCGCGGCAAGAGCAGCGGCCCTCACGAATTTCGTTGGGTCACTAAGGATGGGCGCGCCATCTGGGTCGAATCGAACTGCTTCGTCGTCAAGAACGATGAAGCCCAGTCTGTCGGCTTGCGCGGCGTCAACACAGACATCAGCGAGCGTAAACGGATGGAAGACGATCTCAGAAAGCAGAAGGAGATTCTACAGAAGATATTCGACCACCTCCCCGTGATGATTAGCTTCTTCGACGCTGCTGGTCGCATCAAGCTGGTCAACCAAGAATGGGAGCGCACGCGGGGATGGACTCTGGCGGAAATACAGGAGCAAAACCTGGATGTCTTAACAGAGGGCTACCCCGATACACAGGAGCGTCAAAGGGCGCGGGATTTCATCACCAATTCAACTGGTGAGTGGGCAGATTTCAAAACCAGAACAAGGGATGGGCGAGCGATAGATACTACTTGGGCTGTAGTCCCTTTGCCAGATGCGACGCGGGTTGCAATCGGGCAAAACATTACCGAGCGCAAGCTGGCTGAGGAAGCGTTGCGCGAATCGGAGAAGCGTTACCGCCTCCTGTTCGCACGAAATCCACAGCCGATGTGGGTCTTCGATTCGGAGACGCTGGCTTTTCTCGAAGTTAATGATGCTGCGATTCATCACTATGGATATGCACGAGAAGAATTCCTGGCGATGACCATTAAAGACATTCGTCCTGCAGAGGATGTCCCGAAGCTTCTAGCCAACGTATCAGAAGCCACTCCTCTACACGAAGAAGCAGGCATATGGAAACACAGAACGAAGGACGGCACGATCATTGACGTAGAGATCAACGCACACGAACTAACATTTTACGGGAGGCCAGCCCAGATGGTGCTGGCCTATGACGTGACCGAACGCAGGGTTTTGGAAGAACAGCTTCGGCAATCGCAGAAGATGGAAGCCGTAGGGCAGTTAGCCGGCGGCATCGCGCATGACTTCAACAATCTGTTGACGGTCATTACAGGCTACAGCGATCTCACGCTAAGACGGCTGGATAAAGAAAGCCCCTTTCGTTCGAGCCTGGAGGAGATCAAGAAGGCCGGGGAGCGCGCCGCCTCTTTAACCCGTCAACTCCTCGCCTTTAGCCGCAAACAGGTGCTCCAACCAAAGGTGCTCCAACTTAATGCCATAGTGGCTGACGTAGACAAGATGCTGCGACGATTGATCGGTGAAGACATAGACCCGTCGACGTTGCTGGAACCGTCCCTCGGACAGATCAAGGCCGATCCCGGCCAGATCGAACAAGTGATCTTAAACTTAGCAGTCAATGCTCGTGATGCGATGCCGCAGGGGGGCAAGCTGACCATTGAGACGGACAACGTTTATCTGGATAACCAGTATGCCAGACGGCACACAGCCATCCAGCCCGGACAGTATGTGATGCTGGCTGTGAGCGACACCGGGTGTGGCATTGATGCCGAAACACAGATGCGGATATTCGAGCCGTTCTTTACCACTAAAGAGCAGGGAAAAGGCACCGGGCTGGGTCTCTCGACCGTCTACGGCATCGTCAAGCAATCGGGCGGCCATCTCTGGGTCTACAGTGAAGTGGGAAAAGGCACGACCTTTAAAATTTATCTTCCACGGGTTGATGGGGTCAATGAAAAGGATGAGGCTCGCGACACTATGGCTAAACTGCCGCAGGGGCGAGAGACGGTGCTGCTCACCGAAGACGAAGAGCAGGTGCGGCAGATGATCCAAATGATCCTTGAGATGAATGGCTATCATGTTTTGGCAGCCAGTGGCGGTGAAGAAGCACTAGCCCTCTACAAACAGCACGAAGGTCAGATTGATCTGATCATAACGGATGTGGTGATGCCACAGATGAGCGGTCGGGAGTTGGCTCAGAGTTTGGAGGTCTTACATCCCGGCATCAAAGTGCTCTACATGTCCGGCTATACGGATGATGCTATCGTCCGGCATGGCTTGCTGGATCAGGAGATAGCTTTTCTTCAAAAACCATTTACGCCGGACGCTTTGATGCGCAAGGTGCGTGAGGTGCTGGATGCGCCGCGTGTGGGCTAGCGAATATTCCCCGGCATTTTTACCGGCGGAACTTGAACTATGTTTAGTGCAGACAAAAATAATGCGCACATTCTAATCGTCGATGACGAGCCTGAAATAACGAACATCGTGCGCGGAATGTTATCTGAGAGCTACAGGTGCACGGAAGCCAATTCAGCCGAGGAAGCTCTGTCGATTCTTCGGACGGAGCAGTTTGAGCTGGTCATAACCGACATCAAAATGGATGGTATGAGCGGACTCGAAATGATTCCGCGGGTGAAAGAGATCGCGCCGGACACTGTGGTCATGATGATCAGCGGCGAACAAACTATCGAGAGCGCCATCGAAGCTATGAGAGGCGGCGCGTTCGATTACATCATGAAGCCTTTCGACTTCCAGCATGTCGAAGCGGCTGTCCGACGTGCTCTCGAACATCATTCGTTGCTTGCGGCCAAACATCTGCATGAAAATCATCTGGAAGAGTTGGTCAGGCAACGGACGGCAGAGTTGAATCACTTAGCCTATCACGACGCTTTGACTGACCTGCCCAACCGCATCTTATTCGAAGATCGTCTCACACAAGCGCTGATCTTGGCTGAGCGTAACCGTCAGACTCTGGGGATACTGTTCCTCTCTTTGGATCGGTTCAAGACAGTTCACGATACGTTAGGACACACAATAGGAGATCGGTTGCTGCAAAAGGTAGCCGAACGACTGAGAAGCAGCGCTCATCAAGGCGAAACCGTCGCCCGCTTTGAAGGCGACGAATTCGCCCTGTTATTGACGCAAATCGGCAGACCAGAGAATGAGGACGTGGTCGAGGTCATCTTTCAGATTAACGAATCGCTGAAATTACCATTCATCATTGACGATCATGAACTCTTTATCACGGTCAACATTGGAATCAGTCTCTACCCGGATGACGGCGCAGATGCCCCAACCCTGCTCAAGAATGCTAACGCTGCGCTCTACCGGGCCAGGGAGAAGGGGGGAAACGATTATCAATTCTATACAGCCGACATGAACGCCAAAGCGCTCAAGCGTCTGGCATTGGAGAACAGTCTCCGACGGGCATTAGAGAGGAGTGAATTCGAGGTCTACTACCAACCGATGTTGGATACCAACACCAGGAAGATTGTCGGTATGGAAGCTCTCGTGCGCTGGCATCATCCTGAGTTGGGGCTTGTTCAACCCGCAGAGTTTATCCCTCTGGCAGAGGATACAGGAATGATCGTGCCCATTGGCGAGTGGGTCTTACGCACTGCCTGCACCCAAAGCAAATCATGGCAAGCGGCAGGTTTCCCTCCCCTGTCTTTGGCCGTGAATCTATCAGCGCGACAATTCCAACAACAAAATCTGTCCGAAGTGGTGGCGCGGATACTTCAAGAGACTGGGTTTAATCCCTGCGACCTTGAACTGGAGCTGACGGAAAGCTCCATCATGAAGAATGCGGAGTCGGCTGTGAGGACGCTCGGCGAGTTGAAAGAGATGGGAGTCAAAATCGCGATTGATGATTTTGGGACAGGCTATTCTTCGCTGGGTTATCTGAAGCGTTTACCGATAGACACTTTGAAAATCGATCAGTCTTTCGTGCGTGATGTCACCACTGATCCAGATGATGCGGCGCTGGTCATGGCAATCATTACACTGGCGCACAATCTTAGTTTAAAAGTGATCGCCGAGGGAGTGGAAACCGAAGCGCAACTGAGTTTTCTGCATCTGCTCAGGTGCGACGAGTGGCAGGGCTATCTCTTTAGCAGGCCTTTACCGGTTGAAGCCTTTGAAGAGCTGTGCTTGCAAAGACAAAACCTGGCTTTCAGTATGCAACCTTAAATGGCACTGAGAAGGAGTATTGATGTCTAACCCTGAGCAAGCGACAGTCGCCACATTGCCCCAGCAGAAAGTTCTCGATCAGTTGCAAGGCGAGGCACGCACCTGGAATGAACTGCGCGCTCTGATAAAGATAAATGACGATGATCTCGGTTTCATAATATTGGAATTGCTGAACCAGCGGAAGGTATGGACGACTCAGAAAAACGATGTCAGGGTTTACGGGCTGGAAAGAAGGACCGGACTCGTGCCTCGATTATCTTACTGGCAGCGGCGTTCCACTGATAGCTAGATACAGCAAAAGAAAGGCGGGCAAAGTGAGTGAAAAAGATGCATTGCAGAACGCTGCCGATGAAGCACGAAAGGTCGCACGTGCGGCGCGTGAATTCAGTAGATTGTTAGATGACTATGCAAAATACCTGACACAGCCGAACTGGCAGGAGCGGGCTGTCGAGTTGCATCTCTCCGCTTTGAATAAGTTGAGTGCCATCAACGCCGGACTAATAACCTGTAGTAAATGGGTAGCAGAAAGCAGTAAAGGTGTAGTTGCGCAACCATTAGAACAGGCGATCAAAGGCGGCGTGAGCGAGAAGCAGGACGTATTGGAACCAAGCAGGCCACGCTCTATGCAGATCAGAAAGAAGGGAAGTATGGAGTGGGGAAATATACAGTGAGCCTGCGCGCTCCTTTTGCCTCTAACTGGTCTAAGAGTAAGCACGAATCCCTCGCTAGTGCCATGAGTGGTGCTTGGCGGAAGCACAATAAAGACTTCTCTGTTGATAACGTTTCGTATGAACGAAAGGTCATCATCAACCACGAATCGCTGTCTCAAGCTTTCACCGAGATGGATAACCTTTCACGCGAACAGCCGAAACGCCAACCATTTGAACTAGCAGAGCTGATCATACAGAAGATGGATGAAGCCATAACTCAAGACGAAAATGTGGGAGCGAATGGATTTTATTAGAGCAGCCAACACCAACGGGGGGAGCACTTTTAATTTGCGAGCGCGAAAAGAACCCACTGGATACTCATCACTTGCGACAGGTAAGAGATGCGCTGGACAGGGAGGTGTGACGGTGAAGCAGACTATTTTCTACATTGATGATGATGCCGGATGTCTGAACCTCTTTCAGGAGACGTTTGGCGGCGAAAATGATGTGCGTACAGCGACGACGCTGGGCGAAGCGCGCCGCATGCTTGCGGAGCGTCCCGCCGACATCGTTATTAGCGATCAAGCCATGCCCGAAATCACAGGCACTGATTTCTTGAGTGAAGTAGCCATGACTTATCCGGCAAGCTACCGCGTGCTGCTCACGGGCAGCATCGGGTTTGCCCAGGTCATACCTGAGATCGGCACTGGAATTATTCATTTCTTCGCCCCCAAGCCCTGGACGCAACAGGATATGCGGCAGATGCTAGAGCGCGCAATCATGCGCTTCGACGGGTTTGACAAAGTGCGTCAGGCATTGCCGAAGCGCTATAACCACGAGAAGGTCTTATCTTGAGTAATAACATGCAAGCGTTGGTGATTATTCGGACGTCTTTCAACCGCAGCCTGACCGGATAATGTCTCGGGGAACACAAGAAAGACATAGTCCGATGAGAGATATAATAGTAACGCCAGCCTCGATTCGTATACTGGTCGTAGAAGACGATGCAGTGATCATGCGTATGGTGACAGACGTCTTAGAGAAGGAAGGCTATACGGCGGTACCTGCCCGTGATGGCCGTGAAGCTTACAGAATTCTTCACACTGATGCGGATTTTGCAGCGGCGATATTTGACATGAATATGCCGCATCTCAAAGGTCTTGACCTAATCGGTCATATGCAGACAGAGAGACGGCTGAGACGTATTCCGGTAATGGTGATGACCGCCGAACGAGATTTAACACTTTGCTCCGAGATCTTCGCCGCCGGCGCTGCTCTCTTTATTCAGAAGCCCTTCACCCCCGCTCAGATACATATCATGTTGCGTCTGCTGGTCAGCAAAGCTGCTGACTCAAGAAACAAGAAAACTAACCCTCATAAGGCTCTGGCGCGGATGGCATAGGGCGCGCACGAGAGGCAAAACCCGCTGCTCATGCGTGGGGATAGATGCCGAATGGTTAGCGAGTAAGCGTCTCAAGGTCAGTTACTGGCTAGGATGCCGTCGGCAAAGACCTTCTCAGATGAGATTTACAATATGCATGCACTGGTAATTGATGACGAAGCAGGAGTGCGCCGCTTCGTGGCCGAGGTTTTGCGCGATGACGGCTGGAACGTGAGCGAGGCTGAGACGGCTGAATCTGCTTTTGAGCGTCTGCACGAAGAACGCTGGTTTCTTGTCTTCTGTGATGTAATGCTTGGCGGTGAAGACGGCTATGCGGTGCTCAAGCGCTTCCATGCGGAGCAACCTCAGGCGCAGGTCGTGTTGATGACAGGACACGGTTCTGCCATAGGAGCACTTGACGCCACCGCCTTCGGCGCCTACGACTATCTCTTGAAACCTTTCAGCGTCAAAAACGTGCAGGCCATTTCGCGGGTCATACGTAGGCGCACAGCGAAGCTTGCCTCACGTGTCAAGGAGAAGAAAGAAGCGGTTGCGCCCGTTTACACTTCAGATATTGCCCTGATCGGTCAGAGCGCGGCGTTTGTCGAAGCGATGAAACTGGTCGGGCATGTTGCGCCGACAAATCTGCCCATGCTGATTACAGGCGAGTCTGGAACCGGCAAAGAGATTGTCGCACGTGCCATCCACCTTCGCAGTCGGCGCGCAGGCCGGGCTTTCGTCGCCGTCAACTGCGGAGCACTTCCTCCTGAGCTGATCGAATCGGAACTCTTCGGCCATGTCCGCGGCTCCTTCACCGGAGCAGAGCGTGATCGGCAGGGGCTGTTCGAAGAAGCCGATGGAGGCACGATCTTCCTTGATGAGATTACGGAAGCCACGCCTGCTTTTCAGGTGAAACTGCTGCGCGCTCTGCAAGAGGGAGAGATCCGCCGCGTCGGTTCCAACCGCACTACCCATGTGGACGTGCGCGTCATCGCCGCCTCAAACCGGGATGTGGAAGCGGAGGTGCGGCAGGGTCGTTTTCGTCAAGACCTACTCTACAGGCTAAACGCGGTGACGATTGATCTGCCCCCCCTGAGGGAGCGCCGCGAAGACATCATCCCGCTCGCCCGCCATTTTGCGTCGCGCCTGCGTGCAGCGGGTGATGCGCACCTGAGCTTCTCGCGCGAGGCCGTCTACTTGCTTGAATCCTACCCTTGGCCGGGCAACATCCGCGAGCTTGAAAATGCCGTGGCCCGCGCTGCTACCCTCTGCGATCATACTGTGAGTCCCGAAGACTTACCGGCACTTATACAGCGATACTCCGCATTACCCGTTACCGGAAAGACGCCATCCGCAAAAGAACCCTCCCCCGATAATAAGGAAGAATGGCCGTCGGTTGCTGAGATGGAAGGGCGCTACGTGGCACGTGTGCTGGCTCACACGGGCGGCAACAAACAGGCGGCGACGCGCCTGTTGCGGGTCGATCCGAAAACCCTTGACCGGATGATAAAGCGACATAAACTCGTCGCGGGTCGCACAGTCAGAGTATCGGGCGGGGTCAAGCACGACTAAACACGAAACCGTTCTCCTCTGGCTAGTTGAAGCGCAGGAAGCCACCACCACCACCGTCATTCCTCCCTGTAAAATTGACTGTCAACTCCGGCAGTTTGCCGGTGATGTCTCGCCCACAGACTAAGATGATGAGACTACCAAGCGGTCAATTACCCTTGATAGGTTAAGTGTCTTTCTCTCACTCCCATTTCTGACATTGCTGGCACGGCGCATGCTAACAGGCGTGTAAGACGGGCGGGCGCGGCACAACCGACCAAATGCTGTGTTCACGGAGCGCGGAATTTATGCCTGCGTCATACTAGAGCTGCGGGGCTCGTCATTGAGAGCCAGGAAGTTGCTGTTAAAAGTAGATGGAAGTTTGAAGACATACACACCCGGGGAAGCCCCGCCCATAGTCTCCCAACGCGCACACCTTTATTTTACGGATGAAGAGGAGCGGCGCATTCTCATCGTTGACGATGATGAAGCGGTGCGCAGTCTGTTCGCCAATTACCTCGGCGAGCGTTATTCCTGTGTGACGGCAGCCGACGGGCAAGAGGCTCTGGTGCGCCTCGCGTGCGAGACTTTCGCGCTTGTGATCTCGGATGTGCAGATGCCGGGACTGAGCGGCACTGAACTTTTGCGCAAAATCGTTGAGATCTTCCCCGATACGGCGGTCATCATGGTTTCAGGCATCGGTCGCGCTCAGCGCGTGCTGGACGCTGTCCGCCTTGGAGCCTTCGATTATCTCGTTAAACCGTGCGAACTGGACGTGCTTGATCTGACGGTCGAGCGCGCACTAGAGCACCGCGCGCTGTTGCGCTCCGCGCAACAGTACAAGCTCGATCTGGAAAGGCGCAACGAGGAACTCCGCGAGAGTAAAGAGCAGCTCGAACGAGTCCAGGCGCAGATGATACACAACGAGAAGATGGCATCGCTCGGGCAGTTGGCCGCAGGCGTCGCGCATGAACTCAACAACCCCGCCGGTTTCATCTTCGGCAACATGGAAATCTTAAAAGAATGTGCGTCAGGTTTGGAACGTCTGTTGAAGTTCTATGAAACGGCATCATTACCCGCGGAGGAGGTCGCGCTGGTCAGACTCATCAAGGACGAGATGAATTACGAAAATACGCTTGATGACTTGTGCTCGATGATAACCGATTGCCATGCCGGCGCAGAACGCATCCGCGATGTGGTGCAAAACTTACGCACCTTTTCGCGTTTGGACGAAGCCGACTTCAAGAAGGTGGACATCCATGAAGGACTCGATGCGACGATCCGCCTGCTCTCGCGTTACTACACCTCCGGCCAGGTGGAACTACACCGTGATTATGCCGAACTTCCGCTCGTTGATTGCTACGCGGGTCAACTCAACCAGGTCTGGATGAACCTGCTTACTAACGCCGCACAGGCCGTCGGTAACACAGGCCACGTGCGGGTTTCTACTCGGCGAAAAGAACAGGCAGCGGTCGTCTGTGTCAGCGACACGGGCTGCGGCATCGCGCACGAGCACTTGAAGAAAATCTTCGACCCTTTCTTCACCACCAAGCCTGTGGGCGACGGCACGGGGCTGGGACTGTCAGTGACCCACAGCATCGTTGAGCGTCACGGCGGCATCATTGAAGTAGAGAGCCGCCCCGGCGCGGGGACAACCTTTATCGTCACCATTCCCATAGACGCAGGAGCCGGGGACGGCAAACAGCCCGACCGCCTCAGCACCGCATCTTCATACATTTACCAAAAACGGAGTCCAACAAATGCCTTATAAAATTTTAATCGTGGATGATGAGCCGGCCAACTTGCGGCTTCTTGAACGACTGTTCCGCCGGGACTTCGAGGTGCTCACCGCCATCTCGGGCCTCGAAGCGCTCGAACTGCTCGGGCAGCATGACATGGCGCTACTCATCACGGATCAGCGCATGCCCGGTATGACCGGCATCGAACTGTTGAAGAACACCGTCGCCCTGCGCCCGCACATGGTGCGCATCATCCTCACCGGCTACACGGACATGAGCGCGCTCGTCGAGGCGATCAACTGCGGCCATGTTTACAAGTACGTGACGAAGCCCTGGAATAACGACGAACTGCGTCTCACGGTCGAGCGCGCGTTGGAACACTACGAGACGACGAAGTCGCGTCACGAGTTTGAGCAGGCTAACAAGCGACTCTCGCTGCACTTGCAGGAGATGACGAGCGGCGTCGTGCGCGCCGCAGCCTCCGCCCTCGAAGCTAAAGACGAATACCTATACGGTCACGCAAGGCGTGTGCGCGGCTACGCGACCGCCATCGGTCGCCGGATGAGGTTGGACGTTGCGAAGCTGGAAGACATCTCCCTCGCTGCCTTCCTGCACGACATCGGTAAGATCGGAACGCCTGAGAGCCTGCTCATGAAACCCGCACAGCTCACCGACGAGGAGCGCACCATCGTGCAACTCCATTCCGAGTGCGGCGCGCGCATCCTCGGCGAGTTGCCGGAGATGGCCGAAATCGCGGACGCCGTCCGCTATCATCACGAGCATTTTGACGGCACGGGATACCCTTTGGGTTTGAAGGGTGAGCGTATTCCGCTCGCCTCGCGCATCATCCTCGTCGCCGACGCTTACGACGTGATGACCAACCCGCGACCTTTTCGCAACGCGTCCGACCATGAGGCGGCCATCGCCCAACTTAGAAGTGAATCCGGAAAGCAGTTTGATCCGTCCGTCGTTGAAGCCTTCTGCGGTCTGGAGGCGCTGGCGGAGATACGTCGTTGCATCGCGCTTGGCTATTGGGGGCCGCGCCCGTCAACGAATCCTCTGCCTGATCCCCGTCTGCCTCTCGCTGCTCTGGTGAGAGAGGTTAAAGCCGATCCCCTCCTTGCCGCCAGCGTTCTGCGTTACGCCAACGCAAATTGCGACGCGGTATCCGGCACGGCAGACATCTGGACGGCCTGTGCCCAGATCATCCAAGAGCCAACACGCGATGTGGAGCAAACCACCACATGCGACCACTACGTTGACGAGGGCGATGAACTGTTGAAGCACTCTTTACGTTGCGCCGTAGCGGCAGAACAGTTGGCCGAACGCTCCAAGGTCATCGCTCCCGCCGACGCCTACACTTTTGGTCTCCTGCACAACATCGGGGAATTCCTCCTGCGCGCACTCTTCCCCGAAGAGATGGAGAACATTCTCTGGCTCGCAGACACGATGCGCACCGAGCGTGAAGTGGCGGCATTCGGGTTAGACCACTGTCAGATTGGACAGTGGATTTTGGAATCGTGCGGGCTGCCGCGCTATTTGACTGCCGCTGTGCAAGCGCATCACGACGTGCCGCGCATCAACGACCGCGCCGCTTTGCTCTTGTATGTAGCAGATGCCATCGCACGCTCTAAAGAACCCGAAGAGATGGCGGCGCATGACGCGCTCAGTGCCAACCGCCTCGCCGTGTTGGGTCTCACGCGCGGAGATTTATCTGAGATTCACAGGCAAGTTACTGCGATGGTAGAAGACAGTCACACTGTATGTGCTTAAATCTAAAGAATGGTGAGTAGTCTTAATCCACCAGCTTGTTCTGGATGGCATAATGGGTGAGTTGCGCGTTGGTCTTCATTCCCATCTTCTCTAGTATCCGCGCCCGGTAAGTGCTGATGGTCTTGTCGCTCAAGTTGAGCATTTCAGCAATCTCCCCGACCGTCTTCCCGGAAGCGATCAGGCGCATGACCTCAAACTCACGATCCGACAAAGCCTCATGTGGAGCGCGGTCTGTGCCGCTGCCGAGATCAATGACCAGTCGCTCGGCGAGTGCGGGGCTGACATACACTTCCCCCTTGATCACTTTATTAATAGCTTTGACCAGTTCTGCGCGCGGGCTATCTTTTGTGATATATCCGGCAGCTCCTGCCTTGAATGCGCGCCGTGCATACTGTTCCTCTGAATGCATACTGAGAATCAGCACGGGAAGACGAGGCCGAATCTGCTTCAACTCTTTTAAGACCTCCAGCCCACCTCTCTCTCCCAGAGAAAGATCGAGCACAACGATATCCCAGTCCTCGTCGCGCACAAGTCTGAGCGTTTCGGGGGCTGTGCTCGCTTCACCGAAGGTTATCGCGCCGGGTTGTTCATTGAGTATCTTCTTGACCCCGTCGCGAACCACTTCATGGTCGTCTACTATGAGGATTTTTTTCATCACGAGTACCGCCGGACAAGGAGGGAAGACCCGAAATGAGGATGAGTAGCGTCTGAATTATAACGCCGATTTCGATGAATTGTTTAGCTTTTATTTAGTTGGAGACTGGAATTCTCACAGTAAGCGTCGTTCCTTTTCCCTCTACTCCGGTGATAGCAATTTCCCCGCCGACCAGATGAGCGCGTTCGCGCATCCCCAGGAGACCTAGCGATTGCGATCCTGATTTCTCATCCTCTGTAATTCCTCTCCCGTTGTCAGTGATCGCCAAGACGAATTCGCCAGCCTCTACCTTCATCGTAATGTCAACGCTTGTTGCTTGCGCATGACGAAGGATGTTGGTCAGAGCTTCCTGTAAGATGCGGAAGACGGCTGTTGATTGCTCCCGACTCAAATTAAGATTTTCCGGAGAATAATCACATCGGCAGGTGATTCCCGTTCGGGCTTGAAACTGCTCGGCCTGCCATTCGACTGCTTCTACCAGCCCGAGATCATCCAAGACACTCGGTCGCAGTTCCGAAGAGATTCTTCTGACGGCATTGATGGTTGTCTCGGTGAGCCGCAACATGGCTTCTATTTTCTCTCGCAGTACCTTGAGTTGCGACTGATCTCCCGATTCAGAAATAACTTTATCAAAACTCTCCAAGTCCCATCTCAAACCTGTGAGCGCCGCTCCCAGTTCATCATGAATCTCACGAGCGATGCGAGTCCCTTCCTCTTCTTTCGCCGAGTGAATGCGCGCAGAGAGCGCGCGCAACTGTTCGGTCGTCGCTCTGAGCCGCTCCTCAGCCTGCTTGCGTTCCGTCACATCCTGCACTGTGCCGAACATCCTGATTGCATTCCCGCGTTCATCCGTCACGACAGCTCCACGGGCATGAAGGATCCGCAATTCTCCAGTAGGCGGAGTTATGCGGTAGTAAGCACTGAATGGCTCATGAGTTTTGCGAGAGTCTTCTATAACGCTCCTGAGCCATTCACGATCCTCCGGGTGTATAGTTGCGACCACCGCTTCGTATCTGTGGTCGAATCCCGAGGGCTGGACCCCGAATATTCGATAAAGCTCATCAGACCAGGTCACGGTGTTACTACTCAAGTCCAAGCTCCAACTGCCGATGTGAGCCAGGCGTTGAGCTTCTGCCAACTGACTCTCGCTCTGCTTGAGCTTCTCCTCTGCGTGCTTGCGCTCGGTGATGTCCTCTACGATAGCAATAATGTATTGAGGCTTTTTCTGCTGATCGCGAATTAAGGAAATTGAACTTCGCACCCAGATCACGTCGCCGTTTTTGGTGATGCATCTTTTCTCAAGTTCATATTGTTCCCGGCGATCGTCCAACAACTCCCTGAGTAGTTCCTGAACACGTTTCAGTTCATCGGGGTGTATCAGCGCTTGAAATGTGGTGGCTTCTAATTCTGTCTCGCTGTAGCCAAGCAACTTTTGATAGACGTTGTTAGTTCTCACGAATCGCCCACTCAGGTCGGTGAGCGTAATACCCACCGCTGATCTCTCGAAAGTCCCTCGCAAGAGTGCTTCGCTACGGCGCAACGCTTGTTCAGCCTGTGCGCGTTTGATTCCCAGCCCGATACCGGCTGTGTTAGATACCAAAGCTTCGAGGACTAGATCGGAAAAAGGCTGACGCGTAAAGAGAGCCACCACGCCCAGCAATTGTTTCTCCACGATAAGAGGAAAGCCCGCGAAGGCAACAAGTCCTTCTTGCTTTACCCATTCAGGATGATCCACTTCCGGATCAT
>Ga0307513_10006435_pt1 | contig 15350 bp, 13 predicted proteins | sample 15_EM_MG_FD_202174 | JGI IMG/M metagenome (GOLD analysis project Ga0307513, IMG submission 202174) | Populus trichocarpa ectomycorrhiza microbial communities from riparian zone in the Pacific Northwest, United States - 15_EM | ecosystem: Host-associated > Plants > Roots > Unclassified | place... | reverse complement strand
GCTGCTGTACGTCAGACCGACCACGCTCCGGGTGACCGCGAACGGCTACGCGGTGCTGACCAGCCGGGACCAAGTGCAGCGCGTGATCGCCGAGTTCACCGCGTTCTACCGGGAGCGCCTCGCCGTGTACGCCGCTCTGGGCCGTTTCCCGGTCAACGGCACCGTCGAGATCCGCGCCACCGGCCTCGACCACCCGGGCGACTCCGACGCGGCCGGTGCCCAGGCCCCGCTGCTGTCCGCGCTGCGGCCCGTCGACGGGCACCCCGAGTGGGACACCGCCGTCTGGCTGGACGTCCTGACGCTGCCCGGGACGCCGTACGCGGAGGCGTTCTTCCGCGAGCTCGAACAGTTCCTGCTCGGGACGTACGACGGCGGGCACGCGCTGACCAGGGTCGAGTGGTCCAAGGGATGGGGGTACACGGACTCGGCCGGGTGGAGCGACGAGGAGGTCGTCGGTACGGCCGTACCGGCTTCGTTCGGGGACGGCGTGTGGCAGCAGGCCGTCGGGATGCTGGACCGGCTCGACCCGCATCGCGTGTTCGGAAACGCGTTTCTCGACCGGCTGCTGCGCTGACGCCACGCCCGTCAAGGGGTCAGCAGGGCCTGCACAGTGGGGGCGTACCGGTCCACGATGTCGTCGATCGTCGCCTCCCGCAGATGCGTTCCCCGGGCGATGCCGTACATGACGCCCAGGCCGAGCAGCGTGCCGACGGCCAGTTCGGCGCGCAGGCCCAGGTCGGGGCCGGTGAGGCGGGCGGCGAGGCGTTCGCTCACCTGGGTGCGGAAGTTGGCGCGCATGATGTCGCCGCGGTCGCCCTGGAGGGGGGCGAAGACGATCCGCAGGACGGGGTCGGCGCCGCGCTCGGTCTGGCCGGTGAGGAGGAGGCGGACCATGTGGCGGCCGAGGTCGTCGAGGGGGGCGTCCAGCAGGGCTTCGGCGTCCTGTTCGAAGGACATCACGCGGGTGAAGAGGGCGTCCTTGTTGCCGAAGTACTTGAGGATCAACGGCGGGCTGACGCCGGCGCGTTCGGCGACCGCCTTGAGGGTGATGTCCGCCTGCGAGTGGCGGGCGAGCAGGTGACGGGCGGCGCGCAGGATGGCTGCCTTGGTCTGCTCCGCGTCCCGGCGTGGGGTCGCCGCCGGGGTCGGTCCGGTGTCGGTGCCGTCGGTGCCGGTGTCGGTCGTCGGTGGGGTGTGCACGGCACTCATGCTCCCTCCATCGCCCCGTCCCGGACGCCCTTGGTGCGGCCACGGGCGCGCCGGGTGCCGCCGGTGACCGGGTCGCCGGGGATGGTGAGGGCCGCCGTGCAGGCCAGCAGGGCGACGACGCCCGCCATCCCGAACGCCAGCAGATAGCCGTGCAGGGTGGGCACCGGCGTACCGGCGACCGGGCTGGTGTGGCGTACCAGCACAGCGACGACAGCGGCACTGCACATGGCCTGGCCGATCGTGCGCATCAGGACGTTGACGCCGTTGGCGGAGGCGGTCTGGCCGGGCGGTACGGCCCGCAGGATCAGCGTGGGCAGGGCCGAGTACGCGAAGGTGGTGCCCAGACCGACGACCGAGGCGCCCACCATGATCATCCACAGGTCGCGGCTGTCCGCGATGCGCACCACATAGCCGAGCGCGATGACGGCCGTGCCGATGACCAGGGTGACGCGCGGCCCGTACTTCGCCGAGACCCGGGCCGAGACGGGCGAGAACACCAGCATGACGATGCCGCCGGGGAGCAGGACGAGGCCCGTCTCGACGATGGACAGGCCGAGCCCGTACCCGGTGGCCTCGGGCGCCTGCACCAGCTGGGCCGTCACCAGGGAGTTGGAGTAGAAGGCGAACCCGGTCAGCAGGGCGGCGACATGGGACAGTCCGACCCGGGGCCGGGCCACCAGCCGCAGGTCCACCAGGGGCTCCCGGGTGCGCAGTTGCTGCCACCACCACAGTCCGAGCACGCCTACCGCGCCGAGGAACAGTCCCAGGACGCGCGCGCTGCCCCAGCCCCACTCGCCGCCCTCGACGATCCCGAGGAGCAGACACACCAGCCCGACGGCCAGCCCCAGCGCGCCCACGACGTCGAAGCGCCCCGGCTCCCGGACGGGCGACTCGCGCACCGCCCACCACACTGCCGCCACACCCGACGCACCGAGGCCGGCGGTCGCCCAGAACATGACGTGCCAGTCCGCGTACTGGACGATCAGCGCGGCCAGCGGCAGCCCCAGCGCGGCACCGATCCCGACGGTGGCACTCATCAGCGCGACCGCGCTCCCCGTACGTTCCGGCGGCAGTTCGTCGCGCAGGATGCTGATCGAGAGCGGTACGACGGCGGACGCGGCGCCTTGCAGGGCACGGGCCGTGATGAGCACGCGAATGTCGGACGACAGGGCGCACATCACCGAGCCGACGACCATCAGCCCGAGGCCCGCGATGAGCACCCGCCGCTTGCCGTACATGTCGCCGGCCCGTCCCAGTACCGGGGTGAGGATGGCGCCGGACAGCAGAGTCGCGGTCACCATCCAGGAGACCGCGCCGGGCGAGGAACCGGTCAGCCGGGGCAGGTCGGGCAGGAGCGGGATGACGACGGTCTGCATGACCGCATAGAGCATCCCGCCGAACGCCAGCGCCGGAACGGTCATCCGCTCGCGCAGGCTCCGCGGAGGCGGGGCCGACGGGTCGGATATCGGGACAGGCTGGTCCATCGGTACTCCAGCGGCCGGCCGCTCTGCGCGACAGAAAAATAGGGTGAATGGCGATTCACCATAGCGGTGAATCGCCATTCACCCAATGCCGACTGCCGTGACCAGGCTATTTGCCGGAGACCTCGGCCTCTTCGCGGGTACGGGAGGCCAGCACCCGGGTCTGCGCGGTGCGGGCGAGTTTCGGCCCGAGCCAGCGCTTGAACCGGCGCAGCGCTTCGAGGCGCCCCGCCGCCCGGTCGATGCCGTAGTACAGCTGGGGCGGCACATAGGGCAGCAGGGGCGAGTGACGCTGACCGAGCAGGGCGAACATACGGGCCGGGGGCAACCGGATGTAGCGCGGCAGGTTCTCGTACCACTGGGCGCTGTAGCGGGCCGCGCTCTGGATGGAGAGCAGTTCCGACTTGCGCTGCTCCTCGTAGGCGGTGAGGGCCGCGGGGAGTTCGGGGTGCGTGCGGAGGGCGTCGGCCAGGGCGATGGCATCCTCCAGGGCGAGGGTGGTGCCGGCGCCGATGGAGTAGTGCGTGGTGTGGGCGGCGTCGCCGAGCAGGACGAGGTTGCCGTGGTGCCAGGTGCGGTTGGTGAGGGTGCGGAAGTTGAGCCACTGGGCGACGCCGTCGGCGGCGGAACGGCCGATCAGGGGGTGGCCGTCCAGCACGTCGGCGAAGAGCTTCTCCAACTGGGCCAGGCCGTCGGCCTCGTTCGCCCGGTCGAGGCCGAGGCCGGTCCAGGTCTCGGGGGAGCATTCGACGACGCAGGTGCTGTGGTCCTGGCTGTAGCCGTAGCCGTAGCACCAGATCCAGCCGTGCTCCGTCTCCTTGAAGGCGAAGGTGAAGGCGTCGAAGACCTTGGTGGTGCCGAGCCAGATGTACCGGTTGCGTCCGGCGCGGAGCCCGGCGCCGAAGTGTTCGGTGTGCTGTTCGCGCAGCGCGCTGTTGACACCGTCTGCGGCCACGACGAGGTCGGCGTCGGCCAGTTCGGCGGCGTCGGTGATCCCGTGCTCGAACTCCAGCCGGACGCCCAGCTGTCGGGCCCGGTCGGCGAGGATGTCGAGGAGCTTGTGGCGGCCGATGCCGAAGCCCTCGTCGCCCGGGTGCCGGGTCGCGCTGTCGCCCACGTGGGCGACCCCGTGGTCCCAGGTCACCGAGGCGTCGGCGATGGCCCGCGCGGACTCGGGGTCGTGCTCGTGGAGCTTGTCGAGCAGTCCGCGCCAGTAGGTGACGCCCCAGCCGTAGGTCGAGCCCGCCGGGTCGCGCTCGTACACGGTGATGTCGTGGGACGGGTCCTGCTGCTTCAGCAGGATCGAGAGATACAGGCCGGCGGGCCCGGCTCCGACACAGGCGACCTTCACGCACACCCCTAGCGATTACAGAAGGTGGTCAGTTCGCGTCGGAGAGTAGCAGGGTGTGGGGTTGCGAAATGGGTAGTTCGTCTGCTGCGGGTCCGTGGGGGCCGGTCGCGCAGTTCCCCGCGCCCCTAGGAGGCTGCCCCTGCGGGGCGCCTCAGAGTGCTTCGGCTGTGCGGCACTCCGGGTGGCCCCAGCCCTGGGGGTTCTTGGCGATCGTCTCGCCTGCCGCGTAGGCGCGTCCGCAGGTGCAGCGGCCGGGGAACTTCGCCTTGAGGGTGCGGTTGGTGGAGGAGTTGGCGCTGCGCGGCCGGGACGTCTTCGTGCCCGACGTCTTCTTGGGCGTCGAGCGTGGGGTGTCGGGCGAGGCCGGGGGTTCCGGGGAGCCGAGGACGCTGCCCGCCGACTGCTGCACGATCGCGGCCTGGCTGGCGGCGCGGTCGGCGAAGTCGTTGAGCTTGTCGCCGTCGACCTGGTGGGCGGGGACGTAGCGGAACTCGACCGAGCGGCCGTCGAGGAGTTCGTCGATACGGACGACGAGTTCCTGGTTGGCGACGGGCTTGCCGGCGGCCGTCTTCCAGCCCTTGCGCTTCCAGCCGGGCAGCCAGGTGGTGACGGCCTTCATCGCGTACTGGGAGTCCATCCGGATCTCCAGCGGTACGTCCGGGGCGACGGCCGTCAGCAGCCGTTCCAGCGCGGTGAGTTCGGCGACGTTGTTGGTGGCTCTGCCGAGCGGCCCGGCCTCCCAGCGAGTGGGGCTCTCCGAGCCGTCGGCCACCACCCAGGCCCAGCCCGCAGGTCCCGGATTTCCCTTCGAGGCCCCGTCGCAGGCGGCCACCACTCGTTCACGCATGCGCTCGATCATGCCATGCGTGAACCGGGCCCCCGCCCGCCCTTCCGGTGTCTCCCTCAGCCCACGTCCGCCGACTTGGGCATCTCACCGGCCGTCGTCGTCACGTCGATGATCGAGAAGTTGGCACCCTGCGGATCGCTCAGCGCGGCGAACCGGCCGAACGGACTGTCCATGGGCCCGAAGCGCAGCACGCCGCCGAGCTTGGTGGCCGTGGCGACGGCGTCGTCGCAGTTGCCGACGCTGAAGTAGACGTTGATGTACGGCGGCATCTCGGGCGGGAAGTCGTCCGTCATCTTCATCCGGCCGAGGACGGTGTTCTCGCCCAGGTCGTACATCCGGAAGTCCATGGCGTCGTCCTGCATCTGCTTCGCCGAGTAGCCGAAGACGGCCGGGAAGAAGGTGTCCGACTTCTCGGTCTCGCGCGTGAAGACCTCGGCCCAGCAGTAGGCGCCGGCCTGTTCCGGCCCCGCTTCGAAGCCTTCGTGGGTCCCGGCCTGCCAGACGCCGAAGACGACGCCGCCGGGGTCGCGGGCCAGGCACATGGTGCCGAACTCGCCCACCTGCATCGGCTCCATCAGCAGTTCGCCGCCGTTTTCACGGATCTTGGAGGCGGTGGCGGCGGCGTCCGGCGTGGCGAGATACAGACACCACGCGGACTGCCCTTCCTGCCCGGGCATGGGCGGGACGACGGCGGCGACCGCCTTGCCGTCGGCGTAGGCCTGCGTGTAGTTGCCGTACTCCGACGACGACTCGCCGAAGGTCCAGCCCAGCACCTCGCCGTAGAAGCTCTTGGCTCCCTCGACATCGCTGAACATCGCATCGGCCCAACAGGGCGTTCCCTCAGGTTGCACGGCCATGGCTCCGGCCTCTCCGGTCTGGTCGATCGAGTCGAGTGGGTCCGATTCCTCACGCTAGTCAGGCTTCGTCCAGGACGCGCGTCGAGAGGCCTGACCTGTTACAGACGGAGGGAGAAGCGCCCCAACGGGGCGCGGGGAACTGCGCGACAGGCCCCCACCAACCCGCAGCCAAAACACACACCCGCAGTCTGATAATTTCATCGGCGCTTGCCTCCTCTCCTACCCCAGGTGTCCAGATGTCCGCAGCACGGGTGCGCCGCCCCGCACTGCGGCATGCCCGCGGCAGCGCCCCGCACCTGCTGAGCGTCCTGCTCCTGGTCCTCGCGACATTCGCCTTCTCCTGCGCCGGCTCCCTGTCCGCGCCGGACACCGGAGGGTCGACGTCGACGTCCGCACACGCCGCGCACGTCACCGACCGAGACCCCTGCCAGGAGAGCCCCCACCACGGCTGTCACACCCCCGGTCACCTCGGCGTCCTCAACCACGCCCCTTTCATCGGCGCGGACCGGGCCGCCACCCGCGATCAGCTGAGCACCACCCCCGCCCGCCTCCCGCTGAGCCCGTCGCAGACCCCGGGCGGAGCCCGTCCCCCCGATCTCCACGAGCTGCAACTGCTCCGGGTCTAGACCGTGCCCGATCCGTTCGGCCACGACCACGACCATCACCGGAGAAGGACATCCCATGGGTACATCCAATGCCAAGGCGAAGACCGCGGCCCGCCGCGCCCACATGGAAGAGCTGCGCAAGGCCGAGCAGGCCCGTGAGCGCCGTATGCGTCTGATCACGCTCGGTGCGACCGCCGTCATCCTCGTCGGCCTGGCCGGCGGCGGCTGGTATCTCGTCGACTCCGCCCAGGAGAAGGAAGAGGCGAAGGCCGCGCCGATATCGGGCGTGAAAAGCTGGTCCAAGCTCACCCAGAACCACGTCGACACGGCCGTCACCTACAAGATGAGCCCGCCCGTCGGCGGCGACCACAACCAGGTGTGGGTGAACTGCGACCGGCAGGTCTACACGAAGGCGGTCCCCGACGAGAACGCCGTGCACGCCCTCGAACACGGCGCCGTCTGGATCACGTACACCGACAAGGCGGCCAAGGCGGACGTCGAGACGCTCTCCGAGAAGGTGACCAACACGTCGTACACCTTCATGAGTCCGTACGAGGACCAGTCGTCGCCGATCGTGCTGAGCGCCTGGGAGCACCAGCTCAAGGTGGACAAGGCCTCGGACCCGAGGGTCACGAAGTTCCTCGACAAGTACGTCCAGGGCGAGCAGACGCCCGAGCCCGGTGCCGCGTGCACCAACGGCATGACGCCGTGAACTGAGCGCCGGACGCGGGGCGTTCACATCGGACGTCCCCGCGTCGGCGCCCCGGTCCGCTCAGGCGGACGGTCGAAGCTCCGTCCCGATCAGCCGGTTGAGGTGCCTGCGGGCGTCCTGGGTGCTCAACGGGGGTGCCTGGCGCAGCCGTTGCAGGGCCAGGCCGTCGGCGAGGGCGGCGAAGCGGACGGTGAAGCCGTCGAGGTCGTCGCAGGTGAACTCCCCGTCGGCGACGGCTCGTTCGGCCAGTGCGCGGATCTGGCTGTGCCAGGCGTCGTAGCGCTGGGCCTGGCCGCGCGCGAAGGCCTCGTCGGTGACGCCCCGTTCGACCAGGGAGCCCGCGTTCCAGTAGTCGAACCACATCCGCCAGTGCCGGTCGGTGTCCTCGGTGAACAGCGCGTCGACGAGCAGCCGCAGCGCCTCGGCCCCGCTGCTCGCCCGCTCGGCGGCCTCGTTGAGCGCCCCGTAGTAGCGCTCGATGTGCAGCACCATCGCCTCGGAGAGGATCTCCTGCACGCTGCCGAAGTGGTAGGTGACGGTGCCGACCGACACCCCTGCCGCGGCGGCGACGTCGCGCACGCCCACCGCCGCGTAGCCGCGCTCCGCTATCAGCGGCACGGCCGCCTCGACGATGAGCCGTCGGCGCACCTCGGTGGGCTGCCGGGTGCGGTCGGCGGCGGCCACGGCACGGCGGGGGGCCTTCGCGGCGGTCCGGGAGGGCTCGGCGGCCGTCATCCCGAGGTCCTCGGGGTGGTGCGGTGCCATGCGCGCTTGGCCACTGTCTCTCCGTTCGCCCGTGCTTCGACGCGACTGTCCATGACGAACTCCGCGGCCGTGGCCCGCAGCTCCGTCCGCGCCATGATCTCAGCGTCCCACTCGTCGCCGCCCGCCCCGCGCCGCAGCCGGATGCGCCACTCGGAGACGGCCCGCGCGGACAGCGGGTCGTCGGAGCGGATGCGGTAGGTCTCTCGCGCGCTCTCCTCGTACCGCAGGCCGTCCGGATAGGTGCGCGAGCCCCCGTAGTTGGGGTCGACCTCCAGGGTCCACTCCCCCTTGGCCACATCGTGCGTGACAAGCCGTTCGGGTGCCGGGTCGGCGGGCCGGTCGTACGTCACGGGCAGCGGCGGGGCCTGCTCGGGCTCCTCGAACACGATCGCCTGCGCCTCGCCCGATGTCTCCCGCACCGGCAGGAGTACGGCACTGTCGCCCGGTACGACGCGCAGCTCGCCGCGTTCGCCGTGCGGCCACACCCACGGCCAGTAGGCGTCGGAGACGGCCACCCGGACGCGATGGCCGGGCGGGAAGGCGTAGCCGATGCCGTTCAGCTCGAACTCGACGTCCTCGTGCGTCCCCGGGTTCCACTCCACGGCCTTGTCCCGACCGTGCCTGCTCAGCAGGTTGAGCACCCCGCGCGTGACGAGCGTCGACGACCCGTCGGGGGCGACATCGCACAGCCGGGCGATCACATGGGCGCGCGGGGTCGCGCTGTCGAGGCGCAGCCGGACACGCGGGCGCCCGAGGATCTCGACCCGCTCCTCCAGCACCGGCGAGTCGAAGCACACCGAACGCCCGTCCTCCTCCCGCTGATCGGGCGCCAGATCGCTCGCGTTGCCGAAGGGGAAGAAGCGCCCGGCGTCGAGGCCGGTGTGCTGCGGCGATCGCACGAGGACGGAGGTGCCGGGGGTGTCGCCGATGCCGAGCCGGCGCGTGTCCCAAGTGACGTTCGGGGAAGGCCAGTTGGTCTCCCCCACCCACCTGCCCGGCATCTCCTCGTACGAAGTCGCGGGCGGCACCGGGTCGTTGACCCAGGCCCGGAGCAACGGCTCCCGCATGACACCCGTGTCGATGCCCTTGAGGTGCTGGTCCCACCAGCGCAGGGTCTCCTGGAGGAAGCCGATCGCGGGGCCGGGCGGGAGTCCCCGGTCCGGGTACTGGTGCGACCAGGGGCCGATCAGGCCCCGTACTCGGTCCTCTGGCAGGTGTTCCACCAGGCGCAGTACGGCGTCCCGGTACGGGTCGTGCCAGCCGCCGACCGCGAGGACGGCCGCGCCGATGGAGTCGTAGTCCTCGCAGACGCTGCCGTGCTTCCAGTAGTCGTCGCGCTGCTGGTGGTCCAGCCAGGTATGCAGGAAGGGTTCGAGGGCGTCGAGGCGCTCGCGCCACATGGGCAGCCAGCGGTCCGTGCCGACGACCGACGGGTCCGGCGGGCGGGCCGCGAAGGCGAGCATCGTGCCGGCCCAGGCGAGCATGTCGATGCCGAGGACGGCGCCGCCCGTGTAGTGGACGTCGTTGTCGTAGCGGTCGTCGGTCGAGCAGACGGTGACGATCGCCTTCAGCGGTTCCGGGGCGAGGGCGGCGATCTGGAGGGAGTTGAAGCCGCCCCAGGAGATGCCGAACATGCCGACCTTGCCCGTGCACCAGGGCTGTGCGGCAAGCCAGTTGACGACGTCGACGCCGTCCGCGAGTTCCTGCGCGTCGTACTCGTCGCCGGGCGTGCCCTCGCTGTCGCCGTGTCCGCGGATGTCGACGCGGACGGAGGCGTAGCCGTGTCCGGCGTACCAGGGGTGGCGCTGGGCGTCGCGCGGGGCCGTCCAGTCGCTCTTGCGGTACGGGAGGTATTCGAGCAGCGCGGGCACCGGGTCCGAGACGGCGTCCGCCGGGCGCCAGATACGGGCGTGCAGGCGGGTCCGGCCGTCCCGGGTGGCAATCCAGACGTCCTCACGGACGACCTGGCGCTCGAACTCCTCGCGGTACTTCACGAAACTCCTTCGGTGACAAGGGCGTCGGCCGTGCGCCAGCGGCGGACCCGGTGTCCGTCGCCGTGCTCGGTCCACTGGTCGTCGGGTTCGGCCGCGTCCTCCCAGTCGAGGTCTCCCGTGTCGCCCTCGACGAACGGGTGGGCGTCGGGGTCGGGTTCGAGGGCGGCTGCCATCAGCTGTCGGGTGTACGGGTGTCCTGGCGAGGCGAACACCGCGTCCGTCGGGCCCTCTTCGACCACGACCCCGTTCCGCAGCACCACCACCCGGTCCGCGATGCCCCGGACGACGGCCAGGTCGTGGCTGATGAACAGGCAGGCGAGTTGGCGTTCCCGGCGCAGGTCGTCGAGGAGGCGCAGGACGTCGGCCTGGACGGAGACGTCGAGGGCGGTGGTGATCTCGTCGGCGATGAGGACGTCGGGCTCGCCCGCCAACGCCCGTGCGATGCCTATGCGTTGACGCTGGCCACCGGAGAGCTGAGCGGGCAGCCGGTCGGCCAGGTCGGGGTCGAGCCGGACGTCGGTGATGAGCCCCCGGGCCCGTTCGGCGGCCTGCGGGCGGCTGTCCGCCGTACCGAAGAACCGGAGCGGGCGGCGGATCGCGTCGCCCACCGAGCGGCGGGGGTTGAGGGAGGTGTCCGCGTTCTGGAAGACGAGCTGCACGCGTCGCCGCAGGGACAGCGGACGCCGCCCGGCGGGCCGGGCCAGGTCGCCCGGGTCGGTGTGCCCCGGCTGGTGGGTCATCGTGCCGCCGGACGGGGTGCGCAGTCCGGCGAGGGTCCAGGCGAGCGTCGACTTGCCGCTGCCCGACTCGCCGACGAGGGCGAGGACTTCGCCGCGCCGCACATCGAAGGAGACGCCGTGCACGGCCCGGGCGGAGCCGTAGTCGACGGTGACGTCGACGGCCGAGACGGCAACCGGTGAGTCGTCGGGTACGGGCACCTTCGGGCGTACCTCCCGCTCGCCCGTCTCGCCCACGACCGCGAGCCCGGCGTCGTCGAGGCGCGGCACGCTCGCCAACAGGCGTCTGGTGTACGGGTCTTGGGGCGCCGTGAAGAGCGTGCGCGTGGGCGCCGCCTCCACGACCCGCCCCGAGCGCAGGACGGTGACCTCGTCGGCCATGTGGGCGACGACGCCGAGGTCGTGGCTCACCAGGACGGCGGCCAGGCCGAGTTCGTCGCGCAGGGCGGCGATCAGGTCGAGGACGCCTCGCTGTGTCACCACGTCGAGGCCGGTCGTCGGCTCGTCGAGGACGAGGACCTTGGGGCGGGCCGCGACGGCCATGGCGATGGCGACGCGCTGCTGCTGGCCGCCGGACAGTTCGTGCGGGTAGCGCCGGGCCAGTTCTGCGGGGCGCGGCAGCCGGACCTGTTCCAGCAGGTCGACGACGGGGACACTGCCGCCCGCCTCCGCGATCTGCCGGCCGATGCGCATGGACGGGGTGAGCGCGTGGCCGGCGTTCTGGCCGACCAGGGCGACGGTGCTGCCCCGCAGCCGCCTCAACTCCCGTGCGGGCAGGGCGAACACGTCCTGTCCGTCCACGACGACCGAGCCGCCGGTGATCCGCGACCCGTACCGCAGATGCCCCAACAGGGTGGCCGCGACAGTGGACTTGCCGCTGCCGGACTCGCCGACGAGGGCCAGCGTCCGCCCCTGGGCGACCTCCAGCGACACCTCGTGCACGACGGGCACGTCACGGCCGCCCGAACGGTAGGCGACGGAGAGGGAGTTCACGGAAACGATCGAGCCGGACATCAGTTGCCCTCCCTGATCCTGTCGACGCCCCACGCCTTGGACAGGCCGTCGGCCGCGAGGTTGAGCCCGACCACGAGGGTGGCCAGGGCGATGATCGGTGCGAGGCTCGCCATCGGGACGACGGTGATGGCGGTGCGGTTCTCGGCGACCATCAGCCCCCAGTCGGGGGTCGGCGGGTCGGCGCCGAAGCCGAGGAAGGAGAGCGAGGAGATCAGCAGGACCACCCAGGAGGCCCGCATCGCGAACTCCACGCACACCACGTCGGTGATGTTCGGCAGGATCTCCCGTCGCAGGATCGCCCAGGTGCCCTCGCCGCGTGCCCGGGCGGCGGTGACGTAGTCGGCGGGTACGACCGCGAGAGCGGCACCGCGCACGACGCGGACGACCTGCGGGACGTACACGACGGCGATGGCCAGGACGATCACCGACGGGCCGGTGCCGAGGGCGGTCACGATGACGAGCAGCGCCAGGACGGACGGCACGGACAGGATCGCGTCCAGCACACGGCCCAGCACGTCGTCGAACCAGCCGCCGCGCAGGGCCGCCGCACATCCGACGACCGTACCGAGGGCGACGGTCAGCAGAGTCGCGGTGACCGAGACACCGAGGGCATAGCGACCGCCGTACAGCACGCGGGCGAGGACGTCCCGGCCGTACTGGTCGGTGCCCTCCCAGTGGCTCCAGCTCGGGCCCAGCAGCGCCTCCGAGGAATCGTTGGCGATGGGGTCGTAGGAGGTGAGGACGGGGGCGAGCAGGGCGATCAGGACGTGTACGGCGACGATCGCGAGGCCGATGACGGCGGTGCGTGAGGTGCGCAGGGTGCGCCAGGCGCGGCCGGCCACGGGGGCGAGGGTGAGGGCGGTCATCGGGTCCTCCCGCGCGTACGGAGCTTGGGGTTCAGGGCCATCGCCGCGAGGTCGGCGGCGAGGTTGCAGCACACGTACACGACCGCGCTGACCAGGGCGATGGCCTGGATGACGGGCAGGTCCCGGTTCTGCACGGAGGAGAGCATCAGCTTTCCGATGCCGGGGTAGTTGAAGACGTTCTCGACGACCGCGACCCCGCCCGCGAGCCAGGCGACGTTGAGGGCGATGACGTGCAGGGTGGGCAGCAGCGCGCTCGGCAGAGCGTGCCGGGTGACGACTCGCCAGGTCGACAGGCCCTTCAGGCGGGCTGTCGTCACGTACTCGCCGGCCATCACGTCGATCACCGAGGTGCGGGTCATCCGCACGATGTACGCGGCCATGACGATGGCCAGCGCGAGGGCCGGAAGCCATACGGCGGGCAGGAGTTGACCGACGCTCGCCTCGGGTCCGTACAGCACGACCGCCGGGAACCAGGGCAGCGCGACGGAGAAGCAGAGCACCAGGACGGTCGCGACGACGAACTCGGGGACGCTCATGCCGACCAGGCTGACCGTGGAGATGAGGTGGTCGGGCCAGCGGTCGCGGTACAGGCCGGCGACGATGCCGAGGACGATCGAGCCGGTGACCGCGAACAGGACGGTGATCAGGGCGATCAGCGCCGAGTTGCCGAGGTACAGGGAGACTTCGCCGCCGACGGCCTTGCCGGAGACGAGCGAGGTGCCGAAGTCGCCGTGCAGCGCACCGCGTACCCAGTCGAAGTAGCGCTCCCAGGCGGGCTGGTCGAGGCCCAGCTGGGTGCGCAGGGCGGCGACGGCGTCCGGGGTGGCGTCCTTGCCGAGGACCTGGGTGGCGACGTCGCCGGGGAGGGCCTGGACGGCGAGGAAGACCAGGACGGAGGAGAGGAGGAGGGTGCCGAAGGCGGCGGCGATCCGGCGCGCGACGAAGGACAGCATGCTCACGCCCCGCCCTTCAGGCCGATGCCGCGGTAGTCGAACTCGAAACCGTGCTCGTCGTATCCGCGCACCTTGCGCGAGATCCCGACGAGCCGGTCGGCGAACATCGGGGTCATCGCCCCGCCCTTCTCGATCACCAACGTCTGCGCCTCGCCGTACAGTTCGCGTCGTTTCGTGTCGTCGGTCTCGCGGCGCGCCCGGTCCAGGACGGCGTCGAAGGCCTTGTCGGACCAGGCGGTCTCGTTGTAGGAGGAGCCGCTGCGGAAGATCTGGGTGAAGAGCTGGTCGACGGGTCTGCCGGTGAACCAGTAGGTGGCCATGAGCGGCTTCTTCATCCAGATCTGGGTGTAGTACGAGTCCGCGGCGGCCGTCTTGACCCTGATCCGAATGCCGGCCCGCTTGGCGGAGTCCTGGTAGGCGAGGGCCATCGGCGTGAAGATCGGGTCGTAGGAGGAGGTGTAGAGGTCGACGGCCAGCCCCTCCTGCCCTGCCTGCTTGAGCAGGTAACGGGCCTTCTCCGGGTCGTGCGCCGGGTGCGCGGAGAGGTGGTTGGGGTCGCTCGGCGGTACGGGGTTGTCCCAGCCGGCGGCGCCCGCGCCCTGCAGCGCGACCTTCACCACGTGTTCGGGGTCGTAGGCGAGCTTCATGGCCTGCCGGACGCGTACGTCCGTGAAGGGCTTCTCCGTGGTGAGCATCGGCAGGACGTACCACTGGGCGTTCTTGACGCGGGCGACGGTCGCACGGTCGGAGGCGGCGACCACGCGGGCGGTGGCGAAGTCGAGGTTGGTCTGGGAGAGCAGGTCAACCTGCCCCGCCAGCAGGGCGTTCGATCGCGCCGACATGTCGGCGACCGAGTAGAAGGCGATCGCGTCGAGGACGGGACGGCCCGCCCAGTGGTCCGTGTACGCGGTGACCCGGCCGGGTCCGGCGGGCGCGAACGACTCCAGCTTGAAGGGGCCGGTGCCGATACCCGTGCGGCCGATCGAGCGGGCGCTGCCGTCCGGGACGACATAGCAGTTGTAGTGGGTGAGCAGGCTCGGGAACTCGGCGTTCGGGGTCTTCAGCGGGACGACGAGGGTGTGCTCGTCGGGGGTGCGCAGCGCGGCCGGGTCGACCAGCGGGGCGAGCACGGCGGCCTGCGGGGAGGCGGTGGCCTTGTCGAGGATGTGCCGGAGTGTGTAGGCCGCGTCGGCGGAGGTGAAGGCGCGTCCGTCGTGGAAGGCGACGCCCTTGCGGAGCCGGAAGGTCCAGGTGCTCGCCTTGGCGTCCGGTTCCCAGGACTCGGCGAGGTCGGGGGCGAGGGTGCCGTCGGCGGCGACACGGACGAGGCGGTTGTAGAGGGCGCCCAGGTATTCGTACGCGGACAGGGCGCTCGCCGGATCGAGGGTCTCGGCGTCGGAGGCGGGCGGCCGGGCGATGCGCAGGGTGCCGCCGCGGTCGGGGGTGCCTTCCTGCGCGGCGGCGGGCAGCACCGGCGCGGACGCGGCGCCCGTGCAGCCGGTCAGCAGCCAGGACGCGCCGAGCGAGGCCGCCGAGGCCACACCCGCGGCGAGCACCGACCGCCGTGCCGGGTGGTGGATGTCGGACATGGACCGACCGCCCTTCCCGCTATTCGTTCAGCGGAACGATTGAGTGAAGTGCGTGAACGATAACGAGGGAGCGGTTTCCCGCCAACCCTTCGGCGGCGGAAATTAACCGGGGAAACGCAGTGGTTACGCGGGGACGGCGACGGTCCGGTCGGCGTGGCGACGGGTGGGGCCGCAGTCCTGGCCGGGCCGACGCGCGACCCCGGACAGGCCGACCCACGGCCCCGTGACGAGCCGACTCGCAGTCCCGGGCAGGCCGACGCGCGGCCCCGTGACGAGCCGACCCGCGTTCCGTGACGGAGCAACCAGCAGCCCCCGACAGGCCGCCCCACGGGTCCCGGACAGACCGGCCCGCGCTCCCGGGCAGGCCCGC
>Ga0307513_10006434_pt1 | contig 15350 bp, 14 predicted proteins | sample 15_EM_MG_FD_202174 | JGI IMG/M metagenome (GOLD analysis project Ga0307513, IMG submission 202174) | Populus trichocarpa ectomycorrhiza microbial communities from riparian zone in the Pacific Northwest, United States - 15_EM | ecosystem: Host-associated > Plants > Roots > Unclassified | place... | reverse complement strand
CACACAGAAATAGTAGCTAGGATACATGGCAGTTAACTGGATAACGGTCCAATTTCTAGGCCTCAGGTCAGCGCCGCACCAACACCCCCGTAACATCGCGAGCTTGAGGCAAGCTCAGAGTAACCTGCTCTCCCTCTTGGCCTGCTGGACAGCCGCCAATCTTGCACTCCTTTTTGGTCCACTTCCACCGGCACCAGAAGCCGCTGCCGTTGAAGCGTCAGTCCTCTTGCCTCCCCCTCCTGGAGCTCCTCCCGCACCACTAGCACCCGCACCCGCACTTGTCGACGCAGCAGCCGCGGCGATCGCGATGCCCTGTTGTACAGGCGGGTCGTTAGAAAAGCCGGGTATCCGGATGTTATGGTTCATCTCAAGGTGTAGCTGCAGGTCTTTGATTTCGAGCGATTCACTCCCGCGGTGCTTCGCTAATCGGCACGCAAAGTTGGTCACAGACTCGATGAATTCATCAGCAATTTCGAGAAGGAGCTATAGAAGCACACCTTCGGTAAGCCATGGCGGAAGAAGGAGAGAAAAAGGTCCTCACAGTTTCGGCTTCAGAATCGATCTTCACACCTGGGTCAATAGTTGTGGCGAGTTCTTGTATCCTCTTCCGAACTGCGTCTTGACCAGGTGCCTTCCGCAGGCTGCTATGCCGTACATCGGGAATAAAGATAGAAGTATCCTGGGGTGGTCTCGCAAGAGAGGCCGGTGTGCCTAGCAATGTGCAGTCAGTTCACCCAGGCCACATCATGATTGGATGGTACTGAATCTAGTTGTAGTGCACTTACCGTCGATATACCCATTGAACAACCCCCCGGACAGAGTCGGTCGTGGTCCGCTCCCGACTCCAGGCCATGGGGCGGGATTGTACTCTTTGAATGCGCCTTCTTGGATAGACTGATAGTGCTGACTCTCCGCGGCACCGAGAGCATCGCCCTTCCCTCGTAACTGTTCAGGAGTAGGGGTAGGAGCGGGCACCAGGAGGGCAGAGGGCACGGCGGAGGCGCCATTCGAACTACTTGCCTCGGCATTGCGTAGTTCGCGGGTGATATAGATCTCCTTGATTCGTTCCATGGCTGCACCTATTTTGTTCCAGAGCAACTGCTGTAAAGATTTAGAGGATTACCCGCGAATTGGTGCAGGAAGCAAGGGATAAGATGTAATGTATGAGCCAAACATGCATATGTTATGCATGACAATTTCCGTCACAAGACGTCATATGGTTGTAGAAAAGCGGCCAAAAAGGGACCATGGCCGCCAACTGTGGGCAGTCTCCCAAGAAAGAGAGCCCTTTCATACGAATAGAGGGGAACGGTCTCTCTGTTCCAGTGGGAATAGTAGGTGAACCCAGGGATGGCAAGTGGACACAAGCCAATAGCAAAACACTACAAGGCGGCTTCAAAGAGATATATAAATGGAGAAAGGTGGAGACTTAAACGAGTGACGCCATCCTAGAACTCCTCTGACTCGGACAACCAGCCCAGCGAGAAGGCACTAATCTGGTATATTGGATGGAAAGAGGGGGCCTTTAGCTTATCCAAACAGGCCTCACGGTCTGTGTTGCATCCCAGTCGGCGACGCACGAAAGGCAAGATCTTACTTGGTTGTTTTTGAGCAACTCGACCACCTGTGGGTCCGAATTGATGTCGGAGCTACTTGCCATCGCCTTGAGGACATCGACGATGGCCTGCAAGGCGGAAGGATTGCCGCCGACGAGCCTGCCGAGTTCCTGCTGCACTTCTGGCTCGTCGAGCATCTGCTTCATCCGGGCCTTTTCGAGAGTGGGCAACTTTGGGCGAATCGGTCCTCCTTGAACCTGCTGAGCACTCGCCGCTGCCGCTGCTGCTGCTGCTGCCGCCGCCGCCGCCGCTGCTGGATTTGGGTTTGACATGGTCGTAGTCCAAGTTGAGAAATCACAGGCTTGGACCCGCCCACCAAGGGGGATGCGTAGTGAAATTCAGAGAATATCCAAATGACCTTCAAGCATAGTTCCAATCCTGTTGTCTACTGTAGGATGTCCGGCCCTACAACGGGCTGTCTCAACCATCTCCGGTTTTCCGTCCCGGTTCATTCTGTTTGAGTCATTGAAACTAGAATAAGTGGAGTTCTAGTTCAGTATTTTGAATGTCCAGTCGAGACCACCCTTTGCTGATCAGTAAAAGCACGCAGAAGTGGAGTTGGACGGACACCAATAGTAAGCGTAGCTTGGTCTATTGAATCCCCTTCGTCCTCTTCTTCACAACTTAACCCCTTATACGTTCTCCTCCCGCCCTTGGGCATCAACGCTGCTGACGGTCATGGCCGATACGTTTGGATTCGTCGCGAGCGCGAGCGCAGCCGGGCACAACGAGCCCTTGTTTCAAGTCGCGAAGAAGTTGGCGGATCAGTTCAAGCTCGTAGGTCCCGTTCCTTCGTAGGTTTCGATGGACGAACCGATTCAGTAATTGTATTCACGTCTCACGGCAGGCGGCCTCTGGGAAGAAAAAGTAAAGGAACTCATTGAGCAATATGAGGAAGAAATGACTCATTTCGGAAATCTCTACAACACCCATAAAGCTGTGCTTGACCAGCGCAGGACGCCGATGATCTCCGCCAGTGGGTGCTACGTCTCCCTTAATTTCTCGTAGTGATACCCCACCCGTAAAACCCAGGCGCGTTATGGTCGCCTCCTGGAGATTCAGGAGGGCAGAGGTGAAGCCATTGCGTCGCATTTTAAACCCATATGGGAATGCGGGTGATCTCCGCGAAGGACTTGAATGTCTTACTCAACGCATTGCTCGCGTTCAAAGTCGTTGGTAAGCAAGTGTAGCACCCAAATTGCGGAATCATGACTAAACGGCACCAGAGCATCGTGTCAACACCCATCCGCTCTCACTTATTGACCGAAAGAACACACGACTACTTGACCGACTCGACATCCACACTCGCGAATGAAATTTACCGGTAGTCGAAATAAGGGCCGAGGCGACTAAGGTTATCGAAGCGATACGAGGAAGTGAGCTAACAGATCAAGTCCTTGGGCTAACTTTGCATCCCCAAGTCGGACCAGGGTCTTAGGCGAGCAGTCCTTGAAGGTAGTTCAGAAGCATTCTCCTGAACCTTTGATGGTCTTACTCATTCTGAGCGCCGCCAAGTGTCTCCAGGTTTTGCAATGGCACGTCTCTGGAAGCTGCCAATACAACCCTGACCTCAGCCAGTGCTTTGTATGTCGGACCGTATCCAATTGGTGACCACCAGCGAGCTTCCTCAGGCTGTATTTAAGGCACATTCTCGAGCTCTTACATCTCTATGTCGTTAGTTGTCATGAATTTTCACCTATGTATTGTATTAAAAAGGAGACGGGTTGGAAAGTGCCAACTCCACGGTCCAAAGAGAGGCTCTCCCAGTACCTAGTCGTGGCACATCAGCATGCATAATGCCTATCGACCAGCTATCCAATGATAAACATATAATTGAGTAGTGGAAACGTTCTAATATAACCTAGGGAGACGGAGCGTTCAATTGATGCGACAAGTTCCAAGTCCCTGTTGGGGCCTAGCAACTATGCACCAGGAAGAAAGTCTGCCAAAGTGATTCGCATTCGAGGAGTCCACTGTTTTTGATTGTTGCTCTGAACGAACGAAATGTGTGTAGCTCGTCATACCGCAAGCGGATAATAGCTTGGTTTCGACCATGTCAAATAGCGTTCCGCCACATCCGCTTTTGCTCGAACTGAGCAGTCTCAAGGCATCTCTAGAGCACTATCAGGTACACGGGAGCTTCTTATGTGGTTACTCCCTGACGTGTAACTCACGGCGAGCGCGTTTCTCAAGTAGCACGCCACCCATATTTCGTCCATTAATACACAGCGGCAAGCACTCGAATTAGCAAACTTGAATCGGGAGAATAAGGCTCTCAGGCAGGTCAATGCGGCGCTGCGTGATGAGGTTCAGGAGCTACGGACGAAAGGAACTGCGGAGCATACCGAGCCGGATCCAGCCACCGTCCAGGTGAGTATATGTTTTCGGATATTTCAGCAGAATTCCTCCAGTACCCAAAGGTAGTAGTACTCTGGCGAAGCGCTCCGCTCGTCACTCGAGGGGCCGTGTAGCGCCTGCCAGCCTGTGCCCAGGCCTTCTAATTGAAGTCACTGTGACAACTGGTTTCCCTTTCCTCAAGAGGAACGCCAACAGCCTGAGTCGAGCTTTGGCAGCTCGAAACCAACAGGCCGTCTGTGCTTCCACTAGTCCCTCTTTGGGGAACAAGCGAACCACGTCTTGTATCCCTTGAGCCTCGTGTTGAAGATTCAAAGAACTGACCCTTGCTGACAGGTCCAGCAATTGACACTTTCGCTAAGGAGACTATCACACAATCTCACGTTGACTGAACAAACGCTCCTCACTCGAAATACAGACCTGGCGCATGCGTTAGCCGCGTCGAAGACAGCAACGTATCAGGCGGAAGGGGCGTACAAATTGGCCGCGGACTGTAGGGCAAGGTCTGTGCTGCGTCTCCATAAAAGTGATCTTCCCGTCTAACACTGCTGTCCCAGGGAAGAACAAGCCTTGCAAAGAATTCAGGAGCTCGAACTACAGTTCAAAGGCAAGGAGGAAGAAAGGCGACTGATGGAGCTCTGTGTGAGCGAGTATGCAGAGCTTGTCCGTTCGTTGGAAGGTCGAGCATCAACAGTCACAAAACCTCCGCCTGCTCAGCAAGCTGCAAGTGAGACTTCCTCCGTCGACACACTTGTTTCCTCCGCCTCCAACTCTCCCAACAGCACCAATCCATCAAAACCGATCGATACATTGGCAGAAGGACTGCAAGGCCTTCAACGCCTGCTCGCAGAATCCCACGAGGAGACAACCCAGCTTCGCGCAGAAATCCATTACCTACAAAACGCTCTGACAACCTGCGAAGGCAACCTCGAAGCTGTGAATCGTTCGGCGGAGCAAGACCGCGTAGAGAAGGCCAAGGCGTTAACCGACGTGGAGAAACTAAAGAACAATGATCGCGGAGCTGCTCAGATGGTGGAACGATACATGGCCTTCTCGCAAAATACGACCAACTTGCTACAAGAAGCAATGCGATCACTCAAGAGTCGGCATGCCGCTACGGTTTCCAGTTTCGAGACTATGCTCAGCGTCGAGGCGGACAGTAGGGAACGGGAAGCACGCGAGGTCGAACGGCTACGAGGGGCATTGGACGAACTAGCCGGAGAGATTGCGAAAGAAGGGTTCGGAAGACGGAGGGAGGTTGCGCTTCGACTTGCGATGCTCGAACGGGAGGAACGACTGAAAGAATTACTAGCGGGATGGGCCCGCAAATTTGGGGAGCGAAGTTCAAGGCTCCCAGAAGTAACAGCCGACGAGGAAACTGCCAAACTACTGGAGGATGCCGTTGCTCAAGCTGAGGCATTGGTGAAGAAGATTGACGCAGTCTCGACGAAGCAGCAAACAGAATCTAGCGATGGGAGTTTGCGGATTGGTATGGCCCTCTCGGAGATTAAGGATGTTCTCGCACAACTTGGACAGGAGACATTGCGTAAACTTCAATTAGAGAAGGAGCTCGCGGCAAGCGTGAAAGAGCGAGTACCTGGACCGCAACCGCAATCCGCTCTGGAAGATGTCCAGGATGCCCCTTTGGCGATTAAAACTTCATCATCGCCCTCGCCGGAGAACGCAGAGGTCCCTAGCGGCAGCGAGCAGGCCGAAACTCAAAAGGAAGCCGATTGGGCACTTCCGTTCCCAACCCCTCCTGTCGAAGACGGCAAACCTTCTGAGTCGGTGGGCGCAGAAGTCTTACCACACGAACAAAATTCCCAAACCAGCGAAGAACTGGCCCTTGTTAGCATTCCAGTTACACAAGAGGGTAGCATTCCAGTGGACAACGAGCCACATGATCACGTCTCTGTTCCCGAACATATTCAGAGTCGTCTTGGGTCCCTGGAATCGGTAAAGTCCAGGTACGACACGCTCCAGAAAGCATTTAGGGATTGCCACCGCGCTCTGGACTCTCTGAAATCGGATTTGCGAACATCCATGCCTGCTCCGTCCCCAACTGACCATATTAAGCCCTCTCGCGTTCGACGGCTTTCCATTTGGTTGTCAAGGAGCCGACCTTCATCGCCCACTCTTGGAACTTCCTCGAATGTACCACACTCGGAAAACAGTCGAAAAGAAACAGTTGTGCTGAGTACTGCTGTACAACGTCTGGACGACTTCTGCGAGGATGTGAGGGTCGAACTAGAAATTTTGGTGGCGGACGAGGCTAGGATCGCAAATGGTTACGAGGCTCTTCTATCCCTTTCACCATCCGCTGCACCTCTGGACGAGAAGCTCCTGCAAGAGATCGACGAATTTATAGCTGGAACCGCTGCCTCCGTCGTCAAAGCGAAGTCCACTTTCGAACGTAAACTGGACGATCTTGAACACGACATATCTGTCGTCAAGCGCACTTTGCACGCGCAGGTGATCGACCCTGCTGGAGACGCAGTGGAAGGAGAGCACACGGAGGCGGCCTCTGGGCACCCAATCGGAGGAAACTGGGGAGGATGGGCGTCCAACCCCTCGCCTGCCAACCCTGCATACATCCCACCCTCTAAATCTATGCCTTCACCACAAGGATTCGGGCCGCTTCACATCCCGCGCTCTCCCTCGCTGGCATCTCTGCACTCCGCAGCTCCAGCTTCGCCAATGAGCCCGTTCGAAGGCATGGGTCTAAGGATCCCGATGCCTGCCATGGGCGCGCTGAGGGCCCCGGCTGCGACGGGCTGGATCAGTGGGATGGGTGGAGTGGGAATGGGACAGATGGGACAGAGGCAAGGGTCCACATCCGGTGTTGGTGCTGGATTTGGGTTCGGGATGGGCCTGAGGGGCCATGCTGACGTGAGAAGGCCGAGTGTGACTCCCAGCACAAGCGCGAGTGGGTCCGGCTTGACGAGGGAACAGGGAGATGATGATATTGAGTAATTGATCTGTCGTGCACACGCTGCGCAAAGTCATGTTTTTAGGGTAAGGAGAAAAGTACACTTGACGGACTGAGGTGTGCTACTGATAATAATTCGGTACCCGTTTGGATACTAGTTTCTTGATATGGAGTGATATGGAGGAGAAGGGGGAATCCGTCCATTTGATCCTAGTACATAGCATAGAATACATACACGCGGGACTTTCGATCTGGCTATATGAATTCGTAAAGCTGAGTGATCGACCGGTATAGGATGCAACAAAGAATAAGTCACCTCCAGAGGATATATAGAGTGAATGGGAAAGTAAAGCATCAACGCGAGCGAGAATGGCCCGGCGAAAATCTACCGGAATCATTTTACGAAGCTGAAATGCGTATTAACAGCAGCCCGAATTTGTCGGTGTACCTTCCATCTGCAGCGCATTCGGATTAGGTTTCCCAGTCTTGACCCCTGGGGAGGGACCTTTGTCGAATACGCCCTGTTGGATCTTTCCTAGAATATCCCGAGCGGCCTGGTCAAACGCAGCTTCGACGTTGACGCCTGTTCGTGCAGAGGCCTCGATAAAGAGGATGCCTGGGGCGCGCAGTTAGGGGACACGCCTTGTGCCAAATTGTGGGCCTGACGTACCTTGCTCCTTTGCCCATCGCTCCGCTTCCTCCCGTGGCACTTCTCGCCTCTTCCCTTTCGACTTGCGCCCTGTCGTCCCCCTGCTGTCGGTGCTCGCACGTGGCTCAGTCTCCGCAGCCGCGTTGTCCTCTTCGTCGGGGACCAAGTCGACCTTGTTTGCTACGAGGATAGCGGTGAGGTTCGGATCGGCATGTGCACGGACGTCTTTGAGCCAGTCTTCTGCGTGCAGGAAGGACGCGCGTGAGGTTACGTCGTAAACGATGAGGGCACCAGCTGCTCCTCGGTAATAGGACCGTGTGATTGAGCGGAAATATTCTGTTCCCGCTGTGTCCCAGCCTAGAGCGCCGTCAATACGGTTAGATTGGAGACTCATATGAAAGCATCGACCGGCCCACGGCCGGAAGTTGGGAGTCGAGGTGGAGAACGGAGACGCACATTGTAGTTTGACGGTCTTATCTTCGTCCGGAATGTATATTAACTTGCTTCCAAACTCCACGCCAAGCTATCAGGAAATCGAGCGTCGTCAGCCTTCCTTGCCCAATCCCCAGGGCACCTGATACGCTATAATACGCGTACAGATGGACGGGCATGTACTAACAGTGGCATCCGGGTTGGTCAAGAAGCGTTGATCGGTGAGTCGAACCAACAATGAAGATTTACCGACGGAGGCGTCACCAATGATTACAAATTTCAACACATAGTCCCTGTAATATGCGTTAGCATGACCGGGGGCCATATTGGAGACGCCCAGAGATGGGGACAGTCGTTGAGGATGACAAACTGACCACGCGAGGGTTGACATATGAGACAGAATATTCCACAGTAAGTATCACTGTGATGTACGGATAAGTCAACGTTGTTAAGGTTAGGGCGTGGTCAAGTGCCGTGGTTGCGGTTCGTTGCGGTTCGGTTCAAGATTAATGCTCTTTGTTTCGCGCTTGGCCTCGTCCATGTTATAGACTTCTCTGCGTTGAGCAATTACGTATCAAACAACGGACCTAGACTATAAGCTGCCCCCGTGTCTGCACCCGCACCAAATACACGTCTCTCGCCGTAACAGTCGCCGTTCTCGTTGCTACAGAATGCGTCATTCGAAGCATCACTCTCAGGGCTCATGCTGGCGAGTTTCGCATTATAGTTGTACGATGAATGAAAGGATAAACGCAACCCACCGACACGCATGCCGAACCCGAAGTCGCGTTGGAATCGTGTGGGTGGTATGGGGGCTGTCAGTTGGGCGCAATAAGCAGCAAAAGAGACGGAACTTACGAAATAGAGGATAAAGCACTCCCCTTCTTGGGTCTTCCAGACTGCGAGTGGGCCTTGACCGACACGATCGACATACCGCCTGGCAAATGTTTGATGTTGCGGGATTGAACGCGGGCCCACTTGGCCTTCATCGGCTGGGGACAGCGCACTTCTCGAGTCTGCGGTGTGGAGTGACTGCGTGTGAATGGAGTCTGAGGGTAGGTACAGAACAGAACCCGCTCACCGACAACGGAATCGAGGGTTGGGCTGCAGCGTTCTGACGACGTGGTTGATCAGTTCATGAGACGGCGCATGGGTATATGACGTGAGGATGGGCCATTTTGGTGAGTTCAGCGGACGAACGTCGAAGACGCTATCAAACAATTGTACCAATGCACGAATTGACGCATGTATCGCACAGATAGTTGGTGGTGCATAATACCAAATAAATTCCAGCCTGGGGGTCTCCAAAACACTCGACCTCTACACACCAAACGCAGCAGAAACGAGACCATACTCTCCAAGGATGATCCTCGATTGGCCATCCCCTCCTGCTCCACCAGCCACCCATATAGGTGCGAAATGCTCTGCGCGTGGGTGAGCGAGATGGAACCCTCTGTGTGTAACGAGGTCGCACAGGGCGGCCTTGCGTTCTGTGGGCTATAAAAAAGTGATGAACACGACGTGCCTAGGTCGGAGGCGCGAGGTTCTTACATCTGTCTTCTGCAGCGCACTGATAATTGCATCATGGAATTCTTGATTCGTAGGAGTCGCGACAGAAAATCCTGAGAATTGACCTAAGTTGTGGTAACTCAGACCACCTGCAAGGATTAAAACGCCCTTTTCTCTACAGACACAATTTAACTTAGCACTTGGCAATAGAGCTTCAAGGGGGATCGTCTACTAACCTCAGTTCAGCAACGGCCGCGCCCAGAGCCCACTCTGTTTCAGGCTTCAGACTACTATCGATGCTGAGTTCGACAATAGGTATATCGGTGAACGTGTTACCGAACATGTGGATGAAGGGCATGTACACTCCGTGGTCGAACCCGGGGGTGTTGTAGCCACGTCCGTCTCGACCGCGATTCTCAGTGACCGGCGAGGTACGTGCAGGCGCGCCGTTCTTTCCAAGGCAGATCAGGTACAAGCTCGGGCAATGGCTTCACAAACCTACTTTTGTCAACGCTTCGACGATTTCTTCCGATAAAGCAGAATCCCCCTTCGACTTGAATGGAACACTGTAGATCTATGATATGGTGGTGGTTAAATCACTCGGTTGTTCTCACCCGAAATGGGCAGTTCTACGCACCGCAGGGGGGAACCCGTAGAAATCCATGTGCAGAGGGTTCTCATCACCATAGTCGGTCACTGGTTAACGTTGAGTCGAATTTGGGAGAAAGTAACGACGAACACTCACCCAGAGTTTGACCGTTGGTCTCCCAGTGTGCGCTGAAGACGGCGATGGCTCGCGGCTTGTATTTGGATAGGAGGGTCTTTCCAAAGTCTTGTAGGAACTGAGCAAGTGTGCCGTCGGGCCCAAACTTGTCCCACACCCCATCCAATGAACCGGAGCTGGGGCGTTGTTCCTTGGGCCAAATCAACATTGGCTCTGTGTTAAATGCATACAGTAAATAGTAGTGTTCGTCAAAGTATAGCCAGAGTCTATTGAGAACGTACGTCCATGCGCGAAGAAGAACGCTGGAATCTTCTCTGGAGTCGCGGGCAGCTCGTCTAGCGCCTTCTTCCACTGTGGAAGGGCCGTTGGTACAACGTCGTACATCGTTGATGAGAGTTTGAGACTGCGGGTACAGCGGCGAGGTGAAGGAAGCGGATGATGGACAGTAAGTTGTGGATGAGGTACGTATGGAGGAAGAAATTTATATATGCGACGCGTTATAAGAGAAGGTTTGAGGATAAATTGGTAAGGTTGGGAAGAACGTATCAGCATGCTGACGCAGCACTGCACTAGTGGTCAGCACGGATTCCGTGCTTAGGCGAGATCGGGAACAACAGTGACCATGTGGGTGCATTTCACCTCGTGGCAGCCGTATACATTCAATACATCAAGGACCGTGAGGCGCGCTCATTGGGCGAATCGGCTATACTCAGCAAGGCCTAGTTGGTTCCAGGATCAGTGCACAGGGTATTCCTTACCACCACATTCCTATCGGCGATCACCAAGATGTTCTGAGTCACTATCCATGAATGTAGTGTTTTTGCAGACTAAGAACACTGGAGGAAAGAGAGAGAGAGATCAAAATGGCAATAATTCATGCAACATATCCCAGTCATAGAGTATGGTCACCGCACCCATGGGTGAAATGCTCATCACATTCAAGAACTACAATACTCACCGTCCAAGTGCTTTCCCGCACCAAACTGAGCTTCCGACAACCTCGTAACCCTTGGTTGTTTGGGCGAAAAATGGTGCAATATGTCTGCTAGGGGGGGGCGACCTCGTTGAAGCAGTTCACGTTGGGAGGTGGTAATTGAGCCAGTACATTCACCTCATCAGTCAAAACTGCTTTTCTACTATTCGAGGGCTACTGAGTACTAGAGGAGTATCTGCAGCTACGTTCTGGTGAGACCAGCTGGCTAAGCAAAGACGCAAGGGTCGGGCATTGCGACTCTTTGGCATATGAAGCACTGGTCACCGTACTGACAAGCAGTTACAGAGGTCCAATCATTTGGTGCCTTTCTCTCATAAAGCTCGACGCACTGGACTGCAGCCGCCTCCGCCTGTTCAAAGCGCTTGAGGTCATAAAGGGTTATTGCCAGATCGCGAAGAGAATTTGCAAGAACCCGCCTGTGGTCCTCACAATGCTCGACAGAGGGATTCCGAAGGAACATGACACTCTCCTCGAAGACCGGTATGGCATTTTCATGCTGCTCGAGTTGGACATAGGCCCGGGCCAAAGCCCATAGAACAGGGCCGAGGGATACTTGATATTTCGGATTGGTTGGCGTCATATGATTGCGAAGGCATGCGACTACTTCAGCGTATACTTCTACTGTTCCGGTGGGACTCTGAGGCTTCATCGAAACTAGGTCATGATATTCCCAGAACGCAATCAACAGCGCGTCTATGTTCCTTGCTGGATTATGAGAAGCCAGCAAACAACGGAGGGAAAGCTCTTCTTTTCTGGCAGCCGTCGCCTCGTCCCATTTACCGAGATCGGTGAGGAGGTCCCCATATGCTTCGAGGACCTCAACTAAAATATATCCGTACTTTGTTAAATTCTCCGGGAACACTACACGGTAGAGCGAGATGGCTTCCTTCAGCATTTCCACTGTTTTGGGAAAATCTCCTAAAGAACGAGTCATGGGCGCGTATTCCAAAAGGTGGGAGAGCAGTCGACGGTTGTTCCCTGCTGGATCCTGAGCTACAAGCCGGCGAATCATTGTGATCCCTTCTTCATGGCCAGCAATCGACTCTTCATATTTACCAAGTCCGCGGAGCGCGTGAGATAAGTCACGCAACGAATTAGCCAGCAAGCCGTCATGTTCGACCGGATCTTCGCTGGCCAGTGCGCGATAGAGCGATACGGATTCTCTTCCCATTCTTTCCGCTTCGAGGTATTGCCCAGATTCAGTAAGACAGCGCGAATAGTGTCTACGCGCCTCTGCTTGTAGCCTTCTCCGCGCTTCCAATGGCCTTTGGGACTTGAGAATCGCTTCAGGAGTCTCGAACACTAACTCGACTGGGGTTGGGTTCTGCCCAAGGGTGTTTATCTTTGCCTCTACTGTGGCAGCATTATTTTCAACGGATGTGTGGTTGTAGAATACGGCATCCCGACCGGCTTCTACTGCTTCTGAATACCTCCCTATGCGGAAAAGGACGTCACTATAACCTAAATAGATGGCACGGAAGTAGTCCACGGTGAATGATGTCAACGGGAGCTCCGTGGTCATAATTTTCAGTGCGCGACTGAACCATTCCACTCTGAGTGCTGGCTGATTGGTTGTTGAGCAACCTGCTGCGGAGAGAACGACCAGAAGGGTTTCTTTGTTGGAGTCGGAACCGTCTTCTGCTACAACCTCCTCACAAATGGCAATAGCCTGCGTGAAGAGGGTGCGAATCTGCGGTTGGTAGACCGATAGTCCGGCGATGACAGCAATTGTTTGAGCATATTCCAGCCTAAATTCGAGAGATCGCAACGCTTGTGCCTGGGAGAGATTGAGTGTGCAGTTACCGACTAGGCGGCACTCGTCCTCGAGCCGGAGATAATCAAGGGCCTGAGCCAACTGGCGGAGCTGAAGGACCGCAGCGATGGTCGATACGTCTCGAGATTCGATTATATTTTGTAGTAGCATTTCCGCTCCAGCGAGGAATTCTTCCATTTTTTCCAATTCTTTCCGACAGATGATGGTTTTGCCTCCCTCGGTTGCGAATTCAATTGTAGGAGAGTCGGTCGCAAGGAATTCTTTGTACGTCTCGAGACGAAGCTTGATGGAGTCGTATGATAGGGAAGCATCGGGCGCTAATATGGAGAATGAAACCATGCTCGTCGTCACATCTGCGACCACCTACATTAGAACCATAAGTGAGAGTTCCATCTTCAATTCTACACGGGATACATACCCTGGTGAGTTGACTGTTGGATCCAGCCGGTTGGACTTGGGAGTGTATCGAGAGAGAGCGAACGCCTTGGCGAACCGTCGTTTGTTGGATCACCTTGATGACCTCAGTTGCTTCTGACCGAATTGTTTCAACTACGGCTAAAGACGCATTTGCGTTCGCGCGGCTCTGGCTGTCCATGCGGTCAAGGATTTCTATCTTCGATTCTTGTACAAGTGCCAGGGTTCGGGTGTTGATGCGGTCCTGTATGGTTGATGAGGGACTCTCCTTTCGGTTTCCTGGTATACCTTACCTGCCACGAACTACGAACACGATTGATCCGTCGGTTCCACGCCTCTAGCTTGGGCTTCAGATCACCGGCTCTCCATATCTCCATCACATTTGGCGTCTTTCCGCCACTCATTTTCCCCTTTGAGGACGCAAGAAAGTCGTTCAGCTCCTTCATCTTGCTGGCGGCGCTTAAATGTCAATAGGGTGTTCGAACGCGCGATACAAAAGAGTATACATTTGTAATCGTTCCAAGTCCTGAGTGAGTTTGGTTTGGTCGAGCAATTCCTTGTGCTTGTCATATAGGTCCTGGAGAAGCTGCATTTCTTCTTCATTCTCTTCAATGAGATCAGCGATCTCTGCCCTTTCTGATGTCGCCTGAAGTCTATATTAGTCCTATGGTCGAGGGACGCGAAGCGGGAGTTTCGTACGAGCTTGATGTTGTCTCTGATGCTCTTGGCGGTCGTGAATACGGTTGCAGCAAGACCAATGGCGCCAGTGACAGTCCCGAAGACATCCATGGCGAAAGGTGAAAGTATAAATTGAGATCAGGTGGAAGGGGAGTGGCAAATGGGGCCTCACGCGGAGGTGGGAGCAGGGATGAAAGGCGCTGGCGTGGGAGCACCCAGCGCTGGACAATAGGAAAACGGCTTTATGTTCGGAATGGAGCACGTAGGACACCTATCGATTCTCCTCGTCCCAGTTCGGAGATTTTGAAGATTTTACTGAGACATCGAAACGTCCTTGGGCTAGATGGCCGACCTTTTGTGGTATAGGTCCGAGCACTTGCCAGCGACGTGCGTGAAAGCTTCGTCAAATTCCATGGTACTGTTACTCACTGTTTGAGTAGAACATCCCTATTCATTGGGACAAGGCCGTTCGCATCCTCAACCACCACTGCTCATCGTCATCCTCTCCAACCCGACCACACTCAACATGACACCACACTGGAACGGGCATTTGGAAGGCCTGATGGGACGTACTATAACAACTCCGATCCGCCTCATTCGATACTCTCATTCAGCTTCATGTACCTCCCTGCCCAGTGGGTACTGACGGTGAACACGACACGAGGGCCCGGAGGTCAAGTTGTTCGTCAAGAGATTTTAGATCGGGCTGTGCCAGTTAGCGCGCGCCGAGTCAGTTCTATCAAGGACCAGTGCGTAACGACCTTTAGACGCTGATGATCTATTCCTGAGATTTGTTCCCTGTATAAACCGTAGATCAGAACAGTACTCCAGCGCGTACGCAGCATGTTCCTGTCTAGCCAGCCTAACCACCAGCCTGTCTTCCTGCGCATCTTAGCAATTCAACCCGGGCTATCTGCCGATCACTATAACGAGAAGCCGATGAATAACACCCGCATTCTCGACGTTGCACAAGGCATCAGATCCTTGATTTCGACGACGAAGTCTTACCATTCGCTTAATTTCTCCTCTGACGTTGCTTCCGACACAAGTACCCCAACCCTGACAATTACCTCGCAGACAATACAGACAACATGGCGAGTCAATCCTCGGGGTCAAAATCCCGGATGCACGACATGACCGCCGAGAGCCGTACAATGCTTCCTATGTACAGACGGTAGTTATCTTTATTCGCACGATGGGCGATTTCGTCAAGCAGCCACAGGCGCACGCTCGGAAACTCGATATGGAGGCGGTGGAGCCTGCCCAGTGCCCCACA